>Ga0302046_10005408_pt1 | contig 11259 bp, 8 predicted proteins | sample RVTome_11_FD_200261 | JGI IMG/M metagenome (GOLD analysis project Ga0302046, IMG submission 200261) | Soil microbial communities from uranium-contaminated site in the Upper Colorado River Basin, Wyoming, United States - RVT147D111 (version 2) ... | reverse complement strand
CGATCGGGCTGCTCATGGACTGCGACACGACCGGCGTCGAGCCCGACTTCGCTCTGGTCAAGTTCAAGAAGCTCGCGGGCGGCGGCTACTTCAAGATCGTGAACCAGTCGGTGCCGCGCGCGCTGCGCCGGCTCGGCTACGACCACGAGCACATCGAGGCCATCATCCGCTACGCCGTCGGCACCGGCAGCCTCGAGGGCGCGCCGCACGTCTATGGCGATGCGCTCATGGGGAAGGGCCTCACTGCCGAGGAGGTGGCGCGGATCGAGAAGTCGCTGCCGACGATGCTCGACGTGCGCTCCGCGTTCACGCCCGGGCTGCTGAGCGAGGCCACGCTCGAGCGCCTCGGGGTGCCCGCCGCCGAGCGCACGAACCCGTCGTTCAACCTGCTGCAGTTCTTCAAGTTCAGCGAGCAGCAGATCCGCGAGGCGAACGCGTACATCTGCGGCCGCCTCACGGTCGAGGGCGCGCCGGGGCTCAAGCCCGAGCACCTGCCGGTGTTCGACTGCGCCAATCGCTGCGGGCCCGACGGCACGCGGTTCATCCAGCCGATGGGCCACGTGCGCATGATGGGCGCGGTGCAGCCGTTCATCTCGGGCGCGATCAGCAAGACGGTCAACCTGCCCAACGACGCGACGGTCGACGAGATCGAGAACATCTACACCGAATCGTGGAAGCAGGGGCTCAAGGCCGTGGCGTTGTACCGCGACGGCTGCAAGCTCAGCCAGCCGCTCGCCACCGGGAACAAGTCCGACGCGCCGGCCGCGGCCGAGAGCGCCGAGGCCCCGCCCAAGCTGCATCGCCGCCGCCTGCCGAAGCGCCGCACCGGCTTCACGCAGGAGGCGCGGATCGGCGGCCACAAGGTGTTCCTGCGCACCGGCGAGTACGAAGACGGCACCCTCGGCGAGATTTTCATCGACATGCACAAGGAGGGCGCCGCGTACCGCAGCATGATGAACTGCTTCGCGATCTCGGTGTCGATGGGCCTCCAGTACGGCGTCCCGCTCGAGGACCTGGTGGACCAGTTCACCTTCACCCGGTTCGAGCCGCACGGCCGCGTCGAGGGCCACGACAACCTGCGCGTGTGCACGAGCATCGTCGACTACGTGTTCCGGGCGCTCGGCATCGAGTACCTGGGCCGCACGGATCTCGCCCACATCGTCGGCCCCGGCCTCGAAGGCCAGCCGGTGCAGCCGAAGAACGGAAAGGCCGCGGCGAACGGCACCGGCAAGGGCAAGGCGGCCGCAGCAACGGCCGAGACGCGGCTCGACCCCGGCAAGGGCGGCCCCGACAAGATGCTCAAGGAGTTCGCGAGCGACGCGCCGATGTGCAACATCTGCGGCCACATGACCCTGCGCAACGGCACCTGCTACAAGTGCCTGAACTGCGGGAACTCGCTGGGGTGCTCGTAGGGAGCGATAGAGAAGGCTGTACGACGCGGGCGGGGTCGACAAGACCCCGCCCCGTTTCGTTTGCGGCGGTCACGGCGGCCGGATGCGCGCCGGGCACTGACGGCCACCCCCGTGCACTCCACCTTGAGCGCAGCGCCCCGCTCGTGCACATTCCCGCCCCATGACCGCCGTGTCCGGCCGCCTGCGCTCGCTGCTCGTCCCCGAGCACATCCTCAAGCTGCTGCTGGTGTTCGTGCCGCTCGCGGCGCTCGCCGAGTGGCTGCACTGGGGCGGGGTCGCGGTGTTCGTCTGCGCTTGCGTCGCGATCATTCCGCTCGCCGGACTGATGGGCGAGGCCACCGAGCGCCTCGCCGCGCGCCTCGGCGCGGGGATCGGCGGGCTGCTCAACGCCACGTTCGGCAACGCGGCCGAGCTGATCATCGCGCTGGTCGCGCTCTCGCGCGGCTACCACGACGTGGTGAAGGCGAGCCTCGCGGGCTCGATCATCGGCAACATCCTGCTCGTGCTCGGGCTCTCGGTGCTGCTCGGCGGCAGCCGGCGCGAGCGGCAGACGTTCGATCGCGCCGCGGCGGGCGTGGGCTCGACGCTGCTCGTGCTGGCGGCGATCGGCCTGGTGGTGCCCGCGGTGTTCCACTACATCGGCGAGGACGCGGTCGAGGGCCAGGTCATCACACTGGCGCAGGAGCGCGCGCTCGAGCAGGGGCTCTCGCTCGAGATCTCGATCGTACTGTTCATCGCCTACGCGCTCTCCCTCGTGTTCGCGCTGCGCACCCACAAGCACCTGTACGCCGGACAGTCGCATGCCGACGCCCACGACGTCACGGCGCGGCCCGAGGCGCCGTGGCGCGCGGTGGTCACGCTGGTCGCGGCCACGGCTCTCGTCGCGTGGATGAGCGAGTTGCTGGTCGGCGCGGTCGAGGAGGCCGCGCACGTGCTCGGGCTCACCGAGGTGTTCGTCGGTGTGATCGTGGTGGCGATCATCGGCAACGCCGCCGAGCACTCGACCGCCGTGCTGGTCGCGATGAAGAACAAGATGGACCTGGCCATGAACATCGCGATCGGCTCGAGCATCCAGATCGCACTGTTCGTCGCGCCGCTGCTGGTGTTCATCTCGTACCTGTTCGCCGGCGGCCCGATGAACCTGGTGTTCACGCCGTTCGAGGTGCTGGCCGTGCTCATGGCCGTGGCGGCGGCGAAGATGGTCGCCGAGGACGGCGAGTCCAACTGGCTCGAGGGCGTGCTGCTGCTCGCCGTGTACGTGGTGATCGGGATCGCGTTCTACTTCCTGCCGTAGGAGGCGGTGATGCGCCGGTATCTGCTCATGGCGGCGGTCCTGCTGGGCGCCGCGTCCTGCGCCTCCTCGTACACGGCGGGTGTCTCGAGCGGCGGCTTCGGCGTAGCGGCCACGACTCCGGACCGGCGCACGGAAGCGCCGACGACCGTCTACGTCGTGCGCCACGGCGAAGCCGAGCAGGACGGCACCCGCGACCCGGCGCTCACGTCCGCAGGCGAGAGCAGGGCCGAGGCGCTGCGCGCGGCGCTCGCTGATGCCGGGATCGCGGCGATCTACTCGAGTCCCTACCGCCGCACGCAGGCGACCGCCACGCCGCTGGCCGGGGCGCTCGGGCTCCGCCTGCACGAGTACGATCCGCGTGACGCCGGCGCGCTCGTCACGCGCATCCGGCGCGAGCATGCCGGACGCAGCGTGCTCGTGGTCGGCCACAGCAATACGGTGCCGCTGGTCGTGGAAGCGCTGGGCGCCGCGCGGCCGCCGGACCTCGCCCACGCCGAGCACGACCCGGTGTTCATCGTGCGCATCTCGGATCGCACCGTGGAAACGGCGCTGCTGCGTTATGGCGCACCGAGCGATACCGCTCGGGCCCACTGACGGCGCCCGGCTGGCCGATCCGTGGCGCAGCGCCCGCCGCACCGCCGCGCTAGACTGCGCCGCATGGCCCGCACCCACCGCCTCGCCCGCCCTTCGCCGCTCGATCCCGCCGAGCTGCATGCGGTGCGCAGCTTCGAATTCGTGCAGACCGCGCTGCGCAAAGCGGGTAGGCGCCGCGCCGAGATCCTCGAGGTCGGCTGCGGTCGCGGGCACCTGGCGAGGCGGCTCGTCAGGGCCGGGCATCGCGTCACCGCGATCGACAGCTCCGACCGCGCGGTGCGCGCCGCGCGCCGCATCGGCGTGCCGGCCGTGCGCGCGGACTTCCTCGAGTACGACGGTGGCCCGTTCGACGCGGTGGTGTTCGTCCTCTCGCTCCATCACGTCGCCTCGCTGCCGCGCGCGGCGGCGAACGCGCATCGCCTGCTCAAGCCCGGCGGGCTGCTGATCGCCGACGAGTTCGGCCGCGAGCGCGTCGACCGCGCCACGGCGGCGTGGTTCTACGGCGCGCTCGACCTGCTCGACATGGCCGGCCTGCTGCGGCACGAGGATCCGGGGCCGTACACGGGCCCGAAGCCGCGCGGGCGCGCGGCATCCCGCCGGCGCTCGCAGGAGGGCGCGGACGCGGATCCGCTCACCCGCTGGCGCAATCGCCACGTGCACACGCGCACGATCCACACAGGCCGCGCGCTGGAGCGCGCGATCGCGCGGCGCTTCTCGATCGTCGGCGCCGAGCCCGCGCCGCACCTCTACCGCTACCCGGGGCGCCGCCTGCAGCGCGGCGTGCGCGCAGTGCGGATCGTTCACCGGCTGCTCGAGTCGGAGCTCGAGGGCATCGACCAGGGGCTGCTGCGCGCGGCGGGCATCCGGATCGTCGCGCGCCGCCGCGCACGCTGAGCGAAACAGCGGGCGCACGCCCGCGGGAGGACACCATGACACCCGAACAGGCGGAATTCCTGCGCGACGAGCTGCTGGCGCTGATCGAGCGCGAGGGACCGGCGACGCGACGAGTGATCGAGGCGATCCCCGAGAAGCACCTCGGCTGGCGCCCGCACCCGAAGGCGATGTCCATGCACGAGCTCGCCTGGCACATCGTGCAGGCGGAGTACCTGACGCTGGTGGTCACGGCGACGGGCACCTGGGACGGCATCGACCTCGAGGAGCCCATGCCGCGCACGGTGGCCGAGATCCTCGCTTATCACGAGCGGCACACGCCCAAAGGCATCGCGCAGGTGCGCGCGCTCGACGGCGCCACGCTGCTCGAGGGCTGCAACCTGTTCGGCGGCGAGGGGACGCGCGTCCGGCGCCTGTTCTACGTGCCGACCCACGTGATCCACCACCGCGGCCAGCTCTCGACCTACCTGCGCGCGGTGCAGGCGTTCGTGCCGGGCGTCTACGGCTGGAGCGCCGACGAGCGCGAGCGGGCGGCGAAGGCGACCTGACCGCGGGTCGGCCCGGGGCGATCACCCGCCCCGGGGCGGGTAGAGCGGGCCTGCACGCAGGGTGTGCTCCGGGCCGACCGCGTTTGGTACCATCGCCGGCCAAAGGAGGGTTCCCCGCATGGTCACTTCGACCCGTTCTCCGAAGATGCAGGAGCTGATCCGCCGTCTCGACGAGGCCTGCTCCGTGCGCGACGACGAGGGCCGATGTAAGCGCGTGAAGGACGTGCTCGTCGACATCGTCGGCAGCGGCCAGGACTTCGTCGACGCGCCGTTCCTCGTGCCGGCGCCCGAGCGCTACGCGCGCCGGCTCATGCACCGCGATCCTCAGGACCGCTACACCGTGCTCGCGATGGTCTGGGGCGCCGGGCAGGCGACGCCGCTGCACGACCACGCCGGCATCTGGTGCGTCGAGTGCGTCTACCGCGGCAAGATCGAGGTGACGTCGTACTCGGTGCGCGGCGGCGATCCCGAACAGGGCGTCGTGCTGTTCGAGAAGGCCAGGGTCGTCACCGCCGGCATCGGCGAGGCGGGCGCGCTGATCCCACCGTTCGAGTACCACACGATCGCCAACGTCACCGACACGCCGTCGGTCACGCTGCACGTCTACGGCGGCGAGATGACGCACTGCCACATCTTCACCCCGGTCGAGGGCGGGTATCGCCGGGAGTTCCGCGAGCTGGCCTACACGGCGTGACCCCGCACCGCTGATGCCACGCGCCGGGCGCGGTTCCCGTCACGGCGGCCGCGGCGGCGCGCGCCGCGCCGGGAAGAGCCCTCCGCCGCAGCGCCCGCACGGTCCCGGCCGTCTGCATGCGCTGCGCTGCGCGCTCGCCGGCGCTGCGCCGCTCGGCGATCCCGCGCTGCTCGCCACGCTGGCCGCGGGCGCGATCGCCGTGACGCTGCTCGTCACGATGGTCGTCCAGGACACCGACTTCTGGACGCTGCTTGCGCAGGGGCGCGCGATCGTCGCCGATCCGGGCGCGATGAAGGTGAACACCTGGACGTGGCCCGATTACGGCTACCCTCAGACCTCCGCCTCCTGGCTGTTCCGCGTGGTGCTGTGGCCGTTCTGGTCGCTCGGCGGCGCGGCCGGCGTGTTCGCGTGGCGATGGCTGTCGGTGCTGCTCGTGTTCGGCCTGCTCTACGCGGCCGCGCGGCGCATGGGCGCGCGTGGGTTGCTCGCCCCGCTGGTGCTGGTCGCCTGCGCGCTCGTCTACCGCACCCGCGCCGACGCGCGGCCCGAGTCGCTCGCGGCGATCCTGTTCGCCGCCGCGCTGTGGATCCTCGAGACGCGCCGCGCGGGCGGAGTGGACCGCACGCTCTGGCTGGTTCCGATCGCGCTGGTATGGTCGAACGCGCACGTTTCGGTGTACCTGCTGTTCGCGCTCATCGCGTTCCACGCGATCGGCGAGGCGTGGGCGGGGCGCGGGGGGCGCGGCGCCCCGGCGGGGCGGGCCGCGGACGCGATGCCCGGCACGCAGGGGAGCCCCGCCGGCACGACCGCGGAAGCCGCGCCCTCGAACCGCCGCCCGCTCTGGCTCATCGGGACGCTCGCGCTGCTCGCGGCGCTCTTCCATCCCTCCGGCGTCTACGCGCTCTGGCAACCGTTCCGGTTCGCGCTGTTCTGGCGCGGCGATCCAATGTTCGCCAGCATCGAGGAGTTGCGCCCGCTCCTGTTCGCACCCGACTGGCGGAGCGGCATGCCGGTCCTGATTGCGCTCTGGCCGCTGCTGATCCTCGCGCGCGCCGCGCGCCGGCGCTTCGACCCGGTCGAGGCGCTCATGTGCGCGGCGTTCACCGCGGCCGTGTGGAACTCGCTGCGCTTCGCCGGCATGTGGGCGATGGCGGCGGCGCCGTTCCTCGCGCGCGACCTGAGCGAGTTCGTTCGGCCGCGGGCGGCAGACGTCCTCGCCCCGGCTGGCCCGCGCGCCGCCGCCGCGGCCGCCGTGATCGCGGCCATCGCCGCGCTCACCTGGCTCGAAGCCACGCGCCCCGACCGCCCGTTCGGGCTTGGCATCGCCATGCGCAACGTGCCCGAGCACGCGGCGGCGTTCATCGAGGCGCAGGGCATCCGCGGCCGCGCGTTCAACCACATGCAGCACGGCGGCTACCTGGCGTACCGGTTCTGGCCCGACCGCGAGCGCCTGCCGTTCGTGACGACCCAGCCCGAGTTGAGCACGGCCGCAACGCGCGCGGCCTACCTGGAGGCGCTGCGCCGCCCGGCCGCATGGTACGCGCTCGACGCCGAGCGCCGCTTCGACTTCGTGCTGCTCGAACGCGACCAGACTCCGGGCGACCGCCTGCTCGACGTGCTCGATCCGGACACCTCGTGGGTGATGGTGTTCGGCGACGACGCCGCCGAGCTGTACGTGCGGCGCGGCGGCCCGTACGCGGACGTGGCGGAGCACTTCGGCTACGACGTGATCCCCGGCGGCCGCGACGCGCGCGGCCGCATGATGGCCGCCGCCGAGGCCGATTCCGCGCTGCGCGCCCGCGCCCGTGCCGAGGCCGGGCGCATGGCGGACGCCTCGCCCGTGAACGGCGCCGCGCACCAGATGCTCGGCTTCTTCGCGCTCATGGACGGGCGCACGGACGATGCCGCCACGCATCTCGAGCGCGCCGCTGCCCTCCAGCCGCAGGCGCCACGCCTGCGCGAGCTCCTCGGCGACCTGGCCCTGGGGCGCGGCGAGCGCGAGGCGGCGCTGCGCTGGTACCGCGAGGAGCGCGCCCGCTTCGGCGCGAACGAGCGGATCGAGCAGAGGATCCGCGCGGCGCAAGCGGCGCAGTAGCGAAGAACGCCGGCCGCACTGCGCAAGCCGCGTCCGTGCGGTAGGCTCGCGGCGCCGTGCCACTCTTGCGACGGAGATCCCGGATGCCCCGCATCGTGACCCTCACCATGAACCCCGCGATCGACCGCACGCTGATGGTGGATCGTGTGGTCCCGGAGAAGAAGCTGCGCACCGGCCCGCCGCGCTTCGAGCCCGGCGGCGGCGGCATCAACGTCGCGCGCGCGGTGGTGCGGCTCGGCGGCGACGCGCTTGCGGTGTTCCCATCGGGCGGCGACGCGGGGCGGCTGCTCGAGCGCCTGCTCGCCGACGAGACCGTGCCGTTCAAGGCGATCCGCATCTCCGGCCTCACCCGCGAGAACATCACGATCGAGGAGACCGGCACGCGCCAGGACTACCGCTTCGTGGTGCCGGGCCCCGAAGTCGACGCGATGGACGTCGAGACCTGTTTCGAGACGATGCTGTCGCTGATCGAGCGGGGCGCATTCGTCGTCGCGAGTGGCAGCCTGCCGGCGGGAACGGACGCCGCGTTCATGGCGCGCGTCGCCGGCGCGGCGAAGCAGCGCGGCGCGCGCTTCGTGCTCGACTCGACCGGCGAGCCGCTGCGCCGCGCGCTCGAGGCCGGCGTGTACCTGTGCAAGCCCAACCTGCGCGAGCTGTGCGACATCGCCGGCGTCGAGCTGGCGGACGACCTGTCGCAGGAGGCCGCCGTGCGCGCGATCATCGACCGCGGCGGCGCCGAGATCGTGCTGGCCTCGCTCGGCCCCGGCGGCGCGCTGCTCGCCTGGAAGGACGGCCTGATGCGCCTGCGCACGCCGGTCGTGCCGATTCGCAGCCGCGTCGGTGCGGGCGACAGCACCGTGGGCGCCATGGTGATGCGCCTCGCCGAGGGCTGGGCGCTGCCCGACGCGGCCACGTTCGGTGTCGCCGCTGGGGCGGCTGCCGTCATGACCCACGGCAGCGAGCTCTGCCGGCGCGAGGACACCGAGCGGCTGTACGAGACGATGCGCAGGGGCGGGGCGGCGGTGGCGTAGGGGCGCCGGCGGGGGCGGCCAGGGAAACGCGGGGCGCCGGACCGCCTCGGGGCCGGACTGGAACAGCGAAGAAGGCTGGTGAAACAAACCCGCGGATCTCCTAGCATCTCTCCAACGGGCGGCCGCGAATCCCCTCGGCCCCGGCATTCACGGAGCGTCCCATGCGTCCCTCGGCCCCTGGCGTTCTGTCCCTCGTCCTCGTTCTCCTCGTCACACCGCTGCCCCTCACGGCGGTCGCGGGGAATACCATCCTCGTTTTCTCGACCGAGTTCGAGTCCGGCCTTCCGCCGGAGATCTCCGCCCCGGGCTCGGTGCTCGACAACGTGCAGGGCTATGCGGGGCTCGGCCCGGCGGGGCGCCAGTTCGACGGGAGCTTCCTGCGCTACACCAGCGTGCCGATCCACCCGACCACGCTGACGGTCCGCAACCTTCCCGCGCACGACCATCTGAGCGTGAAGTTCCTGCTCGGCCTGATCGATTCGTGGGACGGCACCGAACTGATGCAGATCTCGGTCGACGGCGCGCTCGTGTTCAATCACTGGTTCCAGCTCGCGACCGGCGACACCACGAGCTACCACCCCGCACCGCCGGGCGCGATCCTCAGCATGGGCACCAACCTCGGCTTCTCCGGATGCTGCTACTACGACCGCGACCGCGCCTACGACCTCGGTGTGGAACCCGTGTTCCTCGACATTCCCCACACGGCGGACTCGGTCCAGGTCGTGTGGACGCTCAGCGCCGTCTCGGGACCCGCGGCGACTCAGTGGCAGGGCGGCAATGACGAGTCGTGGGCGATCGACGCGCTGTCGGTCGAGGTCTCGACGCAGAACGTGGACGTCGGCGATGTCACCGCGCCCGGCCGGCTCGCCGTCGTGGCGGCGCCAAACCCGGCGCGAGCGGGCGCCGTCCGTCTGCAGCTCGCGTTCCCGGCGGCCGGCCCGGTCCGCGTGGAGCTCGTGGATCTGGCCGGCAGGCGGATCGCGCAGCGCGACCTCGCCGCCGCCGGCGGATCGCTGACGCTGGATCTCTCCGCCGGGCGCCTGTCGCCGGGGCTCTACTTCGCCCGGGTGATCCAGGGAACGGAGATCCGCACGGCGCGGGTGATCGTGACCGACTGAGGCGTAGCCAGCGTCCTCGCGTCGCCTCGGTTCAAGCGCGATGAGCCTCTGCTCGAACGCGCGAGGCGATGAGAGCGCAACGGAGCGGCGGTGACGCGAAGATCGCGATCGTACCGCCCCTCCGCCGTCCGGGTCGGCCCCGATGCTCCTTCCGTCTACGCAGTCCTCGCTGTGAAGCCGGCATGCGCGGGCGTAGGCTGTACTTCGTGCCTCCGGGGCGTCGCCGCGGGTCCAGGGCAAGCGAAGGCTGCCCTGCGTTCCGTGCACCCGGAAGAAAGTACCGGTCGTCCACGTGCTCGGCTCCGCCCGACTCCTGTCTTCGATCCTCGCCGCCCTGTGCATCGCATCGCCGCTCGGGGCACAGACGGTCCGTCCCGACTGCTGGGGTGCCATCGGCGGACAGGTCACGTCGATCGCACGCGTCGGCGACGCGCTGTACATCGCCGGACCCTTCGCGTACATCGGTCCGAGCACGGGCGGGGGCGTGGCGCTGGATCCGGAGAGCGGCGCGCCGCAGCGGCCGTATCCGCGTGTGGCCGGAACCGTGCTCGCCGTCGTGCCCGATGGCGCCCGCGGCTGGTTCATCGGCGGCGATTTCACCGGCGTCGAAGGCGAACCCCGCCGCCACCTCGCGTACGTGAAGGCCGACGGAACGCTGTCGCCGTGGCGCGCCGACGTCACCGATCCGCGCACCGGGCGTCGCGCCTGGGATCCCAATCCGATCGGCGTGGTGTCGGCGCTCGCGCACCATGGAAACACCCTGTACGTGGGCGGGAAGTTCGAGGAGATTGCGGGTGCGTCGCGGCGCTACCTCGCCGCGATCGATGCGCGCACGGGAGCCTTGCTCCCGTGGGCGCCGCAGCCCGACGGTCCAGTGATGTCGCTGGCGGTCCACGGCGACCGGCTCTATGTGGGCGGCCGCTTCCAGACCATCGGTGGAGCGCCGCGCCGCAACGTCGCCGCGCTGGATGCGCTCACCGGTGAACCCGCGCCATGGCGGCCCGATGCGAGCGGCGCGGTGCTCGCGTTCGGATTCCACGGGCAGCGCGTCTTCGTGGGCGGCGAGTTCGACGACGTCGGCGGCCGGGCCCGCAACTCCATCGCCGAGCTCGACGCCGCCAGCGGCGCCGCCACGGAGTGGGACGCACAGCTCAAGCCGCTGCGTCGCTATCTCGCGCACGGCGACTGGATCTGGCCGTTCGTCTCGAGCCTGGTCATCCGCGGCGGCACACTCTACGCGGGCGGGGATTTCGACAGCGTCGGCGGCGCGCGCCGCTACGACGTCGCCGCGGTCGAGCTCGACACCGCGCGGCCGACGCGGTTCGACGCGCGCATGTACGGCGGCTACGTGAAGTCGCTCGCCCTCCATGGAGGCGCCCTGTACGTGGGCGGCTACCTCTACGACATCGGCGGCACGCAGCGCCCGAACCTCGCCGCGCTCGACGCGCGCACCGGCGACGCCACCGCGTTCGACCCGCGCTGCTACGGTCGCGTGATGGCGCTCGCCGTGGACGGGCGATCGGTCTACGCGGGCGGCGATTTCACCAGCGTGTACGAGTGGGAATCGCGCCCGAGGCTCGCG
>Ga0302046_10005407_pt1 | contig 11259 bp, 8 predicted proteins | sample RVTome_11_FD_200261 | JGI IMG/M metagenome (GOLD analysis project Ga0302046, IMG submission 200261) | Soil microbial communities from uranium-contaminated site in the Upper Colorado River Basin, Wyoming, United States - RVT147D111 (version 2) ... | reverse complement strand
CCGGGAGCGGGCCTCTTCAGTTCCGGTTTCGTCTCTCCCGCTGACGACCTCCGCTACTCCGGGAGGATGTCCATGACCCAGATGTCGCTCTCATCGAGCCGCCAGGCGAAGTAAAGAAATGTCCCATCGGTTGCGAGGGCATAGGGGCCCATCTTGCCCGGCCGACCCGCCAGGTCGGTCACTCTTCGCTTCGTTCCATCCTCGATGGTATAGCCCCAGATGCTGTCCTCGGCGGGACTGAGATAATAGATGTGGCGGCCGTCCGGCGCGAAGCGGCCGACTCTGCTTTCGAACCCCAGGCTCTCATTCTCGGATCCATCCACGGACCATCGCCATCGGCGGCCATCCTTGGCGTTCTTGTAGAGAATCCAGCGGCCGTCGGGCGACCAATCATCGGACCGGTCACCGTCCTTGATGAGCGGAGAGGGCTCTCCGCCTTCGGCGTCTATCACCCACGTCTGGGCTGGCTGCGGGCCGGCGCTGAAGACTAGCCTCCTCCCGTCGGGAGACCATCGCGGGTCGAGATCGTTCTCGGCTCGGTGGGTGAGCTGGCGCGCGGGGCCCGGCTCCAAGGGTAGAACCCATATGTCGCGGTTGCCGCTGCGATCGGAGTGGAACGCGATTTTTTCGCAGCCGGGAGACCACGCCGGACCCCAGTCGGATGCGGCATGCGCCGTCCGTTGTTGCGGCTCGCCCCCATCCGCCGGCATTACCCAGAGGTTGAGGCTGCCCGCGCGATCGGAGCTGAAGGCAAGGAGTCGCCGGTCGCGGCAAACGTCCAGGGATTCGACGTGGGCCTGCTCCGAAGTGAGCGGCACGGCATCCTGCCACGTGGCGGGACGGTCCCTCAGAATGGGCACCCGCCAGATGTTCGCGACCAGACGACCCTTGGCGAAGGCGAGCTTCGAGCCGTCATGAGAGACGACGGCTGGGCCATGGAGCCCGAGCGCGACCGTCACCGCCTCGGGAGGGCCCTCGGGACTACCGTCATCGCGAAGCCTCTGACGCCAGAGATCCATCGTGCCCCCGGCGTTGCTGACATAGTAGAGGCTTCCGTCCGCGCGGAAGCTCGGGCCCCAGAGGTTCGTTCGTCCATCGCTCAAGGGCGTGGCCTCACCGTCGCTCTCGCGCAGAAGCCAGAGGCGCGTGGCCGGCGAGTTGTACGAAGGCGCTTCCACCAGCGCGAAGAAGCGGCCGTCTTCGGACCAGCTTACGTCGTACAGACGGCCGGGGAAATCGGGCAGCGCCAAGTCGCGGAACTCGCCCGAGTCGATTCTCGTGATGCGGAGCGAGTCGTCGCCGCCGAGGCACGCCAGCTCTTCTCCGTCGGACGACCACACCGGGTGCCCCCGCTCCGGCGGCTCGGCGAAGCTTGCGACTTTCCGGGCGGGGCCTCCCAATGACGGCATCACGAAGCAACCCCCGCCATCGCGACTCGAGGAGAAGGCGATCTGCGCTCCGTCGGGGGACCAGCTCGGATGCATGTCCGCCCCCTCGTGATCCGGAGTCAGGTTCACCGGAGGACCTCCCGAGACCTGGCTGACCCAGACGTCCCAGTTTTCTCCGCCGGCCAGGGCGTTGTACGCGACGCGGCTAGAATCGGGCGACCAGGTGGGATAGGCCTCGACCCCCACCGCGGCGGTGATCTGTCGCGGCCGCGCGAGCTTCGGGAGCGAGCTTCGGGTTTCGAGTACGAGACCGCCGGCCAGAAAGCCGATGACGCCGGCAATGAGCGCGCTCGCCAGACTCGCGAACGAGCTTACGCCGCGCCTTCGCGGAGCGGCGGCCGTCGGGACTTCGGCTTCGCCGCTTGCCAGATCCTCCTTGCAGTCGTCGAGCTCGTTTCGCAGGTCGAGAGCGGACTGAAAGCGCCGCGAGGGGTCTTTTTCCAGGCATCGTCTGACGATCCGTGCGAGGTCCCGTGGAATGTCGAGCTTGACGTCGGACAAGGGACGGGGCCGATCTTTGAGGAGCGACGACACGACGCCCGCCGGGCTGTCTCCGCGGAAGGGAAGCTGGCCGGTGAGCAGCTCGTAGAAGAGAACCCCGAGAGCGAAAATGTCGGAACGATGATCGACGGCCTTGCCCTCCGCCTGCTCCGGCGACATGTAACCCAGAGTGCCCACGAGCATGCCTTCCTGAGTTACGGCCGTAGTTTGGATCTCGCTGATGCTGGCGCCCTGGTACTCACGGCTGAGCTTCGCGAGGCCGAAGTCGAGTATCTTGATTAGGCCCTCGTCGGTCAGCATGACGTTCGAAGGCTTCAGGTCCCGATGGGTGATCCCTCGCTGATGCGCGGTCGCGACACCGTCGGTGAGAGAGCGCGCGACCTCGAAAAACCTTCCTAGCGGAAACCCGTTCCTGGGCAGGAGCTCGGCGAGGGTTTTCCCGCGAACCAGCTCCATCGTCAGGAAATGCACGCCGTCGGACTCCTCGATGGAGTGAAGAGTGACGATGTTCGGATGGCTGAGAGCCGCCACCGCCTTCGCCTCGCGTTCGAAGCGAGCCCGGCGGTCTTCGTCCTTGGCGAGCTCCGTCGGGAGAACCTTCAGCGCCACCCTGCGAGAGAGCTTCGTATCCTCGGCGAGGTACACGTCTCCCATTCCGCCGGAGCCGATTTTCTCCAGGATCTTGTAGTGAGAGAGGGTTCGCCCGACCATCGCGAGGCTTGCGTCAATGGTACGAGGGGGCGGGAGGCGGGCGCAATCGGGCCCCTCGCTCGTGGACAGTCAGGACAGCTGCGAGAAGAAGTCGTTCCCCTTGTCGTCGATGACGATGAATGCGGGGAAGCTCTCGACGTCGATGCGGAAGATCGCTTCCATTCCCAGCTCTTCGTACTCGACGACTTCGACTCTCTTGATGGACTCGAGCGCGAGGATCGCCGCCGGTCCTCCAATGGAGCCGAGGTAGAAACCTCCGTGCTTCTTGCAGGCGTCCGTCACCGGGCGCGAGCGGTTTCCTTTGGCGAGAGTGACGTGGCTGCCCCCGTGCTCCATGAAGAGATCGACGTAGGAGTCCATTCGTCCCGCGGTCGTCGGGCCAAAGGATCCCGAGGCATAGCCCTCGGGAGTCTTCGCCGGGCCCGCGTAGTAAATCATGTGGTCTTTGAAGTACTGCGGAAGCTCTTCGCCGCGGTCGATCCGCTCCTTGAGCTTCGCGTGGGCGATATCGCGGGCCACGATGATCGGTCCGGTGAGTGAGAGCCTCGTCTTGATGGGGTAGCGCGACAGGGTCTTTCGGATCTCCGTCATCGGCCGGCGCAAGTCGATGGGAACCACCTCGCTCGCGAGATCCTTCGCCTCGACCTCGGGAAGGAACCGCGCCGGGTTGGTCTCGAGCTGCTCGAGAAAGACTCCGTCGTGCGTGATCTTCCCGAGCGCCTGCCGATCGGCCGAACAGGAGACTCCGATCCCGACTGGAAGAGACGCGCCATGTCGGGGCAGGCGAACGACCCGGACGTCGTGGCAGAAGTAGGTTCCGCCGAACTGGGCCCCGATCCCGAGCTTTCTCGACCGGTCGAGGATCTCTCTTTCGAGCTCGAGGTCGCGAAACGCTCGCCCGAGCTCGTTTCCCGTCGTCGGCAGCTGGTCCAGATAGCGGCAGCTCGCGAGCTTCACCGTCTTGAGAGTCATCTCCGCGGAGGTTCCGCCTATGACCACCACCAGGTGGTACGGGGGACAGGCGGCAGTCCCCAGGGTCTTCATCTTGTTCTCGATGAAATCCGCGAGTGTACCGGGATTCAGGATGGCGCGGGTCTCCTGGTAGAGATAGCTCTTGTTGGCCGACCCCCCGCCCTTGGTGACGAAGAGAAAGTGATACTCGTCGCCCTCGTCGGCGTAGAGCTCGATCTGAGCCGGCAGGTTGGTCCGGGTGTTCTTCTCCTCGTACATCGAGAGCGGCGCCATCTGCGAGTACCGGAGGTTCGTTTTTGTATAGGTTTCGTAGATTCCCCGCGAGATCGCTTCTTCGTCGCTACCCTTCGTGAGCACGTACTGTCCCTTGTGGCCGACCACGATCGCCGTTCCCGTGTCCTGGCACGAGGGGAGGATCATCCCCGCAGAGACGTTCGCGTTTTTCAGCATCTGAAGGGCGACGAAGCGATCGTTGTCGCTCGCTTCCGGATCGTCGATGATCTTCCGCACCTGTTCGAGGTGAGAGGTGCGGAAGAGGTGAGAGATGTCGCGGACCGCCTGGCTCGCGAGCAGCGAGAGCGCCTCGGGCTCGACCACCAGGGCTTTCTTTCCAAGGATTTCGGCCTTACTGACCCCTTCGCCCGAGAGCTTGCGGAAGGGGGTCTCGTCGCAGCCGAGCTCGAAAATCGGTTGGTAGCGGAAAGAGCTCACTCGTTTGAGGATAGCACAGGGGCTCGGGCAGGAACGGTGAGGAGCAGAGTCGTAGCCGCGAGAGCGAGGACGGAGCCGAAGAGGAAGGGGGCTTTCGGTCCGAGCCCGGAGAAATCCCCGATGCCTTGCCAGAGAATTCCCGCGAGGACGCTCGCGGGAAGGGCTACAGCGCCGACGACCGCGTGATAGAGGCCGTAGGAGCTCCCGAGCTTCTCGCGGTCCCGAACGAGATCGGCGACGAACGCCCGGCCGACGCCCTCGGTGAGCCCGTAGTAGAGGCCGTAGACGACGAACAGCCCCGCGACGTGAGACGCCTCGCGCGCGAGAGCGAAACCGAGGTAGAGAACGGCGTAGAACAGCCATCCGGCGGCGATGACGCGCCTTCGTCCGAGGAGGTCCGAAAGCCGCCCCGCGGGGGCCGAGACCAGCGCGTAGACGACGTTGAAGCCGACGAGCATTGCGAGGATCCCCACGACCGAGAGACCGCGCTCCGACGCTCTCAGCACGAGAAACGAATCCGAGGAGTTGCCGAGAGTGAAAAGAGCCACAGCGAGGAGAAAACGCCGAAACGGCGGGTCGAGCCCTCGAAGCGATAGTCTGCGGCTCTCGGAGCTCGGTCGCTTCGATCCGCCCACCTCTTTCGCGCCCAACGCGAGCACTGCGACCGCGGCGAACGCGGGAACGAGGCTCGCGAGAACGAGGAGTCGAAAGGTCTCGGGGGCGAGCGCGAGAGCACCCTTCTGCGCCGACCAGACGACCGCGAGCGCCACCAGGAGCCCGACCACGGCACCGGCGCTGTCGAAGGCGCGGTGCACACCGAATGCCAGGCCGCGCGCTACCGGCGAGACGCTCTCGGCCAGGAGCGCGTCCCGGGGAGCGCTCCGGACCCCCTTTCCGAATCGGTCGAGCGCGCGAACCCCGAGGACTGCGCCCCAGGAGCCTGCGAGAAGCAGCAGCGGCTTCGAGGCGGCGGAGATTCCGTAGCCCGCTACCGCGAGCCACTTTCTTCTGCCGAGGCGATCCGAGAGGAAACCCGAGCCGACCTTGAGAAAGCTGGAGACCGCCTCGGCCACTCCCTCGATGAGACCGATCGCCGCCGTTCGCACACCGAGGACACCCGCGAGAAAGAGCGGGAGGACGTCGAAGACCATCTCGCTCGAGACGTCGGTGAGAAAGCTCGTCGCCGAGGTGATCCAGACGTTGCGATGGAGCTTCACATCTCGTCTATTACGGGATTCGAGAGGACGCCGATCCCCGAGATATCGACTTCGACGTGGTCGCCCGCCTTCAGGAACCTCGGGGGCTTGCGCTTGGAGCCGACCCCTCCGGGAGTGCCCGTTGCGATCACGTCTCCCGGCCGGAGCTCGTAGATCGTCGAGAGGTAGTGGATCAGAAACTCGATCTTGAAGGTCATCGCGGAGAGCTCGGTCCTCTGGAGCTCCTCGCCGCTCACGCGCGTGACCAGCGTCTGGGCGTAGGGATTGGGGAGCTCGTCCGCGGTCACGATCCACGGACCGAAGGCTCCGGTGCGATGGAAGTTCTTTCCCGGACCGAACTGGGTCGTGTGGCGCTGCCAATCCCGCACGGAGCCGTCGTTGTAACAGGAGTAGCCGGCGACATGAAGCATCGCCTCTCTCTCCGGGATGTGGCGGCCCGACTTCCCGATCACCACCGCGAGCTCGCCTTCATAGTCGAGCTCGACGGAGGCCTTCGGCCGAACCATCGCCTGGCCGTGGCCCACCTGGCTCGCGGCGATGCGCAGGAAGAGCGTGGGGTACTTCGTCGGCTCGCGTCCCGTCTCCTGCCGATGCTCGTCGTAGTTGACGCCGACGCACCAGATCGCGGGAGGATCGGGGATGACCGGGAGGAGCTCGACCTCGTCCAGAGCGAGGTCGGATTCTCCTGCTGCGGCGACGGCGCGCACCCGTGAAAGCGCGTCGTCGCCGGCCTCCAGGATCTCGCGAAGTCTTCGCGGAAGTGAAGGGGCTCTCTTCGAAAGTGAGGCGAGCCGATTCTCCCCCACCACCACGCCGACTCCCGGCGTGCTCGAGACACGATAGGAAACGAGCTTCATGGGAGAAACGATACTATAGGGGCTCCCCGGCGTGAGCTAAGCTGGCGGAGAGGATTCTCGGAGACAACGGGGAATGAAGGAAGTACGAACACTCGAAGATCTGGTGATCCGGGATCGGGAGCACGAATGCGACGGGGTCGGGCCGATGAAGGTCTGCGTCCGGGTCATCGCGGTCGCGGAGCTCCCCACCCGATTCGGCCGGTTCCGCATCGTGGCCTTCTGGAACAACCGAGACGAGAAGGAGCACGTGGCCCTGGTGCGGGGCGACGTCATCGGGGCCGCGAACGTCCCCACGAGGCTCCACTCGGAGTGTCTCACCGGAGACGCCATCGGGTCTCTGAGGTGCGATTGCCGCGATCAGCTCGAGAGCGCTCTCGAGAAGCTCGGAAACGAGCCCCGAGGTCTCCTTCTGTACTTGCGCCAGGAGGGTCGCGGCATCGGGTTGGTGAACAAGATCCGCGCCTACGCTCTCCAGGACAAAGGGCTCGACACCGTGGAAGCGAACCTCGCCCTCGGATTCCGGGACGACGAACGCGACTACGCCATCGCCGCCCACATGATCGCGAGCTTGAACGTGCGGTCGGTTTCGCTCATGACCAACAACCCGAGAAAGATCGGGGCGCTCACCCAGCACGGGGTCATGGTCGAAAGAAGACTCCCCCACGTCATCCCGCCGAACGGGCACAACCGCTTCTACCTGGAGACCAAGCGCGATCGTTCCGGCCACTGGATCGACTTCGAGGGAAAACCGCATCTTTTGGAGCAAAGCGACCCGGTGGTCGTCGACGGGATGGGCGATTTCGAGACCGAGAACCGAGAACTGAGAACCGAGAACTGACCCTAGCAGGCTGCTGAAGAATGCATCTGCAGCCTGCGCGAGCGGAGCGTCCGCCTACGCGCGAAGCGCTTCGGCGGGACCCGCCCGTAGCCTTGGCGGAGGTGGGAGCCCGGCGCGCCGCCGTCCGCAGCGAGCCTGCGAGCGGAGGACCGCGCGCGAGCGAAGAGCGAGCGCGCATTAATGGATGCCCGCCGACGAAAGGCCGTGCCGCGGGGGTGGGGCCCCGCGGCACTATTGCACTCTACTGTAAGCCCTCGATCTTTCCGTTCACGAGGTCGATGTCCTCCGCTCGCGGCTTTTTCGGAAGGCCGGGCATGCGCAGGATCTCTCCCGTGAGCACCACCACGAATCCGGCGCCGGCGTTGATCTCGATTCCTCGAACGGTGATGTCGAAGTTCCGCGGACGACCCAGAACCTTGGGATCGTCGGAGAGCGAGTTCTGGGTCTTGGCGATGCAGACGGGAACCGACCCGAAGCCCAGCTTCTCCGCGTCCGCGATCTGCTTCTCCGCTTCCTTGGTGAAGACCGCGTCGCGGGCCCCGTACATCTTCCGCGCGATTTTGCGGACTTTGTCGGGAATGGAATCCGAGAGCTCGTAGAGCGGCCGGAAGGCAGCGCCGGGCTTCGCCGTCTCGGCGACGACGGTCTTCGCGAGCTCGACCGCCCCCTCGCCGCCCCGCGCATGGTGATCGGAGAGGGCGAAGGAAACCGAGAGCTCCTCGCAGCGTTTCCTCACGATCGAGACTTCTTCGTCGGTGTCGGAGCCGAAACGGTTGAGGGCGACGATCGGTGGCTTTCCGAGCTCGCGCACGCTCTCCACGTGCTTTTCGAGGTTCTCGAGCCCGGCGGCGACTGCCGCGGCGTCGGGCTTGGTGAGGTCTTCCTTCGCTCGCCCGCCGTGCATCTTGAGCGCGCGCACCGTGGCCACCAGGATGACCGCCGCCGGATCGAAGCCCGCGGCGCGGCACTTGATGTCGAAGAACTTCTCCGCTCCAAGATCACAGCCGAAGCCCGCCTCGGTGATCGCCCAGTCCGCGAGATGGAGCGCGGTGCGGGTCGCGAGGACGCTGTTGCAGCCATGGGCGATGTTGGCGAAAGGCCCGCCGTGAATGAGGGCCGGCACCCCTTCGAGGGTCTGCACCAGATTCGGTTTGAGGGCGTCGGCGAGGAGCGCGAGCATCGCTCCCGTGACCTTGAGCTTCGCCGCCTCGATCGGCGTCTTGTCATAGGTTAAGCCGACGATGATGCGATCGAGCCTCTTTCTCAAATCCTCCTCGTTCTCGGAGAGGCAGAGGATGGCCATGATCTCGGAGGCGGCGGTGATGTCGAAGCCCGTCTCCCGAGGCACTCCCTGGAGAGGCCCCCCGAGCCCGACGATCGTGCTCCGAAGGGAACGGTCGTTCATGTCGAGAGCGCGCTTCCAGAGAGCCCGGCGGGGATCGATGCCGAGGGGATTGCCGAAGTACAGATGGTTGTCGAGGACCGCGGAAAGAAGGTTGTGGGCGGTGGTGACGGCGTGGAAGTCCCCGGTGAAATGCAGGTTGATCCGGTCCATCGGGTAGACCTGGCTGTAGCCGCCGCCGGTCGCGCCCCCTTTCACGCCCATGCAGGGTCCGAGTGAGGGCTCGCGAAGCGCGAGACAGACGCTCTCGCCGATCTTCGCGAGCCCCTGCGCCAGGCCGATGCTGGTGGTGGTCTTGCCTTCGCCCGCGGGCGTCGGGGTGATCGCGGAGACGAGGACGAGCTTCGATCGCTCGTTCCTCCTCGGGCGGGAGAGCGCCGAAGGCTCGATCTTCGCAATCGTATGCCCGTAGGGCTGGAGGTCCTTTGACTCGAGCCCGAGCTTCGCGGCGATCTCGGCAATGGGTCGGGGGGTGATGGAACGGGAGATCTCGATGTCGCTCTTCATCCTTCTTCTTTCTGGCTTGCCAGCTCTCGAACCTTTTCTTTGTAGGCGGTGATGAGGGCGCGGGTGACGGGGCCCGGCTTTCCGTTTCCGATGCGGGTCTCGTCCACCTGGACGATGGGAACGATCTGACGGGCGGAGGCGGTGAGGAACACCTCGTCCGCATTCAGGAGCTCTTCGGGTTTGAACGCTCGCTCTTCGACGGTGAATCCCTTCTCGCGGGCGACTTCAATTACGAGCTCTCGGGTGATTCCCTCCAGGATTCCGGCGGAGATCGGAGGAGTCCGGACGACGCTCTTCGCTACGAGGAACAGGTTCGACATCGAGCCTTCGGCGACCTCCCCTTCGGGGTTCAGCAGGATCGCCTCGTACGCCCTCCGGCGGTGGGCCTCGCGGAGCGCCAAGAGGTTGGTGAGGAGGTTCGAGGACTTGATTCGGGGATCGAGGCCGCCGCGCGTGGCGCGCATCATCGGAACGATCACGGCGCGGGCGCCATCGCGATAGAGGCTATCGGGGTATTCCGGGAGCGGCCTCACGATCACCACCACCGTGGGCCTGGCCGCGGAGCCGGCGCGATAGTCGATGGAGCCGACTCCGGCGGAGACTACGATGCGGATCGACGATTCGGGGTTCCCCGCGGCCACGAGGGTCTCTTCGACCCGGGCGGCGAGCTCCTCGTCGGTCACTTCGAGCGCGATGTCGAGGGCCCTGGCCGACTCCCGGAGCCGCTCGAGGTGCCGTGCGAGAAGAAACGTGCGCCCCCCGTAGGTTCGAACCGTCTCGTACACGCTCGCTCCGAAGAGGAATCCCTGGTCGAGCGGCGAGAGAAGACGGTCCTCCTCGGAACCGAGCTTTCCATCCACGTTTACCAGGGTCGCCATGAGCACAAAAGCCCTTTATTATCTCGTGAAGAACGTCCAGGAGGAAAGCTCGAAATGAATGCCGAACATTCTCAACAGGCCCTCCACGCGCGAAGGTTTCTCGAGCTCCACCAGGGTCCGAAGACGCTGGTGCTCCCCAACGCCTGGGACGTGGCCTCCGCCCGCGTCTTCGAGGACGAGGGCTTTCCCGCCGTCGCCACTACGAGCGCCGGAATCGCCTTCGCTCTCGGCTACCCCGACGGCGAAAAGCTGCCCCTCGAGGAGCTCCTGAGGGTGGTCGCTCGGATCCGTCAGGCGGTGAAGGTGCCGCTCAGCGTCGATTTCGAGGCGGGCTATGGAGCCCGGCCGGAGGACGTGGCGCGGAGCGTGAGAAGACTCCTCGAAGCGGGTGCCGTCGGGCTCAACCTCGAGGACAGCCGCAAGAGCGAGGACAAAGGTCTCGAGGAGCCGTCTCTCCAGGTGGAGAAGATTCGTGCCGTGCGGGAAGTCGGCGAGGACTGCGGCGTTCCCCTGGTCATCAACGCAAGGACCGACGTCTTCCTCGCCGCCGTCGGAGAGCCCGAAAGCCGTCTCGACCACGCCGTCCGGCGGGTGAACGCCTACCGCGACGCCGGGGCGGACTCACTCTTCGTCCCGGGTGTCTCGGATCGAGAGACCATCGCCGAGCTCGTGCGCCAGGTGAGAGGACCTCTCAACGTGCTCGCGGTCGCGGGGACTCCGCGAATCTCCGAGCTGGAAAAACTCGGCGTACGGCGGGTGACGGTGGGCTCCGGGGCGATGCGAGCCACCCTCGGTCTCGTGCGAAGGATCGCGGCCGAGCTCGAGGACGAGGGCACCTATTCGAGCTTCCTCGAAGGCGCCCTCTCGTACCCCGAAGCGAACCGCCTGTTCCGACCCTGAGTCTGCGCGATCTAGGCGAGGGGAAGCCGAATCCGGGCGACGGTCCCCTTCCCTTCCTCGCTTTCGATCTCGATCCGTCCTCCGTGGTCGGTGACGATCCCCCGCGAGACGAAGAGCCCCCAGTTGGAGGTGCCTACGCGGCCGCTTTCGTTCTTGAAGCCGGGCTCGAACAGGCCCGATAGCCTCGAGGGCGCGATGCCGTGTCCGTCGTCCTCCACTTCCATCAGGATCTCGCTCGCCTGCGCGGCCGTTCGAATGCGGATCGTGCCTTTCGTCGGGATGGCGGCGGCGGCGTTGCGCACCAGGTTCGAGAACAC
>Ga0302046_10005406_pt1 | contig 11260 bp, 6 predicted proteins | sample RVTome_11_FD_200261 | JGI IMG/M metagenome (GOLD analysis project Ga0302046, IMG submission 200261) | Soil microbial communities from uranium-contaminated site in the Upper Colorado River Basin, Wyoming, United States - RVT147D111 (version 2) ... | reverse complement strand
CCGTCCGGACGGATCCTCGACTTCCGCGAGAAACCGGCCGATCCTGTGCCCGGGCTGATCAACGCGGGGACCTACGTGCTGGAGCCGCGCGCGCTCGCCGACGTCCCGGCGGGGGAGTTCTGGATGTTCGAGACGCAGGTGTTCCCGTCGCTGCTCGCCGCGGGAGAGCCGCTGTACGGCTACTCGTCGGATGCGTACTGGCTGGACATCGGAACCCCGGGGCGTTACCGGCAGGCGCACCTGGACGTGCTGGAGGGCCGGATCAAGGTTGAGGTCGCCGGCGAGCTGCTCGGGACGGATCGGCCGTTCGAGCACGGCGTGGTTCGGGCCCCGTCGATCGTGTCCAGGCCCGTGCTCATCGGCCCCGGCGCGGTCGTCGGACCGGGCTCCTGTCTGGGTTCGAACGTGCTGGTCGGCGGGCGCGCCCTCGTGCAAGGATCGGTGCTGCACGACGATGTGCGGATCGGGGTGGGCGCGGTCGTTCGCGATAGCATCCTCGGCCGCGGCGCGCGCGTGCCGGTCGGCGCGAAGATCACCGGCGAAGTGCTGGCGTAGACACACACCGCTCGCCTTGCCGCGTGCGGCAGGTGGATCGGGCAGAGCTGCTCGAACGGTGTCATCCGGCCGAGGCGCCCGGCGTCGATCGGACCGCGTGCTAGATTTGCGCGCGATGACCCAAAGGCGCGCGCTGGTCACCGGGATCACCGGCCAGGACGGCACGTATCTCGCCGAGTTCCTTCTGGGCAAGGGTTATCAGGTGTACGGCCTGTTGCGTGGGCAGGCGAACCCGAAGCGCGCGATCGTCGAGCAGCTCCTCCCCGCTGTCGAGCTGATCGAGGGCGACCTCACCGACATGTCGTCGCTGATCGCGGCCTTGGAGTACTGCCAGCCCGACGAGGTCTACAACCTGGGCGCGATCAGCTTCGTGGCGCTATCGTTCACGCAGCCGGAGTTGACGGGCAACATCACCGGCCTCGGGGCGCTGCGTCTGCTGGAGGCGATCCGCATCGTCGATCAGGGCAACCGGCGGATGCGCTTCTATCAGGCGTCGTCATCGGAGATGTTCGGCAAGGTTCGCGAGGTGCCGCAGAACGAGCTGACGCCGTTCCATCCGCGCAGCCCTTACGGCGTCGCGAAGGTGTACGCGCATTTCATGACCATCAACTACCGCGAGTCTTACGGCATCCACGCGTGCAGTGGTATCTCGTTTAACCATGAATCGGAGCGTCGAGGTCACGAGTTCGTCACGCGCAAGATCTCCTCGTCGGTAGCGCGCATCAAGCTCGGCTTGCAGCAGGATCTGGCGCTTGGCAATCTCGATTCCGCGCGCGACTGGGGCTACGCCGGCGATTTCGTGGAAGGCATGTGGCTGATGCTCCAGCAGGACGAGCCCGAGGACTATGTGCTCGCCACGGGCCAGGCTCACACGGTGCGCGAGTTCCTGGACATCGCGTTCCGCGAGATCGGCGTCGATGACTGGAGCGCGTACGTGCGGCAGGATCCCCGATACATGCGGCCGGCCGAGGTGGACGAGCTGATCGGGGACGCGTCGAAAGCACACACGAAGCTCGGCTGGGAGCCGAAAGTGACTCTCGAGGAACTGGTGCGCCGTATGGTCAAGCACGATCTGGAAGTCGAAGGGCAGAAGCTGCCGCGATGAAGGTCGCGATCATCGGCACGGGGTACGTGGGCCTGGTCACCGGCTCGTGCCTGGCCGACCTCGGCAACGAGGTCGCATGCGTCGACATCGACGCGGAGAAGGTCGCGAAGCTCGCCGCAGGACAGATCCCGATCCACGAGCCGGGGCTCGACGAGGTGGTCGCGCGCGGCGTCGAATCGGGCCGGCTGCGGTTCACGACCTCGCTGGCCGAGGCGATCCGCGGCGCGCAGGTCGCGTTCATCTGCGTGCAGACGCCGCCCGCCGAGGACGGTTCGGCCGACCTGTCTCGTGTCGAGCAGGTCGCGGCCGATCTCGCCTCGCACATCGCCGACTACACCGTGATCGTGAACAAGTCGACCGTGCCCGTCGGTTCGTCGGTGATCGTCGATCGGATCATCGCCCAGCGATTGGCCGCGCAGATCGAGTTCGACGTGTGCTCGAACCCGGAGTTCCTGCGCGAAGGCTCCGCGGTGTTCGACTTCATGCATCCCGACCGGGTGGTGATCGGCACCACTTCCGAGCGCGCGGCCGGGGTGCTGACCGAGCTGTACCGGCCGCTGGGCGCGCCGGTGATCGTCACCGACCCGGCCAGCGCCGAGATGATCAAATACGCGTCGAACACGTTCCTGGCGACCAAGATCAGCTTCATCAACGCGATCGCGGCCATCTGCGACGCCGTCGGCGCCGACGTCAAGGACGTCGCGCTCGGGATGGGATACGACGCGCGCATCGGGTTCGAGTTCCTCAAGCCGGGCCCGGGGTTCGGCGGCTCCTGCCTGCCGAAGGACTCGAAAGCGTTGATCGCCCTGGCCGCCGGCAACGGGTACGACTTCCAGTTGCTCCGCGGCGTGCTCGACGTCAACGACGAGCAGCGCCGCCAGATCGTCCGCAAGGTCGAGCGGCTGGCCGGGGACCTCGATGGCAAGCTCATCGCGCTGTGGGGGATCGCCTTCAAGCCCAACACCGATGACACGCGCGACGCGCCCGCCCGTGAGATCGTCGAGCTGCTGCGCGCGCGCGGCGCACGGATGCGCGGCTACGACCCCGTCGTCTCCGAGACCATCTACGAGCAGCTCGGCATCGAGCACGCGTCGGGCGCGATCGAGGCCGCGGAGGGCGCGGACGCGGTCGTGCTGCTGACCGAATGGAACGAGTTCCGCTGGCTCGACTTCCATCGGCTCGCCGAGGTGATGCGCGCGCCGGTCATCATCGACGCGCGCAACCTGCTCGACCCGCATGTGCTGCGTCAGATCGGGTTCCGCTACGAGGGTGTCGGCCGCTAGATACCGACACTTCCGGCACTTCGGAAACTTCATCGCAACAGTTCCCCGGTTCCGTGCCCGCTAGCTTGCGTCATGTCCGAACCGAGGCGGGGCGAACAGAGCGTCCGGGCACGAAACGGACGGCAGATGTTGTGAAACCGGTAGCTTCGCCCCTCGTTCTTCTGCTCTGAAGGTACGAGCAACCATGTGGGGTGTGCTGTGGAAATCTTCTACCGTTCGCTGTTCCCGCGTAGCCGCAAGCCGCGGCGCGCGCGCAAGATCCTAATCATCGCGGCGCTCGCCGCGATGCCTGCATTGGCCGCGAGCACCAGCCAAGCACTGGGCACGCCGTCGATCCTGACCGCCTCGACGCAGGACGACAACGCCAACGGCTACCTCGACAAGGTCCGTGTGGTGTTCTCCACGGCGATGGATCAGAGCCTGATGCCCAAGATCTCAACCGGCGATGGCTCACCCGGTATACGGGTCGAGGGATATCAAATTGACACTAGCAAGGGCGATGATAGAACCGGCTTCGACTGGGCCGGTTCGCAGACCTTGGACATCTTCCTGATCGAGGGCTCGACGCCGGACACGGGAGTGACGCCCACCCTCCACTACGTCCCGGGCGGCGACGTGCAGTCCGCGCCTCCCGCCCCGGCCGAGCTGGCAGCCACCGAGCGCGCGACCACTGACACCGCGGCTCCTGTGCTGGTCGCCGCCACGGCGAACGCCGTGCGGACGCTGGAGGGGATGTTCAAGTACGTGGGCGATGAGCTCTTCCTGGAATTCTCCGAGCCGACTTCACTGGTGGGGAACACCAAGGTCGATCGCTGGTCCAACCTTGAGCGCGCGATCAAGTTCCTGAACGAGGGCGGGGGATGCCCCACGGATGGTGACGGTACGAACGCGAAGTACAACTTCCCGCAGCCGAAGGCTGAGAATCCCACTGGCGCCGACGCGATCGTTGCGCCCAGCAGTTCGAGTGAGTACGTCAGCCGGTTCCTCATCAAGTACTCGAAGGCCACGGACCAGCACGCATCTCTCAATAGGTTCCCCGCAGTGCCCATCGGCTGTTGGGTCGGAGTGGACGAAGGAACCCAGGTTGCGAGCGGAAATCTGCTGCTCAACCGTGCGAACCTACGTGACTCGGCCGCAAACGTCGCGGCACCGATGAGCGCAATCAACCGCATCCGCATCTACCCGACCGCCGTCGAGGTCGACTCCGCCAAGACCCGTGACTTGGACCATGACGGAGAGATCGATGCGGTCGAACTCACCTTCTCGCAGAACATCGACGCTGATTCGATCGCACAGACCTTCACCGTTCGCAACGGCACTACGTCGGTTCAGACCTCCGGGATCGAGGTCGGAGCGGCGAACAACATCCTGATCGCGCGCTTCGACGGTCCGGCGAGCTGGGACACCATCACCACCCCGACGGTCTCGTACACGAAGCCGGCCAGCTGCGGAACCGAGAGCGGGGCCGGGCTCCGCGTGACCTATGGCACCTTCCGCCTGTGCGTGGAATCATTCACCGAACTCCAGACGACGGACGGTGCCGGGCCGGTGCTGACCGCGGCCACGACGGCCGATGGCAACGGAGATGGCCGTATCGACTCGATCGCTCTCACCTTCAATGAGGTGGTCGCGGACACGCCCGGGAAGTCCATGGGCTGGTCCGTCGAGGGTCAGGCCGTGGAGATCCAGATCGATCCCGAAGATGGGCGTCACGCGACACTCAGTCTCACTGCACCGATAGCGGAAACCGATGCCCGTCCGAGCGTGGCCTATGCCGCGCAGACCAACCCGGCCTCACAGGACGGCTCCATGGACATCGCCGGCAACCAGGTCGGCTCGGTGTCAGGCCTGCTCGCGCTCGACGGGACGGCACCGTGGATCACCTCCGCCGCGCAGCGGGACATCAACGGCGACGGCAATATCGACCGTGCGGTGCTCACCTACAGCGAGCCGCTCGTCGATCCGGCGACCGCCGCCGGGTTCACGATCGGCGGACGGCCGACGACCCTGGTCGCGCCCGCAGGCGATGACGCGGCGAACGACGTCACGCTGACGCTCGCGGTGTCCGGCCTGACCGGCACCGACATCAAGGAGATCGTTTTCACGCCCGGCGCGACGATCCGCGACGCCGCGGGCAACGCCTCGGGCACGCAGACGGTCATCGCGACCGATGTGACCGACGAGGCGGCGCCACGCGCGACCATCTCGGTCTCGCCGAGCGCGCCGATCCCGGCAGGTGAGTCCACGATCGTAGTCACCTTCACCGAGCCGATGGACACCGACGTCGCTCCGACGGTCACGTTCACGACCGAGCAGGGCGCGAAGACGGTGGAACCGGTTGGGTTCGACGCGGACGGGCGCGCCTGGGAGGGCACGATCGAGGTCGTCGAACTGGACTGCACGGTCTCGGCCGGGTGCCCGGTGACGGCGAGCGCCTCCGGCGGCGCCGACCCTGCGGGCAACGCGCTCGGCGCTCCTGCATCGCTGACGACCGAGATCGACACGGTTGCTCCGGCGGCGCCGGTGATCGGTTCGTTCACGGCGACCCTGCCGGCGGGTGAGACCGCCCCCGCGGACACGCTGAACATGTTCGCCTCCGACTTCAGCGTCTCGGCGAGCATCGTGCCCGGCGAGGCTTCGCCGGGCATCGCGACGGTGCTGCTCGACGGAACGCCGCTGGACGGCGCCGTCGACTCGGCGATCGCCACGGGTGACACCAGCATCTCGGCGAGCAGCTCGTTCGGCAGCGCCGCGGCGCTGCAGGCCGCCCTCACCGAGGAGCCGCACTCGCTGACGATCGAGCTGTGCGACGATGCGGGCAACTGCACCGAAACCGCGACCGGCTTGGATGTCGTGGTCGACTACACGCCGGCCGTGGACATCTCGCTCACGGCGCCCACGGGCGGCAACGTGATCGCAGGCGGCTCGAGCTCGGACATCGTCTGGGACGGGGCGGACGGCGACGGGTTCGATCACGTCACGCTGTCCTACTCGACCAATGGCGGGCAGACGTTCCCGAACGTGATCGCCGACGGCCTGACCGATCGCGACGGCACGCACACCTGGTCCGTACCGCCTATCGACAGTCAGAACGTGGTCGTTCGAGCAGCGCTCGCCGACACCGAGGGCAACAAGTCCTTCGGCCTCTCGGACCCGTTCGGGGTGCGCTCCAACTCGGTGTTCTCGGACGTGCCGTCCGGATACTGGGCCCGACACCACATCGAGGCGATCTTCGACGCCGGCATCACCGGCGGCTGCGGCGGCGGCAAGTACTGCCCCACCAACAGTGTGACGCGCGGGCAGATGGCAGTGTTCCTGGTCAAGGCGATGGGCGAGGATGCAGACCTCGGCCCGTACCAGGGCACGTTCTCCGACGTCCCGGCTTCAAACGGCTTTGCGCTGTACATCGAGCGGCTCGCCGAGCTCGGCATCACAAGCGGGTGCGGCGGTGGGAAGTACTGCCCCGGTGCGCCGGTCACCCGCGGCCAGATGGCAGTGTTCCTGGTGCGCGCGCTCGATGAGGACGGGAACCTCGGCTCGTATCAAGGGTTGTTCACCGACGTGCCATCGACCAACAGCTTCGCGCTCTATATCGAGAAGTTGGCCGATCTGCAGATCACCGGTGGGTGCGGCGGTGGTAAGTACTGCCCCGGCGCCTCGGTGACGCGCGCGCAGATGGCCGTGTTCATGCAGAAGGCATGGGATCTGCCGATGCTCGGCTGACGATCCACCCCACGCAGTTGCGGGCGGGCCTTCGGGTCCGCCCGTGCTGCTTCCGGCTGTCGGTATACTCCCGCGCATGCGCATCGTCATCACCGGCGCGGCCGGGTTCATCGGCTCGCACCTGAGCGAACGGCTGCTCGGCGACGGCCACCAGATCATCGGCGTGGACAACTTCATCACCGGACAGCGCGGGCACGCCGAGCTGCTCGAGGCGCACGAGGGGTTCCGGTTCATCGAGCACAACATCTCCGAACCGCTGTTCGTGGACGAGGCCGTGGATGCGGTCATGCACTTCGCTTCCCCGGCCTCACCACTCGATTACGCGATGTACCCGATCCAGACGCTGAAGGTCGGCGCGCTGGGGACCTGGCACACGCTGGGGCTCGCGAAGGCGAAGGGCGCACGGTTCCTGCTGGCATCCACTTCGGAAGTGTACGGGGATCCGCAGGTGAACCCGCAGCCCGAGACCTACTGGGGCCACGTGAACCCCATCGGCCCGCGCGGCTGCTACGACGAGGCCAAGCGGTATGCCGAGGCGATGACGATGGCCTACTACCGCACGCACGGCGTCGATACGCGCATCGTTCGCATCTTCAACACCTTTGGCCCTCGTATGCGGCCGCGCGACGGGCGCGCGATCCCCGAGTTCATCTCGCAGGCGCTGAAGGGTGAGCCGATCACGGTCCACGGTGACGGCTCGCAGACGCGCAGCTTCTGCTATGTCAGCGACCTGGTGGACGGGATCGTCCGGCTGCTGCTGTCGGATGACATCCACGAGCCGGTGAACATCGGCAACCCGAACGAACGGACGGTCCTAGAGCTGGCCGAGACGATCAAGGCTCTGATCGGGTCCGCGAGCGAGATCACCTTCACCGCGCGCCCCGTCGACGACCCGACGCAGCGGCGACCGGACATCACGCGCGCGCGCGAGCTGCTCGGATGGAAGCCGCAGGTGGAGCTGCGTGATGGGCTGGAGCGCACGATCGGATACTTCCGCTCGCTCGGCTAGCTCAGGGCGCGGAACAGCGCGACCGCGATCAGCATCACGCCGAAGAACACGATCGCCCCACCCAGCCACATCAGGCCGCGCAAGGTTTCGTCCGGGACGCGCTCGCGCAGCTTCCGGCGCCGGGGCTGCTGCTCGATCATCGCCATCGAGCCTATCGGGATCGCCCGCCGGCGGCGAACCCCCGGCCGCGCGCGCGCAGGCCGGGTACCCTCGATGCGCGATGATCAACATCTCCAGCCTGCACAAGTCCTTCGGCGATCGCGCGCTGTTCCTTGACGCCTCGCTGCGCGTGGGCGCGCGCGATCGCATCGCGCTGGTCGGCCCGAACGGGTCGGGCAAGACCACGCTGGTCGAGATGATCATGGGCCTGCAGGATCCGGACGCCGGCGTCTTCGAGATCCCCCGGGACGTGACGCTCGGCTACCTGCCTCAGGAGACCGACAGGCTGCGTGGGCGCAGCGTGATCGAGGAGGTGCTCTCGGCCGCGCCGTCGATGGCGCAGGCCGGCCACCGGCTCGCGGTGCTCGAGCGTGATATGGCTGAGGCGGACGGGGAGGAGCGCGCGCAGCTGCTCGCCGAGTACGCGACGCTGCAGGAGAGGTTCGAGGCGCTGGGCGGCTATGCGGCCGAGGCCGACGCCCGGACGATCTTGGCCGGGCTTGGGTTCGACGCTGAGGCGCAGGACCGGCGCACCGATGCGCTGTCGGGCGGGTGGCTGATGCGCGTGGCGCTCGCCAAGCTGCTGCTCGCGTCGCCGGACGCGTTGCTGCTCGACGAGCCGACCAACCACCTGGATCTGGACTCGGTGGTGTGGCTCGAAGAGTTCCTGGAGCGTTATCCCGGCGCGGTGCTGCTGATCTCGCACGATCGCGAGTTCATGAACTCGATCGCCACCCGCGTCGTCGAGATCGATCGCGCACGCCTCGAGACCTACACGGGGAACTTCGCCGCGTTCGTCGAGCAGCGCGCACAGCGCATCCGCCAGGCGGAGGCGGCCGCGAAGAATCAGGCGCGCCGGGTCGCGCAGCTCGAGGTGTTCATCAACCGGTTCCGCTACAAGAACACGAAGGCGCGGCAGGTGCAGAGCAAGATCAAGATGCTCGACAGGATGGAGAAGGTCGATGCGCCGACCAAGCAGCGGCGCAAGATGGCGCTGGACTTCCCGGTGCCGCCGCGTTCGGGCCGGGTCGTGCTCGAGCTGGAACGCGTCCGTTTCGCCTACGGCGAGCGGCTTGTGTACGAGGACTTGCACGTCGCGATCGAGCGCGCGCAGAAGGTCGCCCTCGTCGGCCCGAACGGCGCCGGCAAGACGACCCTGCTGAAACTGCTCGCGGGTGCCCTGACCCCGCAGGCGGGGGAGCGGCGGCCCGGCCACAACGTCTCGCTCGGTTACTTCGCGCAGCACCAGATCGAGGCGCTCGATCCGGCCAACCGCGTGATCGAGGAGCTCGCGCGCGCGATCCCGCCCGGCGTGGACGTGCAGGCGCGCGCGCTGCTCGGACGGTTCCTGTTCTCGGGGGACGACGTGGACAAGCCGGTTGCGGTGCTGTCGGGCGGGGAGCGGTCGCGCCTGGCGATGGCCAAGCTGCTCGTCGCGCCTCACAACGTGCTGTGTCTGGACGAGCCCACCAACCATCTGGACATGCCCAGCCGCGATGTGCTGGAGGAGGCGCTGGAGGACTACGAGGGTGCCTTGGTGTTCATCACCCACGACCGCCACCTGATCCGCTCGATCGCGAACCGGATCATGGAGGTGCAGCCGGGCGGGAAGGTGCGGGCATACGAGGGCGATTACGACTCGTACCTGGACAGGACGAAGAGCGAGCAGGTCCCTGCGGCAGTCACGGCACAGCGTTCCGCAAAGGTGGACGACGCGAGGGAGCGACGGCGTGCCGGCGCCGAGGAGCGCGCGCGTCGCAACAAGCAGCGCAAGGCCCTGCGAACGGTCGAGCAGCACCTCGAGGCGGCGGTCGCCGAACGCGACAGTCTTGCCGAGCAGCTCGCAGACCCCGGCTTCTACGCCGCGGGCGACGGTGTGGCCGATGCGGTACGCGCCTACGGCGACCTCGAGCAGCGCGTCGCGGTGCTCGAGAACGAATGGGAACAGCTCGCGGCCGAGGCTGAGGCCTGACGGTCCTCGTGGCCTCGCGCGCCGAGCGCTGATACAAGGGGCGGGATGCTCGACACCTCGGAGCCGCGCGCCGTCCTCCGGGTCGAGCTCGCCCTGCTGGCCGTTGTGGTCGCCGGCGCCGGCCTAGTGCACGGCCTGACCATCCGCGAAGGACAGGGATGGCTGGACGACTGGGCGAGCTACGTCGCGCATGCTCGCAACATCGCCGAGGACCTCCCGTACGCCGACACCGGGTACGTCTACAACCAGGCGAATCCCGTCGCGGGGCCGCGCGCGTATCCGCCCGTGTATCCGATGATCCTCGCGCCGGTTTACGCGACCGGCGGGCTGGACCTGGATGCGATGAAGCTCCAGGTCGTGCTGATCCTGCTCGCGCTGCTCGTCGCGGTCTGGGCGCTGGTCCGGCGATGGCATCCGCCGTGGATGGCGCTGTCCGCCGCTGCCGCGTTCGGCTTCAGCCCGTTCATGAACGGCTTCAAGGACAACGTCCTGTCGGACATCCCCTTCGCCCTGTCCGCCGTGGTGGCGATCCTGCTGATCGACCTGGCAGAACGCGCACCCGCGCCGCAGCCCTGGCGCTACGGTGGCGCCATCGGTCTGGCGGCGTGGCTGGCGTACGGGACCCGGACGGTCGGTCTGATGCTGCTCGTCGCGATGCTCGTGCACCTGGCGCTGCGCCACGGGCGCCGGATCCCCCTGTACGCGTGGGTGGCGACCGGCACCTTCGCGGTGATGGCGGGAGTGCAGGGCGCGGTGGTGCCGGGGGGCAGCGGCTACACCGATCAGCTCGCGCTGGTGACGCCACGGCTGATCGCGAACAACGCGTGGCGGTACCTGCGCTCGCTCGAAGGCCTGACGGTCAACGGCTACATCTCGGTCGCCGGCACGATCCTGCTCGTGGTGGTGACCGCGCTCGCGCTGATCGGGTACGCGACCAAGCTACCGCGCGAGCGCCGCACCGTCGTAGAGGTCCTTGTGCCGCTGTACGTCGCCGCGATCACCGCGTGGCCGGCGTTCCAGTCCCTTCGGTTCCTGATCGTTCTGCTGCCCTTCTACGCCCTGTACGCGCTTCTCGGCGCGGTCTGGCTGGGCGAGCAGCTCGGCGCGCGCCGCGTCGCGGTTGCGATGCTGGGTCTCGTGGTCGGCTTGTCCTATCTGGGCGTGTACGTCCGCCTGACCTATGAGCCGGTGGCGGACGGGCCGACGACGCCTGCTGCACAGGACGCGTTCGATTGGGTGCGCGAGAACACCGATCCCACCGATCTGCTGCTGTTCCTGCGGCCGAAAGCGCTGGCGCTGTACACGGGGCGGCGCTCGGCCACGATCGGCCTCGGCTGGGACGAGCAGCGCATCGCCGACTACGCCGGCAAGGTCGGGGCGCGGTACCTGGTGGACGGGCCGGTCGACCCGGGGACGTTCACCGGCATCCGCGGTGCGCGCGTCGTCTACACGAA
>Ga0302046_10005405_pt1 | contig 11261 bp, 10 predicted proteins | sample RVTome_11_FD_200261 | JGI IMG/M metagenome (GOLD analysis project Ga0302046, IMG submission 200261) | Soil microbial communities from uranium-contaminated site in the Upper Colorado River Basin, Wyoming, United States - RVT147D111 (version 2) ... | reverse complement strand
TCCCGACCGCGGTCATGATCGACGGCGTGGTTGCCGATCGCCCCGTTTACCTGACTCGAATCGACGGCCACGCCGGTTGGGCCAACTCGAAGGCGATGGAGCTGGCAGGGATCGACAAGGAGACCCCGGATCCCGAAGGAGGCGAGCTCCTTCGTGACGCGGAGGGGAATCCGACCGGTATTCTCATCGACCGCGCCAACGACTTGATCACCGACATCATTCCTCCTCCCACCGACGCCCAGCAGCAGACGGCCTTCGAGCTGGCTCAAGATGCTTGTCTGCGAGCCGGCATCACGAGCCTTCATGATGCGGGCGTTGGAGCGAGAGAAATCGAGTTCTACCGACAAGCGCTAACTCGTCAAGCGTTGAGGCTCCGGTTCTACCTCATGCTCGACGGCAGCGACGCGGGGCTTTTGTCGCAATTCTTCTCGCACAAGCCTGAGATCTCTCCCTGGCTCACCATCCGCTCCGTGAAGCTCTTCGCCGACGGAGCGCTCGGGTCCCGCGGAGCCGCTCTCCTGGAAGACTACGCCGACCGGCCGGAATGGCGTGGTCTGACGCTTCTGACCGAGGACGATGTTTACGACATCGCGGACCGCGCGCTCTTTGCCGGTTACCAGGTGAACGTTCATGCCATCGGCGATGCTGCCAACCGCGGCGTGCTGAATGCCTTCGAAAGAGCGTTCGGCAAGCACACCGGCGTGAGAGATCCCCGCTTTCGGATCGAGCACGCGCAAATTCTCGACGAGCTCGACATGCCGCGTTTCGGGGCACTGGGGGTCATCGCGTCGATGCAGGGAGTCCAGTGTACGTCGGACATGCCGTGGGTTATCGATCGAATCGGCGAGGAGCGCGCAGCGGAAGGGGCCTATGCATGGCAGAAACTTCTGCTCTCGGGCGCCAAGATTGCCAACGGAACCGACGCTCCGGTGGAAAAGATTTCCGCCCTCGAGAACTTCTACGCCTCGATGACTCGCCAGGACAAGCAGGGCCAGCCGCAAGAAGGCTGGTTTGCCGATCAAAGGATGAGTAGGGAGCAGGCTCTGCGCTCGTATACGCTCGATGCGGCCTACGCCGCCTTCGAAGAACAGGTCAAGGGATCGTTGGAAGTTGGAAAGTGGGCCGACGTGGCCGTGCTGTCCAAAGACATTCTGACGATTGAGCCCCGCGAGATCCTGGACACCGAGGTGCTCTACACCGTGGTTGGCGGAGAGGTCGTCCACGAGAAGCTCGAGGACGCCGACTCGAGCTCGAACTGACCTCGGTCCGCCTTGCGCTTCTAGCCCCGTTTCGAACACTAAAACGATGGAGAATCCTCCACGCCACTACGTGGCCCTCGCGTTTCTTCCCGTCGTGATCGCCCTGGTAACGTTGGCCGCACTCGTCGTCTACCAACGGGGAGCCGAGGAGAGGCGGGACCGCTGGCAGCAACCGGAAGCCGTCCTCGACGCCATCGGCGTTCGCCCTGGAATGCGGGTGGCGGAATGGCATCCATCCGACACGTACTTCCTGGAAAGGCTCGTCAGGCGGGTCGGTGAGAGCGGATCCGTTTATGCCGTGGGACCGTCCCCGCGCGTGCTGGAGGCCATTGAAACGCGGGCGCCGAGCGTTGCGGTGCTGCCCGAGCTGCCTCCCGCGCTCGACGTGTTATTGGACCTACACGTGTCGGCGACCGACCAGGAGATGCTCGACGTCGAGAAGGAGCTCCAGCAGGCGGGCGAGCGACTCACGGCCGGCGGCCGGGTGGGATTCATCGGCGCGCGAGGCGAGCGTTTCGATCACGTCCTCTCGCCGGACGAGCTCGCGGATGGAGCCGCGGGCCACGGTTTCCGCCTCGCGCGAAAGGAAGATTTTCTCGATCGCCAATTCTTGCTGGTGCTCGAAAAAGAATAGCGTCTTCAGGCTGAGCGCTTCAGGGAGGCGACGAGCCGGTCGGCCCGCCGGGTAGGCTCTGGCAACCGATAGCGTATGGCGCAGTCGAGCACGACCTGCTCGGCGGTTCGGAGATCCATGCGATGCCCGATGCTCACGAAGACGGGGCGCACGCCGTCGCGCGTACGTAGGACCGTCCCGATGACCTCGCCCGCGTCGGTGAGGTCGGCCCGCGAGCCGCGCTTCGAGCCCGGCGCGCGGTGGTCTCCAGTCAGCCGGCTCTTGGCGCACCCGATGGTGGGGACGTCGCAGAGGACTCCAATGTGGCAGGCAAGGCCGAAACGTCGCGGGTGCGCGAATCCATGGCCGTCGCACATCAGGCAGTCGGGCGTCTTGCGGAGCTTCCGCAAAGCGGCGAGGACGGCTGGCGACTCGCGGAACGAGAGAAGACCGGGAACATATGGAAAGGTGAGTGGTTTCGTGGCCATGCGCTCTTCGACGACGAGGGCATCCTTGGCATCCCAGAGCACGACGCCTGCCAAACAGTGGCGGCCGTCGCGCGTGAAGGCCAGGTCGACACCAGCGATGAATCGCAACGGCTTTTTCGGCGCCACCTGCCGCACCCGGCCCGCCAGTCGCTTCTGTATCTGAATCGCCTGGGCGGGACTCACCGACCAGGAGTGAGGGGGGCGGGCGATTCTCACGAAGGGAGGTTAGAGCCCGATCCGCGAGCCCACCGAAAAGAGCCACCGGCTCCTGCCGGCAACCGGGTGAAGTGCGTACGCCAGGTCGAACCGGACTCCGGGCCGGCTGGACGACAGCCGATTTCTTCCCAGGAGTAAGCCGACGCCGACGTCGGCCCGGAGATCGTCGAACACGATCTTCGTCCCGGTCGGCCAAGCATAGCCCGCGTCCGCGAAGAAACCGACCGCGAACGACACCAGCCGCGCCACCTCGTCGGCGATGAAGATTCTCTTTTCCGCGCTCAGGAGCAGCGATCGATCGCCGACGAACTGGAACACGGGATAGCCACGGAGACCGTTCTGCGCCCCCAGCGTGAGCTGAACCTCGGGGTCCAGGTTGCTCCCGTAACGGAGTTGCGCGGTGGCGAGAAGAGCGCGTCGCGGCGACATCTTGTTCACGTATTCCAGGTGGAAAAAGGCCAGGCTGTTCTCCAGGCGTTGTCTTCGGTGTCGGGCCTCCCAGACCGCGGCGCCGCGCAAGAAGTGCTCCGCGCCGAAGGGCACGCCGACCTGCTCGGAGAGGAAGAAGAAATAGACCTTGCCGGGCTCACCGCCGAGGGCGGGAGTGGAGACGCCGAAAAAGGCGGATGCTTGGTTTCCGAGGTTGAAATCCTCGGCCACCTCGAAGCGGTTCACGTGCGTGAGCTTCAAGTAGCGATGCCTCACCGAGCTCACGCCGACGCGGAGAATGCCGAAATCACGGACCGCACCGTCCACGTCGTCCCGCTGCTTCTGATATCCGGCGTGGAGCCTGAGCGCGCTGTAGCCCGTCCTCAGCACCGCGCGCGCCACGTCGATCGAACCGCCACCGCTCACGTGGTGCAAGTCCTCGACCCGGTCTCCATCTTGATAGAGGGGATCGAGCTGATCGTAGCCCCGCAACTGGAGACCGAAGGCCCACTTCGTGTCGATGGAGAAAAACGGTTGGGATACAGCGAAGTGCCCGCGGTTCCCATCGGACAGATCCGAATACCCGATGCTGGATGCCACGCGGGAGCCGGCCACTCGCGGGTCGCGGTAAAAGAAATTCGTGCTGTCGCGCTCCAGCTCGTGGCGGTAGGTGAGCTCGAGGTGTTTGCCTCTTCCGAGGAGATTTCTTTCCGAAGCTCCGACTCCCCACGTGATTTCGTTGCCGACCTTCGCAAAAGCCAGCTCGGGTACCGTGCTCCAGGTGTCGAAGGTGCGGACGCGCACGTCGACGGTTCCGTCCTCACCGGGGGTCGTTTCGATCCGGGCGTCCCTGATGAAAGTGAGCGAACGGAGATTGCGCTCGGTCTCGGCAAGGAGCTCGGGGTCGGCGGGGTCTCCGGGAGCGAAGAGAAGCTCTTGGCGGATGATGTCCTCTCGGGTTCTTACGTGGAGCTTGTTCGCTACCTGGTAGGCCCAAAAGACTTGTTGGTATTCGGCTTCGTGGAAGACTTGATTCGTTACGATCTCGATGGTCCCTATGGGAGGGGGATTGTCCTTCGCGTGGGCGGTGGGCGCGAAAACGGCGAGCGGCGATAGCATCAGGGCCCCGACGCAAAGCCGAAGCGCGAGCATGCCGTGTAATCTAAGCCCGGGAGCCTTGCGGGGCAAGTCGCGGGTATCGAGGGTCCGAGGCGCCGCTCTAGCCTGGAAGCGTTGCGGCCGCGCGGCGATGGTACTCCTTGGTCATGGTCCCGACCATTTCCTCGCGTCGATCGTAGAGGCGCTTCAACTTTCGCGGAGGATGCCTCTCGAGCGCGTAGAACGTGAGGAGCGGTAACGCGATCGTGGAGTCCACATAGGCGACGATGGCGTCGGGGAGCATGTCCGGATCGACTTTCCCCCAACTCACCGCCTCCGCCGGAGTCGCGCCGGAAAGACCGCCGGTGTCGGGGCGCGCATCGGTGAACTGGACGAAATAATCGAAGCCCCCTTCCTCGAGACCCAGGACCTCCTGGATCTGAGGCTCGGTCTGGAGAAGGAAGTTTTTGGGGGAGCCCCCGCCGAGCATGATGGCGGCGGCCTTGCCTCCGTTGACCGTGGCATCGAGTACGATAGCCGTCGTTTCGTTGACGTCCGCGGAGATGTCGATCTTCAGTTTGTTGCCCTTGAGGGCCATGGACGCGATGTTCATCCCGATCGCGCTATCTCCCGGGGAGGATGTGAAGATGGGCACGCCCAATCGGTGGGCGGCGGCGAGGAAGGATCGATTCTCGAGGCCCAAGGCCTTCTCACGTTCCCCGACGTACTTGCCACAAAGATGATGGAACTCCGCCGTCGACATTTCCCTCTGGAACTCGTCCCCCGTGACCAAACGCTGGTAGAAGCGATCCAGAGAGAGGAGATCCTCGAACGGAAAGAAAATGTCGTAGATGCGGATGACGTTCTCCGCATGGAGCTTCACGTCGTCCACAAAGGGCGTTCCCCGGTGCATCGACTGCCCGATGCCGAAGTGAGTGTCGTGGTAAAGGTTGGCGCCAGTGGATACGATCCAGTCGACGAAACCGGCTTCCATGAGGGGAATGATGGCGGCACTTCCCAAGCCGGCAGGTGTCAGTGCGCCGGAGATGGATAGGCCGACCGTGACGTCGTCCGCGAGGATGCGCTTGGTAAAGAGCTGACACGCCTCGCGGAGGCGAGCCGCGTTATAGGCGTTGAAGCTGTCGTCAATCAGCTCGGCCACCGACCATTTGGGGTCGATGGGGCGTGGTTCGATCTTGGGCCGATGGAGATGCTTGCTCTTCTTGTTCGTTCCCTGGCTGGTCTGATGGCTCATCCGCCGGCCTCCTTTCCCTAATCTCAACGACGGCTTGGTTCGACGAAGCGTCAGTATAACATGGAGATAAGAAGCACCTTCACCCGCACGATGGTGGGCGGTATACTCGGAGCCTCCTGGCTTGGGAGAAAGGTTGAGAGCATGTCGAACGTGAAGGTCTGGTACGTGGCCGAGGGAGGGAAGACCGTGGGCCCGATGAGCAAGGCGGAACTGCTCGAGGGTATCCGCTCGGGAAGGTACAACCGGGACACTCTGGTCTTCACAGAAGGGATGTCGGATTGGGCTCCGGCGGCGCAGGCCGTCGGACTGAGCGAAGACGCTTCCGGCGCAGCGCCTCGCGTGATGCACGCCGTGGACTACCATATCTTCGGAGCCGAGATGCAATTCGTCGAGGTCGAGCTCGACCCGGGCGAGAGCGCGGTCGCCGAAGCCGGCGGCATGATGTACATGGGAGACGGAATCCAGATGGAGACCATTTTCGGAGACGGCCGCTCGACCGGGGGCTTCGTCGATCAGCTTCTCGGTGCGGGCAAACGGATTCTCACCGGGGAGAGTCTGTTCATGACCGTCTTCCACAATCAGGGCCAAGGCAAGCAGCGGGTGGCGTTCGCGGCGCCTTATCCTGGAAAGATCCTGCCCATCAACCTTTCGGAGATGGGCGGCAAGTTGATCTGTCAGAAAGACGCGTTCTTGTGCGCCGCAAAGGGCGTGTCCATCGGGATCGCCTTCCAGAAGAAAATTGGGGTGGGCCTCTTCGGGGGAGAGGGATTCATCATGCAGAGCCTCGAAGGCGATGGCATGGCCTTCCTCCACGCCGGCGGCACCATCGTTCTCCGGGACCTCAGAGCCGGCGAGAGCTTGCGGGTCGATACCGGTTGTATCGTGGGGCTACAGTCGACGGTAAGCTACGACATTCAGTTCGTCGGCGGCGTCAAGTCCGCCCTATTCGGGGGTGAAGGATTCTTCTTCGCCAGACTCTCTGGCCCCGGTCGCGTCTGGCTGCAGTCGCTACCGTTCAGCCGGCTGGCGGGCCGGATCTGGGAAGCGGCACCCCAAACGACTGGCGGCGGCAAGGGCGAGGGCTCCGTGCTCGGGAAGCTCGGTGGCATCGGCGGCATTCTCGAGCGCTAGCAGGCCGCTGAAAAACGAGTCAGCCCTGCGCGAGCGGAGCGTCCGACTTCGCCAAGGCTTCGTCGGGACCTCGCCGAAGCCCGAAGGGCGTAGGCGGGAGCCGGCGCGAATGCGCCGACGAAGGTGCAGGCCGTGGGGGTGGGGCCCCACGGCACTAATGCACTCTGTGTGCGCGATGTTTCTGAAGCCTGCTTCCCGGTAGTGTGATCGCCCTCACTGGTGCAGTTCTCATTTCAGTCTTGACCCTCTCGGTTTCGCGCGGTTAGTCTTGGTGATTCGCGCCGGGCGCGATTTCGTTCGCACGCTCTTTTCGAGGTGAGTCATGCCTGATTTCGGAAGAATCATCAACCTGGCTTACATGCGGATTCTGCGTCGTCCCGCCGACCCGGGAGGACAAGAGACCTACGACCGCCTCATGAACCAAGGAATGACCGAGGCCATGATGCGGGAGTCGCTGTTGCGCAGCCCCGAGTACGCGGCGAACAACCCCGACGTCGCTCAGACCGGTCGGGCGGCGTCCGCCGCCGCCGGGTCCAAGTCAAAGAAAACCAAAGCGAAGCGAAAGCCCAAAAAAAGCAAGTCCCGCCGGAAGGCCGGGTAACGCTTCCCGAGATTTTTCATGCCGGATTTCTCGCCGATCATTACCGACGCCTACCAGGAGATACTCGAGCGCCAGCCCGATCCGGGAGGCCTCGGCAACTACAACGCGCTCATGAACCAAGCGATGAGCGAAGCGGCCATGCGCGAGTCGCTGCTCAGGAGTTCCGAGTACGCTTCCAAGAATCCGGACGCCGGGATCTCGGACCGCATCGGTCTCAATGCTCACATTCCTTCCAATTTCATCGTGCAAGACATCGCGAGAAATCTGGGCATGAAGTGGATGCGGATCGATTTCGACTGGTACCGCATCGAGCCGCAACAAGGAGCGTTTCGTTGGAACGAGACCGACCGAGTCGTCGAGCGCGCTTTCCGGCTGAACGTGGAGCCTCTCGCCACGCTGTCCTATACCCCCGCCTGGGCGTCTTCGAACCCCCAGAATCCCTCGATCGCCGATCCGCCCGCGCAGACGAGCTTCTGGACGGACATCGTTCAGGCGGCAATCACTCGCTATCGCGACCGCCTGCGCTTTTGGCAATTCTGGAACGAACCGAACCTGAGTCAGTTCTGGGGCGGCTCGATGAGCCAATTCCGTACTCAGATTCTCCAACCCGCGGCCCAGCTAGCCAAGCAGATCCACCCGGGCATCCAGGTCGTCTCGCCCGGCCTAGCGAATCTCGGAAGCTGGAGGGCCTGGTTCGAGGAAGCGATGCTCGCCAAGTCTCTCATCGACGTCGTCAACCATCACAACTATCCGAGCGAGGGACGAGACGTCATTGGCGAGCTGGAGCGTGATCAAATCTTTCGACCTTCTCTCCGCACTCTGATGCGGGAGCTCGGGGTGGACGACAAGCCGTTTTGGATAACCGAGACGGGCCGGGAGACCAGCGCAGGAAACCAAGTCCCGTACTACGAGGAGGTCGTCGCCACGCTCAGGAGAAGCGACTGGGTCGACCGCATCTTTTTCTTTCACTACACCGATGGACCGGATCAGGGAAACGCCGGCTTCGGCATCGTCAACGAGGATTTCTCGCCGAAGCCGGTTTATCGGTTCCTGCAGTCGGTTTTGAGCCCTGCCGCCACGCTGAGCGAGGCGGTCTAGGCTCAACCGGAGAGCCGCGTCATGCCCAATTTCGCACCCATCATTCAGATCGCCTACGAGGAGATCTTGGAGCGCGCCGCGGATCCGGGCGGTTTGAGCTTCTACAACGCGCAGATGAACGCGGGCATGAGCGAAGCGGATCTTCGGGAGACGCTCCTGCGGAGTGAGGAATACGCGCGGAACAACCAGGGATTCCGTCCGGCGGTTATTGGACGCTCCTTCAACTTCGACTACATCGGCTACACGAGCTTCGGTCTGCTGGGCCGTTCCGTGGAGGATCGCATCGCCTGGGTGGAGCGGGGCGTGGCGGAGGGGGTCGTCGTATTCCGAGTCTTCTCGGACACGTCCTTTTGGCCGAGCAATCCGCTCCTCGACAGGGTTCCCAAGCACCGGGCGGTGGACGATACCGGCCGGCACCCCTCACGGGAGCACGTCCGGACGGTCCGCGAGACGATCCGCGAGGCGTTCGTACCGCAACGGGCGGTCATGGAGTACGTGATCCTCGTGACCCAGTTCGAGCAGTTCGGACCGCTCTTTCAGAGATTCGAAGCGACCGAGAACTATGTGTTCGAAGTGATGCAGCGCTTCAACAATCTACCCAACACGATCTTCGAGCTGGGCAACGAGGTCGACATACAGGGCAAGGGGTGGGAGCCCGACCGGGTGAACCGAGTGCTGGCCGAGGTAAGAGAGAGGTGGCCTCACGTCATCATTTCCTGCTCTTCCGCCCAGGAGCCCGAGCCCGCATACGGCGATTACATCTATCCCGCAGCCTCCTGGGGAAATATCCACTATCCGAGACGGGACTTTCCGGAGCTCAGTTTCGGCTGGCCCCGTTTCAACCGCCCTCTGGTCGACGATGAGCCGGAGTTCTTCCCACGCACCAACATCGCGGAGTACGTCAGGCACCAGGCGCTCGTGCTCGAGCAGAACGGATTCATGACCGCCCACACCGAGGAGGGATTCATTTGCGATCCTACCGTCGCGACGGACCTGCGGCTTCTGAGGGCGCTCGCGGCGGCTCGTTCGGCGTAGATGAACCCAGCACCCCCTTGCCCGCTTCCGTAACTCTTGACAAGTCCACCGATTGGCGGTAAATAGTGGGAAAGAACCCGACCATTTAGTGCCCACCCTGTATGGTCGCTTGGGACGTAGCCGTACGGGCAAAAGGCAATCAGCGTAACGACGATGCAAGGCGAGCTCTCTCCCCAGAACCGATCTAGCCGCCGATTGACGCCGCGCAAGCCGGTCACGGTGGCGGTAGAGGACGGCGAGGCCTCGCGGGCATACGGAGTCGTCACCAATATCTCGGAGACGGGCGCCTGCGTCGTGACCGACAGCGTGGTGGGCCAGGGAAGGATCGTGTTGCTTCGCATGAGCTTCTACCGCCATGCCGATCTCTTCGAGACCGAGGCCCGCGTCGTGTGGAGCGGCGAAGACGGGGGCTCTAGCTCGACGCGCATGGTCCTTCAAGGTGTCCAGTTCACCCAGCTATCGGACCGGGAGCTCTCGAAGCTCCGGACCCTCCTAGCCTCGCCGGACTTCGTCTACGGCGAGGTCAGCCGCGTCACGCCCGAGTTCGAAGATCTCGTGAGCGCGTTGAGAAAAGACCTCGGTAGGCTAGGGACGAAGCTGAGTCGGGTTACCAACGCAGACGACGAATAGCCCCGCTCGACATAAAGCCGCGTTGGTGAAGCTCGAGGGATTTCTCATCGACCTCGATGGGGTTCTCTACGTCGGCGACCAGGTGCTTCCCGGCGCGGTCGACGCCATGAGCTATCTCCGCGAGCGGGGCTATCCGCTCCGGTTTCTCACGAACACGACCATGAGCTCCCGCTTCGCGCTCGTCCAGAAGTTGCGCGGGTTGGGCATCCACGCCGAGCGCGAGGAGATGTTCTCCACTTGTGTCGTCGCCACGCACTGGTTGAGAGAGCACGGGATATCCAGAATTCATCCTCTCGTCCCTCGGGCTGCGCAGGAAGATTTTGCCGAGTTTCAGATCACGGACGACCGGCCGGAAGCGGTCGTGGTCGGAGACCTGGGAAGCGAGTTCAGCTTCGACGTTCTCAATCATGCCTTCCGTCTGATCCGGGACGGGGCGCATTTGGTGGCGCTACAGAAGAACCGCTTCTGGCAGAGAAGCGATGGCCTCGCCCTCGACGTGGGTCCTTTCGTCGTGGCGCTGGAATACGCCACGGAGAAGAAGGCCAGCGTGATCGGGAAACCCACCGCCGCCTACTTCGAGACGGCTCTCCACGATCTGGGCTTGCCTGCCCACCAGGTGGCCATGGTCGGGGACGATATTCACAATGACATTGCGGGCGGCCAGGCCGTCGGTCTGAAGACCATTCTGGTCAAGACGGGGAAGTACCAGTTCGACGACGTCGAGCGGGCCGATTGCCGGCCCGATTGGACTCTCGATTCGATCGGGGATCTCCCGTCCCTCCTACCTTCCTGAGACCCTTGCTACTTCCCAAGCGGCCGGGGAAGCGGTACAATAATTTAATTCCCAATCCAACTTAATCGGAATACCAGGTCGTGGAGACGACCGAAGTCCACTGGGGACAACTCCTTAGCGGGCGGGGGTAGCAAAATGGCTCAACAGAAGAGTTTCGAGCTGATTCACATGCCTTGGTGGGGATGGTTGCTCATGCTTGCCCTCTTCGAGACATGCGCCATCCTGGCCTTTGTTGGGCTCTTCACCTGGGGCGTGCCTCTACCTTCCTAGAAGCGTCTCGTTTCGGCCCCGACCATCATTGAGTCGGGCGTCAGCCGGGCCTGAACAAAGAGTCTGGCACCCACCCGATTGTGCCCAGCCCCTACTTTGACCTCGCGCTGTGATTCGAGGTGCCCGATATACCAGTCCGGGAACCCGAATTCGCGTGCCGCTTGGACGATGCGGTCAGCATGGCCGAGCTTCTCGAAGTATTCGAGCATCCGTTGACGCCCGATCCATTCCGCCGTCCGCTGGAAGAACCAGACAACCGACCACTTCACGGCTGAGTCCAACGAATGACCCCTTTCCCACTCTCTGAATGGCTGCAGGGTTTCATCCCAGTTGACGATCTCGAGC
>Ga0302046_10005404_pt1 | contig 11263 bp, 5 predicted proteins | sample RVTome_11_FD_200261 | JGI IMG/M metagenome (GOLD analysis project Ga0302046, IMG submission 200261) | Soil microbial communities from uranium-contaminated site in the Upper Colorado River Basin, Wyoming, United States - RVT147D111 (version 2) ... | reverse complement strand
CCCGGAGGCGATCACCAACCACCCCGCCGGCAGCTCGGTGACTTCCTGCCGAACCAGCTCGATGTTGGCATGCGATTGAACGCGTTCAGTTACGGCCCGGCTGAAGCCGATGCGATCAACAGCCAGCGCCCCACCTGCCGGCACCACTTGTTCCTCGGCCAGCGCCAACAGCAGCGATCCGAGCGACCGCAGCTCGGCCATCAGGATGCCGGACGCTCGGTCGGGCAGCTTGGATCCCAAGGAGTTGGAACACACCAGCTCGGCCAGGTCGGCCGATTGGTGCGCGCCGGTCTGGCGGGCCGGCCGCATTTCGAACAACCGGACCCGGTGGCCGCGCTCGGCCAGCTGCCAGGCGGCCTCGCTGCCGGCCAGTCCCCCACCAATGACGGTCACCTGTTCTGTGGACACGCCGGGATTCTAGCACGGGGCGCCGAGCGCCAAGCGCCGAGCACCGCGCACCAATCGAAGGCCCCCAATCCTTTGTCACCTATCCCTTGTCACCTGTCACATACCCCAATCCATAATCCTGAATCCCGGCACCACGCGTGGCACACATCTTGCAACCTACTTGCGCACTACCCTAGCTTCCTGTATATTCTCCGGCGAGGTGGACCATGTTGCAAGTTCAGAGCCAACGTCAGGAACCCTTAGCCACCGCCCACCTGGCGCAAACCATGAGCTTGCTGGTGTTGACCCACCAGGAGCTGGCCGAGCGGGTGGCACAGGAGCTCAACGAAAATCCTGCGTTGGAGATTCTCGAAGATCGCATTTGCCCGACCTGCCAACGCCGACTGGCCCACCCCGGCCCCTGCCCCATCTGCTCGCTGCAGAACGGTGACGAGGGGCCGATTGTCTTCACCTCACCCCGCGATTCCTACCGCGCCGGGCGCCGCGGTTCTGGCAGCGCCACTACCTGGGACGACGACCTGCCCGATCGAGAGCCGGTCGCACCCGAAGACCTGGCTATTCACGTGCTGCAGCAGCTGGCTTCCGAACTGGAAGAAGGCGACCGCCCGCTGGCTGCCTACCTGCTGGCCAGCCTGGACGACGACGGCTTCCTGCAGGACCCGCCGGCCATTCTTTCCCGCACCACCCGAGCGCCGCTCAGCCAAATTGAGCGCGTCGTAGACCTGATCTCCCACGTCGATCCGGCCGGCCTGGCCACACAAGGGCCGCGCGACGCCCTGTTGGCCCAGTTGGAGAATGCCGAGCCGACGCCCAGCGTTCGCCTGGCCCGCCGCATGCTGGCCGAGGCCTTTGAGGCCGTTGGTCACCGTTCGTTTGACCGTATCGCCGAGCAGTTTGATGTGCGCGAGCGCGAGGTGCGCCGCGCCTTCCGCTACATCCAGGACAACCTGAACCCCTATCCGGCGCGCGCCTTCTGGGGCGCCGGCCGGATGCCGGGCGGCTCCGGCGATCCCAATGTCTATCACCAGCCAGACGTGCAAATCTCGCTCAACCCCAACGACCCCGATGGATCCTTGATGGTCGAGATATTTGCGCCGATTTCCGGCTGGCTCCAAGTCAGCCCGGCCTTCCGCGCCGCCCTCAACGGTGGCGAGGTGCCCGAAGAATGGAAACAGCAGTTCGATCGGGCTTCCTTGTTTGTCAAATGCATACAGCAGCGCAACCACACCATGCAGCAGCTGATGCGGGTGCTGGTCCAGTCTCAGCGCGACTTTATCCTTGAGGGTGACCGCAAGCTGATCCAGATGACGCGCGCCGAAATCGCCGACATGATCGGCGTCCACGAATCCACCGTCTCACGCGCCGTCTCGGACAAGTCTGTGGCGCTGCCGGACCAGCGCATCGTCCCGCTGGCCCGATTCTTCGACCGCAGCCTGCCGGCGCGCGACTGCATCAAGGAAATTGTCGGCGCCGAGCGCAAACCCCTGACCGACGACGAAATCGCCGAACGGCTGACCCGCGCCTACGGAATTGAGATTGCTCGCCGCACCGTCGCCAAGTACCGATCGATGGAAGGCATCCTGCCTGCCCGGCTGCGGGGCAAGCCCAAGACCCCGGCGGCGTCCATGCATTACGCCCAGGTCTAACTCTTGGCCCGAAACCTGTCCTCCCCAACCAACCCGCTGCGCAAGCTCTTTGGAGCCGACGCCCAAGAGGACCTGTTTCGAACGCTGGCCGATCGGCTCGAACGCGCCGTCTTAATTCTGAGCCCCGACGGGGCCCGCGTCCTCACCTGTAATCACGCGCTGCTGCTCATGACCGGCTTCAGCCGGACCGAACTGGAACGCATGCGGCCGTCCGACTTGTTTCAGGGGGAACCCGGCGCCCGCGCCCTGACCAACCTGCTCCAGACCTCCCCTGGCCAGTTGACCCACGCCAAAGAAGTGCCACTGCAGACCAGGCGCGGCCAGACAATCCTGGTCGACTTGGAAGCTTCGCCGGCCGGCGCCGCCGAATCGCCGATTCTGCTGCTGCTCTCGCCCTCGCAGGAGCGGCGCCAACGCGAGTCGGCCGCCAGCACCCGCCAGCAGCGGCTGTCTGGCCTGGCCGAGATGTCCCGCCAACTGCTCAGCGCCGACGTCGCCACGCTGCCGGCCGCACTCGAACAGGTCAAGCCGCTGATCAACGCCGCCTGCCTGGCGATCTACCGCGTGTCGCCAACACAACCGGACTACATTTTGGACGGCGCACTGCCCGACTCTTTTCCGCAAAGCTTGGCCTCGGCGGCGGTGAAAAGCCACAGCCGCCAGCAGCGTTGGTCCCTTGGCGAACGGCCGGACCAACCGCTGCACAAGGCGGCCCGCGTTTCCGGGCTCGGCGCCCTCATCAGCAGTCAAGTTGGCGCTGAGAACGCCTGGGTCGGCCTGCTGGTGGCCGGCTGGGAAACCCCCGACGATCTGCCGCCGGACGTCGAGGATCTGCTCTCCATCATCGCCAGCCTGTGCCATGTCGCCATTCAACTCAGCCTGCAGCAGGCCAATGTCGCCGGTCTGGGCGCGGCCATGCAGGGCCTACAGGCCGAGGCCAGCGGCCAGCTCGACGCGGTCAACGACGCATTGCTCGGGCTCGACGCCGACCTGAAGATCGCGCGCATCAACCGCTCGGCCCGCAACATGCTGGGGTATCCGCAGGATAATCTGGTCGGGGTCCCGGTCCAGGATGTGCTGGTCGGACCCGAAGACATTACGGCCACCTTGCTTGATGCCCTCGGCCACGAATTGATCGCCGAGCGTCCCAAGGTCACGCTGCACCGCCGCGACGGCACGCCCTTCCCAGTCCATTTGCGGGCTGTGCCGATGGCCAAGGACTCGCCCACCCGGCTGTTGGTGGTGCTCGACGACCAGTCGGAACGACAAGCAATTGAAGATCAGAACGAACTGCTGGCGCAGCGAGCACTGCTGGGCGAAGTATCGGCCATCTTCGCCCACGAGGTGCGCAATCCGATCAACAACATCAGCACTGGCATCCAGCTTGTCGCCTCCCGGCTGGGCCAGGAGCACCCGCTGTACGGCTCGCTCGACCGGGTGCGCCGCGAGTGCAACCGTCTCGACCAACTGATGAGCGACGTGCTTTTCTTCACCCGCCGGTTGGAATTGAAGATGGAACCGCTCGATCTGGGCCAGATGCTCCAGCGCATGCTCGAACGCTGGCGCCCGCGGCTTGAGCAAGCCCACGTGCGCAGTCATATGAGCCTCGAGCCGGCCGCCCCACCGGTCCTGGCTGACCCGCGCACACTCGAGCAGGTCTTCATAAACCTTATCACCAATGCCGTGCAGGCGATGCCCGACGGCGGCACCCTGTCCTTAACCGTGGCGCCCGTCGCCAGCAGCCACGGTGCCTTCGTCGAGGTGCGGCTGGCCGACACCGGTCCCGGCATTTCGCAGGAGCAAATCGAGCGCATCTTCGACCCGTTCTTCACCACCAAGAAGGAAGGCACCGGTTTGGGCCTGGCCATCAGCCGCCGCATCATCTCGGCCCACAAAGGCAGCATCCAGGTCGAGAGCTTCCCCGACGCCGGCACGGTCTTCACCATTCAACTGCCAACCGCCGAGGAGACGAGCGAGGTGCAGGCCGCATGACGGCGACCATCCTGATTGTCGACGACGAGGAGACCGCCCGCAGCTTCGTGCACGAGGCGCTGAGCGACGCCGGCTACGAAGCCGTCGAGGCCGGCGACCTCAAGTCGGCGCACAAGGTACTGGACACCGGCTCTGCCGACATTGTGCTGCTCGACCTCAACTTGCCCGACGGCTCGGGCATGACTTTGCTTGACCGGATTTCGCGTGAGAACCCGTCGCCCCCGGTAATTCTGATCACGGCCTACGGTGAGATTGAAACTGCCGTCGAGGCCATGAAGATGGGCGCCCAGGACTATCTGCAGAAGCCGCTGGACCTGCCCCGCATGCTGCAGGCGGTCGAGCGCTCGCGCGAGATGGTTGCCCTGCGACGCGAACTTGAGCTGCTGCGCCAATCATCGACCGGGCAGGTCGAGATGATCGTGGGCGAAACGGCGGGAATGCAGCGCATCGTGCGCGAAGCACAGCGGGCCGCCGAGGCCTCGGTCTCGGTGCTTATCACCGGCGAAACCGGCACTGGCAAAGAGGTCCTCGCCGAGGCCATCCGCAGCATGGGCCCGCGCGCAGACAAACCCTTCATTCCAATCAACTGCGCCGCCCTGCCCGACACCATGATCGAGTCGGAGCTGTTTGGCCATGAAGCCGGCGCTTTCACCGGCGCCCAGAAACGCAAGCCGGGGCTGATCGAAGTCGCCGACGGCGGCATTCTGTTTCTCGATGAGATCTCCTCGACCAAACCGACGATGCAGGCCAAGCTGCTGCGTGTCCTGGAAGAACGCACCTTCCGCCGCGTCGGCGGCGTAAAAGAGATCGCTGTCGATATTCAGATCCTGGCCGCCTCCAACCGGGACCTGAAGCAAATGATGGAAGCCGGGGAGTTTCGCGAAGACTTGTTCTACCGCCTCAAGGTCGTCGACTTGCACTTGCCCCCGCTCCGTGAGCGCAAGGCGGATATTCCGGCTTTGGTCGGCACCTTCATGCAGGACATCAACCAGCGGACGGGCAACGTGGTCACCGGCATCGCCCCCCGGGCCGTTGAGGCGCTCAAGGCCCACCAGTGGCCGGGCAATATCCGCGAATTGCGCCACGTCATCGAGCGGGCCATGTTGTTCTGTGACGACGAAGAGCTAAACCTCGGCCATCTGCCGCCCGACATTCAATCCTTGATTGCGTAGGCCTCCCCAACCATTTCACGCCTGATCCACAGCCTCCTGGCATAGCTCTTGCATCTAAGCCTCCAGCGCTCCTGACGAGCCTGGAGGTTCATGATGATTCCGCTTTCACTCGGTGAAATCCAAGTCCTGATCGCCACCTCGGTTTTCACGATGGGCATGCTGTGCAACCTGCTTGGCGTGTTCGTCCTGATGACCCGCGGCTACTCGCGTGAGGTGCGGGCGATCGCTGCCCAGACGGCAACCATCGGCAAGAAAGGCCTGGCCCAGGACGTAACCGGGCTGGTTCAAAGCGCCTCGGAGTTGGTGGCAGCCATCAACCAGTTGGTGCGCACCGCCAGCGGGGTGGGCGTTTTTCTGATCAGCCTGGGCATGTTGATGATCGCCGGCGCCTACTGGGTGACCACGCAAGTCCAGTGGCCGGTGAGCTGACAGGAGCCGACGATGACCGCACTGTGGATCGCCATTGATGAACTTCACCAGGCATGGGGACGAGAAGCGGCCGCCGATACAATGCAGCGGATCCTACGCGTGCCCGAGGCCCTCGACTCGCTGCGAGACGACGAGCTGCGCCGCCTGGTCATCGAAGCCGGTCCACAGTTATCCCTGACCGACCTGGTCGGCTTAGCCCGCCAACAAGCACCAACCGACGACGTCTCGCCGCGGCTTCAACCGCTGCTGACCGTCTGCCAGCAGGCGGACGAATTGGCTTCGGAGTCGTCAGGCGGCCTTCTGCTGCAGACCCTGAACCCGGATCCCGTTGGACTGCGTTCGGCCATGGCCGTCGCCTTGGACCGCATTGGAGTTTCCTCAAGCACCCTGGCTGACTTGCTGCAGTCCAACGACAGTTCCGTTCGCTTGACAGCCATTAACGCGGTCCTGGCCAATCTGAGTGGTCCAGCGCTGGATGAATGGCTGGGCAGTCAACCCGTGCAGTCCGGCCAATTGGCGGCCGATCTGATCGAGTTGGGTGAGCCGGCCCTGGTCAAGGATCGTCCGTCGCCGGCGACCGGGAAAGGGACGCCTGGTGGGGAACCCCACCAGGTCGAGCAGGCGCTTAGGCGTCAAGCCCAGGGCGACCTGGAAGGCGCCATCAACCTGCTCCAGGAGGCCTGGGAGCGCGGCACCGAGCAGTCGGCTGGCATTGCCGGGCGTTTGGGGGCAGCCGCCGCCGCCGCCGGGGATCTCGTGCTCAGCCAGCAGGCGCTGCAGCGCGGCCACGACCTGCGTCCGTCGGCCGATCGGGCCGCCGATTTGGCCTACGCCTCAATCGAGACCGGGGATTGCCACGCGGCTCTGACCTTGGTTAACGACCGGCACGACCACCGCCCCAGCTTGATTGCCGCCGGCTGGGCCAACCTGCGCCTGGGGTTACCGTCTCAAGCTCGCAGCAAGTTCGAGGCGGCCGAAGCCACCGCCGGTCTGTTGTCTAGCGCCTGGATCGCCCGGCTGGCCGACGGCTGGTTGGCGCTGGGCGATATGGAGCGGTCCATCCGCTGCCTTCGTGGGCATTGCGCCCGACGGCCGGGGGATTTGGCCGCCCGGCGGATTCTGGTTGAGCGACAACTACAGGCTGGCGAATACGCGGCGGCCGTCGACGGTGCCAGCCTATTGGCCGTCGTCGAGCCCAGCGATGAAACCCACGCACTACAGGCGCGTGCCCTTCAGGCGGCGGGCTTCCCACAACAAGCACTCGACCACTGGCTGGCATTGCTGCCGGATGTACCGCAGGCCAAATCCATGGCTGCGGAGTGCGCCATTGAAGCCGGCGACACCGACACCGCCCTCAAGCTGGCGCAAGAGCTGGTCGAGGCCGATCCCGACTCAACCGAGGCCCGTGTGACGATGGCGCGGGCCCTGATCGCGGCCAACAACACGCGCGCCGGAATTGCCCATTTGCGGCGTGCAACCGAGCTCGAGCCCCAGACCGCGCTGACCTGGTTGGCGCTGGCAGAAGCCGAACACGACGAAGGTGATGTAAATCGGGCCCTGGAAACGCTGCAGGCGGCTGCTCAGGCCTGCCCAGACGATCCGTCGATCCATCACAACATGGCCGCCTACCTTGGCGAGCAGGAGCGCTGGTCGGAGGCCTTGCGCGCCAGCGAGTCGGCCTATGATCTCGACCCGGACGATCCGGCCGCCATGGCGCTTCACGGCACATTGCTCGTTCGGGTCGGCCTGGTCGATGAAGCCGTGCCCTACCTCGAGCAATCCATCGCCCGCCAGCCCGGCAATTGGAACGCCCGCAGCGAACTGGCCCAGTTGTATGAAACCAACGGCCAACCCGGCCAAGCGGCCGATCTCATGACCGGCCTGCCCGACGAAGCGCCGGCGGCCCGGCACGGCCTGGCGGGTCGCCTCCTTGTGCGAACCCATCCTTCGGATCCAGCCGTGGCGACACAGGCGATGAATCACTTGGATCTGGCCAGCCAGGTCGAACCATCGGCGGCGTTGGACTACTGGCGCGGCCGGGCCTACCAGGCGCTGGGCGAGCCGTCCGAAGCGCTGCGAGTCTATCAGGCCTGCCTCAAGTCGCTGGCCGATGACGACCCGTTATACGACGACTGCCTGCTCGGCCAGGCGCAGGCCGCCATGGATGCCGATCAGACGCCCGTTGCCATTTCGCTGCTGGAAGGCGCTCGCGAGCGGCGAAACCTGCCCGTCACCTGCCTGACGCTGTTGTCGAGCGCATATATGACGGCGGGACTGCCAGAAGAAGCGTTGGCGCCCGCAATCGACGCTTGCCAAATGGACCCGGCCAGTCTGCCGGCGCTTGAGCAAGTCGTCGCCGCCGCCAGTGCCGCCGGCCAGACGGAGCTGGCGATCGAACACCTGGGCCGGATCGATGAGCAGTCACCGGCCGATCCGGCGCTCCAGCTTGGGCTGGCCGACCAGTACGCCGGATTGGGCGACCGCCTGCGAGCTCGCAATGCGCTGGCCAAGGCAATCGCCGCCGACCGCACGTCGGCGCCCGTGCTCCAACAGGCCGCCTCGACGCTGGTGACGTTGGACCAGCCGCGGGCTGCAGTGCGCTTGCTGCTTTCGGCCGAGCGTCATACGGGTTCGGATCCCTCTTTGCTGCGCGATTTGGCCAGGTCGGCGGCCGCCGCCGGTGATCCTGAGTTGGCCCGCCGCGTCTGGATCGAACTGCTCGAGGTTGATTCCCATTCCATCGAGGCGCTTGTCGGCGCCGCCGAAGCATGTTGGCAGCTTGACCAGCGAAGCGCCTCGATCGGCTACTTGCAGCGAGCCGCCGCCAACGATCCCACGTCCATCGACTTGCAGACTCGACTGGCACGGGCACAGTTGGCCAACGGTGAAAGCGCCGATGCCTATGACCACTACCGGGCCGCCCTGCGCCAGCACCCGGCGGACCAAGGCCTGCGGGTCGAGGCCGCCAAGGCGCTGCTCCAACAGGACAGCCCCGCGGACGCCGTCGAATTGCTGATGGGCCTGCCCGCTGACGTCAAACCTGGCCTTGCCTTGACGACGCTGGCCGCCCAGGCTCTGCTTGAACTTGGGCGGGACGAAGAGGCCCTGGCCCAACTGCAGTCGATCGACCCGAAGGAGCTCGGCCGCCGGCAGAATCTGCTCACAGCGCTGGCCCGGCTAGCCACCGATCAGCTTGGACCGGCCGCCTCCAACTTTGAGACGGCCGTCGCCGCCGCTGGTCCGTGGTCCGATGACCAGCCATGGGCTCTCCGGGCCGCCGCTGCCCTTGGCCAGTGGGAAACGCTTGCCGGCATGTTGCCGGCCGAACCCGGCGATCTTGACGACGCCATCTATAGCCTGGCTGCCTGCTGTCGCTTGCTGGACGCCGGCAACCTGATCGGCGTGCAGGCCGAGGCGCAGGGCCACGCTCCGTCTACGGCGACCATGGAGGCCGCCGCTGCCCAGTTGGCAGGGCTGACCCCGGATTTGTTCGCTCGCCTCGGCGCTGGGCCGGCATTGCAGTCCGCCCTAGAGACCTGGCAGACCCTCGGCCAACGAGCGGATACTGACGTCGATAAGACATTCGTTCAGAACCTGCCACAGGCCGCTTGGATTCGAGGTTGGGCCCATGAAGCGCTGGCGCTGCACCGGCTCGAGCAGGCAGACCACGAAGGTGCGCTCGAGTCGCTGGCGGCCAGCCCGCCGTCGACCCAGCAAGGTTCATGGGGCGCGCTGATTGCCGGATTGGCGCACAGCGCTGCTGGTCGGCTGCCGATGGCGCGCAAAGCATTCGGCGCCGCCAGCCATGGTTCGTGGACCCCGCTGGCGGCCTACCTGGCCGGTCGCACCTGGGCCGAGGAAAGCCGCCTGACGGAGGCCATCAACAACCTGAACTCGGCGGTGGTCGCCTGGCCCAACGAGACTCATTGGCAGTCGCGTTTGGCCGGCATGTACCTGCAGGCAACCAAGCCCGAGGCGGCCCTGCCCCACTATCAGCATGCCGTGGAGACCGCACCGCAGGATCCTGAGGCCAACCGAGGGCTGGCCCGCTCGTTCGCTGCCCTCGGACAGCACAGCGAGGCGCTCACCCACTACCGGCGTTTGGCCGACCAGCCCCAAGCCGAGGCACATCTGTTGACGGAGGCGGCCGGCGAGGCGTTAGCTTGTGGAGAACCGGCGCTGGCCTCCACCTGGTACGAGCGGGCCTTGGCAGGCGACAGCAATTCGCTGGAAGCGCTGCTCGGCGGCGCACGGGCGGCCTTAACGGTCGAGGATCGCCAGGCAGCCGAGAAGCTGGCCCGCCGGGCGCTGCGCCTGGGCCCCGACGACCCTGTCGTGCTGACGACGTGGGCCGAAGTGCTGACCGCGCTCGATCGGAAGGAGCAGGCCCTGGCCGCCTACGATGAGGCTCGGCAGTCCGGAGACGATTCGCCGGGCTTGGAAGTCAAGCGGAGCAAACTGCTGGTCCGCATGGGCCGGGCGCAGGATGCGATCGCCGGCTTGAAAGCGATCGTCGAACACGATCCGCATGACGAGCAGTCCTGGGCAGCACTGGCCGAGGCCTATGCCGCCTCCAATCGGACTGATGAAGCCATCGACGCACTGCGCCTGGCGCTGGAGATGCGGCCCGGCTCGGCCGGCCATCGGTTGAACCTGGCCCAGCTCTTCCGCAAGAGCGGGCAGTTGGACCAGGCGCTCGATGAGTTGACAAAGCTGGAGCAGGAGGCGGCCGCCGACTACCGGGTGCCGCTGGAAATGGGATTGGTCCACCGGGCACGCCGCCAGTGGGGGCTGGCCCAGCGGTCGTTTGAGCGGGCCATCGACCTGAGGGGTGACAGCGCTGCTGCCCACTTCCATGCAGGGATGGTGCTCAAGGCCCTCAAATCCTACAGCCAGGCCGCTGCCATGCTGCAGCGGGCGGTTGATCTCAACCCGCATGACTCGGAGGCCCTGCAGCAGCTGGCAGCCGTCCAGGCGCTGGCATTGGTTCATGGTGGAATCCAGAACGCGGCGGTGACTTCATGATCGATCGATCCGAATTCCTCAAACTCTTTCAAGCGGCCGTCTCCGCCAAGCGTGGTGACTTCGCCCGATCGCTGGCGACGGACTGGCTCACCTGTTGGCCGGCCGACCGTCAAGCGCTCAAGCTACTTGCGAGCATTGAGCTGGACCAGAAACGGCATGGCACAGCAATCGACCGTTTGAGCTCCGTCCTGGCGGCTGATCCCGAGGACTCGGAGGCCGGGGAGCTGGTAGCCGAGGCGCTGCAATCCGCCGGAGAGCCGGTCACCGCCGGGCTACACCGCGCCTGCGCACAGGCGCTCCTTGGACAGATTCCGGCGATCGATCAGGCACCCGCCTGGACTCAGGCCCTAGCTCGGGCGATTCAGGCGCTGGGCGCCAACGACCTGGCGGATGCGCGCAATCTGGCGCAAGAAGCGCTTCTGGCCGACAGCAGCTTTGCCCTGCCATTGGTGATCGCACTGCGCGCCGAGCTCGCCATGGGCAACCAGGCAAAAGCCGTGCGCCTGGCCCGGGCCGGTCTTGACCGCTGGCCCGACACCGTCATCTTTCGGCTGGTATTGGCCGGACACGAGCTCCAGTCAGGGCAAACGG
>Ga0302046_10005403_pt1 | contig 11264 bp, 14 predicted proteins | sample RVTome_11_FD_200261 | JGI IMG/M metagenome (GOLD analysis project Ga0302046, IMG submission 200261) | Soil microbial communities from uranium-contaminated site in the Upper Colorado River Basin, Wyoming, United States - RVT147D111 (version 2) ... | reverse complement strand
AGTTATCATAATTTGATATCTTCACGCACAAAATAGCTATAAAATCAATTTGTAGCTAATTATGATGCGTGACATGCCACTTTTTTATGATTCTGCTATTTTTTGTCATAATTCAGTTTGTGACAAATTGTAGCTAATTGTGATGCGTTACAAAATAGCTACACATCGGGTAATCTTACTATGATTATACGAAAAAAGGTATGAACTGATTAACATTTGATCATCCTTAAATCTTGAGACAGAATATGGAATCAGCCATGAGGTTCCCAGTAAAGACTACTTGTGTTCCATTTTTTGTTTTAATGATTGCATTTAGTTTTACCTTTGCGAGTTTACCATCAGCATCAGGACATGTTCTTTGTACCATAAATGAAGTTTGCAGACAATCAACAGGAGCATGTGATCCAGCAGAATTCTGCGTGTTCTCTTTTAGTGGGACTCCCGGGGATATTGAATCTCATCTTCATTGTCCACAAGATTTTATCACGCCAGCTAATATAATTTGTCGCCCCGAATCTAATTTTGCGTGTGATATAGCAGAAGTATGTGACGGAGTCTCTGGAATTTGTCCAACTGATACTTTCGAACTCGCAGGAACTTTCTGTTTTGATAATTCGATTTGTAATGGTGCTGACTCCTGTGATGGCGCAGGAAACTGTGTTAACAATGGAGTCAACGCTCCAGATGGGACCGCATGTTCGGGTCTAAGTGGATTGTGTGAGGCGGGAGTATGTCAACCAATAGATGCGGATGATGACGGAATCCTTGATAGTAATGATAAATGTCCAGGATTTGATGATAATTTAGATACCGATAGTGATGGAGTCCCAGACGGCTGTGACTTGTGTCAGGGATTTAATGATAGTTTTGATTCAGATGTTGATGGAGTCCCAGATGGATGTGAAACACAAACTTCTTGTGGAGATGGAACTGTTCCACAAGGAGGCGGATGTGTGGTAGACCCTGCATTAACACAACAAATTGCTGATCTACAGACGGACCTATCTACTTGTGGCGATAACCTAACCCTATGTAATGGTGACCTATCTACTTGTGGCGATAACCTAACCCTATGTAATGGTGACCTATCTACTTGTGGCGATAACCTAACCCTATGTAATGGTGACCTATCTACTTGTGATAGTTCTTTAGCAACTTGTGATGCAAGCCTAGCAACATGCCAAACAAATTTCGCTGCTGCTCATGCTGAACTTGTAACTGCCGAAGAAAGAATTGTAGAATTAGAAAATATTCTATTAAGTGGTAAAATAACTATATGCCACAAGGGTGATAATACCCAAAGTATTTCTTTAGCTGCCTTAGCTACCCATTTAGCTCATGGTGACACCATCGGACCTTGTGAATAGCTAAGAAAAAAATTCTCAGTTTAATTCTAATAATCTATACAGGATTACCCGACATAATCCCAATAGGATTATCCAACAATCTTACTATGATTATACAGAGTATGAACTGATTAACTTTAGATCACACTTAATTAGTTCTATTTTTTACCATAAAATGGGCAATGGGAAGAGTAGTTACAATTATAGCTATAGTGGCTGCATTTGTGGCAGGAACAATTGTTACTGGAGCTGCTGTTGATGCTGCTCAAGGTGACGAGAAAGGAAAACCATTTCAAGAGCTTGTTCAAAATACATTTTCCTTTGACTCGTTCTTTGATGTGTTTTACAAAATAGACTTCTCTAGTACTGAATGTGGAAGTGGCGAAATACCAAAATTAAATGAAGACCTTTCAGATACAAACTGCTCAAGCGACTATGCAGTGGATTCCTTCTTTGACATATTTTACCGAATTGAAAGAGATACACAGACAAACACAAATGACATTGGACAAATCCAAACAGAAATTGTAGCATTGGAGCTTCGTTCATTACCTCAACCATGTCTTGCCGGGGAAATTGCCAAGTGGGATGGAAGTGCATGGACATGTGCACCAGATGTTGATACCGACACAGACACTTTGGGAACTCTTTCTTGTTCTACAGGAGAAGTTGCAAAATGGACCGGTTCTGCATGGGAATGTGCAGCTGATGCAGATACAACTTACAGTGGAGCTGACTTTGCATTAAGTGGACAATCATGTCTTGAGAATGAAGTTGTAACAGGCATTGATGCTAATGGAAACTTGGTTTGTGGAACATCTGGATCAACGTGTGTTCCTTCTACTGAAGTCTGTTCTGATGGAATAGACAATGATTGTGATGGTCTTGTAGACCTTGAAGATCAAAACTGTCAGTGTATACAACAGTGTGATCTTCAGAGACAATTTTGCGCATCTACTAGCATTCCATCTTCTATCTGCGATGATAACTATAATACTTGCATAAATCAGTGTCAGTAACAATTCCCTTAACTTGTTTATTTTCTATAATCTATACAGGATTACCCGACATAATCTTACTAGGATTATACAAAAAAAGTATGAATTGATGAACTTTTGATCACACTTTTATAATATTATTTTTTTCTAAAATTGGGCATCATGGGTAAAGGATACAACACAATTTTCATTTTAGGACTCATTCTTGCTTTCATTGCTGGAACCTTAACAACTGGAACACTTGTTAGTGCAGCACCAGGTGAACAAGGACAACCATTTCAAGCATTACAACAACAGGTAGATTCATTCTTTGATATTTTCTTTGATCAGTCTTGTGAAACAGGTTTTGCTGTGACCGGAATTGATAAGGATGGCTCTTTGATTTGTGCACTTGATCAACAAGGTGCGCTTGGTGATTTGCAGGCAAAAATAGATGAGAAAAAAGAAGAGATAGAACAATTTCAATCAACAATTCTATCACTTGAAAGTTCAAGGATAACTTTAGTAGATGTGCTTGTAGCGATTGACCCAATTGAAGTTTTAGAGTGTGAGCTCTTGTGTGTAGTAGAGCGTATTAAACTTAGAGGGCTTGTTGAAACTTGTTTTGGTGAAACACCAGAAGGACAAGATCCTGATGAATTTTGTGCTGAAGAAATAGAGATATTTAGAAACTTTGAATGTACATGTGATCAGGAATCTGAACAAATACGACAAGAAATTTCTGACTTGGATTTTCAGCTAAAACCTCTCCAAGAACAGATGTTGATTTGTAAAGCTGAATTATTGATTCTTGAAGAACTGCAAAATCAGATTGAACCTATTCCACCACAACCAACAGATTGATAACAATGAAGAAAATCATAATCCAATCTATTTCTGTATAATCTATACAGGATTACCCAGAACGATCAATCTGGTTTTCATTTTCTATTCATCTTCCACATTATCTCCATCAAACCACCCACTGCTCCCCAAACAAGTAACGTGATTGGAAAAATTAATGCTTTAGCTGATTCTATTGGAAAGTCATATACTGGGTTTTTCTCATATCCGGTAATTTTTCCAGTTTCCAAGATTATAATCGGAGTTGTTTGATATGAAACAGGTGTCAGACTATCCTCCCAATAAGGAATCAAAACCTTGTTGTATGTGTAGGTGCTTATCTCGTATCCAACAGGATTGAGAAACACATAGGATTCCATATTTGCAAGGAATACTGCTGACAGACCAACTGCAATACCGTAACCTAAAAACGCCACAAGAAGAGGATACGGAATTTTGTTTCTAATGTGGTACATTGTTAATCCGTAACCAATTAAGGATACAAGTACTCCAAAGAACAAGAAAACTGGAACGCCAAGAAATCCTGCGAAGATTGGAAGATTCATTATAGGAGAAGGCTGTTGCAAGGTTTCAAGAATTATCTTTACTGAAGAATACCCAATTATTATGATTGAAAATCCAATAATTAGGATTAGTAACCCGTAATTCACCATATCAAACTCAAATCATCTAATTGAAAAATTCTTCTCATATTATGAATGGAACAATCTTCTATGATTTGTTTACATTTTGACACAATTCATAATACATTATAGAACATTGAGTAATCCTAGTAAGATTATACATTTCATCGTAAAGGATTTGAGCCAGGTCCAGATGTTATATTCATGAAAAGGTTTGAACTTAGTCTAATGAGTGTTATTGTTGTTCTGGTAATTTTCATAGGGATAACAAATTTTGCTGAATCAAAAGAGCTAGAATGTTTGCGATTATACAAAGACATTAGAGAGGTGTCCAAAACAACAGAAATGCAACTTGCTGAACGTGAAACAATACAAATGCATAAAAATTTGGTATTTGAATATGTTGAAAAAGACTGCCCAGATTTTCAGGATTTGGAATTAATTTACGATAATTATAAACAAAATTTTCCATAAATTGTATCTTACTGGGAATCGGGTAATCCTGTATAGATTATACAAAAAAGAGATTATGGTTTTCTTATCTGCCTGCTCTGTCAAGCATCTGATCAGCTATGGCATTTATTGCAGTGCACTCTAACATTATGCTGTTTAGTACGGGGATGGTATCATCAGGGGGGGTACCACCTACTGCGTTAATCCTGTCCATTCTGTCATGTGCAGCTGATAAAACGTTGAGAACGCTTTGCAATCTGTTTGTGATTTGATCATCTGGTGGATTTGCAAGTACAAGAGAATTTTGTGCAAAAGGCATTGCCGCAGACAATGCAAGCTGTTCACTTGGTGGCGAGTCGCCTCGAGGATCTCCAAGCATCTGATCAGCTATGGCATTTATTACAGTGCACTCTGACATTATGCTGTTTAGTACGGGGATGGTATCATCAGGTGGGTTTGAACCTACTGCGTTAATCCTGTCTAGGTTGTCGTGCTGTGCTGATAACATGTTTAAAACTGCGTTTAATTGGTTTGCAAGGAATGGTTCTGGGTCTATTCCAGCTGTTGCTGTTTGAATTGTAGAAAGTGAAAACATTGCAAAAAGCAGGGCTGCGCCAATTATGGTTGCTGCCAGATAGGTCTTCATTGATTTGTAATTTTTTTTCATGGATTTAAGAATGATCAAAAAGTATGAACTGATGAACGATTCTTGTTCGGGATAATCATAGTAAGATTACCCGATGTGTAGCTATTTTGTCACGCACCACAATTTGTTATAGTTTGTCACAAACTGAATTATGACAAAAAATAGCAGAATCATAAAAAAGTGGCATGTCACGCATCATAATTAGCTACAAATTGATTTTATAGCTATTTTGTGCGTGAAGATATCAAATTATGATAACTATGTTACGCATGAAAAAATAGCTATGAGCTAGTATTGCAGCTAATTGCAACAAATTATGTCATAAAAAATTATGATTTTTGATAGTATTTTCTCAAATTATATCATAATTAGGATATGAAACTCAAATTTCAACAGTTTTGAATTTATGTTGTTTAGAACTGTTAGAATTCGGACCATCAAAGTCTAGTTTATAATTTGAATTCAATTTTTATTTTTTCATATTCAATAATGCCTTTAGCAGTTAGAGAAAAAGTTTCTTTGTTACCTTCTCTTCCACTAGAATACGCAAAGCCTTTCTTCAAAACATAATCAGTAAAGTGACCATGATAAAACCAGTTATCTGCGTTTACACCCCATTTCTTAAGAGTATTTTTTATGTTATCGAGTGTTTGTTCAGATTCAATTTTCAAGCAAATAATTGCCAGATGAGGATTTTTTAAATTTTTAAGATTTTTTGCAATATTCATCTCTAGCGAAGAATCTATTTCGGTTGAGGGAGTTTTTTCTAGTTTTGTAACACGATCTTCAAGATTTTTGATTTTAGCTTTTAGTTTTTTTATTTCATCATCATAGTTTTCCATTTTTATCTCTCCATAAATCAGAATAAGGTTTTTCCGGAATCAAATAATTTTTGAAAAACGTTTCTGAAAGAACCACTATTAATTATTTCACATAGATAAGTAGGTTGTTTCGAGGCTGCTTTATCTAGTGATTGGCCAGAAGTATAACATTTTTTATCGACAAAAAAAACTCTATCGTGACAATTTTTGTTGGTTTTTACACTAAAGTTTTTTCCATGTTTGGTTTTGAATTTTTTTGCAATTGAAAAAAAATTTCCTTGAGGTTTATTTGTTAAAATCGTTATTCTAATTCCTTTTTGAAACTTGTTTAAATACAAATTAATTATATCTTCTGTTGCATAAGAGTCAACTAAAAAAATCTCTGATGTTGCTTTTTCTATGATTTTCTTTACATCGTCATAAAAATCGTAGGAATCGCCAGGACTGTAAACCTTTTCTAATCTATTATTTGAGCCAGAGTTTTTGTTATCTAGTAAAATTGATCGAATTACGTCCCCTTCTTCTTTAGCAACTCTAAACCCAGTTTTGCTTTTTACTAATTTGTCTGCATTTTTTAATTTTCGCATAGAGTCAGGCAAATTAGAAGGAGGAGGTAAATCTAATAATCCATAACATTCTTCAATATTAACAGCATTAAAAGAATCATAATTTTCATTATTTTGTAAATAATATCCTAACCAAAGAATTCTACTAGCGTGTTTTAAGTTGTTGAAGTTTCGTATATTATTCACAAATTTCTTTAGATTTTTTTTATTCATTTGAATTATACTCAACTTTTAACGTAGGTCCATTGTTTTGATTTTTTTCCATCAGGTAATTCTTTAGTTTTTTTAAGATTTTGTTTTCTAACTATTCGTCTTAATGGCAGCGTCAGATCAGTAGACTTGTAGTGATAGTCTCTAGATTTCAATTGGTTAACTATATCAGATATCGTTCTATTTTTATCGAAAAATCCTTCTTCGATCAAATTGAGGATTTTTTCTGCTGTAGTTCCAGGTCTAAACTCAGTACTTTCCTCTTTTTTCCTCGTATCTACCTGTGCAGGTTTGCCTGGTTTTAATTCAATTTGACCCTCATAGTTTGTTCCATTATCGTCAATAACTGAAATTTTAATTCTCAAGTTTTCCCCTCTTTCGTTAGTTTTTTGAGATCCTCAAAGGCAGAAATTCTACCAGGACCTGTAATTTTATATTCTAATGATTTTCCTTTACCTTTTCCACTTACTCTCAAAAAATTTGAAGAATACTTTCTTAAGTTTCTTGATAAATGAGTTGTAGAAATTCCTGATGAATTAATGCATTGAATTAAAGTAGAAGAATCAACCCATTCTTTATCTAAAATGGCCTCATGGACGGCTAGAATACATTTTGTAGCCGTCACTTGTTTTTGAGCTTCTGAACCACTTAATGATGCAATAAGTTGTACAATATTATCTTTGATGTAAATTACATCATCTAGTTCAGTCACTGTAAGACCACAGTTTTTCGCAAATTCATTTCTTCTCTGTTCAAAATCAAAACTCAGTTCACGTTTTTTATTATCAGAACTTTTTATTGATAATTGTTTAGGTGTAATGTTTTCTTCATCAGAATCTAGCAGTCTACCTAAAATTATTTTGAAAGCTTCTGTTTTATATGGTTCTTCCTCACCTTCTACTGCCTTACGTGCAATTTCCATGTAATTTTGAATTTTTTTAATGTCAGTCATCATTGAACACCTGTTACTTTTTTGATAAATTTTTCAAGACGTTCTTCACCTTGAGGGGTTATTCTGTAGAAATATTCATTACCCATTCTAAATCTATCAACATAATTTCCAACTCCTTTCATCAATGACATTCCTATAGTGTTAATTGTTTTTGATAATCTAAATTTCTGATTTAGAATAATTTGGATGTCTGAAGCGGATAATTGATTTATATTAAATTCATTTTTACCAATTTTTAAGATATAAAGACATTGACCTAAAGATGGAAGTTTTTGGATCTTGGTGTTAGACCAATCATAATCCGATTTGATAATCAACTCGATGTTATCCTTTCCTCTCTGAACTGCAGGTGGTTTTTGTTTGGATTTACTAGATACTGATTCTGCTTTACCCATCCTCAAAAGAAGATGTTCCAAGACAATTTCAAAGGCTATTTTGTTATACGGGTCAGAGATTCCTTCTACTATAGATATGGCTTTCTTAATGGTTCTAGTTATATTGCTACTCATAGTTAACTTTAAGTAAGTATATTCAGCTATTTAAATATTATTTATTCATAAAAAAATCATATTACCTTTATATGTAATTAGTTAAATGTATTATTAATAATTCTAATGGTTTCGAAAATACTAATTAATCAAATTTGACCTATTTTCTTCATAAATTCTCAGCATTATGTGGATTTTATCATCAATTAATATATATTTTTATAAAGTTTTAACAAAATAAGATACCCAGAATTCGAATAGGCAAACGATCAATAATTGACAAAAAATGATAAGATATACCATACTAAATATTGAAACCGCAGTAACAGTCTGGGCCCTATACTAAATTCCATTGCAATAGCCTTTGAAATTGTCTTGGAACATCTTCTTTTGAGGATGGGTAAAGCAGAATCAGTATCTAGTAAATCCAAACAAAAACCACCTGCAGTTCAGAGAGGAAAGGATAACATCGAGTTGATTATCAAATCGGATTATGAAGTCCGGTTCTTAACAGATTTAACAAGTAGGTTTCCAGCTAAATTGTTATTTTGAAGGTTTTTTTCTAATATTTTGAAATTTTAATTCTGATAATATACTGAAAGCGAGTAAGGATTTTTTCTTGAATTCATCATACTCATGAGTATTTTGTTTTAAAAGAAATGAATCTAATTCATCAATAGGATTTAGAATTCCGTTATTTATCAACGATAAATATCTAAGAATGCTTACTCTAATAACTTCATTAAGATACTCATATTCATCTTCTGAGGGAGGAGATAAATCTGTTCCATGTACAATTTTTGATCTTCGTTGATAGATTACATTTTTAATTGATTTTGCAATTTTTTCTCGCTCTTCAAAACTATTACCAAGTAACAAGCTTATTCTATTTGAAAATCTATAACTAAGTTCATCTGATTCTTTAGAAAATAAGGATTCTAAAGACAAACTTAGAAAGATAAATTTTTCAGTAATATCAAAATGTCTACTCGCTTTTGAGTAAAAATCAATTGCAGGAAGTATTTTATTTTCTTTTGTTTTAGTATATTGAACTAATTTGTTATAGAAATTTCGAAATTCATCTAATTCATTAACAGATAATGGATATCGTTTACCTTGAAAATCTGATGTATCATCCGAACCTCTAATGACTAATCCCAAAATTAGAGGTTGAGCAGTTAACGATTGAATGATTCTCGGCCCATCTTTTAATTTAGTATTGGTTGTAGTTTTAAAAAGAGCTAGGGCATCTAGAAATAATTTCAATGTTGCATCAGCGTGTTCTGGAAAATCTTTAACAAAAGGAAATGTTGTTATCAATAGCGGATTATAGGTAAAAACCATACTAGACATTCCAGAAAAATGCTGAGATGTAAAATTAGACAAATTTACAATATTAAAATTATGAAATACTTGTGTATTATTTGCAATAATCGTGATATTAGGAGATATTTGATATTGAAATGGTGTGTTAACATCTAGTTGTATTCTGATTAAAGGGGTAAGCATACGATAGTTTACAGGAATAGATTGTGAATTTGAAGTCAATATATAAAATAGAAACAGCGAGAATTTAACAACTATCATATTTTAAACTAATTTGCAAAATTCCCTGTTGGAAGATCACAGTACAAATCTTAGCAGTTCCTAAACTGAGAATAGTTCAGGACAGGAAAATTTCTATTTATGATTGGCAAATTCCTCAAAAAATCTCTTCTTGATATTCTCATCAATTTCACACCTAAATGAGTCATCTACATCTTCAGGACGAACGGTATTAAAGAGATGTAGAGTTGCAATCATTCCATCTTCCTTTGGATTTTTTTTCACTGTTAGAAAGTTTTCAAATAACTCATCCTGCCTTTTTTCATTCTTTTCAACCTCCTCTAAACGTTTCAGCATATTTTTTATTACATCCATGTTTGCAAATCTTTCTCGTTCTGATCTTAATCGCACATTTTCAGCTCTCAACCTGAATTCATCTGAAATTGTAAGATCTGGTGCGGTAGCAAGATATTCCTCTGCAAGCTCTAGAGTATGAGTTTTGAAATAATTTCTGTCTAACTTTACAAGACCTGCATGACCCATCATGTATTCTTTTTTGATCAAAGAAGCCAATGGTGAATCTCTTGATAATGCTTCTTTGCAGGTTTTATTGTAAAATCGCCTAAAACCATTCATAATTGGAACCTCGTATCGTTTCTGTCCTTTTGGAAGAGGTAAACGTAAACCTGCTTTCTGTGCCATTCGTTCAACTCGTTTCTTAATCGAAGCAGAAGAAGCTCTTATTGGTAATGATCCTTGTTTTTTGAAAATTGGTTCTTTTGGTTTTGGAGTTCTGCCAACCTCTCTAATCCATTCCAATTTATGATCTTGCAATGCTGAATATGCTTCCGCAGTACAAAATGCAGGATATTGCCATGAAGATCCTTTGTATATCCTTAACATAGCGCAAGCAATTGTAGCTTTATCTTCTTCGGATTCTGTAATCTCAATTTTTAATTCATCTCCAATTTTGTAAATTGGTGTTATGTCTTCCCAGTTTAGATCAAAACCGCCTGATCTTATTCCAGAACTCGCAGCAATCAATATGATTGCTCTATCCATTGCACCATTTGCAAAATTTAACATTTTTTGAATTTCTTGACGGGTCCATCCACGACCTGTAAACGAGTTATCAATTTCAGGAAAAGTAGCATAAACTCTCTTCCACGAAATGGTAACATCGTTCATATCAAATAATTTTTTGATTGGTTTGAAATAACTGTCAAAAGATGAAGGATTGAGATAATCAGAATGATCTTTTGGTAACTCAGTCCTTGCTCGCAATTTTCTTGACAGATTCAAAAACAATTCTGTAGCCCATTTGGGATCTTCTTTTGCCAGTTTTACTAATTGGTTAATTCTTTGTTCAAAATCACCATCAAGAATGTCCTCAAACACATCACAAGCAATCTTTTTCATAGTTCTTGTGTATTTTTTCTTGGTAGCGTCAGCCTTTATTCCCTGCAAAAACAAGTCTAGGGCTGGTTCATCCGTTGAACGTGTTAGTTCTTCTTTTGTTATTTTCAATTGTGATCACCAAAGTGGTGGAACCATAAAAAGGACACCAAAGTAGTGGACCGGGAGGGAATTGAACCCTCGACTTCCGCGTTGCGAACGCGGCATTATACCACTAAACCACCGGCCCTATACCTAATCACAAGTTGGTTTACTTTTATTCATTTACTCAACGCATAATAGACTGCAAAATACAAAAAAATTAGATGACATACGATGCAGTTATTACAGACTCGCATTTAGTTTTACCACAAGGAA
>Ga0302046_10005402_pt1 | contig 11266 bp, 8 predicted proteins | sample RVTome_11_FD_200261 | JGI IMG/M metagenome (GOLD analysis project Ga0302046, IMG submission 200261) | Soil microbial communities from uranium-contaminated site in the Upper Colorado River Basin, Wyoming, United States - RVT147D111 (version 2) ... | reverse complement strand
GGCGCGCTCGTGGCGCTCCGCCTGCCGCGGTAACCGGGCATGCTCCGTTCCGCTGCTCTCGTGCTTGCCGGCCTCGGCCTCCTCCCGCCGTGCGCGTGGGGCCAAGACCCGCCACCCCCGCCGCCCGACACGACGCCCCTCTACTCCGCCGCCCAGGCGCGGCGCGGACAGACGCTCTACGACAAGCACTGCGTCACCTGTCACTCGGCCTCGACGCACACCGGGGCCGCGTTCCGGCTGGCGTGGGACAAGCAGTCGGTCTACGAGATGTGGGAGCAGATTCGCACCACGATGCCGCTGGACGGCCCCGGCAAGCTCTCGCCGCGGGAGTACGCGGACATCGTCGCGTACATCCTCAAGCTGAATCGCCTGCCCGCCGGCCCCGCCGATCTCCCGTCCGAGCCGGATGCCTTGCGGCCGCTCGTGATCCGGGTGCCCAGGCCGGGGGGCTGAGCGTGGACCGTCGCCGGTTCGTCACCCAGACCGCCGCCGAGCTGGCGGCGCTCGCGGTGGCCGGATGCGGATCCGGCCGGTCGAACCGGTCGGCGCCCATTGTGTTCCCCCCGCCCGCGCCCGCGCCGCCGCCTTCGGGCCACGCGGAGCGGTACGACTTCGCCGTGATCGGGGCGGGCGCCTTTGGCGGCTGGACGGCACTCCACCTCCGGCAGCGGGGGGCCGCGGTCGTCCTGATAGACCAGTATGGACCCGGCAACTCGCGGGCGACCTCGGGCGACGAGACCCGCGGCGTCCGGAGCTCCTATGGGGACCGCCCCCACGGCCGCCTGTGGATGCGGTGGGCGCGTCGGGCCATGGGCCGATGGAAGCAGTTCGACGAGGAACAGCGGGACCACATCGGCGGCCAGCTCCTCTTTCCCACCGGTGACATCATCTGTCGGGAGGAGGAAGAGCTGTTCACCACCCGCACGCGCGAATGGTGGAACCTCGAGCGGATTCCCCACGAGGTGGTGCCGGTGGACGAGGCGCGGAAGCGGTGGCCGGTGGTGGATTTCACCGGCATCACCGTCGTGCTCCACGAACCGGACGCCGGGGTCGTGCGGGCCCGGCGCGCGTGCGAGGCCGTGGGGTTCGTGTTCACGCGGCTCGGCGGCCAGGTCCGCATCGGGTACGTCACGCCGGCCGAGGTGGAGGGACGCCGCCTCGGTGCGGTCGCGTTCCCCAACGGCGACCGCATCGTCGCGGACACGTTCTGCTTTGCCCTGGGCCCGTGGATGCCCAAGCAGTTCCCCAGCGTCCTGGGCAAGCTCATGAACCTGCCGGTGGGCCACGTCTGCTATTTCGCCACGCCGCCCGGCGACAGCCGCTTCACCTATCCCAACCTCCCGAGCTGGAACTTCCGCGGCGTCACCGGATGGCCCGCGCTGGTGCCCGACAACCGCGGGTTCCGGGTGCGCAGCGGCGGTGAGCGCGCGTTCGATCCCGACCTGAGCCAGCGCATCGTCCCCCCGGAAAGCATCGAACGGAACCGCGCGGTGCTCCGAGCCCGCTTCCCGCTGCTCGCCAACGCGCCGCTCAGCGAGACGCGCGCCTGCCACTACGAGTCGAGCGCCACCCGGAACTTCCTGATTGACCGGCACCCCGACTTCGACAACGTGTGGCTGGCCGGCGGCGGGTCCGCCGAAGGCTTCAAGTTCGGGCCCGTCGTGGGCGAGTACGTGGCCGGGCGCGTGGTGGGGGAAGAGGGGGACGCGGAGTTGGCGGAGGCGTTCGGGATTCCGGAGGACGGACCGGACCCGGCGGGTGAGGAGGAGTGAGCGAAACTACCGTATAACTACACGTTACACGTTACACTACGGAGCCCCATGACCCACCCCACCGACCGCCTCTCCACCTCCCTCTCCGATCGGTATCGCATCGAGCGCGAGCTTGGTGCGGGGGGGATGGCCACGGTCTATCTCGCCCACGACGTCAAGCACGACCGCAAGGTCGCGCTCAAGGTCCTCCGCCCTGAGCTCTCCGCCATCCTCGGCGCCGCGCGGTTTCTGGCCGAGATCAAGACCACCGCCAACCTCCAGCACCCGCACATCCTCGGGCTGCACGATTCCGGGGAAGCCGACGGCACCGTGTTCTACGTCATGCCATACGTCGAGGGCGAATCCCTGCGGGACCGCCTGAACCGCGAGCGGCAACTGCCGCTGGACGACGCGATCCGGATTGCCCGCGAGGTGGCCGACGCGCTCGACTACGCCCACCGGCACGGCGTGATCCACCGCGACATCAAGCCCGAGAACATCCTGCTGCACGACGGCCGCGCGCTCGTGGCGGACTTCGGGATCGCGCTGGCGGTGAGCCGCTCGGACGGCGGCACCCGCATGACCGAGACGGGCATGAGCCTGGGGACGCCGCACTACATGAGCCCCGAACAGGCCATGGGCGAGCGCGAGATCACCGCCAAGAGCGACGTGTACGCGTTGGGCTGCGTGGTCTACGAGATGCTCACGGGCGAGCCGCCGTTTGCCGGGCCCACCGCGCAGGCCATCATCGCGCGGGTGCTCACGGAGGAGCCGCGGAGTCTCACGCTCCAGCGTCGCACTATTCCGCCCCACGTGGAGGCGGCGGTGGTCCGGGCGCTGGCCAAGCTCCCTGCCGACCGGTTCGGGAGCGCGGCGCAATTCAGCGAGGCGCTGGCCAACCCCGCCTTTGGCGCCACCACCGCGTCCGCCGCCACGGCCATGTCCGCCGTGCCCACCGCCCGCGGCCGCCGTGCGTCCGCCGCAACCGCTGTGATTGCAGGGATTGCCGTGCTTCTGGCCGGGCTGGCCGCCTGGGGTTGGCTTCGCGTCCGCGCCGCCGAACGCCAGCCCGCCGCCTGGCAGTATGTCTCGCTCGGCGACAGCGTGACGCTCGTGACGGACTACCCGGCCATGGCGCTGTCGCCGGACGGCTCCATGCTGGCGTTCAAGGACAACCGCCAGAACGGCCGGCTCTGGGTCAAGCACCGCGGCCAGCTCGACCCCACGCCCGTGCCCGGGACCGAACGGGCGCAGAATCCCACGTTCTCCCCGGACGGCCAGTGGATCGCGTTCGTGGCCGACGGGCGCCTGAAGAAGGTGCGCCCGACGGGCGGCGCCACGGTCACGCTCGCCGACTCCGCGGCCATCGGGTACGGCGGCGCCGCGTGGCTCGACGACGGCACGCTGGTCTACGCCACCGCCAGCCTGGCCGGCCTGCGCCGCGTGAGCGCCACGGGTGGCTCCAGCACCGTCGCGCTGCGGGATACCAACCTGGCGGGCGGCGGCATCGGCATGCCCGTCCCGCTCCCGGGCGCGCGCGGGGTGCTGTTTCAGCTCTGCTCCTCGGGCTGCGTCTCGATGGCCATCCACGTGCTGGACCTGCGGACCGGGCTCCAGAAACCCCTGCTCGAGGACGTGGCCCAGGCTTCGTATCTGCCCATGGGGCGCCTGCTCTACGTCCGGCGCGACGGCGTGGCGGTGGCGGCGCCGTTCGATCTCGAGCAGCTCGAGATCACGGGCGAGGCCGTGCCCGTCCTCGAGGGCGTGGACGTCCGGGCGCTCTCCGGGTTTGCCCTGCTCACCTGGTCGGCCTCCGGCTCCGTCGTCTACGTCCGGGGATCCGGGGCACCGTCCACGGACAACGTCGTGGCGCGAGTGGACCGGGCCGGCGCCATTGCGCCCATCGACACTGCCTGGTACGGGGAGTTCAACTCCCTCGCGCTTTCGCGGGACGGCCGGCGGTTGGCGGTGGGAATGGGGGCGGGCAGCGGCCTCAACATCTGGATCAAGCAACTGGACCGGGGGCCGTCCACTCGGCTCACGTTCGGCAATCGGGACCGGCGCCCGGCCTGGTCCTACGACGGGCGCCTCGTGGCGTTCATCCGCGACAGCGCCAGCACCAGCGCCGTGTACGCGCGCCCGGCGGACGGCAGCGGGCCCGACCGGCTGGTGGCCCAGCTCGACCGCCTGGTCCAGGAAGTCACGTGGTCGCCCGACGGCCGCTGGATCGTGGTGCGCACGGACAACACGATGTCGGGGGCCGGCGACCTCGTCGCGGTGAGCACGGGCGACGACTCCGCGCCGACGCCCGTGGCGGCGAGCCCGTTCACGGAGCTGCATCCCGCCGTCTCCCCCGACGGGCGCTGGCTGGCCTACACCTCCAACGAGTCGGGCGGCAACGAGGTCTACGTGCGCCCGTTCCCGGGGTCGCACGCCGTGCGCTGGCAGGTCTCCAACGGCGGCGGGATGGCCCCGGTCTGGTCGCCCACGGGACGGGAGCTGTTCTTCATCGGCGCCGACGGCCGGCTCGTGGCGGCGCAGGTGCAGGGCGGCACCACGTTCACGGTCACCGGACTGAGGACGCTGTTCGACGCCTCGAACTTCGCCATCGACAATTTTCACCAGTCCTATGACGTGGCGCCGGACGGCCGGTCGTTCGTGTTCCTGAGCCCGCGGCGCCTCACCGAAACGAGGGGCATTCGGATCGTGTGGGGGGAACGGTGGTTTGCGGATGTTGCGGCGAGGGTCCGGCGATGATGACAACCGTGCAGCGTGCAGTGTGCAGGGTGCAGCGGGACCCGCCCTGATTAGCAGGTCCGCTGCACCCTGCACGCTGCACGCTGCGCGCTTCCCTATCGCGCCACGATCGTCTCCGCCAACACCCCCAACCGCTCCCCCCAGTACGCCTTCGACCGTTCCACCGCGGCCCGGTCCTTCAGCTTCATGTGCTGAATGGCCACCGCGGTCTTCGCCTTCCCCTTGGGCGTGAAGTAGGCCTGCACGATCGTGCCGTCGTCCCAGCCAAACCGCACGGTCTTGTCGGGAGTCGCGATCCGGACGGTGACCTTCACATCGAGCCACCGCTTCCGGAGCCGCGCGTCGCGGAACGCCCGGTAGAGGCTCGCCACCGGAACGGCCATCGTCTTGCTCTTGCTGGCCTCGTAGGCGCCGTCGCGGCGCTGGCCGATGGCCCGGAGGCCGCGGATGCGCTCGTAGCCCACGGTCACGGCCTGCGCCCACCAGCCGGGGATCTCGTATTTCTCGCGGACCAGTCTCGCAATCTCGCGGTGCGGCAGCTCGGCGGCGCCCAGCTTGTCCAGCGCGTAGACCCAGCGGTCCCACGCGCACCCGGTTTTGGCTTTGACGGTGTCGTTGCTCATGCCCGCGAGGCGCGCAAAGTCCGCGGGTGCCGGTGACGCCGGGGCGGCCGCCGGACGACTGGCGGGCTGCCTGAGGAGTTGGGCGCGGGCGGAGGTGTAGGATTCGCCCGTCTTCTGCATCCGCGTCCGGATCAGACGCTTGAGGTCCTTGTTGGTCGGCATCGTACGCTCCCTTGGTCAGGCCACACGCCCCCCACCCCCCAGCGGCGGCGCACGCGTGGCGACGCAAGGCTTACCGATGCCGATCCGGGAGTCTGCCCCCCTTTGCCTCACGAGGACCCTTGCTGGGGCAGGGCCGACGAGGTTGGGCGTGGATCACCGCCAGCGGAAATAATGGGGGGCGATTTCGGGGAATGCAAGATGGGCGGGAGCCCACCCTCAAACAGGTTTCCTGACGCCGCGGGACCGGGCCTTACGCGCCTGTTCTGAGTTGGGGAGAGGAGCGCGCGCGCTTCATGTCATAGAGCGCGCGGTCCGCCGTTCCGAGCAGCGCCTCGGCGGAATGGCCGTCGCGCGGGTACACGGCCACGCCCATGCTGGCGCGGACCGGCGGCGGCTCCACGTCCCGCTCAAGGCGCTCCCCCACACGCCGCACCACCTCCCACGCGGCCGACTCGCCCGACTCGGGGAGCACCACGGCAAACTCGTCCCCGCCGTACCGGGCAACGGTATCCACCCCACGGCACGTCGCGATCAGCGCCTCCGCCAGCCGGCAGAGCGCCCGGCTGCCCACGAGGTGGCCGTGCCGGTCGTTGATGATCTTCAGGTCGTCGAGGTCGAGGAACAGGAGCGCGAAGGACCGCTCCGTACGTCCCGACCGCTCGATCTCTTCCTCGAGCACGCTCACCAGGCGCCGGTGGTTGGCCAGCCCGGTCAGGGGATCGCTCACGGACAGCGAGCGCAACCGTTCCTCGGTGTGGCGGTGATCGCTGATCGCGGCCGCCACGATGAGCCCGATGACCGCCAGCACCCCCATGAACGCCTGGAGCAGGACGAGGGATTCGTTGGGGGTGACCCGCACGAACGGCCCCAGCCCGCTCAGCGTGCCCCGGATGGCCATGGCCGAGAGCAGGAGCACGCCCGTGGCGGTCTCGCGCGGCCCGAAGCGGAAAGCGGCCCAGAGCAGCGGCGGGATGCACAGGAACTCGAGCGGGAGCCGCTCGGCGGCGGCGGGCGACAGCTCGCCGAACACGACCTGACCGGCCAGGATGATGGCGAGCAGCACGCCCACCGCTTCCACCTGCTGATGGATGCGCCACGTCACGCGCGGGTTGGAGATCCAGAGGAGCACCGCGGGGGCCACGATCAGGAGGCCGGTCGCGTCGCCCAGCCACCACGTCAGCCAGATGGGCCAGAAGGCCGGCCACGGCGCCAGGCCGGCCAGTTCGAGGGTCAGCACGCCCACCGTGGCGCTCACGGTGCTGACACCGGCCGCCACCAGCGTGTATTTCCCCACGCGCCGCGCGCGCCCGAAGGCGTCCTGGCCGCCCACCCAGCGCTGGATCAGGTACGCGCCGAGCAGCACCTCGGTGGTGTTGCCGGCGGCAATGGCGACCGAGGTGGCCACGGTGCCAACCGTGGTGAGGTTGACGAGGAACGCGCCGAAGAAGACCGCGGGCCAGACCGCCGGACCGAGGAGGAGCACCGCGGCCAGCCCGATCCCGGCGGCGGGCCACACGGAGGTCGCGCTCGCGTGGAGGAACGCGAGCTGCAGCCCGAGCTTGCCGGCCACGAAATAGATGACGGCGAGCGCGACGAGCAGCGGAAGACGGCGGACCACGATCACTCGAGGCATGGCTCCGAGTCCCTCCCCCCTTTCCTTTGACCTACCCCCGGATCCTTGAATTGAACCGCAATCCGGTGCGGCCGGTTGTGACGCCGGTCACAAAGGGGTGAAACGCGGTTTTTTGCGGAAGGACATCAGGCTGGCGGGGCTTGGCTCTCAGCCTCCGCCTGCGCGCGCCACGGCCGGGTACGCCGCGCGTCGGGGGTAGGCCACGACCGCGTTTCCGGGGCGGTGGCGATGGGCTCCGTGGGCGGCTCCGCATCGGACGCCGGGCCGGCCACCGGGAGCGACACGTGAAAAACGGTGCCGCCCGGCCGGCGGCTTTGCGCCGCGATCAGGCCGCCGTGCGCTTCCACCACCTGGCGGACGATGGCGAGCCCCAGTCCCGTTCCCCCACCGCCGAGGCCGCCATCCACCTGGTAATACTTGGTGAAGACCCACGGCAACTCGTCCGGCGGGATGCCGACGCCGGTGTCCGCGACGGTGAAGTGCACCTGGTCCGATTCGCCCCACACGCGCACGGTGATGCGGCCGCCGGGCGGCGTGAACTTCAGCGCGTTGGACAGCAGGTTGCCTACGATCTCGTGGTTGAGCCCGTCCGGATCGGCGCAAATCACCGCTGGCGTGGATCGCTCGATGCTCATCGCGAGCGTAATTCCCTGGTGGCGCGCCTGCCGGGCGTACGCGGTCCGCAGGGACTCGAACGTGGGCCCGACGGGAATCTCCTCGGGGTGCAGCGGGTAGGCACGCGCCTCGAACCGGCCGAGGCTGAGCAACTGCTCCACGCGCTTGGTGAGCACCTCCACGTGCTCCCGGATGGACCGGAGCAGCTCGTGCCGGTCGCTGCCGCGTCCCTCGCGGTCGCCCTCTTCGATCAGCTCCGCGCAGCCCCGAATCAGGTTGAGCGGCGCCTTGAGGTCGTGGCTCACGACGTTCAGGAACTCGCCGCGCATGCGGTCGAGCTCGGCCAGGCGCTGCGTCATGGAGGCGAACGAGCGGCACAGATCCCCGATCTCGTCGGCCCGGAGATACGGCAGGGGGCCCGCGGCAATCGTTCCGCCGGCCACCGACGCCATGTTGCGCCGCAGGCGGCTGAGGGGGCCGGTGAGCGCCGCGGTCACCCAGAGGGCCACGCCCGCCCCCAGGAGCAGCGCCAGCGCCGACGTGAGCGTGGCGGTGCGCAGCGCGGTGGCGGTGATTTCCTGGGCCGCGGACGCCGCCGCGGTGCTGGCCCGGCCGATCGCGTCATCGAGGGGGCGAACCCACGACTGCGCCTGGCCGAGCAGCGGCTGCACGGCCTGGCGCAGAAACGCCGTGGCCTCCTCGGCGCGCCCCGCCGCCACCAGGAGGTCGAGGGCCCGCGTGCGGGCGCCGAGCGAATCGAGGTCCGCCCCGAGCGGCTCCGCCTGAGTGTATCCGACACTCGCCAGACGACCGGTCGCCTCCCCGGCGCGCGCCAGCGCCTGGCCGAGCCCGGACCGGAAGGCAGGATCGGGCACGATCACGTAGCTGCGCGCGTGCCGGTCGAATTCCACCAGTCCTTCCCGCAGCGTCCCGAGCGCCGCGTACGCCTCGGCGTGCTCGGTCCGGAGCGCCACGGCAATCCCGCGCACCGCCCGCAGCTGCTGGAGCCCGTACGCCATGGGCAGCATCAGCAGCCCGGCGACGACTGCGAACGACGCGAGCAGCCGCGACCGGATGGTCATCAGGACTTGAGGGTGGCCTGGATCCGCGCCAACTCACCCCGCAGCTGCTTGACCGAGAGCTCCAGCTCCTCGAGACGGGACGCGAGGGTCGGCCCCGTGAGCCTCGGCAGCTCGGTCCCCTTGGTCATGCCCCCGACGGGCGCGGCGCCCAGGTCGAGCGCCATGCCATAGAGGAACCGGCCCAGCGCCGCGTCCAGCGGATCGGGGGCCGTGGCGGTATACCGCGCGGCGGCATCCGCCGCCTGGTTGGGCGCCCGCACGGGATTACGCGGATCCAGGCCCACCACGGCGCGCAGCAGCAGCGCGCGGCGCCCGGACGGCGACGTATCCTCGGCGGGGAGCGCCCGCGCGTGCTGGGCCGCCGCGCCGACGTCCCCGAGTTCCAGCGCCGCGAGCGTCATGCCCACGAGGGTCTCGGGACTGGGAGGCGAGGGCTCGCGGGGCGGCACGCAGCCCATCGTCGCGAGCAGGACCGTGACCACCAGCGCGCGTTTCATGCAAGTGCCCTTTCCGTGAGGCGTCCTTCCCGGAACAGCGTGGCAAAGGTGCGGACGACGTCGGGGTCGAACTGGCGACCCGCCTGGTCCTGGATCTCGGTGAGCGCGTCCTTGAACGTCCAGGCGGGCTTGTAGGGGCGAGGGTGCGTCAGCGCATCGAACACGTCCGCCACCGCCACCACCCGTCCGGACAGCGGAATCGCGTCGCCCGCGAGCCCGGCCGGGTAGCCGGTGCCGTCCCAGCGCTCGTGGTGGCTGAGCGCGATCTCCCGGCCCACGGCGAGCAGCGACACGTCGCTGCCCGACAGGATCTGCCCGCCGATGACCGTGTGGGTCTTGATCACGGCGAACTCCTCCTCGTTGAGCCGGCCGGACTTGAGCAGCACCGAGTCGGGAATGCCGATCTTGCCGATGTCGTGGAGCGGAGCCGCCCGCTCGATGGACTCGACCTCGACGGACGACCGTCCGATCGCGTCCATCAGCTGCGCCGCCACGCACCCCACGCGGCGAGTGTGCAGGCCGGTGGCGTCGTCCCGGAACTCGGCCGCCCGCGCCAGCCGCTCGAGGATCTCGATCCGGGCCTGCTCCAGCTGCATCGCCCGCCGCGTCAGCTGCGCCGTGCGCTCGCGCACGCGTTCCTCGAGCTCGGCGTTCTGCGATGCCAGCGCCAGATGGAGCCGGCGCGTCTCCACCAGGTTCTCCACGCGCAGGCGCACTTCCAGCGGACTGAACGGCTTGGTGAGGAAGTCCTGCGCGCCGCCCGCCAGCGCCCGGCGTCTGGCGTCCGGTGTGGCATCCGACGTGAGCACCAGAATCGGCAGATAGGTCTCGGCCGGGATCTCCCGCTTGAACAGCGCCAGCAGCTCGTGCCCGTCGAGATGCGGCATCTTGAGGTCCAGGAGGATCAGGTCGGGATGGTGCTCGCGGAACAGCTCCACGGCCTGCCGGGGATCGGTGGTGGTGACGAGGGCCGGGTACCCGGCTGAGCCCAGGATGTGCTCCAGGATCGCGATGTTCGGCGGCTCATCGTCAATGATGAGGATGCGCGCGTCTCGCCAGGGCTCGTGCCGCATTCGCGGGCCTCGTTTGTGGTTGGCCGGGATCCCGGCATCGGGCGGGCCGGGACGGGGACCCAGGATACAGACGGGACCAACCCGGCCGCTGTGACACGTGACCGTGGTTTTCGGGAGCCGTTCGGGGGTCCGGCCCCGCCGATCGCGGCCTCAGCCCGGATTCAAGGTCGCTGCACGCCGGACATGCCATGTATTTCCGCGGCCCTTGCCGAGCAAACCCCGCCGCGCACAGGTTGCGGGTTCGCCTCAGCCCCGGAGTCCGCGTGTACCACCTCCCGCGCACGATCTGGTTTGCCGTCATGGCGGCGGCCGCTGCCGCCCCGCTCCCCGCCCAGGAGATGGGCGTCGAGGAATACGAGCCCCGCTCCACCCTCAAGGTGCCCGGGCATCCCGTGACGCGGGCCCGGTTCCCGTTCGTGGACATCCACAACCACCTGCGCGGGCCGCTGACGCCCGAGCGCGCAGCCCAGATCGTCCGCGACATGGATGCCATCAACATGGCCGTGTTCGTGAACCTCTCGGGCCGGAGCGGCGCGCAGTTGCGGGAGACCGTCGTGCGGCTCGAGCAGGCGGCGCCCGGCCGGTTCGTCGTGTTCGCCAACCCGTCGTTCGAGGGCATTGACGACCCGGACTACCCCGCGCGCACCGCGGCGCAGCTCGAGGCCGACGTCCGGAACGGCGCCCGCGGCCTCAAGATCTTCAAGAACCTCGGCATGAGCGTCCGCGACCGTGCGGGCCGGCGCGTGCCGGTGGACGACCCGCGCCTCGACCCGCTCTGGAAGAAGGCCGGCGAGCTGGGCATTCCCGTGCTGATCCACACCGCCGACCCGGCCCCGTTCTGGCAGCCGATGGACCGGTACAACGAGCGGTGGCTCGAGTTGAAGGAGTTCCCCAACCGGAAGCAGGACGGCGATCCCTCGTGGGAACAGCTCATCACCGAGCAGCTGCACGTCTTCCGCAAGCACCCAGGGACCACGTTCATCGCGGCCCACTTTCTCTGGATGGCCAACGACCTGGACCGGCTGGGCCGGATCCTCGACTCGCTCCCCAACGTGATGACCGAGCTGGGGGCG
>Ga0302046_10005400_pt1 | contig 11272 bp, 8 predicted proteins | sample RVTome_11_FD_200261 | JGI IMG/M metagenome (GOLD analysis project Ga0302046, IMG submission 200261) | Soil microbial communities from uranium-contaminated site in the Upper Colorado River Basin, Wyoming, United States - RVT147D111 (version 2) ... | reverse complement strand
GCGCCCAGGTACACCTGGGCGCCACTGTCCGCTCGGTAGACCTGTCGAGGCCGGAAGCCCGCACCGTCTCCTACGAAACCAACGGCGAGACGCACACCCTGCGGGCGGACACCGTCTGGTCCACCATCCCGATAACCATCCTGGCGCGGGGCTTGACCCCGGCACCGCCGGCCGAATCCCTGGAAGCGACGCGGCGCATCGACTATCGCGCCATGATCCTGATCTACCTCATCCTGGAGCAGGATCAGTTCACCGAGTACGACGCGCACTACTTCCCGGAGGCCCACATCCCCATCACCCGGCTTTCCGAGCCCAAGAACTACAGCAACACCCGGGATCCGGCCAACCGGACCGTGCTCTGCGCCGAACTCCCCTGCAGCCCGGATGACGACGTCTGGAAGCAGAGCGACGAAGCACTCGGCGCCTTGATGCAACATTCGCTGGAACAGGCCGGCCTGCCGGTACAAGCGCCCGTCCTCGGGGTCGCGGCGCGCCGCCTGCGGCAAGCCTATCCGATCTACCAGCGCGGCTACGAAGTCCACTTCGAGCAACTCGACCGGTGGGTCGGCGAGATCGACGGCCTGCTCAGCTTCGGGCGGCAGGGTCTCTTTGCCCACGACAACACCCACCATGCGCTCTACATGGCTTATGCGGCCGTCGCCTGCTTCAACCCCGACGGCTCTTTCGACCGGGCGCGCTGGCAGGAGTATCGCACCATTTTTGAAACCCATGTTGTAGAAGACTGACCTATGCGATTCGGACTCATTGGATGCGGCGGTATCGGGCAGCTTCGGGCGGATGCCCTCGCCCGGCTCGATCATCATACCCTCGTCGGGGCCGCCGACGTAGACGAGGGCCGGGCGGCCGGCCTGACGAACCGGTACGGCGGCACCCCTACCGGCGACTGGCAGACCCTGCTGGAGAGGAGCGACATCGACGCCGTCATCGTATCCACCCCGCCGTCCCTCCATGCCGAGATGTGCATCCGGGCGTTGCAGGCCGGCAAACACGTGTTGTGCGAGAAGCCGCTGGCGCGCACGCCGGACGAATGCGAGGCCATCCTCAACGCCGCGGAAAAGCACGGACGGTTTCTCGCTACCGGTTTTAACTACCGGTTCTACCCCTCCGTCCTGAAAGCCCGCGCACTCCTCGACGCCGGCGTGATCGGCGAGCTGGACCATATCCGCAGCTACACCGGCTACTCCGCCACCGCGCACGACCACGACTGGCTCCACGACGTCGACGTGATGGGCGGCGGCGCGCTGCGCGACAACGGCATCCACCTGATCGACCTGACGCGCTACTTCCTCGGGGACGTAGCCGAGGTCAAGGGCTTTGCCACCAACAGCGTCTGGGATTTCGAGGGCTGTGAAGACAACGGCTTCGCGCTGCTCCGCAGCTCGGCGGGACGCATCGCATCGCTCCAAGCCAGCTGGACCGAGTGGCGCGGCTACCGGCTCCTCGTCGAACTCTACGGCACCCGAGGCTGTATCCGCACCTGGTGCTTCCCCATGATGACGGAAGTGATACAGGCGGAAGCGCGAGGCGGCAAGACCCGTAGCCGCCGCTACCTCTTCCCGATGACCCATCTCATGGAAAAGATACGGTCGTATCGATGGGTCGTGGCGCAGAGCTTCATGCAAGAGTTCGAGGCGTTCGCCGATGCCGTGCAAGGCACCCCCTCAGCCGTTGCCACCGGCCGGGACGGCCTGCGTGCCGTAGAAATTGCCTACGGCGCCTCCCATGCCCCGGCCAGCCAATACTAAGCGGGGAGTATGATGCAGAGCCTGAACCAGCGTACGTCGCGCGGCATCGAGGTGCGGATTTTCCTCACCTGCTGGATCATCTTTGTCTTGCATTTCGCCACCAACTTCGTGCGCGAGCACTACCTCGTCGTGTCCATGGTGGAAGACGCCACCTTCCGGCTCGACCGGTATGCGGACATGCACGTCGACATCTTCGTCACCCCCGAGCACGGCGTGCATCACGGGGCCAACCCCGGCGCGTCGATGATTGCAGCGCTGCCCTACTTCCTCTTCAGGCCGGCGGTCGATTGGGTGGTCGGAAGAGAGAGGGCGGCCCGGGCAGCCCGTGACGGAGAGGTGTCTGCCGTGTACGAGGACCACAGGCCCGCACGCACCCAGTTCTACCGGCAGGCCCGCGAACGAGGCCTCGACATCCGCTTCGGACTCGTCGGCTTCATCACGATGGCGTTCTGCATGGCCCCGCTCTCCGCCCTGAGCGCCATCGTGATGTTTCGCGCCTTGCGCCGTCTCGACTTTTCTCAGCGCCTCTCGCTGGGCCTGGCGTTCCTGTATGCCCTCGGCACGCCGATCTTTTTTCGGACCCACTACCTGAATCAGAACCTCATGCTGGGGCTGTTCGGCTTCATGGCTTTTGTGCTGCTCTGGCTGGGCGAGCCATCCCCCATACGCCGATGGCGCTACATCCTGGCGGGCGTGCTCGGCGGCCTGGCGTTCCTGTGCGACTACAGCGGCGCCATCGTCCTGGGCATGCTGGGTGTGTACGTGCTGCTGCTCCAGAAAGACGCGGCGTCGTGGCAGGAAGGGCTCAAGAACGCGCTCTGGTATACGGCCGGCGCCGTCGGGCCGATCCTCCTGCTCGGGTTCTACCAGTGGCAGAGCTTCGGGAACCCCTTCTACCCGCCTCAGCACTACATGCCCCCCGTGCAATGGATCGAGGTCGGTTACCAGGGCGTCGGCCTCCCCAGCGGCGAACTCATCGGGTTGCTCTTGTTCGATTATCGCTTCGGCCTCTTCACCAGCGCCCCGATCCTGATGCTGTCCCTGGCCGCGCCGGCCCTGCACTACTTCGGCAAGCTACGGCTACCGCTGCGCGAGACGCTGTTCTCCCTGGCCCTTTTCTTCGCTCTGACGCTGTTCTTCAGCTGCGTCCAATACACCCGCCTGCAAAACATCACCGGCATCCGCTACATCGTCCCGGTGATCCCGTTCCTCTTTTTGCTGACCGCGGCCGTGCTGGTCCGCCTGCCCCGCCTGCTGGCCTACCTGATCGCCCTCCTGGCCTTCACCCAGGCCTGGTGTATGGCGATGGTCAGCGACGAGAAGACCCAGGCCGGCATCCTGGCATCCGTCAAAGCGATCTTCATCGAAGGCTTTCAACTGCCCTGGTTGAACACGCTGCACAAGATGGCCGCCCAGTACGCCCCGACGCTCCAGGAAACCGGCGTCTCGCCCATTCCCCTCTTTATATTTTTCGGGCTTATCATTTACGGGATCTGGCGCTTCAACCTGCCGTGGGAAAAGGCAACGACGTAAGAGACTATGACGATGATTTCCAACGCATCCTTGCCGACCGCTATGCATGACGCACGAAAAATATCCGTCGTGGTACCCGTCTACAACGAGGCAGAGGTCCTCCACGCCTTCTATGAGCGTGCCACCGCCGCGATGGGCTCGCTCAATGGGTTGACCTATGAACTCGTGTTCGTGGACGACGGCAGCAAGGACACCTCGTATCAAATGCTGGCCGGGCTGGCCGATGCGGACCCGCACGTGCGCGTCGTCAAGTTCTCCAGAAACTTCGGCCACCAGATCGCCATCACGGCCGGCCTCGACTATGCGAAGGGCGACGCCGTGGTGGTCATCGATGCCGACCTGCAAGATCCGCCGGAAGTCATCAAAGACTTCATCACGCAGTGGGACGCGGGTGCGGACGTCGTCTACGGTGTCCGCGACCAGCGGAAGGGCGAAGGCCGGATGAAACTGCTGACGGCGAGCCTGTTCTACCGCACGCTGAAGGTCTTCGCCAAAATCGACGTCCCCCTCGACGTCGGCGACTTCAGGCTGATGAGCCGGCGTGCCGTCGAACACCTGAAGCGTCTCAAAGAGAAAGACCGGTTTGTGCGCGGCCTCGTTAGCTGGATCGGGTTCAAGCAAGTCGGGGTGCACTACGTGCGGGACGAGCGGTACGCGGGCGAGACGAAGTACCCCTACCGGAAGATGATTAAGTTCGCCCTGGACGGCATCACGTCGTTCTCCACGATGCCGCTGACGCTGGCTACCTGGCTGGGCTACATGACGTCTTTTCTGGCTTTTCTCTACCTCTGCAGCGTTTTCGTGCAGAAGATGCTCGGCTATACCGTGCAAGGGTGGGCGACGATCATGGTCGCTCTGCTCTTCCTGGGCGGCGTGCAGCTCATCTGCCTGGGCATCATGGGCGAATACATCGGCAGGATCTTCACGGAGGTCAAACCCAGGCCGATGTATGTGGTCGAGGAGGTCCGCGAAATCGCAGGGCGCACCCTGCACCCGGAAACCGTACCCAACGGCGCCGCCGACGAGCTATGATCTCCGGTACCGATAGCGAGTGTCCAAACCACGATGGCAAGCCTTTTCATTACAGGATCCAGCGGATTTATTGCCGGCCATCTGGCGCGCAGGCTCGACCTGCAGCGCTACGAGCACGTCTACTTCCTGAGCAGGTCGCCGCATCCGATTATTGACCGCCTCGCTACCCGGCCCAACGTTACCTTCATTCAGGGCAGCCTCTTCGACGCAGACCGCTACGCGGCCCACCTTGAAGCGGTGGATACCGTCCTACACCTGGCCGCCGTCACCGGCAAAGCAAAACCCGAGGCGTACTTTCGCACCAACACGGAAGGGACCGCCTTCTTCGTCGAGCAGTGCGAACGAGCGGGGGTGCACTATTTTCTCCACGTCAGCACCATCGCCGTCACGTATCCGGACGTGGCCCGGTACTACTACGCCCAGTCCAAGCAGCAGGCCGAAGACGTCGTCCGCCGCAGCGGGATGAAGCACACGATCCTGCGGCCGACGCTCGTCCTCGGCGACGCCTCTCCCCTGACGCAGCGTTTTACGACCCTGGCCAACGGTCCTGCCCTCCTCGTCTTCGGCAACGGCAAGGCCACCCTCCAGCCGATCCACGTCGACGACCTCGTAACGGCCCTCCTGTCCATCCTTGACGAGCAGCGGTTCGACAACGAGACGTACGACCTGGGCGGCCCGGAGCAACTCACCCTTGGGGACTTTCTGCAACGGATGCGCCGGATCCAGGCCCACAAAGCGGGTCCCCGGATTCATGTGCCCCTGCCGCCGCTCCTCTGGTTTCTCGCACGCGTAGAAAAGGTTCTCTTTCCGCTCCTCCCCTTCACCGCCGGGCAGTTGTCCGTCTTTCGCTACGACAGCACCGTGGCGCCGAACGCACTGCACGACCGGCTCGCGCCGGGCATGAAAACGGTGGAGGCCATGCTGCAACCCCCGTCCGCTGCCTTGCCGGCCGACCTCCTGGACCGAGAATGCCATGTCTTCTGCACCCACCTGATCGGCCAGCCGCCCAACGACTACGTACGCATCAAATACCGGGAGGGCAACCAGACCCACCGGCTCGAAGAAGCCGCCATGGCCCGCCCGTTCGACCGACGGCTCGTACGGATCGCCCGGAAAGGCCCCTGGTTCTCGAAGCTGGCCGACACCTACGCCGCCATCTTCTACAAGCCGGCGATCCTGCGCAAGAAACTGATCCTCCTGCTCGCCATCCTCGAAAGCTGTGCACCGACCCACCGTCTCCTGGACGCCGGGCAGTCCGTAGGCACAGCGAGCTACTACGCGACGTTGCTGACGAAAGGCTTCGGTTTTGCGTTCACCCTCCTCGTATCCACGGTCGTCTTTACACCCTGGCATCTCGCCCTGGGCCGCCGTGGATCCACACGAGGCGCTTGAAAAAAGGAGCGATGGGTAGCTTCGTCATCGTAGGATCCGGCGCCAGCGGCGTCCACTGCGCCCTTTCTCTACTGGAAAAGGGGCATGCGGTCCTTATGCTCGACGTCGGCCTTCCCAAACCACCGGCCGTCAACCCGGCCGACTCGTTCCGGGCGTTGAAGGAGAACCTGGACGACCCGGCGGCCTACTTCCTCGGCGATGCCTACGAAGCCGTGCTCTACCCGGACTCCGAAGCCGAGTACTACGGTTTCCCGCCGAGCAAGACCTACGTCTTTTCAACACCCAACGGCCACACCTATCGGTCTCAGGGATTTGCCCCGTTGCATTCCTTCGCCCGAGGCGGCCTCGCCCAGGCGTGGACGGGCGGCGTGTACCCCTTCAACGACGAGGAACTGAGCGACTTCCCGTTCGGCTATCGGGACATCGCGCCCGCCTACAACACGGTAGCAGAGCGCATCGGCATCACCGGCGCGCGGGACGACCTGGCCCGTTTTTTTCCGGTCCACGAGCACCTGATGGCACCGCTACGGCTCGACCCGCACTCCGAGCGCTTGCTCGAAGCGTACGAGGCGCAAAAACCGTATCTAAACGACAAACTCCGCTGTTATATCGGGCGCTCACGGGTAGCAACGCTCAGCAGCGACCGGGGCGGTCGCAAAGGATGCACCTACACGGGGCGATGCCTGTGGGGTTGCCCCTCCGAGTCGCTCTACACCCCGTCGATCACGCTCAAGCTGTGTAAACGGTTCGACACCTTCCGCTACCTCCCGAACGTCTACGTCGACCACTTTGTGTGCGACGCGCGGCGCCGTATTACCCACGTCGTCGCCCACACGGTAGACGAGGGAACGCCGACGGAATTTCCTGTCGACAAGCTCATCCTGGCCGCCGGCACACTCTCTTCGTCGCGCATCGTCCTCAATTCCATCTACCGGCACAGCGGCGAGGTCGCCGTCCTGCGCGGGCTGATGGACAACCGCCAGATCTTGATGCCGTTCGTGAACCGCACGATGATCGGCCGGGACGTGCCGCAAGAAAGCTATCAGTATCACCTGCTGGGGATGGGCCTGGAAGGGACCTCGCCCAAGGAATACGTCCACAGCCAGATCACCGCCCTCAAGACGGCCCTCGTCCATCCGATCATTCAGAAAATGCCGCTGGACTTGAGAGGCGCTATCGGGCTCTTTCGGGGGATCCATGCCGCCCTGGGCGTCGTCAACGTCAACCTGCACGACACCCGGCGCGAGGACAACTACGTCACGCTGGCCGTGGACAAAGGATCGAAGACGCCTCAGTTCGTCATCCAGTACACCCCGCCGTCCGAAGAACCGGCGCGCCTCAAGAAGGTCCTTAAGACCGTGAAAAAGTGCCTGTCGCGCCTCGGATGCATCGTCCCGCCCGGGATGACCTATATCCGGCCGATGGGCGCCAGCGTTCATTATTCGGGCACGATCCCGATGACGACGGCGCAGGCGCCGCTCACCGTCTCGCCTGCCTGCCGGAGCAACGACTTCGCCGACCTCTACATCGCCGACGGGACGACGTTTCCGTTCCTTCCGGCGAAGAACCTTACCTTTACGTTGATGGCCAATGCCACCCGCGTGGCCGAAGGCATCCTGTAACTTTCCACACGTCCTACGCGACTTCAATGCCAAACGCTTTCCATCGCTTGAAGGACTTTCTCCTGTGCGCGGCGGCGCTCGGAAAAAGCCCGCACGATAAATGGGCCATCTTCTGGCGCGAGACGAAGAACATCCGGGTCCGCCTGAAGATGGCGACGTACCATCCCGGCGATGTTTATTCGTTGCAGACCGTCTACGGCCCGCTGCACTTCCGCGACAACTTCGGGGACATCACCAACCTCGTGGGCCTGTACTATCATCAGGTGTATCGCCCCCGGCGGCTACCCCACGACGGGGTGATCGTGGACATCGGCGCCAACATCGGCCTGGCGGCGGCCTTGTTTGCCCACTACAACCCCGGGCGGCCCATTTTCTGCTTCGAACCGCTCTCGGCCAACGCGGCGCTCGTCGAGCTGAACTGCCCGCACGCCACCGTCGAGCGCGTGGCCCTCGGCGCCCGGCAAAACCGCGTCACGTTGCAGGTGGATGCGGACAGCGTGATGGCCTCCTCCATCACCTGCGACTGGGACACCCACGAGGAAACCTTCGACGTCATCCCCCTCGATGCGTATGCGCAAGAAAAGAGGTGGGATCGGATTGCGCTGATGAAGATCGATACCGAGGGCATGGAACTCGACATCTTGCAGGGCGGCGCAGCAACCCTCCGCAAGACCCAGGAAGTCGTCATGGAAACCCACGAGCAGTTTCGCCACGACGCTTCGATGCGCCTGCTGCGCGAGGCCGGGTTCACCATCGATGCCGACGAGTTCGACGGCCATACGGGCTTTGTGTTTGCCTCCCGGCACCCGGTAACCGCTCCTGTGACCCCTTCCTTAACGTGACGAAACCATCCCTGTGAAACCGACCTCAACGGCACCCATACCTGAGATATCCGTCGTCGTGATCGTCCTCAAAGGCGGTAACGCGCTGACCCGTTGCCTGACGGCCCTGTCCGGACAAACCAACGTGTCGGACGTAGAAATCATTGTACCGTATGACGACAACCACAACCTGGACTCCTGCCGAACGCAGTTCCCCGACGTACGCTGGCTTGCCGTCCAGGGAGACCGGACCTACGCCGAGTTGAGAACGAAGGGCGTCCTGGCGGCACGGGGGGCCGTCGTGGCGCTGACCGAAGATCACTGCGTGCCCCGCCCGGCCTGGTGCGCCACCCTCTTGAAAGAGCACGAAGCCGCCCATGCGGCGGTAGGCGGCGCCGTGGATAAGCTCACCCCGGACACCGCTCTGAACTGGTCGCTCTACCTGGCCGACTACGTCCGCTATGCGAACCCGGCCCCCGCCGGCACGGTCGACCACCTGACGGATTGCAACGTGTCCTACAAACGCGCCGCGCTCGACCCTATTGCCGGGGTGTGGGCGCACGAATTCCACGAGCCTGAAGTACACGCGGCTCTGCGGGAGCAAGGAGGAGCCCTGTGGCTCTCGCCCGGCGTCGTCGTGGATCAGCAACGCAGCATGACGCTCCGGGACGCCGTCCGGGATCGCTACGCCTTCGGCCGCCTTTTCGGCGGACGGCGCGTCGAAGCCCTGTCGCTGGGGCAACGGCTGGTCTACGCCGGCACCGCCCTCGCCTTGCCGGTGCTGCTGGTCGGGCGCGTCGTGGGGCATGTGCTGGAAAAACGCCGGTATCTCGGTGCGCTGCTCCGCGCCTTCCCGTTCGTACTGCTCCTGAACAGCGTCTGGGCCTGGGGTGAGTTCCTGGGCTATCTGACCGGCCGTGCCGCCACGTCTCTGACGCCGGGGCAGGGCCAGCGAGCCGTCCTCCAGACCACGCCGGAGCAAGCGTAATGACCTTCAAGGGCATCGCGCTTTGCTGTCCACACTGCCGGGGCGGCCTGGAGCGGGCGGACACCGAGGCAACGGCCCTCCAGTGTACTTCCTGCGCACGCACTTTCCCGGTCGTGCTCGGCATACCGGACTTGCGCGCGTTTCCGGATCCATACATCGATCCGGAAGAAGACCGGGCCAAGGGGCTGCGCGTCGGGGCCCGGCTCGACGACCTGACCTTTGCCGAACTGATCGCCTTCTACTACAGCATCACCGACGTCGTCCCGCCCCGGCACGCCCGGCAGTACACACGCGGCCTGCTCGCCGGCGAAGCCCGGGCGAAAGCCTCCCTGGCCTCCTGGCAACAGGCCCTCGGCCCGAATAACCGGCCCGCTACGCGCCTGCTCGACGTCGGCTGCGGCACGGCCCCGTTGCTGGCAGCCGCCGCACCGCAGTTCCCAACGGTAGTGGGCGTAGACATCGCCTTCCGCTGGTTGGTAGTGGCCAAGAAGCGCCTGGCCGAGGCCGGGGTGGACGCTCCGCTGATCTGTGCCTGCGCCGAAGCCTTACCCTTCCCCGACGGCACCTTCGACCGCGTCGTGCTCGACTCCGTGATCGAACATGTACGGGACCAGCACGACACACTCCAGGAGTGCCAGCGGGTTATGCAGCCCGGCGGCGTCTTGTTCGCCACCACGCCCAACCGCTTCAGCCTGGGGCCGGACCCGCATACCGGCCTGTGGGCCGGCTCGCTCCTGCCCGACCGCTGGACGGCGGCCTACGTGCGGCGTATGGGAGGCGTCCCGCCCAAGCGGCGTCTGCTGTCCGCCCGCACGCTCACACGCCGGCTACGCGAAGCCGGTTTTCACCGGCCGCAGGTGATGTTGCCCGATATCGCCCCCGAGCAACGGGCCCAGTTCAGCGGCCTGATGAAACACTTGATCGACGCCTACCAGACGGCCAAGCGATGGCCCGTCACCCGGCAGGTCCTTCACGGGATCGGGCCGCTCCTCCAGGCCGTGGCGCAGAAGCATGCGTGACGCCCAACCGTTCGTTCAAACCGTCACCCGCAACTTTCTCAAGCTCGGCCTGGGCGAGTTGATCGCGCGGGTGATCGGATTCCTGACGGTGATCTATATCGCCCGGCGCCTGGAGGTAGAAGCCTACGGCGTCGTCGGCTTTGCCCAGGCCGTGCTCCTCTACTTCGCCGGCCTGGCCGACTTCGGCATCGAAGCCCTCGGGCCGCGTGAGATCGCAAACAAGCCGGACCGGGCGCAGCATTTCATCCTGCCGATCCTGGCCGCCCGGCTGCTGATCACCGTCGGGCTGGTGCTCGTGCTCGTCCTGGTAGGGCTCTCGGTGCCGCAACAGCCGGAAGGGCTGGTGCTGGCGCTCTTCGCCTTCACCCTGTTTGCCGTGAGCGGCAGTACGCGGTGGATTCACGTGGGCCTGGAACAAACCGGACGCGTCGCGGTGGCCCGCACCGTCGGCGAAGTGATCCGCGCCCTGGTGATCCTGCTGCTGGTCCACGAAGCCGCAGACGTAGTAAATGTCCCGCTCGCGCACATCGTCGGGGAGACGCTGGCCGCGGTGCTGCTGATCGCGTGGCTCCGTCCCAACAGCGTGGCGCTGCGGCCGCCCATCGACTGGTCGGTCGTCAAACCGATCTTCCGCCGGTCCTGGCCGCTGGCAGCCTCTACGCTCCTGGGCCTGCTGATCTACAACGCCGACCTCATTTTCTTACGCTACTTTCGCGATGCGGCAGACGTAGGCTACTATCTCGCTGCCTTCACGCTGATCAACCTGATCGGTAATCTGGGAACCACGTACGGCCTCAGCCTGCTGCCGACCCTGACGCGGGCGGGACAGACCGACAGTCACCCGACCGAAAGTCACCAGTACGACCTCTTTCAGACGGCGATGGCCCACGTCGCCGCCGTGGCCCTGCCGCTGGCCGCCGGGGGATACCTGCTCTCCGCCGACATCATCGGGCTGTTCTTCGGGGCGTCCTACGCCTCCTCGGCCCCCGTCCTGCAAATACTTATCCTTTCTATCCCTTTTCTGCTGCTGCGTAGCGTGCTTCAGGCGGCCCTGATCACGGCCAAAAGGCAGGATCGAATCATGTGGATCACGTTCTGG
>Ga0302046_10005398_pt1 | contig 11274 bp, 6 predicted proteins | sample RVTome_11_FD_200261 | JGI IMG/M metagenome (GOLD analysis project Ga0302046, IMG submission 200261) | Soil microbial communities from uranium-contaminated site in the Upper Colorado River Basin, Wyoming, United States - RVT147D111 (version 2) ... | reverse complement strand
CGCAGGCCCGCCACTGTCGTCACGAGCCCGGGCAGACACGCCACGGTCTCGCCGTCCCGCTCGAACACCAGATAGACCGGGCGGCCGCGCCCCGACGTTTCGAGCGACTCGACCCAGGCCCGCAGGTGGACCACCCGGTGATTCGCGAAGCGCCGGACGATGTCGTCCCAGCGGTCGAGGTCGGGGCCCGTGGCCTCGCGCACGTGGAGCCCTCCGACCAGGGTGGGCACCGTCATGCTCCGGGCTCCGCGGGCGGGGGGGCCCCGTGGCACGTCGCGCTGCCCGAGTCCGTGAACGGCCGGCCGGCCACCGGCACGAAGCTCCATTCGTACGCGCCCGGCAGCAGCCGGATCGCGAGCACCCCCTCGGTTCCGGCTTCCCGCACCTCGCTGTTCGGCAACGGGGTCCCGAACCCGTACCCGCTCCGCCCACCGGTCCCTACCACGAACTGGCGGATGCCGTACGCGGCATCGAGCGCGCCCGCCGGTGTCTGCGGCGCAAAGCGCTCATAGTTGTGCTCGTGGCCGACGAGGATCACGTCGGCGCCGGCGTCGTACAGAATCCGCCAGGCCTCCTCCGAGCGGGTGGAGCTGCCGTGCCGGCTGCCCGAGCTGAAGCGCGGCGAGTGCCAGTACGCCAGAAGGCATTGCCGCGGATGCGCGGCGAGGTCCGTGCGCAGCCAGGCCATCTGCGTCGAGCTCGCGCTCATGTCTACCTCGCTGTTGAGCGCGACGATGTGCCACTCGCCGATGCCGTAGCTGTAGTAGCCCTTGCCCCGTTCGCCGGCGGCCGCGCCGTAGTAGTCGAAGTAGCCCGCCGCGTCCGGCGTCCAATATTCATGGTTGCCGGGCACGGGCCGCGTGCGAGCGCGGTGCCGGCCCCAGCCTGTGTGGTAACAGCGCTCGTAGTCGGCCAGCGAGCCGTCGGGATACGCGTTGTCGCCCGTGGTGTAGACCGTGCCGCCGAGGCTGTCGAGCAGGCGGGCGGTGGCCTCGTCGCCGTCCCACCCGCAACTCGCGATGTCGCCGGCGCCCACGAGCAGCGTGGAGTCCGCGCGCCGCTCGACGGGATCGGGCGCCGCCTCCTGCTCGCGACCCGGTTCCGGATCGGTGCACCCGAGCATCGCGCCCACCAGGCCGAACACCAGCATGGCCGCGGACAGGGGTGGACGCCCGCGGCCCCGTCGGGCCGGCACCACCAGAGACCGGGCAACGGCCAACTCGGGGGGCTCCGGGAACCGGCGCCGGCCGAACAGCTTGCCCAGGAGGACCGTGACCGTCCGCCCCATCAGGGCGAGATCGTAGGCGACCGACGCGCGGCGGACGTACACGAGGTCGAGCGCCAGCTTGAGGGGGAGCAGGTGCTCGACGTACCGGGCTTCGGGATCGCCGCCCGCGAGCACCGGGAAACCGTGGGTGTCGTGGTACAGGCTGCCGGGGCTCGCGAGGCCGGGCCGGACGTTCAGGGTTTCGCGGTGCGCGGGCGCGTAGTGCGCGGCCACCAGATCCGGGTCCTCCGGGCGCGGTCCGATGATGGACATGTCGCCCCGCAGCACGTTCACGAGCTGGGGCAGCTCGTCAATCTTGGCGCGCCGCAGCAACTCTCCGACCGGAAACACGCGCGGATCGTCCACCCCCGTGATGCGGCTCCGTGCCCCGCCGTGGTCCACACGCATCGTGCGGAGCTTGTACATGGTGAAGGAACGACCGCCCAGGCCCGTCCGTCGCGCGCGATGGAGGATGGGGCCCGGACTCGTCACGCGAATCGCAAGGGCGGCGAGCGCCATGACCGGGGCGGAGAGCACCAGTCCCACCACCGCGTACAGGATATCCAGCAGCCGTCGGGTCATGACGCGTCGCCCTTCCGCCGCGCGCGCTCGTCCCACCGCCGGCCCGTCCACGGTTGCTCGCTCAGCTCCGGCCCCGTCAGAATGGCGCCGTCGTCGCGTTCGACTTCGAGCAGCACGATGTGTCCCTCCCCGCACGCCACCACCTGCCCGCACGCCGCCGCAACCGGGCTCACGATCGGCCCGAGGATCTCGCCGGCCCGCGCGACGCCGCCCGGCGACGCGGGTGGCAGCGCGGCCTCCCAGATCAGCCAGCGTCGCCCGTCGAGCACGCCGAACGCTCCCGGGTGGGGACGCGTCAGGGCCCGGATGGCGTCGTAAACCGCCCGCGCCGGCCGGCTCCAGTCGAGCCGGCCGTCGGCCCGGCGACGGCGCGTCAGCAGGGGGCCGTTCGCCCGGGACTGGGGGCGACCCGGTCGCTCGCCCGCGAGGAGGCGGGGCAGCAGCCGCACCAGCATGTCGCGGTTGGCGGCGGCGACCTTCCCGTAGAGCGAGGCACACGTGTCGTACGGCGTCACGGGAATCGGCATCTGGTCGATGATGTCTCCGGCGTTCACGTTCTCGGCGAGCCAGACGAGTGTGCTGCCCGTCTGCCGCTCGCCGCGGATCAGCGACCACGGGATCGGGGCGCTGCCCCGATTGTGCGGGAGCAGCGACGCATGCGATCCGATCGTCCCCACGCGCGGCACCGCCAGCGCCGCGGAACGCACGACCTGGGGCCACCCCACGACGAACACGACGTCCGGCGCGAGCTCGCCCAGCAGGCGCACCGCGTGGGCATCGTTGACGTTGGCGACGTAGTGCAGGGGGACACCGTACCGCTCGCACACGGTGCCGTAGTCGGCGGCGGCCGCGCGCTTCGCCGCCAGATCCGGACGCAGCGTCAGCAGGCCGCGGATGGGGGCGCCCGCGGCGAGCAGCGCCTCGAGCACGGAGATGCCGTCGGCGTGCAGCCCCACCCAGGCGAACCGCACCCCGCCCCCTAGCGACGGTACGCACGAACCACGTCGAGCACGACATCAATCACGTCCTCTACGTCCCCGTCCGTGAGTTGCGGGTGGAGCGGCAGGCTCAGCAGGCGTTGGCCGTTGGTGTACGCCACGGGGAACGCGTCCGGCCGGTAGCCGTATTTGTCCCGGTAGAACGGATGGAGGTGGATCGGAACGAAGTGCACGGACGCGCCGATCCCCCGCTCGCACAGCTCCTCGAGGAACCGGTCTCGATCAATGCGCAGCGCATCGAGGCGCAGCCGCAAGGGATACAGATGCCACGCATGCCGGACGTGCGGGTGCTCCACCGGCGGCTCGAGGGCCTCGTGGCCCCCGAACGCCGCCGTGTACCGCGTGGCGACGTCGCGGCGCCGGCGGTGGAAGCGGTCGAGCTTCCGCAGCTGGCAGAGCCCGATGGCCGCCTGGATGTCCGTCATGTTGTACTTGAAGCCGGGGAGGTGCACCTCATAGCGCCAACTCCCCTTCGCCGCGTAGCGCTGCCACGCGTCGCGGCTCAGCCCGTGCAGGCTGATGATCCGGGCCCGGTTCAGGAACTCCGGGTCGCCCGTCAGCATGCCCCCCTCGCCCGTGGTCATGTTCTTCGTGGCGTAGAAGCTGAACGCGACCGGGTTGCTGCCGCTCCCGATATGCTCCCCCCGATAGGTGGCGGGCAACGCATGCGCGGCATCCTCGATCAGGGTGAGTCCGCGGCGCGCCGCGAGCGCGCGCAGCGCGTCGAGCTCCACCGGATGGCCGGCGTAATGGACGGCGATGAGCGCGCGTGTCCGGGACGTGAGGACCGCCGCGACGCACGCAGGGTCGATATTGAGGGTGTCCGGGGTGACATCGGCAAGGACCGGGCGCGCGCCCACGTGCTCGATGACGTTGACGGTGGCCGTGAACGTCATGGGCGTGGTGATGACCTCGTCGCCGGGACCCACCCCGAGGGCCACCAGCGCCGTGTGCAGCCCCGCCGTGCACGAGTTGAGCGCCAGGGCGTCCGGCGCGTCCAGATAGGCCGCGAACTCCCGCTCGAACTGATGCGTCTTCGGGCCCGTGGTGATCCACGGCGAGCGCAGCGTGTCGAGCACCGCCGCTTCTTCCTCCGGGCCCAGCCCCGGCACCGCGAACGGCAGGAAGTCCCGCCGAGCGGCACGCGGCGCGACCGGGGCGGCGCGGACCACCCCGGTCATGCGGCACCTCCCGTCACACGGCGGGCGGGCAGGGTGAGCGCGAGGGTTGCCCCCGACCGCCGCGCCGCGGGCGGCCGCTGTCCGCGCCGGTGCCCGTTGCCGTTGCCGTTGCCGTTGCCATTGCCATGACCGTTGCCGTTGCCGTTGATGGCCGCCAGCACGAACTCGTGCAGCGGCGGCTGATACTCGGGTGCCAGGGCGGACAGCACTCGTCGGAGCGCCACCTCGTCGTGTCCGGCGGCTACCTGGATGAGGCGCCGCAGCCGCCGCGCCAGGCCTTCCGCCGGGAGGCTCGTGCGCTCCACCAGCCGGATCTTGTCCACGCTCGTCTCCACCACCTGCTCGTCCGGGCCGAACAGCTCCTCCTCCAGCTTCTCACCCGGCCGCAGGCCCGTGAACACGATGTCCACGTCCTTATGAGGAATGAGGCCCGCCAGCCGGATCAGCTGCTCAGCCAGGTCGACGATGCGCACCTGCGTCCCCATTTCGAGCAGTGCGATGCGTCCGGCCGCCTCCGGCAACGCGGTGGCCTGGAGCACCAGCTGCACCGCCTCGGGGATCGTCATGAAGTACCGGCGCACCTCCGGGTGCGTCACGGTGAGCGGCCCACCCGCCGCGAGCTGGCGTCGGAACAAGGGAAGCACGCTGCCGTCCGAGTTCAGCACGTTGCCGAACCGCACCACGCGGAAGTCCGTGGCGGTGTCCCGCAACGACGGCAGCTCACGGACAATGCGCTCGGCGATCAGCTTCGTGACACCCAACACGCTGGTCGGCTTGACCGCCTTGTCCGTGGAGATCAGCACGAATTTCCCGCAGTTCGTGCGCGCCGCGCTCCGGGCGACGCACAGCGTTCCCACCACGTTGTTCCACACGCCTTCCACGAGGTTGCCCTCCAGGAGGGGCACGTGCTTGTACGCGGCCGCGTGGAAGACGCAATCCGGGCGGTACCGCTCGAACACCCGCCGGAGCCGGTCGGCGTTCGTGACGCTGGCGAGGACGGGCACGACCCCGACGGCGGGATTGGCCTGCGAGATCTCCAGTTGGATGAAGTAGAGCGGGCTCTCGGCGCGATCAATCAGCACCAACTGCAGCGGGTGATACTGCGCGATCTGCCGGGCCAGCTCGGAGCCGATGGACCCTCCGGCCCCCGTGACCACGACGACCTTGCCCGCCAGATCGGGGCCGACCGCGTTTAGATCCAGCCTCACCGGCTCACGGCCGAGCAGGTCGTTGACCTGGACGTCGCGCACCCGACTCACGCTGACGTCCTCGGGCACCAGGTCCGTGAGCGTCGGCGGCAGGATCTTCACGTCCACGCGCGCGTCCGTGCACCGATCCACCAGCCGTCGCAGCTCCGCGGGCGTGGCGGAGGGCACCGCGATCAACGCGGCGCGGACATCGTACAACGCCACGAGACCGGAGAGCTGCTCGGCGGTCCCGAGCACCGACACGTCGTGCAGCGACCGGCCCCGCTTGGCCGGATCGTCGTCAATCAGTCCGACGACGTCGAACGCGCCGGGCCCGCCATGCAGGATGTGCCGCAGCAGCCGCTCGCCGGCCACTCCGGCGCCGATGATGAACGTCCGCTGGCCGCGCGCCGCGGGAACCGGCCGCGCCCGCTCGCGCACGACGCGCGCGACGACGCGAACGCCGGCCATCAGCGCGACCACGAGCACCCAGTCCAGCACAAAGACCGAGGGCGGGATGCCTTCCAGTGTCCCGAACAGAAGAAGGGCCGCCGGGAAGAGCACGGAGCCGACCGTGGCGGCGGCCGTCAGCTGGAACAGATCCCTCAGACCGACATGCTGCCAATAGCCGCGGTCGAGCCGGAAGTAGTGCGACGCTCCGAGACGCAGGACCAGCAGATACGGCAGCGTCTCGAGGCACCGTGCGAACGCCTCGGCGGGGATCGCCAGATCGAACCGGAGCGCGTACGCGCCAAGGTACGCGAGCACCGTGAGCGCGCAGTGGCACGCGACGACGAACGCGCGGTGTCTGACCGGTGAGCCGGGAATGGTTGGCAGGTGCATATGCCAGTGGCCCGTTGGCAGGTTCCGCGCCCACCGCTGCAAACGGCGCGCATTCGATGGCCGGTCGAGCGCGATTTCGGCTTGCGCACCACGGAGTTAGCGCGTTCGCGGCACCGCTGTTTCATGCCGTCTGCCGGGCGCGCGCCCCGGCCACAAAACGCAGCCAGCGCGCCGCCGACTCGCCGCGAAACAGTGCCCGCCCGACGCGGCGTCGCGCACAACATCACGAGTTACCGTCGGTTACGAACGGTCCCGCGTTTGCATACGGCACCATGTGCGGTCGCGTCGAAACGCGTCGGCGCCGCCGCCGTCACCGGCATTCAAGGAATCGAGCACGCCAACCATGGCTGACGACCCCAAGCTTCCAGCCCCCAGGCACGCCGCGAACGTGAGCATCGCGCCGGTGACGGAGTTGGGGATCGCCCACGCCGCCCCGCCGGCGCCCGAACCGCCGAGCGACTGGCAACGGTACTTCCTCGCGTTGAGCCGTCATCGCTGGTTGGTGCTGGCCGTGACCCTCGCGGGCACCGCGATCGGCGCCACGGCCACGCAGTTCCTCGATTCGCGCTATGCCGCGCGCGCGATCCTCTGGATGGAGCCCGGGGGCCGGGAGCCCGATCGCAGCCTGATCGGGGACGAGGCGGCGGTCGCCGCGGCGGGCTGGATCGAGCTGGTGACCTCGAACGCCGTCCTGGACAGCGTCGTGCGCCAGTTGCGCCTCTACCTGCGGCCGCGCACGCCCGCGGACTCGGCGGCGCTCGAGACGTTCCAGCTCGCGGAGGGACGGCAGCGGCCGGGTCGGTATCGGTTGACCGCGGATCGTCGCGGCCAGAGCCTCACGCTCGCGCTCGACGACGTCACGCTCGCCCGGAACACGGCCCTCGGTGATACGCTGGGATCCGGCCTCGGATTCGTGTGGGCACCGCCCGCCGCCGCGCTGACGCCCGGCCGGGAGGTCACGTTCACGCTCGTCGCCCCGTACGAGACGGCCCGGGACCTCGGGGCCGCCCTCCGGGTCCGGCTGGATCCGGTCGGCAATTTCCTGCGGATCGAGCTGCGCGGGACGAATCCCTCGCTCACCACCGCCACCGTGAACGCGATTGCCGACCGCGTCGTCGTCGTTGCGGCGGAGCTCAAGCGGCAGAAATTCGAAGAGCTGGCGAGGATCCTCGGCGGACAGTACGCGCACGCCCAGCGCCGCCTGGCCACGGCAGAGGCCGCGCTCGCGGACGCGCGGTCGCGAAACGCGGGCGTCCTGCGCGATCACACCCCGCCGCTCTCGCTGCGGGTCGAGGCCCGGGACGATCCGGCCTTCGCGCGAGCCTTCGAGCGGAAACTCGCGCTGGACGACGTCCGCCGCGACCGCCGGGCCATCGAGGCGGTGCTGGCGGCGGCGCCGGAGCGCGGGCTCGAGCTGGAGGCCCTCGCGGCCATCGGGGCCGTGCGGGCGTCGCCTCAGCTCAGCCTCGCGCTGGATGAGGCCACCAGCAAGCGGGTCGAGCTGCGCGCGCTCCGCTACAAGTACACGGAGGAGAGCGCCCCCGTCCAGGAGCTGAAGGCGGCCGTGGAGGTGCTGGAGCAGCGCTCCCTGCCGCTCCTGGCGCGGCAGCTGGCGAGCGAACTCGCCGCCCGCGAGGCCGCGCTCGCGCCGGACGTGGATTCCGCGTTCGAGCACCTGCGCCGCGTTCCCTCGCTCGCGCTGGAGCAGGGACGGCTCGAGCGGGACGTCGCGAGCGCCGAGGAACTGTTCACCGACGTGCGCCAGCGCTACGAGGCGGCGCGGCTGGCGCTGATCAGCAGCCTGCCGGACATCCGCATCATGGACCCCGCGGTCGTGCCCGTGCGGCCGGCGGCCGACTTCGGCCCGCTGGTCGTCGTCCTCTCGCTGGTCACGAGCTTCGGGCTCGCGACCATGGGCGTCACCCTGCGCGACCGCTGGGATCCGAAGGTCCGCTACCCGGAGCAGGTCACCCGGACCATGCGGCTCCCCATCCTCGGTGCCGTGCCCCACCTGCGCTGGCGCACCGCCCGGCGGGACGGCGGCGTCGAGGTGATCGAGGCCCTGCGCGGGCTGCGTCTGCGCGTCCTGCACGCGCACGGCGCGAGCGGCCCCCTGCTCCTCACCGTGACGAGCCCCGCCATGGGCGACGGGAAGTCGTTCATCACGGCGAACCTGGCGATGTCCTTCGCGCACGCCGGCTACCGGACACTGCTGGTGGACGGCGACCTGCGGCGTGGCGGCCAGCACCGCGCGCTGGAGGCGCCCCAGCGTCCCGGCCTCACCGACATTCTGGCCGGCGACGCAACCCTGGAATCCGCCCTGCGGGAGACCAGCCACGATGGGCTCGCGTTCCTCGCCTGCGGGACGCGCATGGAGCGTGCGCCCGAACTGCTCATGTCGCCGAGCCTCCGGGAGCTGATGGCGCGGCTCCGCGCGATGTACGGCGTGGTCATCGTGGACAGCCCACCGCTCGCGGCGGGCGTGGATCCGCTGGTCTACGCCACGGTCACCGGGAAATTGCTGCTGGTGCTGCGCGCCGGCGCCACCGATCTGGCGCTGGCGCTGTCCAAGCTCGAAGTGGTGGAATCGCTGCCGGTCCGCGCGATCGGCGCTGTGCTCAACGACGTCCGCGGGACCGACGCGTTCCGCTACTATCGCTACGACGCATCGGACTACGCGGAGCCGGTCGCCGCCGGCGTCGGCGATGTCCGGTCGCGTATTCTGGGGAGGGGCGCATGAGGCGTCGCACGCATGGATGGCCGGGCCTCGTTGCCCTGGCCCTGCTCGCGCTGGCGGCACCCGGGACCCGCGCACAGAGCGCGGACGACTCGGTGGCGGCCCACACGCTCGCGAGGCGCGAGGCCCTCGAGGCCCTGGCGCAGCGGCTGGAGCGCGGGACCGACGACCCGCGCCGCGGCGAGTTGCTCGCCCGCGTCCGCGCCCGACTGGCGGCCGGCGACTTCCGCCCCGGTGACCGGGTGCTCCTGGAGGTACAGGCCGAGTCGTCGCTGACGGATACGTTCACGGTAGACGCCAACCGGGAACTCCTGCTGCCGTCCCCGACGGTCGGCACGGCGTCGCTCGCGGGCGTGTTGCGGTCGGAGCTGCAGGATCACCTCGCGCGCTACGTGGCCCGCTTTCTCCAGAACCCGGTGGTGCGCGCGCGACCGCTGGTCCGGCTCTCCATCCAGGGTGAGGTGGAACGGCCCGGATACCACGAGGTCCCCGCGGACGCCGTGCTCGCCGCCGCGCTGATGGCGGCCGGCGGGACCACCGCGGACGCCGACACCCGCAAGCTGCGCGTCGAGCGCGACGGCGACCCGGTCTGGAAGGCGCCAGCCCTGCGACAGGCCATCGCGGACGGCCGCACCATCGGCGACGCGGGGCTGCGCGACGGGGACGAGATCCTGGTGCCGCGACGCGGCGGCGGCGGCGTCGGCGACGGGCTCCGGTTCATGTGGGTGATCGTGAGTCTGGCCGGCGGCATCTTCGGCTTGTCCCGCGCGTTCTGACCCGAACCATGCGCGTCGCCTTTGTGTCTGCGCCCCATGTCGTCCCCACCGCCCGTGGCTGGCTGGCGGTCCTCGGACTCGTCGGCGTGCTCGCGGTCGGCGCCACGGCCTGCAACATGGACGCGCTCCTCACGACGCCCGAAACGCCGGGCGGCCCCGCGGGTGACCCGACGGCATTCGCGCAACTCGTGTTCACCATGCTCCCGCAGACCGTCATCGCCGGGCGACCCATCACGCCCGCCGTCGAAGTGACCGCGCAGGACGAGTCGGGCACCACGGCGACGACGTTCACGGGCGAGGTGACGGTCCGGCTCGAGACGAATCCGGCGGGCGGCACGCTCAGCGGCGTGACCACGCGGCGGGCCGTGGCCGGCGTGGCGACGTTCCCCGATCTCTCCATTGACACACCGGGGAGCGGCTATCGTCTGGCGGCGGCCGCCGCCAACGTCACGTCCGCCACCAGTCCGACGCTCGCCGCGACGAGCCCCTCGGCTGCGTCCCTCGCCCTGGCGTCGGGCAACGGGCAGACCGACACCACCGGGGCGACGCTCGCCGATCCCTACGTCGTCCGGATCACGGACTCGACGGGCGCCGGGCTGGCCGGCGTGACCGTGGTGTGGACGGTGACCGGGGGCGGCGGCTCGATCACCTCGACCTCGACCAGCGACGGGAATGGCTACGCCCGCGCCACCCGGGTCCTGGGAACGACCGCGGGCCTCCAGACGACGTCGGGCGCCGTGGACGGCCTGGCGGGTTCACCCGTGACGTTCACCGCGACCGCCACACCCGGCACGCCCGCCTGGCTGGCGTTCACCGTCGAGCCGAGCGCCGCGGGGGCCGGCGCGGCCATTACGCCGGCGATCGAGGTGACCGCGCAGGATGGGTTCGGCAACACCGCCAGCGGGTTCGCGGGTGCCGTGACCGTCGCACTGCACGCGAACCCCGGCGGCGGCTCGCTCAGCGGCACCACGACGCGGAGCACGGTCGCCGGCGTCGCGACGTTCGCCGGCCTTTCCGTAAACAAGTCCGGCAGCGGCTATCAGCTCCGAGCCGACGCGAGCGGGCTCACCGCCACGGTCAGCGCCACCTTCAACATTGCCGGCGGGTCGGCGTCCGCCATCCAGGCCGTGAGCGGCGGGGGACAGTCCGGTGCGGTCGCGTCCACCCTGGACGAGCCGTACATCGTCCGCGTGGCCGACGCGCTCGGCAACCCCGTGGCCGGCGTGGCGATCACCTGGACCGTGACCGAGGGCGGCGGGACGATCGCGCCGACCCAGGGCACGACGGACGAGCGGGGCGAGGCACGCGCCACGCACACGCTCGGCACGACCGCCGGATCTCAGACGGTCGCCGCCGCGGCCGCGGGGCTCACCGGGTCGCCGGTAACGTTCCAGTCCACCGCCACCCCGGGGCCTGCCGCCCGCCTGGTCTTCACGCAGCAGCCGTCGAACACCCCGGCGGGCGCCGCCATCACACCCGCCGTCCGGGTCACCGTGCAGGACCAGTTCGGCAACATCGCCACCGGGTTCTCCGGGAGCATCACGATGAGCATCACGCCGCTCTCCGGCACTCCGGGGGCCACGCTGTCCGGCACGCGGACCCGGAACGTCACAGCCGGGGCGGCGGTGTTCGATGACCTGCGGATTGACCTCACGGGACTCCTGTATCGGCTGCGCGCCACCGCGGGAAGCCTCGCGGAGGAC
>Ga0302046_10005395_pt1 | contig 11277 bp, 9 predicted proteins | sample RVTome_11_FD_200261 | JGI IMG/M metagenome (GOLD analysis project Ga0302046, IMG submission 200261) | Soil microbial communities from uranium-contaminated site in the Upper Colorado River Basin, Wyoming, United States - RVT147D111 (version 2) ... | reverse complement strand
CCCGCAGGCGTCGACGACGCCGCCGCCGGCCGCGACCCCGACCGCACGCGCGAGCGGCCGGTCGCCGCCGCCCCCGACCAGGACCACGCGGTGGCCGCTTCGCGTCAGGCGCCGGGCGAGCTCGGCGAACGCCTCCGCCGGCCATTGCCGGCTGGCGCGGCTCGCCCCGAGCTGCAGCGCCACCACGCGCTCGCCGGCCGCGACCGCCCCGAGGAGGCCCGCCGCGGCGGCGTGCGCGCCGGCGTCGACCTCGTAGGCGAGCCCGCGGCTGCCGGCGCCGCCGCCCGCCATGGCGCGGTAGTAGTCGACCAGGTTGAAGGTCGCCACCCGCCGGTTCAGGCACATGGTAGCGAAGAGACGCGCCCACGGATGGCGGATCACCCGCATGCCGTCGGGGGTCATGGCCCAGCCGCGCGTATCGGGCACGCCGAGCAGGCCCATGAAGACCGCCGTCATGCGCGAGCTCGAGAAGTTGAGGGCGAGCTCGAAGCGCTCGGCGCGGAGCTCCGCCAGCACGTCCTCGACGTAGCGGTACGACTCGAGGAGCGCGTCGCCGCCCTCGAGCAGGAGCGCGCCCAGGCGGTCGAGGTCGAGGCGATGGACGCGCCCGACGCCGGGGATCCCGTCGCAGACGTCGGCGAAGTTCTTCTCCGCCACCACCGTGATCGCGGCCTCGGGATGCGACGCCCGGAGCGCGGCGATCGCCGGGGAGGTCTGCAGGAGGTCGCCGAACCGCGTCAGGTTGACGATGACGATGCGGCGCGGGCTCACGCGCGCTGCTCCTTCAAGTACAGCTCGTCGAACTGGGACAGGAAGAGCAGGATGGCCTCGGGCTCCTCGAGGGCGCCGGCGCGGTCGGCGAGGCTCGCGGCCAGGCGGTCGAGCCGGAACGGGGTCGCCGGATCGAGGCCGCCGAGGAAGCGCTCGAGCGCCCCGTCGCCGCGGCGCGCGACGTCGCCCACGGTCACCGTCCGGGCGCGCGCCAGGAGCTCCTCCTGGGCGGCGCCCATCACCGTCCCGAGCATGGCCTCCATGCGGTGCGCGTAGGTATGCTCGGCGAGCGCCCGGATACGCGCGCGCACCGCCATGTCGGCGCGCTCGTCCTCGTGCGCCAGGTAGAAGTCGGTGAGCGCCCGCATCTCGGCGACGCTGCCGGCGACCGCGAGCTCGGTGCCGGTGCCGAAGAGCGGCGGCAGCAGCCGGCGCGCGTCCACCACCTGGAAGGCGCCGCAGCCGGCGAGCTCGAAGGTGCGCGGGTTCACGAAGTCGCCGCGCGGGTCGACGCCGTCGTGGTAGGTCGACGAGTGCAGGTTCAGGTTGACGCGCGCGGCGTTGAAGATCCTGACCGCCTCCTCGGTCGCGATGCGCGCTCCGCCGCGCTGCAGGACGCGCGCGAGGTCGCCCGCCCCGCCCCAGTCGCTGCCCCAGATCCGGAGGTCGGTGTCGAGGAAGCGCCGGAACGCCAGGCGCCGGTTCCAGTAGCCGGCCCCGACGAAGGAGACCTCGCTGCCGTAGCGCGCACGCTCGTCGGCGTCGAGCGCGAGCGGGCGATGGATCTCGGGATCGAACCCGCACGGCAGGTACGCCACGCGCGCGTCGGTCACCGCCGCCATTGCCTCCAGGCACTCGTCCTGCTGGATGGTGAAGACGTAGTCGTAGTGCGCCGCCACCTCGCGCCAGTACGTCAGCAGCCGGAAGTCCTCGACGAACCAGAGGACGCGGAGCACGCGGCGCGCGCCGATCTCGTCGAGGACGCCGAGGCTGAGCGGGGCCTGCGCCAGCGCCAGGACGACGTCGGGCTCGAGGGCCTCGACGGCCGCGGCGACGCCGCCCGCGAGCACGTCGCAGAACTGCGACTCGAGCGCGCCGCGGCGCGCGCGCCGCGCGCCGAAGCGCTCGAGGCCGCGGAAGGCGTCGTGGAACGGCGCCAGGTCGAGCAGGTGCGCCTCGTGGCCGAGCTCCGCGAGCGCGCGCGCGGCGTAGCCGGCGATCGGCCACGAGCCGCCGTAGAGCGGCGACACCACCAGGATCTTCAGGCGGAGCCCCGTGCGCGCCGCCGACGCCCGCCAGCGCTCGAGGGCGCGGCGGTGGACGCCGCTCGGCAGCAGCAGCGCCGGCGCGTAGCCGAGCACCAGGGTGGTCGCGTCCGCCGCGAGCCCCGCCCCGTCCTCGTCGGCGACGACGGCGACCCGCGCCAGGAGCGGCGCCAGGTCGCGCGCCGCGAGCGCCAGGCGCCAGACCGCGAGGTCGGGCTCGACGACCGTAATCGGCCCGTCGAAGCGCTCGGCCAGCGCCTCGACGTGGTAGCCGAGGCCGAGACCGACGACGACGACGGCGCCGGCGCGCGCCGCTGCCAGGCGGTCGAGCGCGCCGCGCGCCCAGCGCGCGGCATCCGCCTCGGGATGCGTCGGATGGTGCAGCGGCATGCCGTCGACGAGCAGCGCCGGCCGCTGGCCGTCGCCGGCGCGCAGCACGTAGCCGGCCGGGAGCGGCGCCCGCGCGACGCGCGCGGCGAGCCCGGGCGCCCGTTCGGCGAGCACCCGCAGGTTCTCCTCTCGCATCGCTACGCCTCCCCGGCGGGTCGGGCTGACGGGCGCGCGTCCGTGCCGACCAGTCGGCCCGGAGCACGCGCCCCCACCACCCTCGTCACCACCACCACCACGGCCAGTCCGGCTGACGACCGTGCAAGCCGGGTGCCAGGCGGCCGGCCGCCGCGGCGGCGCGCGCCATCGTCCGCGCCGGGCCTATCTTCTCGGTTCCGCGGGCCGCCCGGACGCCGCGGGGCAACCCCGGCCGGCGCGCCCGCCCGCCGGCGTCAGGAAGCTGACCGGCGCGCCGTCAGATTCGCCGCGACGTGAAGCGCGGCAGCGGGGTCGCCGCCAGCCGGTAGCTCCGCGTCTGGGTCCGGGCCATGGTCACACGCGCGAGCTCGGCCGCGGTCAGGCTCCGCGCCTCGACCGCGTCGCGCTCGAGCGTCCGGCGGCGGCCGGCGAGCGCCGTCAGACGGCGCGCCAGCCCGGCGGGCGCCGGCGTGGCGACGGTCACGAGCTCCGCCTGCAGGGCGCCGATCCGCGCCGCCAGCTCCTCGAGCCCGGTCCAAGCGCCGGTGCGCAAGCGGTCCGCGGTCGCCTCGTAGGCCTCCTCGAGGGCACCGACCAGCGCCGCCGCACGCACCGCCGCCGTCGGCGGACCCTCAGGCGGCATCGAGCCGCGGCAGCCCGCCGCGCAGGATCTCGCGGTAGGCGTCGGCGATCGTCGACAGCATCGCGTTCACCCGCCCGACGTGGGCGGCGCTCTTCTGGACGTTGGCCTCGACGAGGTGATCCAGCATGAAGCGGTAGAGCCGCTCGAGGTTGGCCGCGATGGCGCCGCCCTTCTCGTGGTCGAGGGTGTGCAGCAGCTCGGCGATGATCGCCTGGCCGCGCGCGAGCTGGGTGCCGAAGGCCACCAGGTCGCCGCGCTCGAGGCCGCTCTCGGCGAGCGCCAGGAACTTCCGCGCCCCGTCGAACATGAGCAGCAGCAGCCGGCCCCGATCGACGGTGCCGACCTGCGCCCGCTGGTACACCTGCGCGGGGGCGTGGGGAAACGTCATCGCGTCTGTCCTCCTCGTCCGAAGAAGCTGTCCAGGAACGAGCCCTGGGTCTGCAGCGAGCCCACCAGCACCTCGAGGCTGACGAAGGTCGCGCGCAGGTTCGCCTCGAAGGCGTCGAGGTTGCGCTCGCCGGCGGCGATGCGCTCCTCGAGCGAGGCGATCCGCTCGGTGACGGTGCTGGTGCCGATGGCGATCAAGCCGCCCGCCTGGGTCACGCCGCCCAGGAAGTCGTGCAGGCGGTCGGCGACGCCCTCGACGCCGCCGCCGCCGCCGAAGAGCGCCGCGACGGCGCCCTCGCCGGAGGCCAGCGCCGCCTGGAACTCCTCGGCGTCGAACGCGAGCGTGCCGTCGCGCTGGGTGTCGATGCCCACCTGCGCCAGCAGCGTGAGCGCGCCCCCGAGCCCGGCGACGGGGTCCGACAGCTTGCCGCGCAGCGTCTCCAGCACCGTCCGCACCGTGCGGTCGAACGCCAGCGGGCCGGCCTGGATCGCCCGGTCCTCGGACTCGGTGTCCTGCGTGACGTTGCTCTCGGAGGCGACGAAGTTGATGACGTCGTTGAAGGCCGTCACCACGTCCTGGACGAGCGTCGTCGTGGCCTCGACGTCGCTCGCCACCGTGACGTCGGTCGGCCCGCCGGTCGCGTGCAGGGTCAGCGTCACGCCCGGGATGACGTCGTCGAAGGTGTTGCTCTCGCGAACGAGCGGGTCGACGAAGCCGCTCACCGTGAAGCTCGCGTTCTGCGCGCCCTGGGTCACGGCGACGCCGAGGGTGGTGTCGTCGGTGATGATCGTGAGGCCGTTCGAGGTGCCGGTCCCGGCGCCCGCCAGGCGGAGCCGGTAGTCCGGCGCGCCCGTCGTGCCCACGTTGACCACGCTCGCACTCGCGCCGGCGTCGAGGTCGTTGATGGCGCTCGCCAGCTCCGCGAGCGTCGTCGTGGTGTCGACGGCGATGCTCTGCACGGCGCCGCTCCCGACCTGGAACGCGAACGTGCCGCTGCCCGACGCGATGGTACCGTCCGGGCTGGCGGTGCCGGTCGCCGAGGTCGCGATCGCGCCGCGCGCGAGCTGCGTCACGGTGATCGTCGTGGTCCCGGGCGCGGCCGCGGCGGAGGCGCTCGCGGTCACCCGATCGGTGCTGCTGGAGGTCGCCGTCCGGGCGACGACGGTGGCGGCGTCGCGCAAGCGGTCGACCGCGGTGAGGAGCGCCAGCACCTTACCGTTGAAGGTCTGGAGCGCGACGTTCCGCGCCTCGGCCCGGAGCTTCTGGTCCTGCAGCAGCTCGACGCCGCGACGGCGCTCGACCGCGACGAGCTGGTCGACGATCGCGTTGGTGTCGAGGCCGGTCGCGAGCCCTCCGATGCTGATGACCACGGCCCTATGCCTCCTCGTCCAGGAGCGCCCCTTGCGCCCTACGCATGACCTTCAATGCCTGCACGATCTCCTCGGCCGGAATGGTGCGAATGACCGCGCGGGTCTCGGGATGGACCACCTCGACGATGACCCGGTTCAGCTCGCGATCGTAGCGAAACAGGATGTCGTGCCGCGTAATCTCGGGGAGCCGGACGTCCGCGCGCGGAGGCGGCTCCTCGGGGGGCCGCGCGCGCGGCTTCTCGGCCTCCTGCCGGCCCTCGTTGCGCTCGCGGCCCGCCGCCCGGGCGGAGCCGGGCGCGGTGACACGCGTCTCCAGGCTTACGGGGCGGGGAGCATCTGCGCCGCTGATCGCCATGTCGACTGCAACCGCTCACACCGGGGGCGGAGCCGGGCTCCGCCCCCGTGTGCCCTGCGTACGAGCTACCTAGGACAGCAGCGCCAGGGCCAGCGACGGCTGCTGGTTGGCCTGCGCCAGAATCGCCACGCCCGCCTGCTGCAGGATGGTGGTGCGGGTGAGGTTGGCGGTCTCCTCCGCGACGTCGGCGTCGCGGATGCGCGACTCGGCGGCCGCGAAGTTCTCGCGCGCCACCCGGAGGTTGGAGATCGCGGTGTTGAGCCGGCTCTCCACCGCGCCGAGCGAGCCGCGGGAGCTCGCCACGTTGGCGATCGCCGTGGAGATCGAGCCGAGCGCGGACTGCGCCGAGGCCTCGGTCGACACCGCCACGCTCGAGAGGCCGATGCCGCTCGAGGAGCCGTCGACGGTCGTGAACGAGATCCGGCTGTTGCTGGTCCCGTCGAGACCGATCTGCAGCCCGACCGTGGTGCCGGCCGAGAGCAGGTTCACGCCGTTGAACGACGTGGTGTTCGAGATGCGGTCGATCTCGGAGACCAGCGCCGTGAACTCCTGCTGGATCGCGCTGCGCTGCGAATTGGTGACGGTGCCGCTCGCCGACTGCGACGCCAGCTCGGAGAGTCGGGCCAGGATGTTGCCGACCTCGCCGAGCGCCTTCTCGCCGATGCCGATCGCGCTGATGCCGTCGCTGGCGTTGCGGATCGCCTGCGAGGTGATCCGGACGTCGGCGCGGAGCCGGTCGGCCAGCGACAGGCCGGCGGCGTCGTCCGCGGCCGTGTTGATGCGCAGACCCGAGGCCAGCCGCTCGAGCGACTTGGCCAGCGACTGGCTCGATGTCGTCAAGTGTCGCTGGGCGTTGATCGACGGAACGTTGGTGCTGATGTTGAGCGCCATGCTCTTCCTCCGTGCTTCGCGGTCCCCGACGTCCCTGTCCGGGCCTGGGTTCTCCGGGAGAGCCGCCGGCGGGACCTTCCCACCCGAGGGATACGTGCTCTCCCGTCTGTCGCTCGGAGTATCGTCGGCGCTCTGACGAAACTTGAGCGTGCGGAGGCATGCGGGCTGTCATGCGGACTCGTGCGCGGCGCCGGCCGCGAGCCGCTCGAGCCGGACGCGGACGTCCGGACGCTCGGCGAGCGCGAGCACGCGCCGCAGGTAGTCGGCGGCGCGCTCGGGGCAGCCGGCGCGCGCGCAGAGCGCCGCTGCCCACTCGAGGGCGACGACGTCGCGCGGCCACGCGTCGGCGTCGGCGAGGCGGGCGCGGAGGCCGTCGAGGTCGCCCACGAGGGCGCGGCGCTCGGCCTCGACCAGGTGCTCCCAGGCGGCGGCGTCCGGAAGCTCGCCGGCGCGCGCGAGCTCGAGCCGCACCCGGCCGTCGGCGACGTGGCTCCTGAGGCGCCAGCCGTCCCGGTCGTAGACGACGTCCTCGTCGACGAGGAGGCGATGGCCCCAGCGCGCCGCCAGCAGGCGGGCATCGGCCGCGTCGTGGTCGTGGCGGCCGGCGGACTGGCCCTCGCGGTGCACCAGGACGCTCCGCGGCTGGTAGACAAGGCGGCCGCCGCGGAGGCCGAGGCGCAGGCACAGGTCGACGTCCGCGAAGCAGTCGAGGAAGGCCTCGTCGAAGCCGCCGAGCGCCTCGAAGGCGTCGCGCCGGACGAGCACGCAGGCGGCGGTGACCGCCTGCAGCTCGCGCCGCCGGTTGGCCTCGGGGGCGTCCCCCGGCAGCCGCTGGTAGATATGGTAGGGCGTCCCCGTCAGGCGCGAGAACGCCACCCCGGCGTGCTGGATCGAGCCGTCGGGGAAAAGCAGGCGCGCCCCGACGGCGGCGACCGCCGGATCGGCCTCGACCTCCTCGACCAGCGGCGGCAGCCAGCCCGGGAGCGGGATGGTGTCGTTGCTCAGGAAGATCAGGTGGCGGCCGCGGGCGGCGCGCGCGCCCTGGTTGCACGCCCGCGCGAATCCGAGGTTCTCGGGGTTGCGGATCACCTGCAGGTCGCCGCCGAGCCGCGCCAGGAGCTCGGCCGTGCCGTCGGTCGAGCCGTTGTCGACGATCACGACCTCGAAGGAAATCTCGCGCGTGGTCTCGACGAGTGCCGCCAGGCACTGCGTCGTCAGCTCCACGCGGTCGAGCACCGGCACGATGATCGAGACCGCGTACGGCCCCTCCCCCTCGCGGCGCACCAGCCCGGACGACGGCGCGGACTCGGCGGGGTCCGCGGCGCCGGCGTGGCGCGCGTGCACGAGGGCGGCGGTGCGGCGGAAGTCGTCGGGCCGCGCGCTCGTCGTCGAGGTGCCGTCGGTCCGCCAGCTGAACCCGCAGGTCACGGCGCGCACGTGCACGAAGTCCCACACCCGCGACAGGCGGATCAGCAGATCCCAGTCCTCATGGGTGGCGAGGGTCTCGTCGAAGCCGCCGACGCGCGCCAGACAGTCGCGCCGGTGCAGGACGCAGCAGATCGGGATGTAGTTGCCGGTGAGCAGCAGAGCGCGGTCGAAGTCGACCGAGTACGGGACGTCGAGGCCGGTCGCGACGTAGGTGGTGCCGAGCGGCTGCTCGTGCACCCGCTGCGCGTCGCTGTAGGCGACGGCGGCGCCATCCGCCTCGAGCGCCCGGACCAGCGTCGCCAGGTGGTCGGGGTGGTACCAGTCGTCGTCGTCGAGGTAGGCGACGTAGGTGCCGCGGGCGAGCGCCAGGCCGGCGTTGCGTGCCGCCGAGCGCTCGCGGCGCTCCGGCAGATGGACGGCGACGATCTCGCCGCGCGCGCGGAGCGGCGCCAGCACCGCGCCGACATCGTCGCCGCCGTCGTTGACGACCACCACCTCGACGCGCGGATGGGTCTGGGCGAGGACGCTCTCGAGCGCGCGCCGGAGCCAGTCGGGCCGGTTCCGGGTCGGCACGATCACCGACACCAGCGGCGCCTCGGCGGCCGGCACGGAAGCGGGAGACGGTACCGGCGCCGCCATCACCGTCCCCGGTGCCAGCGGCTCGACGAAGCAGCCGCCCGGGCGCGGGCGCTCGCCCCAGGCCGGGGGCCAGTGGCGGATGCGCGCCTGCTCGGACTCGACCGCCGAGAGCTCCAGGTTGGCGTGCTCGTTCCCGGTCGGCGACAAGAGATACAGCCCCAGCACCTCGGCCACGTGGGCGAAGCGCACCCCCGCGGCGGCGAAGCGCAGGTAGAGGTCGTAGTCGCCGGCGGTCACGTAGGCGGGATCGAAGACGCCAACCCGCGCGTGCAGGTCGCGGCGCCAGACCGGCTGGGGGCCGACGCAGCACACCTGGAACAGCAGGCGCGGATCGAACGCCGGCCAGCGGAAGTGCCCGGTCACCCGCCCGCGCGCGTAGGCCGACGCGAGGGTCTCGTTCTCGTGCGCCGTGATCGCCTGGTCGCCGTAGGCGAGGCCGAGCCCGGGATCGGCCTCGAGGACCTCGACCAGGCGCGCGAACGCGTCGGCGCGATGGCGGTCGTCGGCGGAGGCGGGCGTCACGTAGCGGCCCTCCGCGAGCGCCAGCGCGCGGTTCATCGCCGCCAGGATGCCCTCGCGCTCGGGGGTGCGGACGTAGACGACGTTGTCGCGGCCGCGCGCGAACTCCTCGACCATGGCGCCCTCGTTCGTCGGCGAGGCGCTGTCGACGATCACGATCTGCATGCGATCGAGGATCGTCTGGGCGGCGAGATCCTCGAGGTGCCCGCGCATGAAGCGCTCGGCGTTGTAGACCGTCGTCAGCGTCGTGAGCAGGTACCGCGGCTCGGCGCTCATGCGTCCTCCTCGTCCTCGCCGTCCCCGGTCCCCTTCACGAACGCCGGCATCGGCTCGTCGATCCCGTGGGCGAGCACCCAGGCCCAGTAGAGCACCTCGCCGTCGAGCAGATCCCAGGCGCCGTCCGGCGCCGGGGCGAGCGGGAGCGGCTTCACGAGCGACCCGCCCGCCAGGCCGAGCGCCAGCGACGCCGGCGCCGGCACCAGGTCGCGGGGGTTCCGCCGCGCCTCGTCGGCCGTGCGATATCCCGCCGGGTTCGCGGCCGTGCGGACGCGGATCAGCACCGGCGGCACACGCACGACGCGTTGCCGGAAGGCGGCGTCGAGGCGCGCGCGCTCGCCCGGATCGAGGACGATCGCCGCCGCGGCGGCGTTCTCGCGGGTGTGCGCGGCGCTCGCCGTCTGCACCAGCGCGACCACGCCGGGGCGCGCGAGCGCCCACGCCAGCATGACCTGGGCGTGCGTGCAGCCGCGCGCCGCGGCGACGGCGGCGAGCGCGCGGCGCCCGCGGCCGGACGCCGGCAGGGCGCCGCGATCGAGGACGCTGTACGCGAGCACCGCCAAACCCTCCGCCGCGCAGTACGGCAGCACGTCGGCCTCGGCGGCGCGCTGCGCGAGGCTGTACTCGACCTGCACCGTGGTGAGCGGCAGGGCGCGTGCGGCGGCGCGCGCCGCGGCGAGCTCCGCGCGCGTCATGTTGCCGAGTCCGACGGCGCGGACCTTGCCGTCGGCGACCAGGCGCTCGAGCGCGCGCACGGTCTCCGCGAACGGGATCCGGGGCTCGGGCCAGTGTACCTGGTAGAGGTCGAGCCAGTCGGTGCGCAGGCGGCGGAGGCTGCGCTCGGCCGCCGCGACGACGTCGCCGTAGCCGCTGTGGGCGGGATTGAACTTGCTCGCGAGCACGACCCGGTCGCGGCGGCCGGCGAGGGCGCGCCCGACGACGTCCTCGGCGTGGCCGCCGCCGTAGAGCTCGGCGGTGTCGATGAGGGTCATGCCGAGGTCGATCCCGAGGCGGAGCACGTCGATGCGCGCGCGATCGCTCGCCGCGGAGGCCGTCGCCCACGGCCCGGTGCGCGTCGTGCCCTGCCCGACGCGCGGCAGCGTGAGGCCGGCCGCGGTGACGGCCGCGGGCGCGGTGCCGGGCGCCGGGTCGGCGCCAAGGGGTCGCGCCGCGCTCATGCGGGGTCGAGGCCCCAGCCCGCGAGGCCGTCGGTGTCGTCGTTGGTGCGGCGGAGCGCCGGGTCGCCGTCGCCGAGGGCGGCGAGGAGCAGGTTCTTCATCTGGTTGCGGACGCCGTTCAGCTGGTGCGCGAGCTTCAGGTGCTCCATGTAGCGCGCCGGCTCCTGCTGGGCGCGGTCCTTCAGCACCCAGATGTGCAGGTTGGTCTGCGCCAGCAGCACCAGGGCGCGGACCAGGCGCGCGTCGAGCACCGCGCCGCGTGCGCCGAGGAGCAGGTCGACGTCGTGGACGAGCCGCGCCATGCGCTCGCGATGCCGGGCCCCGTCCGCCGCCAGCACCTGCTTGATCTGGTTGATCGTGAGCTCGTCGATCAGGTCGGCGATGGTCGGCAAGCACTGCCGCGTGCCCTCGGGCGTCATACCGCGCCTCCCGGGAGCGCCGCGGCGTCGGCCGGCCCGCGCGGCGCGAGCCCGGTCGTCCGGGCGCGTGCCAGCTCGCGGTGCGCGCGGTACCAGGCGATCGTCCGCGCCACCCCCTCGGCGAGCGGGGTCCGGGCCGCGAACCCGAGGAGCGTCCGCGCCCGCTCGGTCGCGAGCAGGCGGACCGGGTCGCCGGCCGGGCGGTCCGGGTCCCAGGCGAGGCGCGGCGGGCGCGGCATCGCCGCCGCGATGCACTCCGCCACCGCGCGGATCGTCCGCGGCACGCCGCCCCCGAGGTTCACGGCGACGCACGGCGGGGCGAGCTCCATGGCGCGTAGCATGCCCTCGGCGACGTCGTCGGCGTAGATGAAGTCGCGGACCGCCGTGCCGTCGCCCCACACCCTGACCGGGTCCTCGCCGTCGAGCATGCGCCGGATGAGCGCGGGGATGACCTGCGCGGTCGCGGGCTCGAAGTCGTCGAAGGGGCCGTAGACGTTCGCGGGGCGCACGATCCTGACCGCGTCCCAGCCGTACTCGTGGAGGTAGGTCTCGCCCTGGATCTCGGCCACCCGCTTGGCGATCCCGGCGTAGCGGTCGTTCTGCCGCGGCA
>Ga0302046_10005394_pt1 | contig 11279 bp, 9 predicted proteins | sample RVTome_11_FD_200261 | JGI IMG/M metagenome (GOLD analysis project Ga0302046, IMG submission 200261) | Soil microbial communities from uranium-contaminated site in the Upper Colorado River Basin, Wyoming, United States - RVT147D111 (version 2) ... | reverse complement strand
GTCGTGACGGTCGTCGGCCTCTACTTCGGAACGCTGATCGGCAACTCGGTGCTCACCGAGATCGTCTTCACCCGCCCCGGGCTCGGCAAGCTCATCCTCGGCGCCTTGACCTCGCGCGACTACGCCCTGCTGCAGGGCCTCATGGTGGTCTTCGCCGCCTTCATCATTCTGGTGAACACCCTGACCGACCTCGCCTACGGCCTCATCGACCCCCGCGTGACCTACGACTGATGACCGATACCGCCACTCCCCTTTCCACCGCCCGACCGTCCATGGCGCTGCTCGTCACCCTGCAGCGCAACCGGCTGTCGTGGATCGGCCTTGCGCTGATCGCCGCCATCGTCGTCATGGCGGTCTTCGCGCCGCTGCTGGCGCCGCACGATCCGATCAAGCAGAACATCATCGACCGCCTGGAGCCGCCCTCGGCCGAGTTCCTGCTCGGCACCGACTCCTACGGCCGGGACGTCCTCTCGCGCATCATCTACGGCGCCCGCATCTCGCTGATGATCGGCTTCGTGGCGGTCGCCATCGCCATGGTCGTCGGCTCGACCATCGGCATCCTCGCCGGCTACATCGGCGGCCTCTTCGACCAGATCGTCATGGGCGTCGTCGACGTCATGCTGGCCTTTCCCACCCTGCTGCTGGGGCTGATGATCGCGGCCATGCTGGGGGCGAGCCTGGAGAATCTCATCATCGCCATCGCCGTGACCGAGATGGCGCCCTTCGCCCGCGTCGCCCGCGCCCCGACCATCGGGCTCAAGGAGCGCGAATTCGTCGCCGCCGGCCGCGTCCTGGGCTTCGGGCCGCTGCGCATCATGGGCGTCCACATCCTGCCCAACATGGTCTCCGACGTGGTGGTGCTGGGCTCCCTTTGGATGGCGAGCGCCATCCGCACCGAGGCCTCGCTCAGCTTCATCGGCCTCGGCGTTCAGCCGCCGACGCCGACCTGGGGCGGCATGATCCGCGAGGGCTTCGAGAACATCCTCACCGCCTGGTGGCTGGTGGTCTTTCCCAGCCTCGCGATCCTGCTGACCGTGCTGGCACTGAACATTCTGGGCGATGCCCTGCGCGACGCCATCGACCCCAAGCTGCGCTCGGAGAATGCGGCATGAGCGAGCCGGTGCTGCGCGTCGAGGGCCTGCAGAGCGAGTTCCGCATCGGCGGCCAATGGTATCCGGCGGTGCGCGACTTCTCCCTTGCGGTCGAAGCCAACGAGACTGTCGCGGTGGTCGGCGAGTCCGGCAGCGGCAAGAGCGTCACCGCGCTCTCCATACTGGGCCTTTTGCCGGCGGTCGGCGCGCGCATCGCCAGGGGGTCGGTGATCTTCGGTGGCCGCGACCTCGTCGGCCTCTCGGAGGCCGAGCTGGCCACCCTGCGCGGCGACGCCATCGCGATGATCTTCCAGGAGCCGATGACCTCGCTGAACCCGACCATGACGGTGGGCGACCAGGTCGCCGAGGTCATCCGCATCCATCGCGGCACGTCGCGCAAGGCGGCGCTCGCCGAGGCGCTGCACCTGCTGGAGGAGGTGCGGATTCCCGCCGCGCGTCAGCGCCTGCACGACTATCCGCACCAGTTCTCCGGTGGCATGCGCCAGCGCGTGATGATCGCCATGGCCCTGGCCTGTCGCCCCAAGCTGCTGCTGGCCGACGAGCCGACCACCGCGCTCGACGTCACCATCCAGGCCCAGGTGCTGGCGCTGCTGAACGAGCTGAAGCAAAGCTATGGGATGTCGATCCTCTTCATCACCCACAACCTTGGCGTCGTCGCCCAGATGGCCGACCGGGTGGCGGTGATGTATGCCGGTGAGATCGTCGAGTGCGCGCCGGTGGCGGAGCTCTTTGCCGCTCCGCTGCATCCCTATACCGAGGCGCTGCTGCAGGCCATGCCGCGCGTCGATCGCGACAGCGCGGCGCTGCATCCGATCGGCGGCCAGGTACCGCCCCTCACGGCGATGCCACCGGGTTGCGCCTTCGCGCCGCGCTGCCCGCTACGCCAGCCGCAGTGCGAGCGTCACCCGCCGCTGGTGCCGCTGCGGCTGGGCTCCGGCCACAGCCTGCGCTGCTTCGTGCGCGCCGCCATGGAGAGCGCGGCATGAGCGCGTCGCCGGCCGGCGGCCTCCAGGTCCGCCACCTCACCAAGCACTTCAGGCTCGGCGGCTTCTTCAGCGGCCGCCGCCAGCTCATCCAGGCGGTGACCGACGTGTCGCTCGACGTCGCCGCCGGCGCGAGCGTCGGCCTCGTCGGCGAGTCCGGTTGCGGCAAGTCCACCGTCTCGCGCGCCATCCTCCGCCTCACCGAGCCGGACGCCGGCGAGGTCAGCTTCGACGGGACCGACGTCCGCCGCGCCTCGCGCGCCGTGCTGCGCGGCCTGCGCCGGCGCCTGCAATTCATCTTCCAGGACCCCTACTCCTCGCTGAACCAGCGGCGCACCATCCGCCAGACCCTGGAGGAGCCGCTGCGCGTCCACCGCCTGGGCACGCGTGCGGAGATCCGCGAGCGCGCGGCGGCGGCGCTGGCCGAGGTCGGCTTGCCGCCCGAGGCCATGCAGCGCTATCCGCACGAGTTCTCCGGCGGGCAGCGCCAGCGCATCGGTATCGCCCGCGCGCTGGTGCTCGGTCCCGAGATGGTGATCGCCGACGAGCCAGTCTCGGCGCTCGACGTCTCGGTCCAGGCGCAGGTGCTCGCGCTGCTGGACGGCCTGAGGGACCGGCACGGCCTGTCCTTCCTCTTCGTCTCCCACGATCTCGGGGTGGTGCGCCACTTCTGCGAGACGGTCTGCGTCATGTACCTCGGCCGCATCATCGAGACGGGGCCGACCCGCGCCGTCCTCGACCAGCCGGCGCACCCCTACACGCAGCTGCTGCGCGACTCCTCGCCGGTGCCCGACCCGGCGCGGCGCCTCGCCTTCGCGCGCAACGACGGCGAGATGCCCTCGCCGGCGGATCCGCCGTCCGGCTGCGCCTTTCACACGCGCTGTCCGCACCGCATGCCGGTCTGCTCGGAGCGCCGCCCGGAGCTGAAGCCCAGCGCGCCGGGCCGCAGCGTCGCCTGTCATCTCTTCGACTGAGCCCGCAGCCATGCACGTGACACAGCAGCTCGCCGAGTTCGTCTGCGCCCGCCGCGCCGCGCGGCCGACGCGCGAGGCACGCGAAGCGGCGCTGCGCTGCCTTCTCGACCTGCTGGCATCGGCCGCGGCCGGCTTTCCCGTGTCCGCAGCGGTCGCCGCCCGTCGCGCCGCCCCTGCGTTGTTCCGCGATGGAACGGCGAGCGTGTGGTTCGACGGTCAGTCGCTCGCGGCAGCCGGCGCCGCTTTCTGCAACGCCGCCGCCGCCAGCGCCCTCGACCTCGACGACGGCAATCGGCTGGCGCGCGGCCATCCCGGCGCCGCGGTGATTCCAGCGGCGCTGGCGACCGCCGAAGAAACCGGCGCCGGCGCCGAGGCGCTACTCGCCGCCATCGTCACCGGCTACGACGTCGCCATCGCGGTCGCCGCCGAGCGCGGCTTCTACGCGCGCTCGGGCCTGTGGTGCGGCTATGGCGCGGTCGCCGCCGCCGCGGCCCTGCGGCGCACGCCGGCCGACCGGCTCGCCCACGCGCTCGCCATATCCGGCATGACGGCCCCGGACCTGCTGAGCGTCACCGACGGCACACCCTATCCGCCCTCCCTCGGCAACGACGTGAAGGAAGGCATCCCCTGGGCGACGGCCACCGCCCTCGCCGCGCTGGAGCTCGCCGAAGCTGGCTCCACCGGACCGCTCGACCTGCTCGACCACGCGCCGCACCATCGGGCCGCCGACATCGTTGCGCGGCTCGCCGGGCCGCCCGCCGTCGCCGCGACCTACTTCAAGTTTCACTGCTGCTGCCGCCACATCCACGCGCCGATCGAGGCGCTGCTTGCCGTCATGGCTGACCATTCGCTGGCGCCGCAAGCGATCGATGCCGTCGAGGTGCACACCTATCGTGGCGCCTTCAACCTCTCGAACCGCGTTGCGCCGGCGAACCTCGTCGACGTGCAGTACAGCATTCCCTACTGCCTGGGCCTAATCGCGCTCGAGGGCGCCGAGGCCTTGCTGCCCTTGGAGGAGTCCGTGGTGAACCGGCCGGAAGTGACCGCCTTCGCGCACAAGGTGTCGCTGCACCTCGACCCCGCCATCGACAGCCGCTTCCCAGCGGAATCGCTGGCGCGGATCGTCGTGACGGCCAGCGGGCGCCGATTCAGGTCGCGCCTCACTCACCCGCGCGGCGAGGCCTTCGAACCGCCGTCATGGCAGGAGTTCGAGGACAAGTTCAGCCTCGCCTCTGGCCGTTTCCTGGGGTCGGCCGATCGAAAGGCGATGTTGGCGGCGATCGGCGAGCTGCGCCAGGGGCGGCTTGCGCCCCTGCGCGACCTGCTCCAAACCGATCCAGGCACCATCTCGCCGCACGGCCAAGCGTAGCGGACATTCCAAGGCGGCTCTTCCATATTTCCGGAAGAGGACATTCGGCCCCGGTGTCTGCCGGCCCCGATGTCTGCCGGCCCCGGTGTCTGCGCAACGATGTCTGGCGACGGGACTGCCTTGTCGGCAGGCGCGTCGCCGGGGTCACGACCGGCACTTTCGTGCGGGTGCCAGGCAGCGTCCGCTTTCCATAGTAAAATATTGGAATCATAAGGGGAAATGGTGGGCGCACAAGGACTCGAACCTTGGACCCGCTGATTAAGAGTCAGCTGCTCTACCAACTGAGCTATGCGCCCCCATGAGGACCATGCGCCTGCGGGCCACTGGAAACCGCTGAAATCCGCGGATTTTCCCCTCTCGAGGGGACGCCAGGGCCCGACCGGAAAACGGCATGTCCGCCGGGAAGCGGGGTGATAGCAAGTCCCGGCCGCTTTGTCGAGGCTAAATGGCCCGAAGATCCGCCGCGCCGGCGCCCGCCAGCCGGCGCTTCCGTGGCGCTCTGGGGGTTCAAGGGCGCGGCCGCCGTGCGGGTCTTAGGCCTCGGCGCTGCCGCGGCGCGAGATGCGCACGTCGCGGTGGATGTAGCAGGACATGACGAGGCCCATGGAGGCCATCACCGTCAGCAGCACGGTGCCGCCGTAGGACACCAGCGGCAGCGGCACGCCGACCACCGGGAAGGCGCCCATCACCATCGCCATGTTGATGAAGACGTAAAGGAAGAGGTTGGTGGTGAGGCCGAGCGCCAGCAGGCGGGCGAACTGGTTGCGCGCCCGGAAGGCGATCGCGAAGCCATAGCACAGCAGCAGGAAGTAGAGCCCCAGGAGGGTGACGCTGCCGACCAGGCCGAACTCCTCGGCCAGCATGGTGAAGATGAAATCGGTCTGCTTTTCCGGCAGGAAATTCAGGTGGCTCTGGGTGCCCTGCATGAAGCCCTTGCCGGTGACGGCGCCGGAGCCGAAGCCGATCATCGCCTGCAGGGTATGGTAGCCGGCGCCCAGGGGATCGTTCTCCGGGTTGAGAAACGTCATCACCCGGTCCTTCTGGTAGTCGTGCAGGAACTGCCAGGCGACCGGGCCGCTGGCGACGCCGGCGGCGACCACCAGGGCGAACTTCCACCAGCGCACGCCGCCGCAGAAGAACACCGCGCCCGCGGCCAGGATCAGCATGCCGGCGGTGCCGAGGTCGGGCTGCTTCATCACCAGCGCGGCCGGCGCCAACACCAGGCCGAGCGGCAGCAGCAGCAGCGTCGGCCGGCCGACGTCCTCGCCGGAGAGGCCGTGGAAGTAGCGCGCCAGCGCCAGCACCAGCGCCACCTTCATCATCTCCGAGGGCTGCAGCCGCACGATGCCGAGATCGATCCAGCGCTGCGCGCCCATGCCGATGTCGCCCATCACCTCCACGGCCCCGAGCAGGGCGAGGCTGCCGAAGTAGATCAGGTAGGCGTAGCGGAACCAGAAGCGGATATCGACCAGCGCGGCAACGATCATGATCGCGAAGCCGAGGCCGAAGCGCATCATCTGGGCGGAGGCCCAGGGCTTGAAGGAGCCGTTGGCCGCCGAGTAGAGCATGGCGAAGCCGACCCCGGCGACCAGGCAGACCAGCAGCACCATGCCCCAGTTCAGCTGCCAGACCTTCTGGCGCAGGGTGATTTCCGGGTTGCGGGTGGACAGGAAGATATCCGCCGGCATCATCCGCGCTCCGCGACCTGCGAGGTGGCGACGATCGGCAGCGAGCGGCGGCCCGAGGGGTCGCGGCGCTGGGTTTCCAGCAGGATGTCGCGCGCGATCGGCGCCGCCACGGCGGAGCCGCCGCCGCCATGCTCCACCACCACGGCGCAGGCATAGCGCGGCTTGTGGACCGGCGCGAAGGCGACGAACAGCGCATGGTCGCGGCGGCGCCACGGCAGCTGCTCGTTCTTGGTCACGCCGGCGGCGCGCTCGGCCATGGAGATGCGGCGCACCTGGGCGGTGCCGGTCTTGCCGGCCAGCTCGAAACCCTCTTCCTTGATGCGCGCGCCGTAAGCGGTGCCGCGCTGGTGGTTGCTGACGGCGTCCATGCCGTCGCGCATGATCTTGAGGTGCTCCAGCGGCACATCGAGCGGCAGGAACTGGGGCACCGCCACGCCCTGGCCAGCGCCTCCTTCGATCGGTGGAGCCTCGGCGTCGGCCCGCACACCGCGGGTCAGCCGTGGCGTCACCTGGATACCGCTGGCGAGGCGCGCCACCATGGTGGCGAGCTGCAGCGGCGTGGTCAGCACGAAGCCCTGGCCGATCGCGGCGATCAGAGTCTCGCCGCCCTGCCAGGCCTCGCCGATGTTGGCCAGCTTCCAGTCGCGCGTCGGGATGACGCCGCCCATCTCGCCGTTGAGGTCGATGCCGACCCGGTCGCCCAGCCCGAAGGCGTTGGCCATGGCGGCGATGTTGTCGATGCCGACCTTGCGGGAGATGTCGTAGAAGTAGACGTCGCAGGAGTGCTGGAGGCCTTCATGCATGTCGACCCGGCCGTGGCCGTGCTTCTTCCAGCAGTGGAAGCGCGAGGTGCCGAGCGTCATGTAGCCCGGGCAGAACACCTTGTAGTCGGGCCGGATGCCGGCCTTCAGCGCCGCCAGGGCGACCATCATCTTGAAGGTGGAGCCCGGCGCGTAGAGACCGGCCACGGCCTTGTTGGTCAGCGGGTGCAGCGGATCGTTGATGAGGTCGTTCCACTGCTTGACGGTGAGGCCGATGTTGAAGGCGTTGGGGTCGTAGCTCGGCACCGAGGCGAGCGCCAGGATGTCGCCGTTCTCCACGTTCATGACCACCGCCGAGGCGCTCGTCTCGCCTAGCAGGCGCTGGTGCGCGAAGGTCTGCAGGCCGCCGTCGAGGGTCAGCACCAGCTCGTCGCCGGTCTTGCCCTCCTCACGGCTCAGCTCGCGGATGACGCGGCCGTAGGCGTTCACCTCGATCTGGCTGGTGCCGGCGTTGCCGCGCAGGGCGAGATCGTACTTCTGCTCGATGCCGTTCTTGCCGATGCGGAAGCCGGGCAGCTCCAGCAGCGGGTCGCCGGTCAGGTCACGCTCGGCCACCGCGGCGACGTAGCCCAGAACGTGGGCCATCGAATCGGCGAAGGGATAGTCGCGGATCTGCCCCATCTCGATGGTGACGCCCGGCAGGTCCGGGCCGTTCACCTCGACGCGGCTGACCTCGTCCCAGGTGAGGTTCTCGCGCACGGTCACCGGCACGAAGCTGCGCTTGCGCGAGACCTCGCGCAGCACCCGCTTGTAGTCGTGGTCGTCCAGCGTGATGAGCTGCGCCAGGGCGTTCAGCACCCGCTCGACATCGCCGGCGTGCTCGCGCACCAGCACGACGCGGAAGTTCTGGCGGTTGCTCGCCAGCGGCAGGCCGAAGCGGTCGAGGATGCGCCCGCGCGGCGGCGGCAGCAGGCGCAGGTTGATGCGGTTGTCTTCGGCGAGCGTCCTGTAGCGGTCGGACTCGATGACCTGCAGGTAGTACATCCGCCCAGCGAGGCCGGCCAGCAGCAGGCTCTGCGCGCCGCCGAGCAGCAGGGCGCGGCGCGAGAACGACCGCTGGCGTTCGTTGTCCTCGTTCTTCTGCAGCATGGCGCCCGTTGTCCCCTAGCGATGGAACAGCCGCTGCCCGCGCAGGAAGGCCCAGGCAAGACAGGGATAGAAGGCCATGGTCACGAGGTACTGGAAGAACAGCGGCGCCGGGTCGACGTAGGCCAGCAGGGCGATGCAGTTGAGCAGCCATATGGCGCCCAGGGCGGCGGCCGCCACCAGCATGAAGGCGACCCAGATGACGGCGAAGGAGGCGGCCAGGAAGAAGCGGTGCTGCCAGACCACCAGGGCATGGGCGATCAACAGGCCGACGATGCCGGGGCCGAGCACGCTGCCGGTCAGCAGATCCTGCAGGAAGCCGATGACGAAGACCGCCCAGACCGGCATGAGGTCAGGGCGGTGCACCGACCAGAAGAACACGCCGATGAGCGCGAGCGCCGGCACAATGGGCGACAGGTCGGCGATGCGCAGCGGCAGCAGGCCGAGCAGCACCAGCAGCAGCGTCACGAAGAACGGCGAGATGCTGCGGGCCACGAGGTCCAGGCGATGCCAGAGCCCGTCTTCCTGTCTCACTGCGGGTTCCCCGCGACGGCGGCCGCGCGGGCGGCTCCCACCTGTGCCTCGAAGTCGAGGATGCCGGTCATCTCATAGTCGACGATGCGCAGCACTTCCATGTGCGCCCAGTCGACGAAGGGCTTCACCCGGACGCCCTTCTCGCTCACCGCGGAGACCACGCCGATCGGCAGGCCGGGCGGGAACACGCCGCCGTGGCCGGAGGTCGTTACGTAGTCGCCGGCCTGCACCTTGGCGGTCGGCCCGAGGTAGAGCAGCTCCGGGGCGTTGGTGTTGTCGCCGGCCAGCACGGCGCGGTCGCGCGCGGCGCCCACCACCACCGGCACCCGGCTGTTGATGTCGGTCAGCAGCAGCACCCGGGCCGAGCGCAGGCCGACCTCGGCGACGCGGCCGGCCAGGCCGTCGCCGGTGATCGCCGCCTGGCCCTTCTCGACGCCGTTGCGCTCGCCGGCGTTGATCAACACCGTGCGCACGAAGGCACCGCCGGGATCGCCGACCACGCGGGCGGTGACATAGGACATGGCCGGATCCGGCACCATGTTGTTGAGGCCGCGCAGGGCGGCGTTCTCCGCCTCAAGGCGGCGGGCGACCGCCTGCCACTGCAGCAGGCGGGCGTTTTGCTCTTTCAGGGCCTGGTTCTCGGCACTCAGCCGGGTGAAGGACTCGGCCTGGTCGATAATCCCGCTGAAGGTGTCGACCGGTTGCGAGACGGCGTTGAGGATGGGGGTCACCATATCGGTGACCGCCGTGCGGGTATCCTCGACGAGCAGCGTGTTGGTCCGCCCGATCAGCATGAGACCAAAGGCGGCACCGATCAGAAGCAGCAGTGCGAAGCGGCTCGCCCAGGCCTTGAGCGGCGACGCAACGCGGATCTCTGAGCCGGTCGGTTTGATCACAGGACCTCCTGTCGCTGCAGCCCCCCAACCAGGCCATCGAGCGACCGATTCGGGTTAAGTTACCGAGCCACCACAACAAATACAAATGAAGAAACCGTTGACCCCTAGTAGATCCCTAATAGATCCTTAATACATGGAGATCAGAACGTTCTTCAGGATCTTCATTTCCTCGAGGCAGCGGCCGGTGCCGAGAGCCACGCAAGAGAGCGGGTCGTCGGCAATGGAAACCGGCAGGCCGGTGGAGGCCCGAAGCACGTAGTCCATGTTGCCGAGCAGCGCGCCGCCGCCGGTGAGCACGATGCCTTTGTCGACGATGTCGGCGGCCAGTTCCGGGGCGGTGTGCTCGAGGGCGACCTTCACGGCCTCCACGATGGCGCCGACCGGCTCAGCCAGGGATTCGGAGATCTGCCGCTCGGAGATGATGAGTTCCTTCGGCACGCCGTTCATCAGGTCGCGGCCCTTGATCTCCATGGTGCCGCCCTCGCCGTCTTCGGGCGGGCAGGCAGACCCGATTTCCTTCTTGATCCGCTCGGCCGAGCCTTCGCCGACCAGCAGGTTATGGTTGCGGCGGATGTAGGCGATGATCGCCTCGTCCAGCTTGTCGCCGCCAACACGTACGGATCGCGAGTACACGATACCGCCGAGCGAAAGTACGGCCACCTCTGTGGTGCCGCCGCCGATGTCGACGACCATGGAGCCGGTCGGCTCGGTCACCGGCAAACCGGCGCCGATCGCCGCGGCCATCGGCTCCTCGATGAGGAACACCCGGCGTGCACCGGCGCTTTCGGCCGATTCCTGAATGGCGCGGCGCTCGACGGCGGTGGAGCCGGAGGGCACGCAGACGATGACCTGCGGGCTGGCGAAGGAGCGCCGATTGTGCACTTTGCGAATGAAGTGCTTGATCATCTCCTCGGCAACTTCGAAGTCGGCGATGACGCCGTCGCGCAGCGGGCGGATAGCCTGGATGTTACCCGGCGTACGTCCGAGCATCATCTTGGCCTCGTCGCCGACGGCGAGGACGTGCTTCTTGCCCTTCACTTCGGCGATCGCAACCACTGAGGGTTCATTGAGGACGATGCCGCGCCCCTTGACGTAGACCAGGGTGTTCGCCGTACCGAGGTCGATCGCCATATCGGCGGAGAGCATGCCGAGCAAACCTGAAAACATGGATCCAATCGCCTTTTCTTCAATCCGAGAGACGTGCCGCGGAGTCCGCGGCGGTTAAACTCCAAAGCCGGGTCAGGCCGACATCACCGAGGGTGCCGTCTTTTCCCGCTTCACCAGCAACTTGTTCAGCGCGTTGATGTAGGCCCGCGCCGAGGCCACCAGGGTGTCGTGATCGGCGCCCTGGCCGTTGACCGTCTTGCCCGCCTCTTCCAGGCGCACGGTCACCTCGGCCTGGGCGTCGGTGCCCTGCGTCACCGCGTGCACCTGGTAGAGCTGCAGGCTGGCTTCGTGCGGGAAGAGCTGGGAAATCGCCGCGAAGGTGGCGTCCACCGGCCCGTTGCCGCTCGCCTTGGCCGCCCGCGGCTTGCCGTCGATCTCCATCTCCAGCTCGGCCGTCTGCGGGCCTTTCGAGCCACAGACCACCTGCAGGGAGACGAAGCGCAGCCGGTCGTTGTGGCGCAGCACGGCGTCGTCGACCAGCGCGATGATGTCCTCGTCGTAGACATCCTTCTTGGCGTCGGCCAGGTCCTTGAAGCGGACGAAGGCGTCCTGGATCTCGTTGTCGGAGAGGGTGAAGCCCAGCTCCTCCAGCTTCGACTTGAAGGCGTGGCGGCCGGAATGCTTGCCCATGACCAGCTTGGAGCGGCTG
>Ga0302046_10005393_pt1 | contig 11281 bp, 9 predicted proteins | sample RVTome_11_FD_200261 | JGI IMG/M metagenome (GOLD analysis project Ga0302046, IMG submission 200261) | Soil microbial communities from uranium-contaminated site in the Upper Colorado River Basin, Wyoming, United States - RVT147D111 (version 2) ... | reverse complement strand
GTTGCCGCCGCGGTCGTAGAACTCGACGACGTCTTCGAGCGCGGCCAGCGAGCCGTCGTGCATGTACGGCGCAGTGAGTGCGACGTTGCGCAGCGTGGGCGTCTTGAACGCGCCGCGGTCGGCCTCACGCCCGCTGGTGGCGAAGCGGCCGGCATCCTGCAGCGCGCCATCTCGCCAGGCCACGCCGGTATTGTGAAACTGCTCGTCGGTGAAATTGGGGCCCACGTGGCAGGCCACACAGTTCCCTTTCCCGCGAAAAATGCGCAGCCCGAGAAGCTGCTCTTCGGTGAGGGCGGCGCGATCGCCGTTCATGTAACGGTCCACGGGCGCATCGCCGGAAAGAATGCTGCGCACGAAGCTGGCCAGAGCGTGCGCCAAATCCTCGGCGGCTGGTTCGCGTCCGAAGGCCTGCTGGAACAGGAGCGGGTACTCGGCGTGCGCGCGCAGGCGGGCGACCGCTTCCTCGAGCATCATGTCCAGTTCGTCGGGATTCTGAATCGGTTTCAGAACCGTGGATTCGAGCGCCGCTTCGCGGCCGTCCCAGAAATGCGCGCGGCCCCAGGCGCGGTTGACCAGCGTGGGCGCATTGCGCGTGCCGGTGCGGCCGAACACGCCCACGGCGACACGGCGCGCATCGGTGAACGCATGTTCGGGTTGATGGCATCCGGCGCAGGAGAGGCTCAAGTCACGGGAGAGAATGGGGTCAAAGAACAGTTTGCGCCCCAGCTCGGCTTTTTTCTGCGTGAGCGGGTTCGACTCCGGCACCGGCATGTACAGATCGAGCCCGAGCGGAACTCGCGGACGCCATGCCGCGTTGCCGCCCGGCGACTGCGCAGCGGCCGCCAGCCAGAGCACGGCGCCTAGACCAGCGAAAGCGAAGATGCGAATGCCGAGCATGGCAGGTGGAAGGGGCGAGGCCCCTGTCCCCGGGGGCCTCGGCCCTTCCTTGGCTTCTTCCTAGTTTCCTGCCCGTACCGCAGGCAGGAAATTCTCCATCACCCAGATTTCGACCGAATCTGCGGAGAAGTCCGTAAACGCTATGCGGCGCCCGCCGGGGTGAAAGGTCGCGCTCGACAGTTTCCTCGGTCCCATCTGGAGCGGGGTGAGCTCCGGTTTGCCTCCGGCAACGGGGATGCGCCACACGCCGCGGGGTTCGTTCTCGGACAGTTCGCCCTCGCCGGGGCGGATGTGATACAGCAGATAGCGCTGATCGGGAGTCCAGGCCACCGAGGCAAACTCGCGGTCGCGCGGAACCGCGTGGAGTTCGCGGATTTCACCGCTTTCCAGCGATTGAACGACCAGACGGTTGGAATTGGGCACCTGGGGAGCCATGGCCTTGGCATCGTCGGGCGACACCGTGGTGTAGGCGATGAACTTCCTATCCGGTGAAACCCCCCAGGCGTGGATGTGCGCGGCGCGGTGGAGCACGCGTTCGGCGCCGGTGGCCAGGTTGCGGAGTACAAGCGCGGGAAGCTCATTGGGTGCCTGGCGCTTGATGAGCGCGGAGTTTCCATCGAGCACCAGGTCCACGCGCGGAACATGCACGGGTGGAACAAAGGGGATGAGGATCTCGTGCTGCCCGGTCTGCCCATCCACGCGGAAGTAGCCCCGCCGCCCTTTGGTGTCCGTGGCGATCAGGTAAAGGAACTTTCCGTCGTCGGACCAGTCGGGCCGGGAGAAGACCGGATGGTTGGGCAGGCTCAGCAGCGGGCGGAGCTCGCGCGACTCGCCGGTCTCCGTGGATTGGACGACGATGGAGCGCGCACCCACGCCGGACGGGACAGAGTTGCGGCTGGAAAAATAGGCCAGGTACTTCCCGTCGCGGGAATAGACCGCGGCATAATTGTTCCCCTGAAAACGGTCGGCCACGTTATGCGGTTCGGAGGTGAACCGCCCGGCAGGCACATCGATTTCCGCGCTGACCACGTCGCGCATGGGCGTCGTGGAGTAGTACAGGGTCCCCGAGCGCCCGGTGCCCATGGGAGAGATGCGGCCCAGGTCTTGCCGGACGATACGCGGTGATCCCTCCGCACGGCCTCCGGCCACGCTTAATGTCCAGGCGGCGTTGGAACCGGTGCGGTCGCTGGCAAAAACAATTTGCCCACCGTCGGGCGACCAGCCCAGCAGAAAATCATGCGCGGGGTGCTCGACCAGGGTGGCCTCGTGCGATCCGTCCAGCGCCAGGAGATAGAGGTCCCGCTCCGGGGCTTCCTCGCGCGGGGGGAAGCTGTAAGCCAGCCAGCGGCCGTCGGGGGAAAGCCGGCCGAGGGGATAGCGCCAGTCGAAGGTTTTCAACACGCGCGTCGTGCCGTCGGCCACGCTGACGATGACAAAGCGGTTGGTGCGGTCGAGCAGGGATAGCACGGCTATAATGTGGCGGCCGTCGGGGGTCCAGCCCACGGGCTGGACGTATTGCACCTCTTCGTTGCTGTACAGAACGCGGATGTTCTTGCCGTCCATGCCGATGGTGCGCAGCTCGTAGTGCGACTTCCCGTTGAACCACGCATAGGCCACCCGGTTGCCGTCGGGCGAGACCACAGAGAACTCCGCATATTCGTCGGAATCGCTCCAGGTTCCCTTGTTCGTCAGGCGGCGGTTTTCTTCCGTGGTCAGGTCACGCACGGCCAAGTCGCCGGTGGACCAATCGACGAACGTCAGCAGTTTTCCGTCGGGAGAGGGCCCGCCCATGGCATCGGTACCCTCGCCGGACCAGAGTCGTTTGACGACGATGGCCGGGCCGTCGGCGGCGCTGGAGGGCGCCAGCAGCATGCTGCTGCCTGCGGTTAGAACGGACAAAGCAAGCGTGGCCGCCAGCGCCAGGGCTGTGCGCCAACGCGGTGCCGGGGCCGGTTCGGCCGCCGGCTTTCGCGAGGCCACCCAGGCGTCGAGCTCACTGGGAAACGCGTACACGCTGGCCCGCGACAGGTGCATGTGACGGTGCACAGGGAGTTCTTCAAATTTTTCCCACCGGCGAACCGTGCGCACGTCGCGCTTCAAGTGCGCGGCGATCTCCTTCCACGATTCCAGCGGGGCTTCGTCAAGGGGCGCCTCGGAAGGGCGCGGCGAATTCGGGTTCATGGCGACTTCCTTTCTGGCGGCCTGAAATCTTGGGCCGTGGGCGGACAGTAGCCCTTGCTCTGAGGCTCTGCAAGATGCAGCAGCGGGCATTGCCCCCCGTGCCCGCTAATGTCCCATCATTGGGGGCCCCTTCTGACGGGCGTTGTTTTTACCTATCTAATTCATTTTGAAGCGGTTAGTGACGGAAGAAAGTTCTCCATCACCCAGATTTCAAGGCCCTGTCCGTCCTGCGCGGTGAAGGCCAGCCTTCGGCCGTCGGGATGAAACCTGAGGCCCTGGAGTTGATTGCCGTCCAGGGACAGGTTCACGGTCTCGGGCTTGCCCCCGTCCACCGAAAGCCGCCAAACCTTGCGGTTTTCAGCCTGCGACTCTTCCGTCTGACCGACCTGGATAGTTAGCAGAAGGTGCTTTTGATCCGGTGTCCACTTCACCGCGGTAATCTCCTGATCCAGAAGCACACGGAGGACCTCCCGCGGTTCACCGCCGTCCAGGGACACGATGAGCAGGCGGTTCGAGTTGGGCTCCGGCAGGCCGCTGGCCCTGGCGTCTTCTTCCGTCACGGTGGAAATCGCCACAAACCGCCCGTCCGGAGAGACGTCGGTGGCGTGGATGTGGGGGGAGGCGTGGACCTCGCGCCGGTTTCCCGAGGCGATGTCCACGACTGTCAACGCTTGAAGATTGCTCTCCTGGGCGCGCTTAAACAGCAGAATGGACTCTTCATCCGGGAGCAACTGGGAGCGCCACCGGTGCCCCCTTCCCGGCCCCAACTGGTAGATGGGCTGGGCGGCGGCGGTATGCGCATCCACGCGGTAGATGCCGTCGCGGCCCTTCTCGTCCTGGGCCAACACCACGAGCGATTTTCCATCCGCGGCCCAGTGCACCACGCGAAAATGCGGGGGAGCGAGCAGCGCCAGCTTGGGCATCAGCTCGCGTTCCGCGCCGGTTTCCAGCGAGCGGATGACGATGACCCGCGAGCCGATTTCCGAGCGGCGCACTCCCCGCTGGGAGACGAAAGCCAGGTACTTGCCGTCCGGCGACCAGGCCGGCGTCAGATTCGAGCCCTGGAAGCGCTCGGTGGCATTCCGCGGTTCGGAAACCACTTGGCCGACGCGGGGATCGAAATCGGCCACGTGGACGTCGCGCGTGCCGGGCACGCTGTAATAGAACGCCCCGGCGCGAGAGATGCCGATCGGGAAAATGCGCCCGAGGTCGCGCCGGATGACCCGCGGCTGGCCCTGGGGCTGTCCGGCGGCCATCGGAATGGCCAGGGCGGAGAAGCTGCCGGTGCGGTCGCTGGCGAAGACGATTTGCTCGCCATCGGGCGCCCAGCCCAGCAGATAATCGTGGGCCGGGTGCTCGACGAGGGTGATTTCACGGGTGCCGTCGGTGGCCAGCAGGTAGATGTCGCGCTGCGCGGCGTCTTCCCGGGGCGGGAAGTCGTAGGCGATCCAGCGGCCGTCGGGAGAGAGCCGCGCCCGCGGGTAGCGCCAGTCGAAGGTCTTCAGCACGCGCATGGCCCCATCCGCCTCATCGACCACGACGATTTGATTGGTGAGGTCCCGCTTGGAGAGCACGGCGACGATTTGTTTCCCGTCGGGGGTCCAGCCCATCGGCTGAACGTAGCGGGTCTCCTCCGGGTGGGAGTGGAGCACGCGCATGTTCGAGCCGTCGCGGCCGATGACCCGCAACTCGTACCCTCTCGTGGCCCAGGTGAAGGCGATGCGCTGGCCGTCCGGGGAGAAGATGGAGGCGTCGGCATAATCGTTGGAGTCGCTCCAGGTGCCCTTGTTGGTGAGGCGTTTGTTTTCGCCGGTGGTCAGGTCACGCACGGCCAGGTCGCCGGTGGACCAATCCACAAATAACAGGGAGCGGCCGTCCGGCGAGGGCGCGCCCGACCCGTCGGTCTCCGACCCCGACCAGATGCGCTTGACGACGATGGCCGGGCCGTCGGCGGCGCGCGTCGAGGTGACCAGCAAGCTGCTGCCCGCGGTCAGGACTGAGAGCATCAAGGTAGCCGCCAAGGCCAGAGCGCTGCGCCAGCGCGGTGCCGGGGCCGGCTCTGCGGACGGCTTGCGGGAGGCAATCCAGGCGTCGAGCTCACTGGGAAACGCGTACACGCTGGCACGCGACAAGTGCATGTGACGATGCACGGGAAGGCCTTCATCTTTTTCCCAGCGCTTCAGTGTGCTGACGTCGCGGTTCAGGTAACTGGCGATGTTCTTCCAGGAATCGAGCGGCGTTTCGTTGGCGTCGTTTTCTTCGGGGCGGACTGTTTTTTCCGGCATAGCGATTTTTCCTTTCCAACCCGTTTTTTCGGGTGTGCGCCCCGACCCTAAGGTCTAAACCGAATGCCTGCAACAAGCACCAGGGTTTGCCGGCCCGATGCGCCGTAATGAGCCGTACACAAAAGGCGCCCTGTCGAGAGGCGGAGAAGACAGATAAAAGCTTATGTGGAATGCATTGTTCCACTTAGGTGAATCGGTTGCAAGCTACCAGAAGGGACCGCAGCGCGCTGCCCAACGTCACCGCGATGCAACATCGAGGATCAGCGGCAGCAGGGCGCCTTGCAGGCGTTCACGGGCCTCCGTGGTGAGCCCCTGAAACTCTACGCCCACCGTGCCATCTTCGCTGACGCGCACCACGCGCCCGGCGGCGCGCAGCGGTGCACCGTCACATATGGACAGGCTCATCTGCACCACCGCGCCCTTCTCAAACGGCGTATCGCCCAGCGCCGACAGCCCGCCCAGGCTCATGTCCACGGTGGTGGCGCTAAGTTGGCGGTGGCCATGCTGGAACTCCACGCGGCAGCGCAAAGGCACACGCTGGAAGCGGCGCCGCTCACGCTGCACAGCGTCTTCGCTGGCGCGAACCAGTCGCATCATTCTTTCTTTGGTCATGGGCTTGAATAGGAAAAAATTCACGCCCGCTGCGTAACCACGGCCGAGAATCTTGGGTGAGGTGTCGCCGGTCATCATCACGATCTGCATTTTCTGATTCAAGCCGCTGGCGCGCACCTGTTCGGTCAGCTCGATGCCATCCAGCCCGGGCATATGCATGTCCACAAACAGAATGTCGAACTTTTCCGACCGCAGGCGCTTGAGACCTTGCTGTGGGTCGTAGACGGCGTATGCCTCCATGTTGGCGGTCTTGAGGATAGTGGCCACCAGATCGCACATGGCCGGTTCATCGTCGATGATCAGAACGCGCGTGCCCACGTGGGTTCTTCTCCGGGTGAAGGGGGCTTCCAGTGTACCGCAGGTGCGGGCGAGAAGGGGGCTCGAACGTCAGGCAGCGCGGGGCGCCGTGTGACTTGGCGGCCGCTTGATGGCGCGGCGCAGCATGGCCTTCAGTCCCCACAGGACGCGATTCAAGTCGGCCATGGTTTGGATGTCGCGCACACTGCGCAGGCGCCGGCGCGTGTAATGCCGAGCAATGAAGGCGTCGAGCGCCGCGCGGTTCATGCCCAGTGACTTCGCGCAGGCCCATAGCGCCCGCCAGGCTTCCGGCGTGGGCGTAACGCCGCGTTGCTCAGAGAACCCCCGGCGTCCGGCCGTGCCGGCTACTTCATGGAACACGGCGAAGCGTGCATGAACCAGGTGCTCAAGCCAATCGATGACGCTGGCCGCATCGAGTTCGCTCAGCTCGCGAGTTTCCGCGGCCCGGCCCTGCGAAAACAACCACACATAGTAGTGCCGCAGCTCGCGGGCGGCCTGGCGGGAAAGCTCGATGCCCTGCGTCCACCGCCGCCACAACCCATGCAGGCGGCGAAGCTGCGCGGGGCGTATGGGCGGGCGTGCATCGCGCAGGTTCACGGCATCCTCCTACACGATTAGATGCCGTGAACATGAAGTCCGTTTATTCGGAGTCGCCGGCTAGTTGGGCCGATCCACGCGGCGGAAGCGAATCACGTAGTTGCTTTCCAGAAACGGCGGGTTGTGCACGTTGGTGAGTTCGAATCCGAAGCTGGTGATTTCCTTGACGACTTCGTCCATGCCCGCGCGGACGTGTTCCATCACCCACTGCGGCGACTGCCCGGGAATGCGCACGAAGTCCACGATCACCAGTTGCCCGCCGGGACGCAACGCGCGGTGAATCGCGGTCATCGTACCTCGCGGGTATTCGAAGTGGTGGTAGGTATCGCAGATGAACACCATGTCCACGGAATTGGCCGGCAGGGCCACGGAGTCCTCCGGCGTGAGCACCGGCAGCAAGTTGGCCAGGCTGTGCTGCTTGGCGCGCTGGGAGACAAAATCCAGCAGGCGCGGGTTGATGTCCACGGCATAGACGCGGCCCTGTGGCCCAACGCGCCGCGCAAACTCTTCGGCCATGAATCCCGACCCGGCGCCGATGTCCGCCACCACCGTGCCCGGTTTGGGGCCCACGATGGCCGCCAGGTTGACGCGCTCGGTGTAGATTTCGCGGCTCTCGGCCTCCAGCGTGTCCACCAGCGGAGCGATGTTCTCGCTCTTCCAGGTCTCATTGATGCCCGGCTTGACGCTCTGCTCCTGCGTCTTGGCGGGGGCCTTGGCCGGCTGCTGCGCCGGCGCCCCCAGCGACAACAGGGCCAGGCTCAAAACAAAAAGTGCGAATCGAGGTGCTTTCACAAGTCCTCCTCGGGCCATAAGACCGTGCAGTTTACCTCAGGCCATGTCTTTTTGCCCGGCATCATCCATACTATAAGGACGCAGCAGCACGCGGAGGTGTAGCCATGAAAAAAACGCTCATCCTGGCAGTCGCCCTGACAACCGTCGCGGTCCTGGTGGCCGCGCAATCCAACCCGCGGGTGCGCACCCCGCGCGCCGACGAGCCGGAGTTTGTGCCCGCGCAAGTGATCGCTTCGGTGGAAGCGCCCTACCCGCACACCAGCATCGCCGAGGGCACCGTGGTCTTTGAAGTCACGGTGGGAGCGTCGGGCCAGACTGAGGCCATTCGCGCCGTGCGCACCATCGCTTCGCTCACCGAGGCCGGCGAGCGCTCGTTGCGCGGGTGGCGCTTCCGCGCGGCCACCCTCGACGGCAAGCCGGTGCGCTCGACGGTGGTGGTGGCCTTCAGCTTCACCCGGCCGGTGGTCACCCCGCGGAAGCCGGGCGCCTAGAGGCTCTCCCCGGCAAGCCCTGCATACGTCTGCTGGAGCCGTAACCCTCCCTGCGGATTTCCACAAGCCTTTCCCTTCTAGTGGCTTGAGGCAACTTTTCCCTTGACAGGCGCTTCTTACGTTCGTATAAGTATTCAGTCTGTTGAATAATTATCGACAGTGGGCGCTCACAAGAAACTCCGGCAAGGGCAGATTCTGAAATTGATTGACGCGGAACAAGTTTCCAGTCAGGACGAATTACGCCGCCGCCTGGCGCATCTGCATTTCCGCGTCACCCAGGCCACATTGTCCCGCGATCTGCACGAGCTCGGCCTGGTGAAGACCTCCGAAGGCTACCGCCAACTGGCTACAGCCGCCGAAGATTCCCACGCCATGCCCCCGCTGGCCCGCGCGTTGCGCGAATTCCTGCTGGACATTCGCCCCGCACAGAATCTTGTCGTGCTGAAGACCCCACCCAGCGGCGCGCAACCCCTGGCCGCCGCGCTCGACGCCGAGCGCTGGAGCGAGGTGCTGGGCACTGTCGCCGGCGACGACACCGTTCTGATTATTACCGCCACGCGCCAGGCGGCAGCCAAGTTGCGTCAGCGCATCGAGGATTTGCTGCGATGACCGCGTCCGCAACCCCTCACCGACCCGGCCGGGTGGCCGTCGTCGGCGTGACCGGCTATACCGGCTTCGAGCTGGCGCGCCTGCTGCTGCGCCATCCGCACACCGGCACGCCCACCTTTTACTTGCGCGAGAATTCTTCTGCGGCCAGTGCGCGTTGCCTCACCGAAATCTTCCCGCAATTGCGCGGCTGGGGCGAAGCACCGGTGCGCCCGTACTCCGTAGAGGCCATCGCATCGAGCGGCGCCGAAGTGGTATTTCTCTCCACGCCGCACGAAGCTTCCCTGGAATACGCACCCGAGCTGCTGGCCGCAGGCCTGCGCGTGATCGACCTGAGCGGCGCGTTCCGCTTCCGCAATCCCGAAACATTTGCGCAGTGGTACCAGTTGCCCGCGCCTCCGCGCGACCTGGTCGAATCCGCCGTGTACGGCCTGCCGGAGCTGTACTCCGATTCCCTTCCCGCTGCGCGGCTGGTGGCCAATCCGGGCTGCTACCCCACGTCCGTTATTCTCGGCCTGCGGCCGCTGGTCAGCGCCGGGTGGCTCGACGCGCGCCGCGGCATCGTGGCCGATTGCAAATCGGGCGCGTCGGGCGCGGGCAAGGAACCCAAGCGTGAGCTGCACTTCGCTGAAGTGGACGAAAACTTCCGCGCCTATGGCCTCTTCACCCACCGGCACACGCCGGAGGTGACCGACCACCTCGGCCTGCGCACCGAAGACGTGATGTTCTCCACGCACTTGCTGCCGCTGGTACGCGGCATCCTTTCGACGCTCTACGTCTGGCTCGACGGCCCGCGCACAGCCGCAGAAATCGAAAAACTCTACCGCGAGTTCTACGCCGGGCGGCCGATGGTGCGCATCTGGCCGGCCGCTGCCGCCAACGGCAACGGAAATGCCGCGCGCCTGCCCGAGCTGCAGCACGTCGCGCACACCAATTTCTGCGACATCGGTTTCGCGCTGGATGCATCCGGCCAGCGGCTGGCCGTGGTCTCCTGCCTCGACAACCTGGGCAAGGGAGCCGCGGGCCAGGCTGTGCAGAATCTGAACTGGATGCTGGGATGGGAGGAGGCAACCTCACTACGATGAGACTGGTCGTTAAATTTGCCGGGGCATTGCTGGATCAGCCGGAGGTGATGCGCTCGCTGGCGCGCCAGGTGGCCGAACTGGTGCAGGAGGGCCACGAGCTGCTGGTGGTCCATGGCGGCGGGAAGATTTTCACCTCCACGCTGCAGCGCATGGGCATCGAGAGCCGCTTCGTCGGCGGGCTGCGCGTCACCGACCGCGAAACGCGCGACATCGCGGTGATGGTCTTCGCCGGGCTGCTCAACAAGCGCCTGGCCGGCGCCATCACCCAGGCCGGCGCGCCGGCGGTGGGCATCACCGCGTCAGACGCCGCCGTGTTTCTGGCTGAGCCCATGATGCACGAAGAGCAGGTCGGGGGCCTGGGCTACGTCGGCTACCTGACCGGCGTGAACGTCGAATTTCTGGAATCGCTGTGGCGGGCGGGCGTAGTGCCCGTGGCCTCGTGCCTGGGCTTCGGCGCCGACGGCGAACTCTACAACATCAACGCCGACCACATGGCCGCGGCCTGCGCCGAATACATCCACGCCGACCGGTTGATTTACCTCACCGACGTGGCCGGCGTGCTGGACGGCGAAAAAGTGGTCAAGGCCGTGAGCGTGGGCGACATCGACAGCCTCATCCGCCAAAACAAAGTTTCCGGCGGCATGGTGCTGAAGCTCGAAGCCGCGCGCCGCGCGCTGGACGGTGGCGTGCGCCAGGTGCGCATCGTCGGCGGCAGTTTGCCTAAAGGACTGGTCGGCGCGGCCAACGGCGGGCGCCGCGGCACGCGCGTGGTCACCGCGGAGATGCCCGCGGTGGGAGCGGCTTAGATGAAGAAGCCCACGGCGAACGCGGCTCGCGTCAACGCCGCGCAGGTGCGTCGCCTGGAAGCGCGCCACCTGATGAACACCTACCGCCGCCCCGACGTGGTCTTCACCCACGGCCGCGGCTGTTACCTCTATGACGCGAAGGGCCGCGCCTATCTCGATTTTCTGGGTGGCATCGCCGTCAACGCGCTGGGCCATGCGCATCCGCGGCTGGTGCGCACCATTCGTCGCGAAGCCGGCCGCACAGTGCACGTTTCCAACCTGTTCCACAACCCTTACCAGGGCCCATTGGCCGCCAAGCTGGCCAAGTGGTCGGGGCTCGACCGCGTGTTCTTCACCAACAGCGGCGCCGAGGCCATCGAAGGCGCGTTGAAATTGGCCCGCGCCTATGCCCGGCAGAACACCACGCCGGGCGCCGCGCCGGCGCATCGTTTCCTGGCGCTGGAGAATTCCTTTCATGGACGCACGTTCGGCGCCGTTTCCATCACCGCCACGGCCAAGTACCGCGAGCCGTTTGCTCCCCTGGTGCCCGGCGCGGAGTTTGTGAAGTTCAACGACGTGGCTGACCTGGAAAGGAAGTTCGACTCGAGCGTCTGCGCCATCGTGCTGGAGAC
>Ga0302046_10005392_pt1 | contig 11283 bp, 10 predicted proteins | sample RVTome_11_FD_200261 | JGI IMG/M metagenome (GOLD analysis project Ga0302046, IMG submission 200261) | Soil microbial communities from uranium-contaminated site in the Upper Colorado River Basin, Wyoming, United States - RVT147D111 (version 2) ... | reverse complement strand
GGTCGCCTGCCTCCTGGGCCGTCGTCATCGGGCTGCGTGCGAACGCCACGGCGATCGCGGTCGACAGCTCGATCCGGTCCGTCGCCGTCGCCGCAAGGACGAGCGGCTGGAACGGTCCGTGCGGTCCCTCGAAGCTGAACGTTCCGTCGAACCCGAGCCGCTCGATCTGGGCTGCCCGCTCGCCTGCGGCGGCCGGATCGCGCGTCAGCAGCCCAAGCTCGAACTTCACGATGCCTCCGGGTTCGGCGCGCATCGAAGCAGACGGCCTGCGACCGAGCCGCAGGATCCACAAGCGGCTCCCTACGCTCCTGCCGCCAGCAACTGGAGGAACGTGGGACGCCTGATGCGCGTGACGGCACTGGCAGTGAGCGCGATGCTCGCAGGCGCGTGCGGCGGCGGACCGTCCGACGATGATGCGATCGCTGCACTCCTGGACGGGTTCATGGACCCGGGGGACGTTGCGGCAGCCCTGTTCGAGACCGCGCCGGCAGCCAACCGCGACGCGTACTACCAGTGCGTCGCCACCGAACTCGTCGCCGAGATTGGCGCGGACCGCCTCATCGACACCGGAGTTCTCGTCTTGGCTGGCAACGACAACTTCGGCATGAACCCCGAGGCGACGTTCAGCCAGGAGCATGCCGGTACTGCAGCCGACATCATCTTCGACTGCGCGAAGGGGCGCGAGGAGTTCCTCAACGACATGCGCGGCACGGGCGCCGAACAGGCACCGTTGAGCTTCGTGAACTGCCTCGACGTGAGCGTCGACTACGACCAATTCAAGGGGTGGATCGCACTGGAGCTGCGCGGAATGAGCGCCGAGGCCACCGAGGCCATCGGGAACATCAATGAATCGATCGGCCAGATCGCAGAGGACTGCCTCGTCGGGGCAGTCATGGCAGACGTGCAACAGGGGCTCCTCGACCAGCTGGACACCGAAGGCGCGGACCGCGCCTTCCTCAAGTGTTTCGAGGACCGCATGGACTGGGACCTGGTCCGAGAGGGTCTGGTTCTCGATGCCCAGGGTCGCGAGGACGAGGCACTGGCAATGAAGCCCGGAATCGACGAGGCCATTACCGACACCGTGGCAGCTTGCGCCTGAGCCCCGGTCAGGCATCGAGATGCCTGACAGTCCCTCTCGTTGCGCGTCTTGACGCAGCGATCCGTGCTGAAATGCCCATCCCCGTTACCGTTCCACTCCCCTCGACAACGGAGCCACGGCCGTGACGATCCCGATCGTGGAGCACACGCTCGACAACGGGCTGCGCGTGGTGGTCTCCGAGGACCACATCGCCCCGATCGTCGCCGTCAACGTCTGGTACGACGTCGGCTCGCGGCATGAGCAGCCGGGCCTGACCGGCCTCGCGCACCTGTTCGAGCACCTGATGTTCGAGGGGTCCGCAAACGTCGGCAGCATCGAGCACTTCTCGCTGCTCCAGGAAGTCGGCGCGTCCCTCAACGGGACGACCTGGTTCGACCGCACCAACTACTTCGAGACCGTTCCCGTGCACGCCTTCGAGCTGGCGCTGTGGCTCGAGGCCGATCGAATGGGGACACTGCTGGCCGCACTGACCCAGGAGAGCCTCGACAACCAGCGGGACGTGGTCAAGAACGAACGGCGCCAGAGCTACGACAACCAGCCGTACGGGACGTCGTGGGAGAACCTGTTCGAGATGCTCTACCCGGAGGGCCACCCCTACCACCACCTGCCAATCGGTTCGATGGCGGACCTCGACGCCGCCAGCCTGGACGACTGCCGCGCGTTCTTCAGCACGCACTACGCCCCCGACAACGCCGTCCTCGGGATCGCTGGCGACGTGACGCCCGACGGGGCCATCGAGGCCGTGGAGCGCTACTTCGGCGTGATCCCACCGGGCCCGGGGGCCCCCGATGCCCCCGACGGAACGATCGGCCCGTTGGACGAGGAGGTCCGTCGGGTCCTTGACGAGGAGGTCCCCAACGAGGCGGTCTACCAGCAGTACCGCTGCGACCCGGAGGGCACCCCTGGCGCCGACGCCGCACAGGTCGCATTGCACGTCTTGGCCGGCGGGTCGGCGTCACGGCTGCACCAGCGCCTCGTCCGCGACGAGGAGCTGGCGATCTCCCTTGACGGCGGCCACCAGGGAACGGTCGGTGGCACCGGACCCGGTGTCCTCGTCGTCCACGCCCGCTCGGGCGCTTCGCTGGACGCCATCGAGGCCATCATCGACGAGGAGCTCGAAGCGCTCGGCATCGACGGTCCCGGGGACGAGGAGGTTGCCCGGGCCAAGGCCTCGCTCGAGCGGTCATGGCTGGAGCACACCGACGCCGTGATGGGCCGCGCGGACGAGTTGTGCCGGCACGCGACGCTGTTCGGCGACGCCGAGCGGATCAACACCGAGCTGGACCGGCTGCACGCCGTGACGGGCGAGGCCGTTCAGGACATCGCGGCCCGCCACCTGGTGCCCACCAACCGGGCGGTCCTGCGCTACGAGGTGGCCGCGTGACCGACATCCCGACGATGCGACCACGGCCAACCTTGAGCGGGCCCGCACCATGGGCGTTCCCGGCCGTCGACGAGCACGCGGTCGAGGGCATCGACGTCGCCGCCTGCCACCTGCCGGGGCATCCGCTGGTCGCCATACAGGTTCATGCCGACATCCCCGTCACGGTCGACCCAGCCGGCCAGGAGGGCCTCACCGCGCTGATGGCAAACAGCCTGAAGGAGGGCACGAAACGGCTGGACGCGAGGGCCTTCGAGGCCGCGGTCGAGCTGCTCGGCGGCAAGTTTGCGACCAGCGCCGGCCACGGAGGCCTGCACGCGGCAATCTCGGCTCCAGCGGACCGGATACCGGCCGCCGTCGACCTGCTGACCGAGGCCCTGGTCGAGCCGCGACTGCACGACAAGGACATCCTCCGCCTGCGTTCCCAACGCCTCGACGAGATCACGACCGAGGAGGCCGACCCCGACATGCGGGCCGGCCTGCTGCTGCGCCCGCGGCTGTGGGAGGCGGGTGACCGCCGGTCGATCCCGTCCGAGGGGTCGCGGGAGACCGTCGCCGGCCTGGAGCCGGACGCCGCCAGGCAGGTGCACGCCGCGCACCTGCGTCGCGGCGGCACGACCCTGGTGGCCGTCGGGGATCTCGAGAAGCTCGACGTCGACGCCCTCGCGGCCGGCGTGGCCAGGGCGCTGCCGGACGACGACCGTTCTCGAACGCCGGCCGACGCCGCCAAGCCAACGGGTGGCCGCCGCGCCGTCGTCTTCCATCGTCCCGGGGCCGTCCAGACGGCGTTGCGGATCGGGCGGGTGGGTCCGGGGCGCGACACGCCGGACTGGCCGGCGCTCATGGTCGCGATGCACACCCTCGGCGGGACGTTGACGTCGCGGCTCGACGCGGTGCTGCGCGAGGAGAAGGGCTGGACCTACGGGGTGCGCTCACGGCGCTCACCGGTCCGAGGCGCGTCCGTCATCACGCACCTGTCCGGTTCGGTCCAGTCCGAGGTGACCGTCGACGCGGTGGAGACGGCGTGGCAGATCATCCGCGAGCTGGCGGCCGGCGGCCCAACCGAGGAGGAGGTGCGCGAAACGGTCGCCTACCTGGCCGGCGTGCAGCCCCTGACCTACGAAACCCCCAGGGCGGTGGCGGGCGCGATCGCGAGCTGCCTGGCCGACGACCTGCCCCTCGGGCATGTCGGCACCGAGATCGCCGCCCTGAGGAAGGTCACGATGTCGGACGCGGCCGCCGTCGCGCGCGACCATCTGCATGTCGACGACGCCGTGCTCGTCGCCGTCGGTGACGCCGAGATGATCGGCACCGCACTCGAGGGCCGCGTCGGCGACGTCGAGGTCATCGGGGCCTGAAACGGCCGGAAACAGGGGGCTTTCCCACAAACGGGTGGAGCCTCGCCCCCGGTCTTCTCAGTCCGAGAACGAGGCGCTGCCCACAAGGAGCCTCGCTCGGACTCCCACAAATGGGTGGAGCCCCGCCCCCGGTCTTCTCAGTCCGAGAACGAGGCTCCTGGCGCGGACGGTTTGACGCGTCCGCCGCCTTCGGACACCCGCCGGAGCGGACATCCGAGGTCCGAAAGACTCCCGCCGAAGCGTTTTGCCTCCCGGCCCGATCACCAGCGCAGTGGTTCTCGGGGGCGTGGCCCTTGCGAGCCACAAGGTGGGGTCTGCGCTCCCACCCCGCCGGTGCCTCCCTCGCGGGTGACCCGACATTTCCCGGCTGGACCACGAGGGTCGTCCCCGGGTTTCCAGTCCGGACCCCGGAGGGCCCTTCCTGGTGTCACCTTCGCTGCCGTTTCCGACTGCTCCGGCGACGGGGCGAACATTGCCACGCACCGGCGACGAGTGCAACGGGTTTGCCGAAACTGGTCAGCCCGCGCACGGCGAGGTAGCGGCACGCGCGCAATCCTGTGAACAACCCTGTTGAAGACAAGTGGATGACCACGTGAAGCTGTGGACGACGGCGGGCGGCGACCATCGGCCGGTCGCCTAGCCTGCCCGTCATGATCAATCGACTCGCCGCGACCGCCCGCGACCTCGCGACTTGGCCGATCCGGCTGACCCATGAGCTGGTCGAGTTCCCTTCGACGCTGCGCAACATCCGGTTCGCGTCCCAGCGGATCGGGCCGGCCCTCGAGCAGGTGTCGCGCTTCGCGTCCCGGGCCGACGGCATGATCGACGAGATCGACGCGACGCTGAGCGACCTCGGCGCTGTGGCAAAGACCCTTGGTGCGTTGACCAACCAGGCCCGGCTCGTCAACGACCAGTGGCGCCGGACGATGGGGCGGATGCCGATCGTCGGGCGAGTGGCCGCCGAGCTCGAGCGGTCCGCAGCGCAGCTGGCGGCGGCCGACGACGACGAGCCGGCGGACGGCGACCTGTAGTGCCGGCGCTGGAACGGCCGGCCGCCGCGAGGCTCGTCAACGGCCTCGGAGCAGGCCTCCAGCGCATCGGGATCTCAGTGTCCCTGGACCCGGACCGGCTGCTCGAAACCGCCGCGAAACGGGCAGGATCGTCCGATTTCGGCCCCGACGGGTTCCTCGACGGCTACCGGCGCCTGGCCGCTTCGCTCGACGGTGAGGCGCGGCTGAACACGATCGGGCAACTGGCCGCCCGAACCCGGCTGCTGACCCTGCTGGAGACCCGTCAGCGGATGCTGGCGTGGCGCGAGCAGCACTCTGAGGTGGCCGCGCAGCGGATCGAGCGCCCGATCTTCGTGCTCGGGCTGCCCCGAACCGGCACGACCGTGCTGTACGGGCTGCTGGCCGCCAACCCGGCAATGCGATCACCGACATCGTGGGAGGTCGCACGCCCGTTTCCCCCGCCGACCCGACAGGACCGGTTTGACGACCATCGGATCGCCGACACGGAGCGGGAGTTCGACCAGTTCCGTCGGGTCGCGCCCGGCATCGACCGCATCCATCCGCTCGGCGCGATGCTCCCCCAGGAATGCATGGCGATGCATGCGCTCAGCTTCGAGTCGTACGAGTTCGTCACGACCTTTCCGGTGCCGTCGTACTGGGCGTGGCTGCGCGAGCGTGACCTGGTGCCGGCCTACGAGATCCAGCGGCAATTCCTCCAGCACCTCCAGTCCGGCTACAGCGGCGAGCACTGGATCCTCAAGACCCCCGGCCACCTGCTGTGGCTCGACACGCTGCTGGAGGTGTTTCCGGACGCGCTGATCGTTCAGACCCACCGCAACCCGACCACCGTGATGGCGTCCGTGAGCAGCCTGATGTTCGCGCTGCGCGGCGCGGTGTCCGACCACGTCGATCCTCACGAGGTCGGCCGCGATCAGCTCGACACCTGGACCTGGGGGCTGGCGCGGACGATGGCCGCCCGGGAGAAGCTGCCGGCCGACCGTGTGATCGACATCCACTTCACGGACACGGTCAACCGGCCGGTCGAAACCGTGACGCGCATCTACGAGCATTTCGGCCTCGGACTCACGGCCGCGGTCGAGCAGGGGGTGCGTGACTACCTGGCCGACAACCCACGCACCAAGCACGGCGTGCACACATACACGCTCGAGGAGTTCGGGATCGACGAGGCCGAAGCCGACGAGGCATTCGCCGGCTATCGCGAGCGATTCGGGGTCGAACAATGAGCGAAACGCCGTCCACGGCCGCCTGGAGCCGGTTTCTCGACCATCTGCGCCAGGCCGGCGAGGTCGTCAACGGGCCCTTGGGTGCAATCAACGAGCGCGAACGCGCCGAGGGCCACCGCCACCTGCTGCGCCTGACGTCGATCGCGGCCGAGATGTTGCTCGAGAAGGGCGACACCGACCATCCCGAGTTCACCCGGTGGATGACCGCCCACCGCAAGATGCTCGGCGACAACCCGCACACCATCTACGACGTGGCGCTCATCGACCCGGCCACGAGCTACGTGATCCGCGGCACGATGGGCGAGCCGACCTACCTGGGCGTGTGCGCCTACGGGACGGCGAACGGGGGCGCCCGCAGGATCGTCGGCAACCTCGACGATCGTGACCTTTCGATCGGGAACGACGGTGCGTTCGAGGTGTGGGTCGCCCCAGAAGACTCGCCACACGTCCCCGACGGTGCCGCCACCCTCACCCTGGAGCCCGACGCGACCGACGTGCTGGTGCGCCAGTACTTCCACGACCCGCACGTGCAGGCGGAGGCCGTCTACACGATCGCGGCCGTCCCCGACCCGGGGCCGTCAGGGCCGCTGGGCGAGGACGAGCTGGCGCGACGGCTGGACGCGGTCGGCGCGTACGTGCGCGACATCGTCGAGGTCGAGGCGACCCTGTCGGCGCTGATGGCGACCGCGACGCCGGGCCTGTTGCGCCACGGCGAGGACTACACGGACATGGAGGGCGACGCGGCCTCGCCGCCGATCGACCCGACCGTGGTGGCCAAGGCGATGCCCAGTCCCTCGATCCAGTACTCGGGATCGTGGGTGGACGACCTGGGCGACGACGAGCAGGTCGTCGTGTCGGGGACCATCCCGGCGTGCCGGTACTTCTCGATCCAGCTGCTCAACCGCTGGATGGAGTCGGGCAACTGGGCGGACTTCCGCGTGTTCGTGACCGACCGGGACCTCGCGGTGGACGCAGACGGCCGCTTCCGGGTCGTGATCGCGCACCGGGATCCGGGGGACGGGACGGGGATCGACACGAACGGTTGGACGAGCTTCTCGATCGCCGTGCGGGCGCTGGGGGCCGACGACCCGATGGAGATCGACTTCACCCGCGAACCCCACGGCAGCGGAGCCTGACGGGGCGTCAGGCCGGGCGGTCGGATCGTTCCTCGTGATCGGCGACGCCACGGAAGAGCAGGCTGCCGAGCCGGCGTGGTGCCATGGTCAGCATCGCGAGCGGTGCCATCAGGCGGGGGACGCGGACCTCGGCCCGGTTCGACCGGATGCCGTCGATGACGGCGTCCAGGAAGTCCTCCATGGACGTGACGTCTCGCCCATTGGCGGCCTCGGACAGGGAGCGCAACGGTCCGTAGGACTTGGCGCGGTCGTCCATGTCAGTCTTGACGGAGGCCAGGACGACGGTCGTCAGGTCGATCGGCTGGTCGCGCAGGTCGGCGCGGAGACCAGCAGTGAAGTGGGCCAGCCCGGCCTTCGAGGCGGCGTAGGAGGCCAGGCCGGGAGGCGCGAACACGCCGGCCATCGACGACACGTTCACGATGTGGCCGCTGCCGCGTTCGAGCATGGCTGGCAGCACGAGCCGGCACAGGTGCATGGGCGCCAGCAGGTTGAGGGTGACCACTTGGTTGATCTCGTCGAGCGTGCGGTCCACGAACCAGCCCACGTGCTCGATGCCGGCGTTGTTGACGAGGATGTCGATGGGGCCGTCGTGGGTGATCGCCTTGACGAGGTCCGGGATCTCGTGGAGGTCGGCCAGGTCGGCCGGATACGCCTGGCCGCCGAGCTCGTCGGCCAGCTCGGTGATGCGCTCCGCGCTGCGGGCAACGAGCGCCACGGACCCACCCTCGGCAGCGATGCGCCGAGCCAGCGCCTCGCCGATGCCCTTGGACGCGCCCGTGATCACCACGCGACGGTTCTTGATCTCCACGCGCCACCTCCCGCGGCCGTTCCGACGCTACGCGATCGGTTGGGCCCGCACGGTGCTCGGAATGCCCTTGGCGGCACGGTCGTTGGTGGTCAAACGAGCACTGGAGATCGGTCATGGACTCGTCGGCGACCCAGACCCGCCTTGAAGGCGGCGTCAAGGAGCTGGGGCACATCGTCCTGTACGTGTCGGACCTGGAACGGTCCGTGCGGTTCTACCGTGACGTCCTGGGGTGGCCCGAGGTGTCCCCCGACGTGCCGGGCATGCCCGCCGCGGCCTTCAGCGGCGGCTCGACCCACCATGAGCTGCTGCTGATCGAGGTCGGCTCGGATGCCCACCCTCTCCCGGTCGGCAGGCGGCTGGGGATGTATCACTTCGGGCTGAAGGTCGGCGACTCCGACGACGAGCTGCGCGCCGCCCTCGTTCGCCTGGAGGAGTCCAACGTGCGGATCGTGGGCGCGACGGACCATCACGTCACGCACAGCCTCTACATCATGGATCCCGACGGCAACGAGATCGAGCTGTACATCGACGTGCCCGGGGTCGACTGGCGGCAGGATCCGACCCTGCTGCTGAAGCCGCCGCGCCCGCTGCGCCTGTAGGGGTCAGGTGGCCTCGGCCGTCATGACCGAGAAGATGGCGCCCTGCGGGTCGACGATCCCTGCCATGCGTCCGACGCCCTCGACGTCCATTGGCGGGTAGGACTCCGCACCGCCCAATTCCTGGGCACGGGCCAGCGTCTTGTCCACGTCCTCCACGGCGAAGTAGATGCCCCAGTGGTTGGGGATCTCGTCGGCGATCCCCTCCGGGCGACCCATGATCCCGGCGACGCCGTTCTCGCCACCTTCGACGATCGTGTAGATGAGCCCGCCGGGCAGTGGACGGTCTGGTAGGTCCAGTCGAGGACCCTGCCATAGAAGTCCTTGGCGTCCTCGACGCCGCCGGTCAACAGCTCGGCCCAGGTGAACGTCCCGGGCTCGTTGACGAGCTGCGCACCCGTGTGGGTACCCGGCTGCCAGAGGATGAAGCCGGCGCCCGTCGTGTCCATGCAGACGGCCATCGTTCCCGAGTCCATGACCTCCAGCGGCGGCATGAGCACCTGTCCGCCGGCTTCGGTCACGCGACCGACCGATCCTTCGACGTCGGCGGTGAGGAAGCTGGTGTTCCAGACATTTGGCATCTCCTCGAAGCCTGGGGGCTTGCCTCCGAGGCCAGCGACCTGCTTGCCGTCGATCCGGAAAAGGGTGTAGATGCGGTTGCCGGCGTCGTCGAACTGGTCCTCGGCCTCCCAGCCAAACAGCCCGCTGTAGTACTCCTTCGAGGCGTCGACGTGGTCGCTGGTCATGTCCACCCAGCACGGTGTGCCGGGGGCGTGAGAGGTGATCTCGGGCATCGCATGGCTCCGGTCGGGGGATGCTCGGCAACCTATGCCCGGCCGTCGGTCGTGTCATCCGCTCGAGGTGAACGTCGAGCGGACCGACGTTGCGCCGCCGCAGCGAGGCGAGCGCGTCGTGCGCGGAACGCACGACCCGGATCAGGGTGTGAGATCCGGTCTCCCAACCCGTCTGAAGGGAACACCGACGGTCCAGAGGGGCCGCAGACCAACCAAGGATCACACCATGAACCGCATGCTTCACCGCGCCCTGACCACCGTGGCCGCCACCGGACTGCTGCTGGTTCCTGCCGGCATCGCCCACGCCGACGGCAACCCACCCGAGGTCGAGTGCGACGGCCTCGAGTTCCTCACCAAGTTCGAGGGCAACGACCTGGACTTCGTCACCGCGTCCGTCGGCGTCACCGCCGACAAGGACGGCGTCGTCATCACGGTCTCCACGATCGACGACCCCGACAACAACGGCGTCGGGTCAGTCGTGGACCTCGCCTGGACGTCCCAGACCCCGGTTGACCGGATCGTCGTCAAGGCCGGCCAGGACTCGAATGTCCACGAGCTCGACGAGGCGGAGAACGGCGTTGTCGCGGCCGGTGCCGACAAGGACATCAGCCACATCACGTTCTGCTTCGACGAGGGCGACGAACCCGCCGACGAACCCGGCGACGAACCCGGCGACGAACCCGGCGACGAACCCGGCGACGAACCCGGCGACGAACCCGAGGACGAGCCGCAGCCACAGCCCGAGCCCGAGGACGAGCCAGAGGACGAGCCCGAGGTGCTGGGCACGGTCATCGAGCAGCCCGACACGCTTCCCCAGACCGGCGCTGCGTCGACGCTGATGCAGCTGCTGGCCGGGCTGGGCCTGGTCGGCACGGGTGGCGCTCTGGTGCGCACCGGGCGCCGGACGGCCGCCTGACAGGCACGCGCGGGGCCCCAGGCGCCTCGTTGCTCCGGATCCGGGGCGGCGAGGCGCCTTGGCGTCGTAACGGCTGCTTCAGGCTCCTCGCGTCGCGGCTCGACCGAGTCGGCCGGAGCCTCGACGGCGCAGGACACTGGCGAGCAGCGCCAGGGCGCCGAGTCCGGCCAGGGCGGCGCCTCCGCCGGTGGAGGGGGTCGGCTCGTCCGGAGCCTGTGGCGGTGCCACCTGTCCGGGCGCCTCGGGCGGTGCGTCGAGGGTGGGCCCACCGACCTGGCGGACGTGCAGCGGCAGGGCCACGGCGCCACCCTGGCGCGTGTCGGACACCGCGACGTGGACAACCCCGTCAAGGTCCACGGCAACCGAGAAGTAGTCACCCAGCCGACGGTCGGTCAAGTCGGCCTGGCACGTGGTGCCGTGCTGGCAGATCGTGCCGGTGTGGACGGGCTCAGCGGAGGCCTGCACGACCGTGAAGCCGGCTTGGTCAGACACATCGCAGCCCAGTCCCGTCCCCGTGTGGGCGACGGCCACGCTCCACTGCACGTCGTCGCCGCCCTCCTCGCCCGGCAGGGTGCCCTCGATCACGGCATCGCCCTGCAACCACGTGATGGCCACCTGGCCAGGCGCACCGACCTCGATCCATGGCCACACGTCGGCGTTCGCGTCCTGGTCGACGCGGGTCGGCAGCGACCAGGTTTCCCCCTGGTCGGTCGAAAACGCATACCAGATGCCCTGCTCGCGCAGCCCCGAGCCGTTGTCGGTCCAGACCGCGTAGAGGTTGCCGGCCCCGTCGATCGCCAGGGTCGGGTCGATGAGCCGCTGGACTCCGGACAAGCCGATGCCCTCGGCAATCGGCAGGACCTCGAACGTGAGGGTCTCGGCCTCGTTGCGGATGTTGGCGAACCGCGCGACGGCCAGGGTCCCGTTCTCTTCGTGCAGCG
>Ga0302046_10005390_pt1 | contig 11286 bp, 7 predicted proteins | sample RVTome_11_FD_200261 | JGI IMG/M metagenome (GOLD analysis project Ga0302046, IMG submission 200261) | Soil microbial communities from uranium-contaminated site in the Upper Colorado River Basin, Wyoming, United States - RVT147D111 (version 2) ... | reverse complement strand
TCCGGCGTGCCCGGGGGCCCGAGCTCGTAGTGGGTTCCCCACCCACCGTAGATGGCGAAGAGCATCACGATCGCGACCGGGACGCGGGCCGCAAACCCGTACGCGAGGAGCGTCCGGAAGAGAGCCGGCCATGTCTTGCAAATGACAAAAACGGCGGTTAGGGCGGCGAGGACGCCCGACGCGGCCTGAACGGCGAACGATTGAGAGATGGAAAAGAGGACCATGATCACGGCCGTGGCGGCCGCCAACGCAAGCAACGAGACCCCGGCCATCTTCCATCCGCTCGCGGGCGCGTGGCCCATCCTGGCCAGCTTGAGAGCGAAATAGACACCGAAGATCGGGACCAGCCAGGCGATCCCGACGATCGATCCGCCTCCGCCCGCTTCGCGACCGAAAAGGATCGGCGACCACTCATTGAGCTCGCCCACCAAACGTAGCAAGGTGACACCGAGGCTGATGAGAGCGGGGACGAGAATGAGCTGTTTTATATTCAGATTGAGGCTGGAAGACGCCATGAGACTCCTCCTTTGGAACCGGCGCGAGTCTACTCCTCTCCTGCCGTCGCGGCAATAAACGCCGCCCACGCTTGTCGCGCGACCGCGACCGAAGCCACCGCCAGGCCCGCCAGATCCGATGGCCAGCCCGGCAGCATGAGAAGCAGAGCCCCGGCAATCAACCCGGCGCGCACGAACGGTCCGGCGCGGCGGAACAAATATCCCTCCATTCCGGCAGCCAGCGCGATCACTCCCACGACCGCGGTCGCAAGGGCCAGCACAAGCGAGGGCACCGTGAAGTCATGCAAGAGCAGGACGGGAGAGAAGATGAAGATGTAGGGAACGACGAAACCGGCAGTCGCGAGCTTGACGGATTGGAGTCCGGCTTCCCAGGGGTTTGCTCCCGCGATCCCGGTCGCGGCGTAGACCGCGAGCATCACTGGAGGGGTGAGATCGGCGAGCGTTCCGAAGTACATCACGAAGAGGTGGGCCGCCAACGGCAGGACGCCCAGCTCCAGGAGGACGGGGGCGGCCATCGTGACGCAAATGATATAGGTCGGGATGGTCGGGAGCCCGAAGCCGAGAACGATGGAAGCGAGCATCGTCAGCACCGCCGCGGCGAGCACCGAGCCCCCGGAAAGCGCCAGGATGGCACCCGATAACTTGAGCCCCAATCCCGTCTGCGTGACCACGCCGACGATGATGCCCACCACCGCGCAGGCGACGGCCACCGGCACCGTATTCGCCACGCCCCGCTCGAGGGCGCCCGCCAGGTCCGCGATCCCGACTCCCCGGCGCCGAAAAACCTCCGCCCTGGAAGACCCGCCCCGCTTTCGTAAATCGGCCAGGGACCCGATCACGCTCACCGCGACGGTAAAGAGAATGGAATAGACGGCGGCGTAGGTCGGTGTGTAGCCGGAGAACAACAAGTAGACGAGAGCCGCCACCGGAAGCAAGAGATACCCGCGCCGAAAGAGAAGAGGGCCGAGACGAGGCAGCTCGTCTCGAGACAGCCCGCGCTGGCCTTCCCGCGCAGCACGGAAATGGATCATCGCGCCGGCCGCAAAGAAATAGAGGAAGGCCGGGATGACCGCGGCGGAGGCGATCCGCCCGTAAGGAATCGCCAGCATGTCGGCCATCAGAAAGGCTGCGACGCCCATGATGGGCGGCATGAGCTGCCCTCCCATGGAGGCCGTCGCTTCCACCGCCGCCGCGTACGCGGGAGAGAAACCGCTCCGTTTCATCAGCGGGATCGTGAAGCTACCCACCGTCACCACGTTCGCGATGGCGCTCCCATTGATCGTGCCGAGCAAGGCGCTCGAGATCACGGAGACCTTCGCGACACCTCCTCGCGTCCTTCCCGCGACCGCGAGGGCCGTTTCATTGAAGAAGTCCATGAGGCCGGTCCTCTCCAGAAACGCGCCGAACAACACGAAGAGCACGATGTACGTTGAGGAGACTCCGAGCGCGACGCCGAAGATCCCTTCGGTCGTGAGGCTCGTGTATTCCAAGATCTCGGTGAGCGAGTAGCCTCGGTGCCCGAAGCGACCGGGAATGTACGCCCCGAAGTAGCCATAGAGGAGGAACGCAGCGGAGAGAATCGAGAGAACCGGGCCGAGAAGGCGGCGACTGGCTTCGAGGACCAGCAAGAGAATTCCAGCCGCCGCCATCAAATCCCACGCCGTCGGCACCCCGGGCCGGAGGGCGATGGATTGATGGAAGGCGACGAAGTATCCGCCCACGACCAGCGAGACCCAGGCCAAGCCGCGGGAAAGGTGGTGTCGCTTTCCTTCCTCCCGTTTGGATAAGAAGAAGGCGAGCGCCAGCATTCCGGCGAGGTGCACCGCTCGGTGCTGGTACGCGACGAGTTCCCCGAAGCGAGAGGAATAGAGATGAAAGAGACCGAGCCCAATGGCGAGCCCCGAGACGACTCGTGAACGACGCCCGTTAGGGTTGGCGTTCGGTCGATCCGCTCCCGGCTTCATCCTCTTCCTGCTCGCGGAAAAAGCGCTCGGCGCCGGGATGGAGCGGGATGGTGACGTCGCGCCAGCGTGCGAGGGAGAGACGCCCCGCGGCCTGGTGAGTCGCTTCCAATTCGGACTGCCGTTGGTAGAGAAGCTTCGTGAGCTCGTACACGAGATCTTCCTCTAGTCCTTCGTGACACACGAGCAGATTGGAGACGCCGATGGTGGGAAGATCGTCCGGCATCGACCGATAGGTTCCCCCGGGAATGCGGGTCGGAAAGTAGTTGGGATCGAGTCCTTGGATGACTTCAGCTTTGTCCGCGTCGATGGGCACGAGCTTCGCGCCAACCGACGCGTCCAAGTCCATGATCGCGCTGACCGGATAGCTGGCATTGACGAAGCCGGCATCGATGGTTTGGTTCTTGAGCTGCTGGACGATCTCGGAGAAGGATAGATAATCGGCCTGGATATCGGCGTAGCTGAGCCCGTATGCTTCGAGGACGCGCTGCGCGTTGAAGTCGGTGCCACTCCCCGGTGCACCCACGCCGACCCTCTTGCCGCGCAGGTCGGCGACCGTCTCGATCGGACTCTCGCGATAGGTCACGAGCTGCACGACGTTGTCGTAGAAAGGGACCATCGCACGGAGATGTTGATAAGGCTCTGGGTGCACGTCGGTCCCGTGATGGTAGGCCTGGTAAGCCACGTCCGCCATGGTGAAGGCGATATCCGCCTGCCCGCGCTCCACCGCGCCGCAGTTGAAGAGCGAGCCCGCGGTGGACTGCGCCGAGACGTTGATACCGGGAAGGTTCTCCGAATAGATCCGAGCGATCGTGCCGCCGAGCGGGAAGTAGATGCCTCCCGTCCCGCCCGTAGCGATCGTCAAATGCCGCACCGGAGGGCCGCTGGGGGAACACGCCTCGCCGAGAACGCAAGCCAGCGCGACACCGATGACTTTCTGCAAGCCAGGACGTCTGCTGGGTGGATTCACGACTCAGGGTGCTATGGTTCCTCAGGCAACCAACGGAAGTCAACGCCGGGTCAGTCCTGTTAGTATAACGGACCAGAGGGATCGGCAGGCTGCTGAAAATCGAGTCAGCCTGCGCGAGCGCAGCGTTCGACTTCGCCAAGGCTTCGTCGGGACCCGCCGTCAGCCTTCGTTCGCCACAGCGGCCTCCGTGGGCGAACTTCGGCTAGACCTCGCCGAAGCTTCAGCGAAGGCGGGAAGCCCGAAGGGCGTAGGCGGGAGCCCGGCGCGAATCGTCCGCATTCGGGCTCCTTCGAAGAAATCAGATGTTCCGGGGCGACCACGGAGGGCTGCTCACCGGATAATGCGCCGCCAAAAGCACAGGCCGTGGGGGTGGCCGCCTTCGTCCGCATTCCGAACGAAGAGAACTTCGGCGGACCAGCCGAAGCTTCCAGCGAAGGCTGGGGGCCCCACGGCATTAAGGAAGTAATTGACGAGAGGATATCGCCATGCCGATGGACGGTCCACTGCCCGCGCTTCCGCTTTCAGAATGGGTCGAAACGAAGACCACGCTTCACATCTTGACCCAGATCGTGGGGAAGATTCGCCTTGGGCTCAGCCCGAAGCTCAATCACTGGTGGCACGCGCCTCTCTATGTTACGGCGCGCGGATTGACGACCAGTGCCATACCGTACGGCAACACGTCTTTCGACATGGAGCTCGACCTCGCGGACCATCAGCTCGTCATCCGTTCGAGCGACGGCGAGGTAAGAAAGGTGAAGCTCGAGAACCACACCATCGCGCAATTCTATCGCGAGCTATTCTTCTCTCTGGGGAGCCTCGGTATCGATGCTCCGATCCTGGCGAAACCGTTCGATCCGTCCAAAGTCAAGAGCCGGGAGCCCTTCGCGAGCGACGAAACGCACGCCACCTACGAAGGGAGCTACGCGCATCGTTTCTGGCGAGTTCTGGTATCGGTGGATGGCGTCTTCAAACAATTCCGCGGGCGCTTCATCGGTAAATGTAGTCCGGTTCATTTTTTCTGGCACAGCTTCGACCTCGCCGTCACGCGCTTTTCGGGACGGCCGGCTCCGGTGAACGAGAACGCCGACCCGGTCACCAGGGAAGCGTATTCACATGAAGTGATCAGCGCGGGCTTCTGGCCGGGCGACGACAACGTGCCGGAGCCGGCCTTCTACACCTACGCGCACCCGGAGCCCGCCGGGCTCGCCGAGGAGACGCTGCGGCCAGAGGCCGCTTGGTGGGAGACGCAGAGTGGCAGCTCGATGGCTCTCTATCGCTACGAAGATTTCCGCACGGCGCGGGATCCCGAAGCCGATCTCCTGGACTTCATGCAGAGCGCCTACGACGCCGGCGCCAAGCTCTCCCAGTGGCCGCGAGAGACCCTCGAGCGGAGACGGTGAGCGCCGAGGCGCTGTCTCGAAGAGCAAAAAGAATCGATCGGCGCACGAAGCCGTTATAATGCTTCCGTGAAGCGGATCCTTTCCACGCTCCTGCTTTGCAGCATGGTGGGCGCTTGCGCCGGTCGCGGCCCACGACCTACCGCTCCCCCGAGCGTGCCAGCGCCACCCCCCGCTCCCGGTACGATTCAAGAGGGGCTCGCGTCCTGGTATGGACTCGACGAAGCGGGTCGTCCCACCGCCAGCGGAGAGCCAATGGATCCGGAGGCGTTTACCGCCGCGCACCTGACCTTCCCTTTTGGCACGCTCCTTCGCGTCACGGACGGGGACAGCGGCCGCAGCGTGATGGTCGTGGTCAACGACCGGGGGCCCTTCGTGGACAACCGAATCCTGGACCTGTCCTACGGCGCCGCCCGAGCGCTGGATATGGTGCGTCGGGGCGTGGCACCGGTCCGCATCGAAGTGATTCAGGTCGATCGCAGCCGGCTCGCGACGAGGTGGCGGGTGCAGGTGGGCTCGTTCGAGAACGAGAGTCACGCCGAGGAGCTCGCCTACTCGATTCGTAGCCAGGGATACGATCCGGTCGAGGTTTCCATGTTCCGCCGGAACGATCGTCAATACTATCGAGTCTGGGTCGGCGAGTATATCGGGCGTTCCGAGGCGGAGGACCTGGCCGAGAGATTACGACGCGAGGGACGAGAGACCGTCATCATGCAGACGCCCTTCGGCTCGGCTCGCTGAACGCGGCTCGTTTGCTCACCGGGACGTCTCAAGGAAAGGAGACGATGAAGCTACTTGCCTTTCAGGGATACCGCTACGCCGCCAAAGCCGGGGAGCCTGACCAACTCGTCGCTCCCCCTTTCGATCAGATCGATCCCGTCCTTCGTGATCGGCTGCACGCGCGATCGCCGAACCAGTTCTCGCACCTGACGCGTCCGGTCGCCGAGGGCGATGGCGATGCTCACCACCATGCCCGCGCGCTGCACGAAGATTGGCTCGCCCGCGGGATCGTCGTACGCGACGCCGAACCTTCGCTCTACCCGTACGTGATCGAGCTGGCCGAGGGTGGTCTGCGCCGTGGGTTGTGCGGCCTGGTGGGAGTCGGACCGTCTTCGGCGGGAGATCTGCGGCCCCACGAGGAGACGGTGGACAAACCGCTGAACGAGCGCCTGGCCCTCCTCGAGACGTTGCGCATCGACCTCGAGCCGGTGATGTACCTGGCCGAGGACGCCGGGGAGCTCGAGAACCTCATCGCGGAAGGGACTCGCTCGGCGTCCGCGCTGGTGAGGGCCCGCGACGCGACGGGGAACGTCCACAGCCTCTACCGCATCGAAGAAGCCAATCGTATCGAGCGCTATCAGACACTACTCGGCGATCGCTTCGCCGCCATCGCCGACGGTCACCACCGCACCAAGGCGGCGCAGCTCTTCGCCCGCAAACACGCGGCGCCGGAAGGGACCGCCGCCTGCGCCAAGATGGCCGTTCTCATCAGCCTGGCGTCCGAGCACCTTCGCATCGATCCGATCCATCGCGGAGTCTCGGTCCCCCTCGATCGAACCGGGGTCGCCGAGCTCGCGGCTGGGCGGATCGCATGGCAGGGAAAAGGGGGTGGCGATCTCGCGAAAGCGGTCGCGGAGTCGCCCCAACCGTCTCTCGGCGTCTGGTTTCAAGGCTCGACGCCGGAGATCTGGAAGTTGGATCCGAAACAAATATCGGCAACTGCTCCGCGCGGCGGCTCCACGTTGCCGGTCGTCCTTCTTCACGATCCGCTGCTCCGCGTCGCCGGCCTCGAGCGACGGAGCGCCACCGACGGGACCATCCGGTACGTCGACGATCCGGAGCGTTTGTTCGAGATGATCGAAACCGGTGAGTGCCAAGCCGGATTCTGGCTTCCTCCCATGAGTGCGGCGGACTTCGCGGCCGCCACCGCCAGCGGCGAGGTCCTGCCCCCCAAGTCCACCCGCTTCCTGCCCAAATTGATCTCGGGGCTCGTCTGGGCGGGCCACGACGCAGCGGTCCGGTAAACGATCGTTCATGAAGAACAGCGGAACGAGCGAGGCTCCCTACGGAAGCTGGAAGTCGCCCATCACTTCGGATGCCATCGTGGCGACCACGATCGGCGTCGGCGGAACCTCATTCGACGGAGAGGACATTTACTGGCTCGAGAACCGACCGCAGGAAGGAGGCCGTGCGGTCATCGTGCGTCTCGCTCCGGACGGGCGCCGGGAAGACGTGAACCCTCCTCCTTTCAACGCGCGATCACGCGTTCACGAGTACGGCGGCGGCGCTTACACGGTGAAGGACGGAGTGGTCTATTTCACGAACTTCGTCGACCAGCGTATCTATCGTCAAAGGGTCGGATCTCGAATGCCCGAGCCGATGACGCCGGAAAGCAAAGAGGCATCGATACGGTACACCGATCTCGCGGTAGCCCCGCGCGGCACATGGTTGGTCTCCGTGCGGGAGGAGCACGGCGCGGGGGGAAGAGAACCCGTGAACACGCTCGTTTCCGTGGACGTCGGGGACGTTAGTGAAAGGCATCCCGGCATGGTGATCGCCGAGGGCCACGATTTCTACGCCTCGCCGCGCTTCGACGCGGACGGCTCACACCTCACGTGGATCAGTTGGGACCATCCCAACATGCCCTGGGACGGCTCGGAGCTCTGGGTTGCGGAAGTCGGGGCACGAGGCGATCTGATCGACGCGAAGCGGGTTGCCGGTGGCCGCGCGGAGTCCATCTTCCAACCGGAATGGTCGCCCGATGGCGTCCTGTACTTCATCTCCGACCGAACCGGCTGGTGGAATCTCTGTCGCCTCGAGGACAGCCGTGTGGAAGCGATTTGTCCTCGGGAGGCGGAGTTCGGTCTACCTCAATGGGTATTCGGACTGAGGACGTATGACTTTCTGTCACCCACGACCATCGTGTGCACGTACCAAGAAGGCGACCGCACCCATCTCGCGAGGCTCGCGATCGATACCGGGCGACTCGATCCCGTCGAGACACCACACACAGAGATCGAAGGGATCCGAGTGCACGGCGAGCACGCACTCTACCAGGGAGGCGCGCCAGACAGACAGACGGAGCTGGTGCGGATCGATCTCGCTACCGGAGAGACCGAGGCGTTGCGCCGTTCCAGCACGCTCGAGATCGAAGAGGCATTTCTCTCCATCCCGGAGCCCCTCGAGTTCCTCACCGAAAACGGTCTGACCGCTCATGCCTTCTTCTATCCTCCCAAGAACGATCGCTTCCGGGCGCCGGACGGCGAAAAACCCCCTCTTCTCGTCCTCAGCCATGGTGGCCCCACCTCGGCGACCGACACCACGCTCAGTCCCTCCGTCCAGTACTGGACCAGTCGCGGCATCGCGGTGGTAGATGTCAACTATGGCGGCAGCACAGGCTATGGTCGAGCCTATCGCGAGCGACTCAATGGAGAGTGGGGCGTCGTGGACGTGGACGACTCGGTCCACGCCGCGAAGCACCTGATCGATGCCGGGCGCGTGGATCCCGGCCGCATCGCGATCCGCGGCGGTAGCGCGGGCGGCTACACGACACTCGCCGCGCTCACGTTCAGGGATCTCTTCAAAGCCGGAGCGTCTTACTACGGGATTTGCGATCTGGAAGTCCTGGCCCGCGACACGCACAAGTTCGAATCGCGGTATCTCGACTCCCTCATCGGTCCCTACCCTCAGACAATCGACCTCTACAAGAGCCGTTCACCGATCCATTTCGTCGACCGGCTCTCCTGTCCCATCATCTTTTTTCAGGGACTGGATGATAAGGTCGTGCCGCCCAACCAGGCGGAGCTCATGTTCGAAGCGGTCCGCAAGGCGGGCTTCCCGACTGCCTATCTGACCTTCGAAGGGGAAGGTCACGGTTTCCGCAAGGCAGAGAACATCAAAAGAGCTCTGGACGGTGAGCTCTATTTCTACGGCAAGGTCTTTGGTTTTTCGCCCGCCGATGCCATCGAACCGATGAGAATCGAAAACCTGTCGGTTCGTGAGGCGTGACGTCGAAGCGCCCAAAAAGAGCTCCCGATAACGAAAGGCGGGGCGAGCGTGCCCACCCCGCCCTTCACGCTGCCTGGGAAGCAGCCTAGGAATGAGTGACTCAGGCTGAGCTCCAACGGCTTTGAAAGCCAGGCTTGGAACCGTCCACCGGGTGGCTTTCGCCTTCGCGCGCCGCCCGCAACGACAATCCAAGACCGATAACGGGTCGAACCTGAGTGGAAGCGATCTGGTGTGCGACCTTCAAGAGCAACCGAGCTCGCGTGATCCGTGCGGCCGGTCTCAGGCTCTTGAAGGCTTTGTATCGCCAGGTGGAGTCACGAAGTGTCTCCTTTCGGGTCGTTCGGCAGGCGCTGACGAGCTGCCTTCTGAGCTGATCCATTAGTTACACCCGGGTCGGGGGAATGTCAATAGAAAACGTGGACTCCCTCCTTCGAAATCAAGCCCTCAACAACTTGAAAGCGTGGCCCCACTCGTTCCTCCGGAATCCCGGAATGCACCAGAGAATGCACAGCGGCTCGATGGCGCGGGCCGCCGGGGCTCCTCCCATGTCTTCCGTCTCCCAACCGAACTGGGTCAGGATGGAGGTCACTTCCTTCCTGGCGCTTTCGTCGTTGCCGGCGATGAACATCGACGGTTTGCTTCCAGCAAACTCCGGGTCGACCATCAGCGCATTGCCAACACAGGAGAAAGCTTTCACGAAACGCGCCCTGGGCTCCTTCTTCTGGAGTCTTTCCATCAGCGACTCGTCGAGATCGGTAAAAAAGCGCAGCACTCCGTCTTCGGGCGGCTCGTCAGCAATGGGATTCGTCGTATCGATGACGATCTTCCCCGCCAGGTTCTTCGAGCCCGCGAAGTCGAGCGCGGACTCGGCCGCGCCACCCTTGACCGCGAGGACGACGGCCTCGCCGAACTCCGCCGCGTCCGAAAAGCTACCGGCCCGAACGCCTTTGCCCGCACCGGCGAGCCAGTCCGAGAGCTTCTCGGGGCTTCGTGTTCCCATCATCACTTCGTAACCATGCTTCACGAATCCCGCGGCGAGAACCTGGCCCACCATGCCCGAGCCCAGTACGCCAATCTTGGATAGCGCCATTTCATAGCCTCCCTAGAAAGAGGGTCAGCCTGCAATCTAGTCACGAGGTCCGCCGATCGCCAAACGGGGTTCGGGCGCGATCAGTTCAGAACGGTGAGACGGGCAACGGTGACGAGCTCGTCCTCGGTGGACGTTCTCGGTCTCACCCTCACCATTTGATCGCGACGGGTATTGAAGAAACCCATCGCGATCTCGAAAGAGCTCGATGACCAGTCCTCGGGAACGGTCACGTCGTGCGCGTCGGCGATGAATCGGCCCGGTTGCCAGAATCTCAATCGATAGAGACGCTGCAGAGAGCTGGGGGCGAGAGTCTCCCCTTCCCCGCGCCTCGCTCCCTCGCCGGGCCTTACCTGCAGTACCAACCTCCAGGTCGGGGGTAGTTGCTCCAGAACCTGGAAATAGTACGTGATGCGGAAGCTCTCGCCGCGACGGACCTCGGTACGAGAAAGATCGTAGCCGATTAGAGCGAGGCTTTCGTGAAAGACCGCATCCAGAGGATTCTCGACCGGCGGCCTCGAATCGAGCACGGAAGCCTCGACCTGATCGCGATGGTGTCGCCGATAGGCCTCGTCGAGGCTTGCCCGCCACTCCCGAAGCTCCCGACGCCGCCGCTCGACGTCCTCGCCCATCGCGTCGGCGAGGTTTGTGGTCTCCTGGGGATCTGTGGAAAGGTCGAAGAGCTCGTCCGGCTGGTTATCATAGTGATAGATGAATTTCTCCCAGCCCGAAAGCCGCCCCAGACACCGGTTCTCGTGGAAGCAGGTGAACGAGAGCGAGCGCTCCGCGGGTAGGGACAAGATCGAGCTTCCCGGATAGGCATCCTCAGAGATCTCGAAGCCCAGCAGATCGGCCGCGCTCGGCAAGACATCCAGGAGGCTCGCGGGACCCGCGACGCGTCTCGGCTCATCGACTCTCCCCGGGGCGTGCACGAGAAAAGGAACCCGCATGACCTCATCGTAGAGAACGTCGTCGTGCTTGGAACGCCGATGCTCGCCAAACGCCTCACCATGATCTCCCACGATGAGAAAAACGGTCTTCTCGTATAGACCCAGCTCCTGATATTGAGTGATGAGATTTTTGAGGAAAAAATCCTGGTAGTGGACCGCATTGAGATAGAGATTGTGAGTTTCCCTCTCGGTGAAGGCCACCCTCCCGTACCGTGTCGGAGCCAGATACTGGTGATGCGGTGTGATCGTCAAGTACGTGGCGAAGAAGGGCTCGCCGCGATGGCTCTCCAGCCAGCGCCGGCTCGGGGCGAGCATGATGTCGTCTTCGAAGCCGAAGTAGTTCGCCCTTTCGAAACCGCGGCTCCTCATCGACTCCCCGGGATAGAAATCCTGGAAGC
>Ga0302046_10005388_pt1 | contig 11288 bp, 9 predicted proteins | sample RVTome_11_FD_200261 | JGI IMG/M metagenome (GOLD analysis project Ga0302046, IMG submission 200261) | Soil microbial communities from uranium-contaminated site in the Upper Colorado River Basin, Wyoming, United States - RVT147D111 (version 2) ... | reverse complement strand
ATCAATTTTTGATCCGGCCCAAATGCGACCCGATCTAAACCACCAGGCCGTCGGCGCGCGGCGGCGGCTGGTTGGCGGCGGCGGCGGTGAAGGCGGGCACCGTCTGGAAATAGACCTCGCCCTTGAAATCGTTGGCCTGGCGCACCTCGCCGAACAGCACGCCGATCTCGCCGCGCACGCTCTCGGGCAGGGGGGCGGTGGAGCGCACCACGAGGTCGAAGCGCCCGCGCGCCGCGAGCCCGTCGAGCTGCAGCGGGCCGAGGCGGCTGAAATCGAGCTCGAAGACGAAGCGCGACGGCATCTCCGCGTCGCCGCCCTGGCGCCCGCGGCGCTTCAGGTAGAGCCGGATCTGCTGTTGCTGGCCGCCGTCGAAGACCGGCAGGTTGAAGACGCGCCAGTCGCCGGAGTCGTTGCGCGCCAGGCGCGAGAGTTGGCTGAAGTCGTCGGCCAGCGCCTTGGTCGCCGCGGCGCCCTTGAGGCGCGTGTGTTCGTTCAGCGTGTCCTGGCCGAGCCAGCCGCGCAGATCGCCGCCGCGCAAGGCCGACATCAGCAGCGCCAACGCGCTGCCAAGTTGCGCTCCCGGCCTGGGCACCGCCGCATCGACCGCCGCGGCGACCGCCGGGACCGCGGTCTGCCGCAGCGCCTCGACCGCCCTGTCGAGCGCCAGCCATGGCGAGGGCGGGGTGGCAGCGCCGGCGCGCCCGCCCGCCGCCGCGGTCTCGGCCGCGGCCGGCGCCAGGGATGCGTTCGCCGCCGGACCGCCCGGAGCGGTTGCCATCGTGCCGAGAGCGCCGAGAGCGCCGAGAGCGCCGCCCGGGCCGGCTCCCGGTGCAGGCGCGGTCCCGGCAGGCCCCCGGGCGCCGGCGGGCGCGGCCAGGGGCGAGTTTGGCGGAGGCGGGGCTCCGGCGCCGGCTGGCCCGGACGGTCCAGTCGGTGTCGCCGAGGCGGCCGGTGCCGCCGGGGCGGCAGGCGATCCGGCCGGCTGGCCTTGGGGCGATCCGACCGCCGGCGTCGGGCTGCCCGGAACCGGTGCCCGACCCGAGGTCGCGGGTGCATTCGTGGGCGCGGCGCTCGTGGAGGCCGCGCCCTGGCCGGCCCCGGGCGTGGGTGGGTTCGCCGCCGCGCCGCGGGCCGTCGCGCCCTGTCCGGCCGAAGCCGGCGTCGCGGGCTGGCCGGCGGTTGGGTTGGCGGCCGCCGACGGCGGCGCTCCGGGGGGTGGCGATCCGACGACGGGGGCGCCCGGCCGGGGCGCGCCGGACGCGGACGGGTTGGCATGGGCGGCCGGCGCGGCCTGGACCGGATACCCGCTTGTCGACGAAGCGCCCTGGTAGGCGCCGAGGCCGGCCGGGCTCGGCGGCGCCGGCGATCCCGGCGTGGCGGGCGGCGCGGCGGCGGCCGGTGCCAGTGGCGCCCGGGGGGCGATCGCTGGGCCGGCGGGCGGCGGCAATGGCGAGCCGGCCGTGGCTTGTGTCGAGGGCGCTTGGGGCAGCGGCGCGCCCGGCCGCGCGGACGGTGGCGCGGGCGAGGCTTGCGCCGGCGTCGTCGGGGCGGCGGCCGGCTGCGCCCGGTTGGCCGATTGTGCCTGACCGCCGGACTGGTTGCTCGTCTGGCCGCCCGACTGGCCCGGCTCGCCGCCGGCGGGCCTGCGGCCCGCGGAGGAGATCAGGATCACGCGGACCTGGCCGCCGGTCGGCTGGAGCTGGAGCACGACGTGGGTGTTGATCGGCGGCGCCGCCGTCGTCCGCACGCCGATCTCGCCGTGGCTCGTCTGCACCGCGACCAGGCCCTGCGCGGTGCGGCCGACCACCACGCCTTCCACGATGGTGCCGGCGGCAAGGCGCGCCAGGCTCGGCGGCGGGGCCGGGATCACGCCGTGCGAGGGGGCTGCGCTGTTCGGCTGGTGCGCGAAGGGCAGGGCCGGCGGAATGTTGGTCATGGCGGGTCGGTCAGCCCCTGGGCGACGGCCGCGACGTCCACGGCCGCCTCGCAATTGGGGAAGCGCGCCAGCAGCGGCGCCTGGTGCCGGATGCAGTCGGGCACGCGCGGGTCGCGCCGCACGATGCCGGCCAGTCTCGGGGTGAACTTGAGGAAGTTCTCGCAAGCCCTGGTGAGCGTCCGGTAGGCGTGCTCGCCGGCGGCCTTGCTCGGCGCCATGTTGACCACGATGCGGATGTCGCTCTTCGGCTGGTCGCGCACGGTCAGCTTGATGAAGGCATAGGCGTCGGTCAGGCTGGTCGGCTCCTCGTTGGTGACCACCAGGACGGTGCCGGCGGGCCGCACCATCCGGCGCACCGTGGTCTCGATGCCGGCGCCGAGATCGATCAGCACGTGGTCGTAGGCCGGCGCCAGGTCGACCAGCCGCGCGCCCAGCGCGTCGAGGCGCTCGATCGGCAGCCGCGCCAGCCCGCCCACGCCCGAGCGGCCGGCGATGATGTCGAAGCCGGTCTCCGCGTTCGACAGGATCGCGTCGGTCAGCGCCGTGCGCCCGCTGAATACGGTCTGCAGGTCGGTGTCGGGCATCAGGCCGAGCTGGATGTCGACGTTCGCCAGGCCGAGGTCGCCGTCGAACAGCAGCGTGCGCCGGCCCTGGCGGGCCAGCGTCTGGGCCAGGGTGATCGCCAGCCAGGTCTTGCCGACCCCGCCCTTGCCCGAGGCGATGGCGACGATGCGCCGGTCGGATGCGGCCGGGTCGGGACCCGGTTCGGTCATTGGTGTCGCGTTCATGAGACGGCCTCGGGTGCGTTGGTTCTGGCCTCGGGCAAAGCCGTCGGCGGTTGGCCGATGCGATCGAGCAAAATGCGGGCGAGGGTGGCGGCATTGGCGGGCGCCAGCCCGTCGCCGATGGTCGGGCTGGCGCCGAGCTCGGCGAGCGCCAGGGCGCCGCTCGCCGCCGCCAGGATGCCGCCGTGGCGGCGCGTGGCGTCGAGGCGGGTGGCGATCATCCGGCCGGCGCCGACGGCGGCGAAGGCGCGGCCGATCTCGGCGGCCTCGAGCGCGTCGCCGCCGGCCGCCAATACCAGCACCGGCTCGGCCCCGGCGGCCGCGGCGGCGCCGGCCAGCGCGCCCATCTCGGCCGGATCGAAGGGGTTCACGGCGGCGCTGTCGATGAAGGTGGCGCGGCCGGCGGCGGCGCGCGTGCGCTCGGCGAGCGCGATGTTGCCGTCGGCGGTCTGCAGTTCGAGCTTGAGGATCTGGGCGAAGACCGCGAGCTGGGCGGTGCCGCCCGCCCGCGCGGTGTCGCTGGAGATCAGCGCGCAGTCGAGCCCGGCGAGGCGCGCGCGCGCGGCGAGCTTGGCGGCGGCGACGGTCTTTCCGGTCCCCGGCGGGCCGACCAGCATGACCGGACGCAGCGGCCTGTCTTCGACCGGGGCGAAGCGGAGGCGTCCCTCCAGCGCCCCGGCGAGGGCGATTTCGGGCGCGCCGGCCGGATTGGCGCCGGAGGCGTGCACGCCGTCGAGCAGCCTGTCGATGAAGCCGAGCGGCGCGCCGTGCTCGTTCAGCGCCTCGATGATGGCGGCCGAGCCGGGGCTTTGGGCCGGCGCGAAGTCCTCGTCGTCGTCGTCGTGGTCGATGGCGGCGGTGACCCAGACGTCGCCGGTGTTGGGTACGGTCTGCGAGGAGATGATCACCGCCTCCTCGCCGAGCGCCTGGCGGACGCGCTCCATCGCCTCGCCCATCGTCGCCGCCGTGAATGTCTTGAGCCGCATCGTTCCGCCGCCCCGCGCCTAGAGGGTGTCCAGGGTCTTGATGCGGGCCTTGGGATGCACCTCGTTCTGCGACATGATCGTCGTCATCGGGCGCACCCGCTCGACGATCGAGCGGACGTAGGGGCGGATCGTCGGACTGGTCAGCAGCACCGGGCTCTCGCCCAGCATGGCCTGGCGCTCCATCGTCTGGTTGAGCGCCATGATGAATTCCTGAAGCTTGCTGGGCGCCATCGCCAGCTGCTTCTCCTCGCCCTCGCCGGCGATCGCCTCGACGAAGGCCGACTCCCATTCGGGCGACAGCTGGACGATCGCCAGATGGCCCTGCGGGCCGACGTTCGACTCGCAGATCTGGCGCGCCAGGCGCATCCGCACATGCTCGGTGATCAGCGTGAAGCTGCGGGTGTAGGCGCAGGCCTCGGCAATGCCCTCCAGGATGGTCGGCAAATCGCGGACCGAGATGCGCTCCGACAGCAGGTTCTGCAGCACCCGCTGGATGCCGCCGACCGCAATCTGGCTCGGCACCAGGTCTTCGACCAGCTTGCGCTGGCCTTCCTCGAGCTCGTCCATCAGCTTCCTGGTCTCGGCGTAGGACAAAAGCTCGGCCATGTTGTCCTTGATCACCTCGGTCAGATGCGTGGTGACCACGGTCGAGGGCTCGACCACGGTGTAGCCTTTGAACTGGGCCTCCTCGCGATGCGCCGAGTCGACCCACATGGCGGGCAGTCCGAAGGTCGGCTCGTTGGTGTCCTCGCCGGGCAGGGCGATCTTCTCGCCGCGCGGGTCCATCACCAGCAGCATGCCGGGCCGGGCGTCGCCGCGGCCGGCCTCGATGTCCTTGACCCGGACGACGTAGGAATTGGCCGGCAGCTGCATGTTGTCCTGGATGCGCACCGCGGGCATGACGAAGCCCATCTCGCCGGCGATCTGGCGCCTCAGCGCCTTGATCTGGTCGGTCAGGCGCTGGTCCTGGTCCTGGTTGATCAGCGCCAGCAGGCCGTAGCCGAGCTCGAGGCGGATCTGGTCGATATGAAGCGCCGAGGAGATCGGCTCCTCGGTCGGAATCTCCGCCGCCTCCGCGGCGATCGCGGCCTCCTCGTCGAGCGCCGCCTGTTCCCGGCGCCGCGTCAGCATCCAGGCGGCCCCGCCGGTGAGGCCGGCCAGGGTCACGAAGGGCACCATCGGAATGCCCGGCAGCAGCGCCAGCGCGCCCATCAGCGAGGCGCTGACGCCCAGGGCCCGCGGATAGCCGCCGAGCTGGGCGAAGAGCGCCTTGTCGGTCGAGCCGACGACGCCGGACTTGGAGACCAGCAGGCCGGCGGCGGTCGAGACGATCAGCGCCGGGATCTGCGATACGAGGCCGTCGCCGACGGTCAGGATGGTGTAGCTCTGGGCGGCGTCGGCGAGGCTGAGGTCCTGCTGGGCCACGCCGATGACGATGCCGCCGACGATGTTGATGAAGGTGATGATGAGGCCGGCGATGGCGTCGCCGCGCACGAACTTGGCGGCGCCGTCCATCGATCCGAAGAAGGTGCTCTCGTCCTCAAGCGACTTGCGGCGCGTGCGCGCCTCGTCCTCTTCGATGAGGCCGGCCGAGAGATCGGCGTCGATCGCCATCTGCTTGCCGGGCATGGCGTCCAGGCTGAACCGCGCGGTGACCTCGGCGATGCGGCCCGAGCCCTTGGTGATGACGACGAAGTTCACCAGGATCAGGATGGCGAAGACGATCAGGCCGATGACGAAATTGCCGCCCATCACGAAGTTGCCGAAGGCCTGGATCACCTGGCCCGCGGCCCCCGGCCCCTCGTGGCCGTTGCTGAGGATGAGGCGCGTGCTGGCGAGGTTGAGCGCCAGGCGCATGATCGTCGCGATCAGCAGCACCGTCGGAAACGAACTGAAGTCGAGCGGACGCGAGATGAACAGCGCGACCATCATGATCAGCACCGAGAAGGTGATCGACAGCGCCAGCGCCGCGTCGAGCAGCCAGCGCGGCATCGGCAGGATGAGCACCACCAGGATGCAGGTGACGCCCATGGCCAGCGCGATGTCGCCGCGCTTGAGCGCCACCACCACGCGCGACAGCGGGCTCGGGCCGGCGGGTAGGCCTGCCGGGGCGACCGGGGTGTCGACGGCGTCTGCCATTCGTTATGCCTCTCAGCCGGCGCGGCTAGACCGCCGCCCGCTCGCCTTCGCCCGGGGCGGGAACCTGCAAGCCCTGGCCGGAATAAAGCTTCAGCTTGTTTCTGAGCGTACGGATCGAGATGCCGAGGATGTTGGCGGCGTGGGTGCGGTTGCCCAGGCAATGCTGCAGCGTGTTCAGGATTAGGTCGCGTTCGACGTCGGCCACGGTGCGGCCGACCATCGCCGTGGTCCCGGCGGAAGCCGCATCGGCATCGTCGCTGGCGCCCAGGGCATCGGAGATCATGATCGCCTGGGGCCCGATGGTGTCGCCCTCGGCCAGCAGCACCGCCCGGTGCATCGCGTTCTCAAGTTCGCGCACGTTGCCGCGCCAGTGATGCGCGCGCAGCGCCTCGATCGCGGCGGGCTCGATCGGCCGCGCGGGCATGGCGTTCAGCTCGGCGAACTTCACCGCGAAATGCTCGGCCAGCAGGTTGATGTCGTCGAGCCGCTCGCGCAGCGGCGGCAGGTTGAGCGTGAAGACGTTGAGCCGGAACAGCAGGTCCTCGCGGAAGCGCCCGTCGCGCACCTCCTCGGCGAGGTCGCGGTTGGTGGTCGCGATCACCCGGATGTCGATCTTGACGGGCTGCGAGCCGCCGACCCGGTCGATCTCGCGCTCCTGGATCGCGCGCAGCAGCTTGGCCTGCAGGTGCGGGTCCATCTCGGAGATCTCGTCGAGCAGCAGGGTGCCGCCCGAGGCCTCCTCGAACTTGCCGATGCGCCGCGCGACGGCGCCGGTAAAGGCGCCCTTCTCATGGCCGAAAAGCTCTGATTCCAAAAGGTTTTCCGGGATCGCGGCGCAGTTTACGCTGACGAAGCGCTCGCTCGCGCGCTTGCTCTTCTGGTGGATCTGGCGCGCGATCAGCTCCTTGCCGGTGCCCGATTCGCCGACGATCAGCACGCTGGCGTCCGACGGCGCGATCTGGTCGGCCAGGCTGATCACCTTGTCCAGCGGGCCCGGCCCGTGGATCAACTTGCTGGTCTCCTCGGTGGCCGCCTCCAGGATCGCCGCGATCAGCTCCGGGTCGGGCGGCAGCGGCACGTATTCCTTGGCGCCGGCCTTGATCGCCTCGACCGCGGCGTCGGTCTCGTTGCCGATCCCGCAGGCCACCACCGGCGCATTGATGCGCTCGGAGGTCAGGCTCGCCATCATGCCCTTCACGTCGAGGTTCACGTCGACCATCACCAGGTCGGCGCCCTGACCGCCGCGCAACGCCGCCAGCGCCGCCGCAATGGTGTCGACATGGGCGACCTTGGCCCCGCGCGCCATCGCGATCTTCGCGGCCGCGCTGATATGGCCTTCGAGCGTCCCAACAATCAGCAGTCGCATCGTCTATCTCCGCCTGACCTGGTCGTCGCCGTTCGCGCGGCGACCTATTTTCTGTCTGACTTGATGATCTCGGTCATGGTGACGCCGAGCCGCTCGTCGACGATCACCACCTCGCCGCGCGCGACGAGCCGGTTGTTGACGTAGATGTCGACGGCCTCGCCGACCTTGCGGTCGAGCTCCACCACCGCGCCGCGGCCGAGCTTGAGCAGTTGGTTGACCTGCATGGTCGCCTTGCCGAGCACCGCGGAGACCTGCACGGGGATGTCGAAGACGGCCTCCAGATCGCGGGCCGTGCGCACGATCTCGGTTTCCCCGTCGGCCGCCGCCATGGCGTCCATGCCCGGATCGGGCGCCGGCGTCGCGGCCGGCTCGACGGCCGCGGCCGCGTCGTCCGGCAGCTCCTGGAGATTGAGATTGTTGTCGTCAGCCATCGCTTGAGACTCCTGGATTGGACGGGCTGGGATTGGACGGATCGTCCGGCATCGGGGCTGATTGGGCGATCGGCTGCTCGATTGCGGCCGGCGCGTTCGCATCGAAGGCGGCGGCGTCGAAGTCCGGCGCCGTCGGCACGGCGTCGTCGAAAACGATGGGCGTGGCGCCGGCCGGCTGGGCCTCCAGCGTGCGTGTCAGGAGCTCCTCGACCTCGGACCAGAGCCGATCGACGTTGCGCTCGGCGCCGCCGTCGGCCCATTCGACCAGGCAGTCGGACAGTCCCATCTGATCGTCGGCGAGCAGCACCACTTCGCCGGAATAGCCCGCCTTGCTGGACATCTCGGAGATGCGGGGCTGCAGGATGTCGAGCATCGCGTCGGGCACCCGGAAGACCACGCGCGGCTCCTCGATCATGCGCTTCAGCGCGCCCTGGAGCACCGCCTCGATCTCGGCCATGCCGCCGCGCTCGACCAGCGCCGGCATCATCTTTCGCACGAGGTCGGAGGCGACCATGATCGCCTGGCGCGACATTCGGGCGCCGAGCTCGGAGCGCACCGCTTCCAGCGAGGACAGGCGGTCGACGATCTTCACCGCGGCCTGCGCCACCATCTGCTCCGACTGGCTGCGCGCGGCCTCGACGCCGGCCTCGTGGCCGCGCGCGAAGGCGGCCTCGACCTCCGGGTTGGGCGCGCTCCGGTCGTCGTCGAAGGAGGTTTCAAACAGGTATTTCGCGTGTTTCGACATGCCCCCGCCCGCTAGTAGATGAGCTCGTCGTCTTTGTCGTCGGAGAGCATGATCTCTCCGTTGGCCGCCAGCTCCTTGGCCGAGTTGACGATCGTCGTCTGCGCCTCGTCGACGTCGCGCAGCTTGACCGGGCCCATCTCGCTCAATTCCTCGCGCAGCAGCTTGCCGCCGCGCTCGGACATGTTGGAGAAGAAGAAGTCGCGCAGCTCCTCGCTGGCGCCCTTGAGCGCGACGACCAGCTTCGTCTTGTCGACCTTGCGCAGCAGCGTCTGGCAGCTTGCCGGATCGAGCTGGGCGAGGTCGTCGAAGGTGAACATCAGCGACTTGATGCGCTCGGCGGATTCCTTGTTGCGCTCCTCCAGGTCGTTCATCATCTTCTGCTCGGTCGGGCGGTCGAAGCTGTTGAAGATCTCGGCGACCATCTCGTGCGGATCGCGGCGCGCGGTGCGCGCGACGTTGGTCATGAACTCGACCCGCAGCGTGCGCTCGATGTCGTCGAGGATCTCGCGCTGCACCGCTTCCATGCGCAGCATGCGGTTGATGACCTCCAGCGACATGCCCTCGGGCAGGTTCTGGAGCACCGCGGCGGCATGTTCGGGGCGGATCTTCGACAGCACCACCGCGACGGTCTGGGGGTATTCGTTCTTGAGGTAGTTGGCGAGGACGGTTTCGTTCACGTTGCCGAGCTTGTCCCACATGGTGCGGCCGGCAGGGCCGCGGATCTCGTCCATGATCGAGGCGACGCGGTCGTCGCCCAGCACCTTGGAAAGCAGCCGCTCGGTGCTTTCCATCGAGCCGACGACCGAGCCGGTCGCCGAGACCTGATCGGTGAACTCCACGAAGAGCCGCTCGATGACCCCGGAATCCACGGTTCCCAAGGCCGACATCGCCTGGCTGAGCTCGCGGATCTCGTCGTCGTCCATGATCTCGAACAGCTTGGCCGCGTGCTCCTCGCCAAGCGCGAGCATCAGGACCGCGGCCTTGTCCGGGCCGGTCAGGCTCTTGTAGTTCTCTTTCTTCACCAGGTTCGCCATCGCCGTCAGCTCTCCTGGTACATCCAGCTACGCACGATCTGGACGGTCTCCTCGGGGTGCTTGTCGACGATGTCGCCGACCTTGCGGACGGTGGACGCCTTGACCCGCCCCTCGACCTGGCCGAGATCGATCATCCGCTCCGCGTCCAGCCCTTCCTCGCCGTCCGTCCCGTCGGGGCTCGGCAGCGCCGCCGTGTCTCCGCTCCGGTCGGCCAGCCGCGGCGTCGACGAGCCGGCGGCGGGCGCCGGCTCGAGCAGGCGGCGCATGATCGGCCGGATCACCATGAGCAGCACCAGCAGCGAGAGAATGGCGAGCACCCCCACCTCGGCGATACGCATGTAGTCGGCCTTGTAGAGGCCCAGGAACGGCTCGTCGGCCTTGGCGTCGGGCTTGGGCGCGCCGTCGGCGAAGGCCATGTTGGTGACCTGGACGACGTCGCCGCGCTTGGCGTCGAAGCCGATCGCCGAGCGCACCAGGGCGGTCAGGCGCTCGACATCGGCGGTAGAGCGCGGCTTGTAGGTGGCCTTGCCGTCGGGGGCGACGTCGTAGGTGCCGTCGACCAACACCGCGACCGAGAGGCGCTTCACGTCGCCGCTCACCCGGACGTGGTTGCGCACGGTCTTGGAGATCTCGTAGTTGACCCGCTCGCGGGTCTTGGTGGTCGAGCTCGAGCTGCCGGCCTCGTTCTCGCCGCCCTGCTGACCGGTGCGGCGCAGGTTGTTGGCCGCGGTCACCGGCTTCTGGGCGGACTTGTTCTGCTGGGTCGACTTCTCCTCGTCGGTCTGGGTCGAACGCACCACGCGGCCGTCGGGATCGAATTTCTCCTCCGCCGTGGTGATGCGGTCGAAATCCATCGTGGCGGTGACCTGGGCGCGGACCTTGCCGGGGCCGAGGGAGCGGCCGAGGATGGTCTCGATCTTGTGCGCCAGGCGCGCCTCGTAGGCGCGGCGCATCTCGTCGGCCGAGCGCGCCGCCAGGCGCGGCGTCTCGCCGTCCTTGGTGCCCTTCGCCAGAAGGTTGCCGCGGCCGTCGACGATCGAGATTTTCGTCGGCTTGAGGCCGGGCACCGCGGCCGCGACCAGATGCTGGATCGCCAGCACCTGCCCGCCGGACAGCGGCTCGCCGCGATAGGTCTTGAGGATGATCGAGGCGCTCGGCTGCTCGCGCTCGCGGGCAAAGAGCTGGCGGCGCGGCAGCACGACGTGGACCCGCGCCGCCTGGACCTGCGCCATCGATCGAATCGTCCGGGACAGCTCGCCCTCCAGGGCGCGCAGGCGATTGATGTTCTGCACGAAGCTGGACGAGCCGACCCCTTCGGACCGGTCGAAGATCTCGTACCCCACCGAGCCGCCCCGCGGCAGTCCCTCCTGGGCCAGCGACATGCGCATGCGCAGCGCCTTGTCGGCCGCCACATATATCTGGGCGCCGCCGGCCTTCAGCTCGAATGGCACGTTCGCGGTCTCGAGCTTGGCCACGATCTGGGCGGAATCCTTGGTGTCGAGGTCGGCATAGAGCAGCGCCATGCCGGGCGCGCCGATGCGCGAGGAGAGGTAGACGAAGAACACGATGCTGGCGACGCCGACGGCGCCAAGCGCCAACAGGCGCAGCCCGCCAAGGCCCCGCAAAGTCTGAATCAAAGCGCTCACGTATCGCGTCCCCGTCAGGTCATTGGCGGCCGGCGGGAAATCCCGTCAGCCGCGACCGTCACGCTAGGGCGACGCGGTAAATTCCAGGTTAATTGTCGGCAATTTTTGCCGGTATGCGCGGCATTTCCTGCCTAGATCGGATCGCATTCGGGCCGGATCGAGAATCGATCCGGCCCGAATGCGTGAATCCGATCCAACTATTTGATGATAGAGCAGATTC
>Ga0302046_10005387_pt1 | contig 11290 bp, 14 predicted proteins | sample RVTome_11_FD_200261 | JGI IMG/M metagenome (GOLD analysis project Ga0302046, IMG submission 200261) | Soil microbial communities from uranium-contaminated site in the Upper Colorado River Basin, Wyoming, United States - RVT147D111 (version 2) ... | reverse complement strand
CTCGGCGAGCTCGCCGAGCAGGCCGTCGATCGGCGGCATGAGCACGGGGCAGCGGCGCATGTCGGTGATGTAGTGGCCGGCGCGCTCGCGGAATCCGACGAGCACGCGGTCCTTGCCCGCGACGTATTTGACGCCGAGGCGCGCGCGGCGGCGATAGTGCCAGGGCTCACCGACGACGGCCGGCAGCCACCGGGCGGGCTCGACGCGCCCGATGCGTTTGAGCGTCTCGCGGACGACACCCTCTTTGAACACGACTTGCGCGCCGTGCGCCAAATGCTGCAGCGCGCAACCGCCGCAACGGCCAAAGTACTCGCAGGCCGGCGGCGTTCGCGTGGGCGCCGCGTCGAGCACGCGCAGGAGATCGGCTTCCTGGAGCTTGCGTCGCCGCTTGCGCAACGCGATCTCGACCCGCTCGCCGGGCAGCGCGTCGGCCACGAACACGCGCCGGCCATCCAAGTCGGCGACACCGATACCGTCGTGCGTCAAGTCGACGATCGTCGCGACGACCGGCCCGTCAGCCGCCATGCCGTGTCGTTCGCCAGAGCGTGAGGTACTGTGTGAGGTGCGGCTTGCCCGATTGCTCGAGCTTCACCTCGACGACCTTGAGCTCGCGCTCGTAGCCCGCGGCATCGAGCTCGCCGCGCGTGAGCTGGAAGCGCAAATAGATGAGGTAGGTATTGAGCGCGTCGGCCTCGCAGTAGTCGCGGATCGCGGCGAGCTCGCCGCGTTGGAAGCTCGACCAGACGTGCGCGCCACCGATGCCGAGCTTGCCGGGTAGTCCAACGAGCTGGGCCACGACCTCGAGCGACGCGCGGCCGCTCGCGCCGTAACCCGAGAGCACGTCCATGAGATCGATGTGCCGCCAGTGATAGCGCGAGAGGTAGTTGTTGTAGCGAAAATCCCGATCGCTTTCGCCGACTTCCCAGTAGCGTTGTGCGTCGATGCCGTGGCGCAATGCGCGATAGGCGAGCACGGGCAGGTCGAACCCGGAACCGTTCCATGACACGAGCGTCGGCATATAGCGCGTAAGACCGTCGAAAAAGCGCTGCACGAGCTCGCGCTCGGGCGACTTCTCATCGCCCAAGCTGAAGATCTTGAGGCCGTCGCCGCTGCGCAGCACGACCGAGATCGCAACGACGCGCTGCAGGGGCGGCGGCAGAAAGTCCGTTTGCCTCGCCTGCTTCTGCTTCGCGAACATGGCCTTCGCGACCTCGGCATCGTCGAGATCGCCGAGGTCGTGGAGCCGCCGGCCGAGCTCGACGTCGGGCACGGTCTCGATGTCGAAAACGAGCGTATTCATGCTGGCCCCTTGGCACGGCTCGACGGCGCCGCCGGATCCGCTTTGAGCAACACGGCAACGGCGACGATGAGCCCCGCTTCGTCGCTGAGCGTGAGATGTCCCTCGCCCACGCCGAGCCTATCGCAAAGCGCTCGCCCGCGCGCCGAGTAGACGACCTGCGGCTGGCCGAGCGCGTTCGGCAACATGCCGACGTCGCGCACCCAGATGCCGTTCGCAAACCCCGTGCCGAGGGCTTTGACGACGGCCTCCTTGGCGGCAAAGCGCATCGCGAGAAACCGCACGGGGCGCTTCGCCTTCCGGAACAGCTCGAGCTCGGCATCGAGCAGCAAGCGTTTCGCGAAATGCTCGCCGAAGCGCTGCCAGGTCCGCTCGACGCGCGCCTGGTCGAGAATATCCGTGCCGATGCCGAAGATCACACGCGCGCAGCGAGCATGAGCGCCTTCATCTTCGCGACGGCGCCGCCGAACCCGTCGAACAATGCCTGCGCCACGATCGCGTGTCCGATGTTGAGCTCGACGATCGTCGCGATGGCCGCGACCGGCGTGACGTTGTGGTAGTTGAGGCCGTGGCCCGCGTGGACCATGAGGCCGAACGATTGCGCGCGCGTCGCGGCCGAGCGCAGACGCTCGAGCTCGTGCGCGGCCGCCGCACCTTGCGCTTGCGAATACGCACCCGTGTGCAGCTCGACGACCGGCGCACCTGCCTTCGCGCTCGCCTCGATCTGTTCGGAGTCGGGATCGATGAACAGTGACACGCGAATGCCGTGCTGCGTAAGCCGCTGACACACCGCCGCGATTCGCTGCGTCTGACCCGCGACGTCGAGGCCCCCTTCAGTCGTGAGCTCGTCGCGCCGCTCGGGCACCAAGCAGCAATCTGCCGGACGATGCTTGACTGCGAAATCGAGCATCGACTCCGTGACGGCCATCTCGAGATTGACGCGCGTCTGCACGGTGCGCAGCAGCACCTCGACGTCGCGCGCCTGAATGTGGCGCCGGTCCTCGCGCAGATGCACCGTGACGCTGTCGGCGCCGGCTTGCTCGGCGAGCAACGCGGCCGTCACGGGATCCGGGTAGGGCGTGCCGCGCGCTTGCCGCACGGTGGCGACGTGATCGACGTTGACCCCGAGGCGTATCGGTTCCATGGCTGCCACTACAGTCCGCGACTCATGATGTCCTGCAGGACGAGCCGGCTCTTGATCGGCCGCTCCCCGAGATGGCTTTTGAGCGCGCGCCCCAGCAACCTCTGCGCGGTACGCAAACTGCCCTCATCGTCGAGGACGCGGTCGCGCAACGACTCGAGGTCCCGGCCCGAGTAGACGTCGACGTCGGCGACGGCGTCGACGTGCTCGGCACGGCAGAGGCCCCCCTCGAGCTCGTAGACGTAGGAACACTCGGCTCGCAGCGGCTCTCCGGTGCTGGAGTCGCCGTCGAGCTCGAGGCCGTAGCCCAACGCTTGCAGTAGCTCGAGCTCGAAAATGCGCAGCTCCCGAGCGAGTCGCTCAGTCTCGGTGAGCAGCGCGAGGCAACGACTATAGCAGGAAAAAACCTCGGCACTCGGATCGCCTCGGGCCGTGAGACGCAGTAGCAACTCGTTCATGTAGAACGCGGCGAGCAAGCCGTGCCCCGCAGGGGCACAACTCTGCCCCGCGGGCTCGACGTTCGTGAGGCTCCCGAGCTCGCCGCGCCGCACCCACGAGACGCGCAACGGCACGAACGGCTGCAGCAACGCACGCTGACGGCTTCCCGCACGCCGCGAGCCCTTCGCGACGAGGCCCACACGGCCATGTGTGGCCGTCATGCACTCGAGCAGTTGACTCGAATCGCGATACGGCCTCTGGTGCAGCACGAACGCGCGCTCGAGCAGCACCTGCTCGCGCTCCGCCATTAGACTTCGAAGCCGAGCCGACCGAGCTCGCGCTCGCTGTCGGCCCAGTGCTCGCGAACCTTGACCCAGAGCTCGAGGTGCACGCGCTCGCCGATGAGGGCGCGCAGCTCCTGTCGGGCGAGCGTGCCCGCCTGCTTGAGCACCGCGCCTGCCTTGCCGATGACGATCTTCTTGTGGCCCTCGCGCTCGATCCAGACGATGGCGTGGATGAGGCGCTGGCCCTCCTCGTTGTGGCCGAGGTGCTCGACCTCGACGGTGAGCCCGTAGGGGACCTCTTGGTGCACGAGGGTCATGAGCTTCTCGCGGATGACCTCGGCGATGCGAAACGCGAGATCGCGATCCGTGACCATCCCCTGGGGAAACAGCGCGGGCGCCTGCGGCAACCGCGCGACGACCTCGTCGGCGAGCCGCTCGAGATTCTCACCCGTTTTCGCAGCAACCGGCATGAGCGCCGCGAACGGCAGCTTCGACATCTGCTCGAGCGTCGGCAAGAGCTCGACCTTGCTCGCGAGCGTGTCGATCTTGTTGAGGACGAGCAACGTGCGGTCGATCTTGTCGCGGACGATCTCGATGAGCGCGCGATCCTGGCTCGTAATTTTGCCGGCGTCGACCACGAGCAACGCCACGTCGCATTCCTCGAGCGCTTGGTGTATCTGGCGGGCCATGAGCCGATGCAGCACGCGCGTCGAGCGGCGCGCATGCCCCGGCGTATCGATGAATACGGCCTGATGCGGCCCGCGATTGAGAACGCCGAGCACGCGTTGCCGCGTAGTATGCGGCTTGTCCGTGACGATGCTGAGCTTCTCGCCGACGAGCGCGTTGAGCAGAGTCGACTTGCCGACGTTGGGCCGTCCTACGATCGCGACGAGGCCGCAGCGGCCGGTGACGGGTTCAGTCTCGCTCACCGGTCAGCACCGCAAGCATCGCTCGAGCGGCTTCCTGCTCGGCGCGGCGGCGGCTTTGCCCTTGACCGGTCGTATGAGCATTTTTTTCGATGACATCGCAAGCAACGATGAATGTTTGTTCGTGGTCGCGCCCGTGTACGGACTCGACTACGTAGGACGGCAGCGACAGCCCGCGCCCCTGTAACCACTCTTGCAGCCGGGTCTTCGGATCCTTGAGCGTCGCCGCATCGGGCAAGCTCGCGAATTCTCCGGCGAACATGAGATCCATGACAGCTTCCGCTGCCGCCGCACCGCCGTCAAGCAAGACGGCGCCGAGCAGCGCCTCGACGGCGTCGGCCAGAATGGCCGCACGCTGAGCTCCGCCCGAACGCAGCTCGCCGGGACCAAGCGTGAGCTGTGCATCGACGCCGAGCCGCTGGCCGATGGCTGCGAGCGTCTCTTCCTTGACGAGCGCGGCGCGCGCGCGGCTCAAGTCGCCCTCCGTGTCGTCGGGACGCAGATCGAACAAGCGCTTTGCGACGGCGAAGTTGAGGAACGCGTCGCCGAGATACTCGAGCCGCTCGTTGTTGGCTTTGGAGGCGCTGCGGTGCGTCAGCGCACGGTCGAGCAGAGAGGGATCGCCGAAAACGTAACGAAGCTGGGCCTCGGCCCAGCGGGCACGGCTCACCGGCGAATCTCGACCTGCTTGTCGTAGGCCACGAGGAGGTAGATGTCGGCGATGTAGCCAGCGCGCTCCTCGTATGTCACGCGCAAAGTATAGCCGCGCTGGCTCTGGGTGATCTTGAACGCATCGACATCCATGTTGATGTCCTCGACCGAGAAGCGCTTCGCGAGCTCCTGGCGAATCGACACGGGCGTGGGGTTTTGGCCGCTCAAGTCGCGCTCGACGTCGGCGAGAACCGTATTCATGCGCATGCGCTTGATGTACATCGGCGTGACCTTGACGACGGCCAAGCCGACGACGCCGACGAGCATTGCGAGACACAAGAACCCGAGCGCCGTGATGCCCGCTTGCGAGCGCCGCGTCGACGTCATTCGATGCCTTCGCCGATTCGATTCCATCGGGGTCCTCCTTGGTCCGGCCACCGCCAGTTCATCCACACGCCGGTCGCACGGCCTACTATGTTGCCTTCGGGAACGTACCCGACGACGTCCAACCAGCGACCGTCCTCACTGTCATCGCGATTGTCGCCCATGACGAAGTAGTGTCCCGGAGGTACCTCATAGAGTCCCCCCCGGCTCAGCCTACCCCGTGTCAGCAACACGCGATGCCGGTGCTCGCCGAGCTGCTCGTACCCCAGCTCCATGTCGGGACCTTCATCATACGGCCCGGCGAGCTCGATCGGCACGACTTCTCCGCCGATCGTAATCCGCTTGTTGCCGGCATCGTACTCCACAACGTCGCCCGGCAACCCGACCACACGCTTGACGTAGTTCACGCTCGGCTGGAACGGCAACCTGAACACGATCACATCGCCGCGCTTAGGTCTACCGATCTCGACGATCCTGGTATTTATAACCGGCAGGCGCAGCCCATACGCGAACTTGTTCACAAAAATGAAATCGCCCGTGAGCAGCGTAGGCATCATGGACCCCGACGGGATACGGTACGGCTCGAACAGGAAGGAGCGAATCCCGATGACGATCAACAGCACCGGAAAGAACGACTTGGCGTACTCGACGGTGATTGGCTCCCGGACTCTAGCGCCCGCCGCTGCCGCCACGACCCGAGCGCGCGCGAAAAACAACGCGTCGAGTGCCCAAATGATGGCAGCGAGCGCCGTCAAACCTACGAGTGCACGTTCGATATACACGTCGCCTACCTTTCGTCAGCGGTCGCTCACTTCTTGTCGGCCTTGAGGACGGCGAGAAACGCCTCCTGCGGAATCTCGACGGCGCCCACTTGCTTCATGCGTTTCTTGCCGGCCTTCTGCTTCTCGAGCAGCTTGCGCTTGCGCGTGACGTCGCCGCCGTAGAGCTTGGCCGTGACATCCTTGCGATACGCCTTGACCGTCGAGCGCGCAACGATCTGCGAGCCGATCGCGGCTTGAATCGCGACCTCGAACTGCTGCCGCGGGATGACTTCCTTGAGCGTCTCGACGATCTTGCGAGCCTTGCGCTCGATGCCATCGCGGTGCCCGATGAACGCCATCGCGTCGACTTTGTCTCCGTTGATCAGGATGTCGAGCTTGACGAGCGGCCCAGCCTCGAAGCGCACGAACTGGTAGTCGAACGACGCGTAGCCGCGGCTCACGGACTTCAGGCGGTCGAAGAAATCGAGCACGACTTCGGCGAGTGGCAATTCGAATTCGATCTGCACCTGCCTTGCCGAATACTGCAGGCGCTTCTGCGTGCCGCGCTTTTCGATGCAGAGCTGAATTACGGCGCCCAAATATTCCTGCGGCACGAAGATGCTCGCAAGGATGATCGGCTCACGGATCTCTGCAATCTTACTCGGCTCCGGCAAATCGGCGGGGTTCTCCACCTTGATCGTGTCGCCCGTCGTCGTCTGAACCTCGTAGACCACGGTCGGTGCCGTCGAGATCAACGACAAATCGTAACCGCGCTCGAGACGCTCTTGGATGATCTCCATATGGAGCAACCCCAGGAACCCGCAGCGCATCCCGAAGCCGAGCGCAGCGCTGACTTCGGGCTCGAACGTCAGCGACGAGTCGTTGAGCGCGAGCTTCTGCAACGCCTCGCGAAATTTCTCGTAGTCGTCCGACACGACGGGAAACAACCCCGCGAACACGCGCGGCTGGATCTTGTTGAATCCCGGCAGTGCCGCCACGTTCGGCACGGTGGCGTCGACGATCGTGTCGCCGACGGGCGCGGCATTGATCTCACGAATCGCAGCGATCAGGAATCCGACTTCGCCGGCCTTGAGCTCCGTGCGCACCGAGACGCGCGGCGTGAACACGCCGAGGCGCTCGACCTCGTACTTGCGCTGCGTCGAGTGGACGACGATGCGCGCGCCCGTGCGCACGATGCCGTTCACGACGCGTACGAGCGACACGACGCCGGCATAGCTGTCGAACCACGAGTCGATGATGAGGGCCTGCAACGGCGCCGCTTCGCTGCCGCGTGGCGGCGGGATGCGCTCGACGATGCGTTCGAGCAGCTCGTCGACGCCGAGGCCCGTCTTGGCGCTGATGCGCACGGCGTCCTTGGCCGCGATGCCGATGATGTCCTCGATCTGCGCGATGCAGCGCTCGGGATCGGCCGTCGGCAGATCGATCTTGTTGATGACCGGCAGGACCTCGAGGCCCTGCTCGATGGCCGTGTAGCAGTTGGCCACGCTCTGCGCCTCGACGCCCTGCCCCGCATCGACGACGAGCAACGCTCCGTCGCACGCGGCCAGCGACCGCGACACTTCGTAGGAGAAATCCACGTGCCCCGGCGTGTCGATGAGGTTGATCTGGTAGTCGACGCCGTCGCGCGCCTTGTAGTTGAGCGCGACACTCTGCGCCTTGATGGTGATGCCCCGCTCGCGCTCGAGGTCCATCGAGTCGAGCACCTGATCTTCCATCTCGCGTGCCGTGAGCCCGCCGCACAGCTGAATGAGTCGATCGGCGAGCGTGGACTTGCCATGATCGACGTGCGCGATGATCGAGAAATTGCGGATCCGTTCCATGGGCATGGGCGTGCCGCCTCCCGGCGGCGGCGCGGATTATAGCGGTATCGCCGCTGCCGCGCCCGTGGCGCTACAGCGAGTCGAGAAAGCGCTGCACGCGGTCGCGGTCGAGCGGATAGCCCGAGAGCTCGACCTCACCGGCCGCGAGCACGGGGATTCGAAGCCCGTAGCGACGCTCGAGCGCCACGCTGCTATCGACGTCGATCGTTTCGATCGCGATGCCGTCGCGAAGCATCGGAACGAGCTCGGCGAAGAGCGCCTCGCAGAGGTGACACTCGGGCCGGCCGTAGAGCGTGAGCTTCACGTTCGCGCTCGATCGACGGGCCGAATCGCGAGCCGCGCGAGCATCGCACTCTCGAGCCGCCGGCGCAGGACCGTTGCAGCGAGCGCCGCGGCCGCGACGGCCAGCGCGGCACCCGCGGCCGCGCCCCAATCCGAGCGCCACCACGCGGCGCCGATAGCGGCGCCGGCAAGCAGTGCGACGAGCGGCAGGCCGTAGGCGAGCGTGGCGCCGAGCAGCAAATAGCGTTCGGGGAGCGTGACGTCCACCGCCGCGCCGACGGCGAGCCGAGACTCGCACGGCAGGGAGAGAGTTTCCGCGAAGCGGCGTCGATACCAGAAGCATGCGCCATTACAGCCCGCGCAGCGCGGCGGGGGCGTAAGCTCGATCGTGACGTGACCGGCATCGGACGCTTTGACGACGCCGAGGGCGCTGCAACCCGAGGATGAAATGATCGCGCCTCGCTAGCGGGCAACGAGCGACGTTGCGATCGTCCGCACGGTTTGGGGCGGCACCTCGCCCATCGCGGTCACCTTGCGGCCGCTCAGCGTTATCGTGTACGCGTTCGTGCTGCCGACGTTCGAGAACCCATCGGCGACGTCCGACTGCGTGCGCGCCGACTCGATGAACACCGACACCGTGGCGAGACCATCGGAGTAGACGAGATGGTCGACGGGCGTGTCGGAACCCGCCATGGGGCTCTGTGTGGCGATCGACAATCTGAACCCGCCGGGGACGTCGTTGGCGCGCCAAGAAATTTCGGCCGCGAGCGCCGGCAACTCCGCGGCGCGCAACGATGCGAACCCCGTAGTCTCGATCGTGGGCTCGAGGGCGCCCGGCGGAATATCGGCCGGCACCTCGATCTCGGTGAACATGATCTGCTCGACGACCCCGCCCTGCTCGTCGACGAGCCGCGACTGCAGCGGCATCGCCGTCTCGCGATCGAGCCACAGCTTGTAGCCGTACCGAAACTCGTCGAGCGGTTTGATCTCGAGCACCTGGGTCGCACGGTCCGCGACGCGCGCTCGCCCGCCGAGCTTGATCTCGTAGTGCAGCTCGAGCTCCGCACGATCGCTCGGCAACGCCTGGACGAGCGGACTCACGCCCTTCCGCGTCTCGAACAGAACGACGCGCTGGTCGGGCAGAATGCTCTGAACCAAATCCCCTTGCCGCACGATCTCGCGCCCCGCACCGCTCATCGATAGGATGCGCTCGCCGCTCTGGCCGTCGACGTTGCGATGCACGATGTAGAGCGTCTTGGCCGTACCACCCAGAATGTGCACGAAGGTGCCCTGGTAGTTGAGCTCCTCGACGGAGCGGCTCATGCGATCGAGCCAGTCATGCGCTTCCTGCGCGACGGCGCGACCGCCGATCAAGAGCAGCACGAGCGACAAGCGGGCCGCCAACGCGGCGCTCGACCTCATTGCTGCTCCGCGGGTGACAGCGCGACGGGCTGCTCGAGGGGCACTGGCTTGCTGATGACCGGCGCGGGGTCGGGATCGACGAGCTCCGTGGCGGCACCGACGACGTTCGATCTCACCGAGGTGCGCGCCAACTGCGACGCGTACTCACTGTGGTGCATCAGATAAGTCGTGAGCGTGATCGGCACGACGGTACGCGCTTGGTCCGTGGTTTCGGGCACGACGTAGAGCTCCGGGACGTTGCGGACCACGAGCGGCGTGTCGACGGCGGGCGCCCCCGCGCTCTGGGGAACCTCGACGTCGCTCATCCACCGCAGCGTGCCGATGGCGACGACGGCCACGGCGGCGGCTATGCCGATGCGCAGTAGCGGCGCGCCGAATCGCAGCGACTGATGTTGCTTGCCTCTCGCGACACCGGGCATGGCTCCCGAAAGCGCGACCGCCAGACGCTGCCGCAACACCGATGGATGGGGCTCGAGCAGCTCGCCGCGCAGTGCGGCGCCGATCAACGTGTAACGCATCGCCCGGGTGCGCGCCTCGGAGTCGCGCTCGAAACGTCGCACGAGCAACGCACTCTCATCGTCCGGGAGCTCGTTATCGATGAACGCTGAAATCTGGTCGTTGATCTGATCTGTCATGAGGGAATCGGCTTGTGATGGGCTCTACAGCAACGGCGCGAGCGCTTTGTCGATGGCTTCGCGAGCGCGAAAGATGCGCGAGCGCACGGTGCCAACGGGGCATTCCATGGTCTCTGCGATCTCCTCGTAGCTCATACCTTCGATCTCGCGAAGCAGAATCGCCGTCCTGAGCTCCTCGGGCAGCGCGTGAATCGCGCGGTTGATGGTGTCGCGAATCTCCTCGGACTGCACGAGCGCCTCGGGCGTATCGAGCTCGCGCAGCTCGTTCATGATGCCTGCCTGCTCCGGGTCCTGCGTATCGAGGTCGTAGCTCACCGGCTTGCGCGCATGCGCCACGAGGTGGTTCTTGGCCGTATTGATCGCGATGCGGTAGAGCCACGTGTAGAAGGCACTATCGCCGCGGAACGAAGGTGCAGCCCGATAGGCCTTCAAGAACGCTTCCTGCGCCACGTCTAAGGCTTCGGACGGGTCACGGACATATCGCATGATGAGCTTGACGATTTTGTGCTGGTACTTGACCACCAACAGATCGAAAGCCGACCTGTCGCCCTGCTGCACGCGTCGGATCAAGGCCAGGTCCGCAGCCCCACTTCCTGTAGGGTGTCGCTCGGCTTGGCCTGCTAAACGCTGCTCGGTAGACCCCATGCCTGCACCAAAAGTTCGCTGGGCGCGGAACTCGTCTCTTTGGCCTTGGCATTTTAGCTCAGTTCCCCCCGACGGGCCGCCGAAGCGTGATTCAGGTCGCCTATTTGACCGAAGCGCGCCGCAGAATGGCCGACACCCTTGCCCAGTCGTCGCGATCGACCTGGTCGACCAGCAATAGCAGCCGCCCGGCCCGCGACGCCCCTTTTAGATGGAGATCGAGGGCAAAGCGTGTAATCCGGGTCCGTTCGGCGAGGGTCAATACGTCGGGGCCCCACTCGTGGATGCGGCACGAGCCGTCCGCCGCCACGGTCAGCGACGCGACCGGCGGGCGCGGCCGCCACCACCACGCGTGACCCAGCGTGAGTGCGCCGGCGAGCAGCTTCGCGTACCACGGCCAGCCTACGAGACACGCGGCGACGACGAGCACTGCGTGCAGCGTGCACCACCAGACGCGCAGCAGGCCCGACGGCCGCGGCTCAAGGTTGAGTGCTGGCGCGAATCCGGTCGATGAGGGCGGCGATGGCGTTGTCTTCGGGGGCACTGCGCCCCAACAGATACGCGTGTAGCACGGGGTCCGGTAGCT
>Ga0302046_10005386_pt1 | contig 11290 bp, 17 predicted proteins | sample RVTome_11_FD_200261 | JGI IMG/M metagenome (GOLD analysis project Ga0302046, IMG submission 200261) | Soil microbial communities from uranium-contaminated site in the Upper Colorado River Basin, Wyoming, United States - RVT147D111 (version 2) ... | reverse complement strand
TGTTCTTCGCCATAAGCTACCTCCTTTGGTACCAATATATATCAATTATTGGTATCCGCAGTCCAGCGCCTGATCGACGGCGCCGACCTTGACTCGTCTACGATCAAGCCCGGCCGCATAGTCACGCCTCGAACGAACCGTTCGCCATCGTGAGGAGGCGCCAGTGGATCGGAACGGACCTCAGTGCAAATTGGCGCGCCCGAAGGGATTCGAACCCCTGACCTCTGCCTCCGGAGGGCAGCGCTCTATCCAGCTGAGCTACGGGCGCTTTATGACTTCTGGCCGACGCCGGCCTGCCAGAGCGATTCGAACTCGGCCTTCGTCACGTTACTCTCGAGCATCGCGAGCGACAAGCGCGCGAGGCCGAACCAGCCTGGCGCGCCGAGAGAGGGCACGTGCTGGTTCGCGACCGTGCCGTCGTCGGCGACGACGAGCTCGCGCTGCACCCAGCCGTCCTCGTCGACCTCGGTGTAGAGGGCCGGCATCTTGAGCGTCGCAAGCTCCGACCGGGTCCATTTGACGTAGATCATCGGCGTCGGACTGTCCTTGTTCTTCTGGCCCGATTATAACCGCCGAAGCTACCCCGCCGCGCGGTCGCGCCGCATCCAGCTCGCGGGCACGGCGATCGCCTCGACCGTGCCCTTGACGCAGGTCTTGCCGCGGGCGGTGAGCCCACACGACAGGACATAAGTCCGCTCCGTTCGGCCGACGATGCGCGCCTCGAGCCCGAGCTCCGCGGCAATCGGCGTGGGCCGGAGATACTCGAGCTCGAGCTTCGCGGTCGCGTAGTGAAGCGCGGCGCCGCTGCCGATGTCGCGCCCGGCATCGCGATAGGCGGCCGCGGCCGCGGTGCAGACGCAGTGGCAGTCGATCAGTGTCGCAAGGATTCCGCCGTTGACGAAGTGCGTTGGACCGGCGCAATGATGGGGCTCGGGCGTGAATCGCGCCACGCTGACTTCGTCCCCCGACCAGTAGCTCTTGATGCGCAGCCCTTCGGGGTTCGCCGGCCCGCAACCAAAGCAATGGTTGTGGGGCAGAAGGTCTTGAAAGGCGGCTGGCCTAACGGCGCTCCCTCGGTCGCGCCTCATTCACACGCAGCGCGCGTCCCCCCAGATCTTTGCCGTTGAGCTGAGTAATGGCGGACTCGCCCTCACTCTGGTTCGGCATCTCGACGAAGCCGAAACCACGCGATCTGCCGGTCTCGCGATCCGTCAGGATCTTGACCGAGGCCACATCGCCGTACGCGGCGAAAGCATCTCGCAGCTCGTCTTCGCTCATCCCGTAGGACAAGTTACCAACATAGATATTCATTCGAGTTTCTCACGCCGTTGCAAACAGCTAGCAGCTCAATCAACGGCGTGAAATCAAGCGCTAGAATCGGTGGACTCAATCGTCTGTCAGCAAGTTAATGCGCTTGAAATAGTCGTCCAGCCGGACCCAAGTGCCAATCGCACTGGCTGACTCTAAGCTCGCTCCGGGTACGGGTCAATCCCGCGAAACCGAGGCGTAGCGCGCTCATTCGGGCCGCCGGGCGCGCGACACCTTATATATCCCGAGCCCGATAAATCCCGAGCCCGGCAACCACAGCCGCGGCGACGAAGGCGCCGAGCCAGACGTAGAAGCCGGCCCCGAAGTCGAACGCCGGGACGTTCCGCCCGGCGCTTTCGGCCATCGTCGCCGCCGAGAAGCTCGAGAGCGCGAGCGCGAGACCGAGACCCGCCATCCCGAGCGCCGTCCGGTAACGACCGAGCCAGGCGAGCAGCAGCGCGGCGAAGAACACGGGATTCGCGTACCACGCGACGACGCCGTCGCGCCAGGCGCCCGCGCCTTGCTCAAGCAGATCGAAGCCGCTCTGCGTGGGGAAGCCCGAGCCGCGCACGGCCGGCAGCAGCAGCGACAGTGCGAACAGGAGCAGCGCGCCGAGAACGGCCCAGCGCTCGACGCGCATCTAGAGAATCTCGAGCTCGGTCAGGCGATACTCGATCTCGTCGCCCGCGAACGCCGTGTCGTAGTCGATCAGGACCGAGGTCGGGTAACCCTCTGTCGCGTGATACTCGACACCGACGGCCGCATCGTTCCCGATCGCACGCACGAGCCGGTCGAAGAGCTCGTCGATCGTCGAGTAGAGATCGAGGTTCTCCTCGCCCGCCGGCACCTCGCGGTCGCTCCGCCGGTAGTAGGCATCCTCGACGCGGCCGCCCCTGACGGTCACGATGGCGACGGGCGGCCCGTCGCGATAGCACTCGCACTGCCGCTGGTAGCCGTAGCGGTAGTCGCCGCCCTGCACGCTCTGCCAGCGCTCCCGCGCTGCATTGAGCCGCTCGAGCTCGGCTTCGTCGGCGAGCGCCTGACTCATGACGATGGCTCCGAAGGCCAGGATGACCGCGAGCTTCCTCATCCGCTTCGCTCCGTTTTTCGCGATGAGACCGGGATCATGACGCTCGCGGCGAGAAGCAGCAAATCGAGGACGCCGAAGACCCGGAACCAGTGATCGACGTTGAGCGCGAAGGCCCCGACGCCGAAGAACGAGGCCACGAAGCAGGCGAAGACGACGACGGCATGGCCGTGCCAGGACGCGATCGCCGCGACGAGCCCGAAGAGCGCCATGAACCCGCCGACGGCAACGCCGATGCCTTCGAGCCTGAAGTCGCCGAGCGGCAGCCAGATGATCCAGACCCAGAGCCCGGCCGTGACGCCGCCGGCAAGGATTCCGATCGCACGGCCCGTCATCGCGAGCGCCCGCCGCATCCGACCGCGCCTAGTAGTCCGACGAAGCGATGACGATCGCGGCCGCGAAAAGACTCAGGCCGACGCCGACGCCGATCGCCGCGCCGATCGCCGCGCCGATCACGACGTCGCCGAAGAGATAGCCGATGCCGGCGCCGACGAGCGGCCCCCACAGCAGCCCCGCCGGTATGGCGATGAGGCCCCAGAACGGAAACTGGCCCGGCTTGCGCATCTCAAAGCCTGTGGATGACGAGACGGCCCTTGGGCTTCTCGCGACCCTCCTTGTCTTTCCCGAGCTCGCGCCCGGCCGCAGCCACGAGCTCGCTGAACGTCTTGCCGTCCTCCGGCATGGTACCGGCGCCGACGCTGACCTGCACGCGCACGATTCGCGAGTCGATCTCGAGCGTCGTCGCAAAGACGACGTTGCGGATGCGCTGCGCCACCTCGGCCGCGACGGAGCGGTCGGCGTCGGTCAGCAGCACCGCGAACTCGTCGCCGCCGTAGCGCGCGACGATATCGCTCGAGCGCGTCAGGCGAACGAGCGCGTCCGCGACGAGCCGGATCGCCTTGTTGCCCGCCTCGTTGCCGTAGCTGTCGTTGATCGCCTTGAGCCCGTTGATGTCGATCATGAGCAGCGAGTAGATCGCGCTCGCGCGCCGCGCGAACTCGGCGTGGCGCTCGGCGAGCTTGCTGAAGGCGCGCATGTTGTAGAGCCGGGTCAGCTCGTCGTGGTCGGCGAGCGCGCGGATGCGCGCCTTGGCCGTTTGGATGTTCTCGGCCAGGAGGATGGTCAGAAAGGCGACGAGCACGAACGGCCCGAGGACGCTCGCGACCTGGGTCGCGAACACCGCGCTCAGGGCGTCGTTGCCCTGCTCGAGCGTCGCGAGCAGCAGGTAGCAGACCGTGATCAGCACGAGCACGAGGCCCGTCGCGAGCCTGCCGAGCGCGAGCGCCGCCGTGATGATCGGCAACAGGTAGAGATTCGTCAGCGCCGCCCTGTCGCTGCCGAGCACGGCGAGCACGCCCGTCAGAAAGGCGACCATGCCGAGAATCTCGACGCCGATCTTGATCGCCGTCCTGCGCGCGAAGAGCGACGAGAACCGGAACAGCACGATGAAGCCGGCGAAGCCGACGAGAATGGCGACGACGACGACGTTGCGCGCGGCATCGGGACGCGTGACGAAGAGATAGAGCGTCACGAGGATCAGGAGCAGCCACTCGACCTCCGAGAAGCTGCGCGCGAAGCCCCGCAGCTGGGCCTGCTCGATCTCCTGGTTGCGGACCCGCGGGTCTGGGCCGCTCATGGTCACTGCGCTTGGCTTAGGGCGATCGCTTCGTAACCTAAGGATGCAAGAGCCCGGCTGAGCTGCAGGTCGTCGGCGATCTCGACCTCGCTGCCCGGTCCGCGGTACTGGTCGCCCGGATCGGCGCCGAACTCGACGACGACGTCGGGCTCGATGCCGCGGCCGTTGATCGTGACGCCGGAGGGCGTCAGATAGTGCGCGGTCGTGAGCTTGAGCGCGCTGCCTTCGCCGAGCGGCACCACGCTTTGCACCGAGCCCTTGCCGTAGCTGCGCTCGCCGATCAGCCGTGCCCGGCCGTGGTCCTTGAGCGCGCCCGCCACGATCTCCGAGCCCGAGGCCGAGGCCGCGTTGATCAGGACGACGAGCGGCACGGATTCGAAGGCGCCGCCCGGCCGCGCGTATTGCTCGAACCGCGACTGGCGGATGCGGCCGTTGCCGCGCACGATCAGGCCGTCCTCGAGGAAGGCGTCGGCGACGCCGATCGCGGCCTGCAGCACGCCGCCCGGATTGTTGCGCAGGTCGAGGACGACGCCGGCCAGCTCGCGCTCGGAGACGCCCGTCAGCGCATTCGCGGCCGCGGCAAGCTCCTCGAGCGTGCTCTCGGAGAACTGGGACAGGCGGATATAGCCGTAGCCGCCGGCGAGGTACTCGGTCTGGACGGTGTTGACGTGGATCGCGGCGCGCGTCAGCGAGTAACTCACGAGCTCCTCGCTCGGACCGCGGCTGACGCCGAGCCTGACCTCGGTGCCGGGCTCGCCGCGCATGAGGCTGACGGCGGCCTGCAGGTCCTCCTCGTCGACCGGCACGCCGTCGACGGAGACCACGACGTCGCCGGCGAGGATCCCGGCCCGGGCCGCCGGCGCGCCGGCGTGCGGTGCGAGCACCGTCACCCTGCCGTTGCGCAAGCCCACGTCGAGCCCGACGCCCGAGTAGTTGCCCGTGGTCGCGATGCGGATGTCCTCGTATTGCTCGGCATCGAGGTAACGCGAATGCTGGTCGAGGCCGTCGAGCATGCCTTTTATGGCATTCTCGACCAGGGTCCGGTCGTCGACCTGATCGACGTACTCGCGCCTGACGCGCTGGATCGCTTCGGCGAGCACGGCCAGATACTCGTCCTCGACGGGCCGATCGCGATCGTCCACCGCGACCGGCGCGGCGCGCTGGGCCAGCATCGAGCTGCCGATCGAGACCGTGAGACCGAGCACAGTACCGATCACAAGCACGAGCATGCTGCGTACTTTCAGGGACATCTGGTTGTTCTTCCCCTCGGGCTACCCCTCAGCAAGACGATAGCACAGGCCGCTTTGAGCCGGACAGCCTCGCCGCGCTCAGCGTACCCAGTCGGCCGGATTCACGGGCTCCGCGTTCCGCCGGATACCGAAATAGAGCCCGGTGCCGAGCTGGCCGCCCGTGTCGCCGACCTCGGCGATCGCATCGCCCGCCGCGACGAAGTCGCCGGGCTCCCGGAGCAGGGCGCCATTATGTCCGTAGAGCGTCATGAAGCCCTCGCCGTGGTCGAGGATCAGCAAGAGGCCCATGCCCGAGTGCCACTGGGCATAGGCGACCTGGCCGCGGTAGACGGCGCGGACGATCGTGCCGGCCTCGGCCTCGAGCAGCACGGCGTCCCAGCGCACGATGCCGGCATCGTCGCGGTTGTCGCCGAAACGCGCGGCAATGCGGCCCTCGATCGGCCAGGGCAGCGCACCCTGCTGCGCCGAGAACGGCGCATCGCTCGTGACGGGGAAGTCCTCGAGCAGATCGGCCAGACGCGCGATCGTCGCGTCGAGCTCGGCCGCCTCGGCGCGCATGCGCTCGATCCGGTCGCCCGACGTTTCGATCGCCTCGTCGAGCTCGGCGATCAGCGCGCGGCGCCCGGTCTGCTCGCGCTCGAGGCGCGCGAGCTCCGCCGCGCGCTCCGCCTCGAGACGCTCGAGCTCGAGCGCCACCGACTCGCTTTCGCGCGCGAGCCCGGCAAGCCGCGCGAGCTCCGCATCGACGGCGCCGATGCGCTCGCCGCGATGCCGGTTCAGATAATCGTAGTAGACGAGCATGCGGCCGAAGTCGGCCGGGCTCTCCTGGCTCAGGAGGAGCTTTACGAGCTCCTCGCGACCGGTCATGTAGCTCATGCGGACCTGCTCCGCCAGCGCGGCCTCCTCGCCGGCGAGGCGCGCCGCGGCCGCGCGCCGCTCGGCCGCGATCCCGGCCTGTCGCGCCGACTGCGCGCCGATCGCCGCGGCCAGCGTCCTGAGCTCGGTCCGGGTGGCCGCGAGCGAGAGCTCGATCTGCCTGAGCGCCGCGACGCCGTCGTCGCGCCGGCCGATCTGCCGCGCGAGCGTCTCTTCGAGCTCGGCGATCCCGGCCCTGAGCCTTGCGAGCTCGCGTTCGGACTCAGGCTGCGCCGGCGCGCCCGACGGCGTCGCCGCCGCGAGAATCAGCGCGAGCATCACACCCTTGCCGTAGCAAACTCTCATGCCCCCGGGAGTTTAGGCCCAATCGCGGCGGGTTGCGTACTGCGCCGCTGCTATAATCCCCCGCCTCATGCGCCAGGCCGACATCCCGCGATGGGCGAACTGATCGCCTTTGCCAACGCTCATCCCTTGCTTGCGAGCATCGTCGTCGCGCTGCTCGTCGCCGTGCTCGCCTACGAGATCAGGCTCAAGGGCCGCGGCCTGGTCCAGGTCTCGACGCAGATGGCCGTCAGGCTCATCAACCGCGGCGCAATGATCGTCGACGTGCGCCCGCCCGAGGCCTATGCCGGCGGGCACATCGTCAACGCGAAGAACATCCCGCTGCCCGAGCTCGTCAACGAGCCCGACCCGATCCGGAAGAAGAAGGACAAGGTCCTCCTGACCGTTTGCGACCACGGCCCGGTCGCCAGACGCGCCGCCGACGCGCTGCGCAAGGCCGGCTACGAGTCGGCCTTCAGCCTGCAGGGCGGCCTGAGCGCCTGGCGCACGGACAACCTCCCGCTCGTCAAATAGATAAAAGAGAAGGATCATGGCAGACGAACAACCCGCGCAAGCATCCGACGGCAAGCAGCTCCTGCTGCAGAAGATCTACATCAAGGACATGTCCTTCGAATCGCCGAAGGCGCCCGAGATCTTCGCAACCAACGCGCAGGCGAACACGCAGCTCAACCTCGGCACGAAGAACCGTCGGCTCGACAATGACCACTTCGAGGTCTCGCTGACGCTGACGATCGAGTCGAAGGACAAGGAAGAGACGCTGTTCCTGATCGAGATCGTTCAGGCCGGCATATTCACGCTCAAGGGCTACGCGGACGAGGAGCGGCAGGTGCTGCTCGGCAGTTTCTGCCCCGGGACGCTGTATCCGTTCGCGCGCGAGGCCGTCGCCGACATCGCACTCAAGGGCGGCTTCCCGCAGCTTCTCCTGCAGCCGATCAATTTCGACGCCGTCTACGCCCAGGCCCTGCAGGACCGCGCGGCAGCCGGGCAGCCGGCGCCGATCCAGGTCCCGAGCGCGGCGGCAGGGCCCGAGGCGCAGGCTGCCGCGCCGGCCGAGGCCGGCAAGGGCGACGGCGGAGACAGGCATTAAGCCGGAGCGGATCGCCGTCATCGGCGCCGGCTCCTGGGGAACGGCACTCGCGATCCAGTTCAGCCGCGCCGGCCGGCCGACCGCGCTCTTCGGCCGCGACGCGGCCCAGATCCGCGCCATGGCGAGCGAGCGCGCAAACGAGCGCTACCTCGACGGCGCCGCCTTCCCCGGGAACCTCAGCGTCACGGACGATCTCCGTGCCGCGCTCGAAGGCGCCGCCGACATCGTCGTCTCGGTGCCAAGCCTGAGCTTTCGCGAGACGCTTCGGGCCATCGCCGCCACGGGCGTTGAGCTCACCGGTCTTTGCTGGGCGACCAAGGGCTTCGAGATCGAGACCGGGCTCCTGCCGCATCAGGTCGTCGCCGCGACGATGCCGGCCGGCCTGCCGACGGCCGTGCTCTCCGGCCCGACTTTCGCCGCCGAGGTCGCGCAGGAGCTGCCGAGCGCGATGACGATCGCCTCGGTCAGCGAGGATTACGCCCATCGCCTCGCCGTCGCGATCTCGACCGATACCTTTCGCGCCTATGTTTCCGACGACGTCGTCGGCGTCGAGGTCGGCGGCGCAACCAAGAACATCTACGCGATCGGCGCCGGGCTCTCCGACGGCCTCGGCTTCGGCGCCAATACGCGCATCGCGCTCCTGACGCGCGGGCTCGCCGAGATGACGCGGCTCGGGCTCGCGCTCGGCGCGCGCCGCGAGACCTTCATGGGCCTCGCCGGCATGGGCGACCTCGTCCTGACCTGCACCGACGACCAGTCGCGCAACCGCCGCTTCGGGCTCGCGCTCGCGCGCGGCATCGCGCCAGACGCGGCGCGAAAGGACATCGGCCAGGTTGTCGAAGGCTATTACGCGGCCCGCGCCGTGCACCAGGTCGCCTCCCGCGAGGGCATCGACATGCCGATCGCGGAGCAGCTCTACCGCGTGCTCTACGAGAACCTCGACCCGAAAGACGCCGTCGCCGCCCTGATGCGCCGCCCCATCATGCGCGAATGAAAAAGGGGTCAGAGCCCTTTTCCGGTGAAGGGAGAAGAGGGATCAGACGACTTGCGGCGGAAAAGGGCTCTGACCCCGGAACGCCTGCTGGCGCCAGGCCTCGTAGAGCGCGACGGCAGCGGCATTCGAGAGATTGAGGCTGCGGTTGCCGGGCCGAAGCGGCAGCCTCAGCACGCGCTCCGCGGGCATTGCGGCGAGCACCCCGGCCGGCAGCCCGCGCGTCTCGGGGCCGAGCAGGAAGGCGTCGCCGGCCGCGAAACGCTCGTCGAACAGCGAGCGCCGGCCCTTCGTCGAGAGCGCGAAGACGCGCGCCCCGCCGAGGCGCTCGAGACAGGCCGCGAGATCGGCGTGCTCCTCGACGGCCGCGAGCTCGCGATAATCGAGCCCGGCGCGCCGGACCTTCGCCTCGTCGAGCGCGAAGCCGAGCGGATGCACCAGATGCAGCGTCGCGCCGACATTGGCGCAGAGGCGGATCACGTTCCCCGTATTGGGCGGAATTTCCGGTTGATAGAGGATCAGGTGGAACACGATAATTGCGGCGTGGATGCCGATCCCGACCTCTCCATCAGCTTCTGCGGTCTGAGGCTCGCCTCGCCGATCGTGCTTCTGTCGGGCTGCGTCGGCTTCGGCGAGGAATATACACGCGTCAAGGGGTTCAGCAACGCCGACGTCGGCGCGATCGTGCTCAAGGGGACGACGCTCGCGCCGCGCCTCGGCAACAAGCCGCACCGCGTCTGGGAAACGCCGGCCGGCATGCTGAACGCGATCGGGCTGCAGAACCCGGGCGCCCGCGCCGTCGTCGACAGGATCCTGCCCGAGCTCGATTTCTCCGCCACGCGCTTCATCGCCAACGTCTCGGGCTCGACGGTCGAGGAGTACGTCGAGGTCACGCGCATCTTCGACGACTCAGCCATAGACGCGATCGAGATCAACATCTCCTGCCCGAACGTCAAGGAAGGCGGCGTCGCCTTCGGCAACTACCCCGACATGTCGGCTCAGGTCGTCGCGGCCTGCCGCGCCGTGACGTCGAAGCCGCTGATCACGAAGCTCTCGCCGAACCAGACCGACATCGCGGCCAACGCGCGCGCCTGCATCGATGCCGGCACCGACGCGCTCGCCGTCATCAACACGATCATGGGCATGGCGATCGACGTCGAGCAGCGAACGCCCGTCATCGGCAATGTCCAGGGCGGGCTTTCGGGCCCCGCGATCCGCCCGATCGCGCTGCTCAAGGTCCATCAGGCCTACGCCGAAGCCGCGCGCGACGACATCCCGATCATCGGCCAGGGCGGCATCGAGACCGCCAACGACGCGCTCGAGTTCATGCTCGCGGGCTCGGCCGCCGTCGGCGTCGGCACGGCGCTCTTCTACGACCCGCTCGTCGTCGGCAGGATCACGAACGGCATCGCAGCCTATCTCGACCGCCACGGCATCGCCTCCGTCGCCGATCTCGTCGGCGCGCTCTCGACCGAGAGCGTCGTCGACCGCGCCGTCAGCGGCTAGGCCAAAGAAGGCGCCTTTCGAGCCGCCTAAGCCTTACGCGCCTCCGCCCACTCGCGTGCGAGCCCAAGGCGCTCTATCCATGGCTGGATAGCAGTGAGATCCACGTCGGTCGCAGCGAGGATCGCGCGAATGTCGGCAACGTGCTTGCCCGAGCCCCCCTCGCGAAAGTACTCGAGCTTGCGCACGATCACGTATTCCGGCGGGGCGACCTGCAAGCTGCCGGCGCCCCATTCGATCTTCCGCCTGAGCGGCAGCGCCCAGCGGTGCAGCGGATCCTCGCCGGCGAGGTAGATATCGGCCTTGACGAAAAGCGCTATCTCATCCGGTGCGTGCATAGAGGATGCGCTCGGCGATGACGCGGCGCCGCTGCTCCGGCGTCCAGCTCGGATGCTCGGCGCAAAGAGCGGCATCCATGAGCGAGCGCATCTGCCGGAACATCCTGACTGCCTGCTCGAGCCGCTCTGCCGGCGACATGGCGCGATAGATCGCGGCCTGGCGCGCTTCGATCTCGTCGATGTCCGGGCGGGCGTCCATCATCGCAGCATGCCCCAGGGAACTTTCGGGCCGCAAGCGGCGCAAGCCGCGCTCAGCGCATGTGCAGCTCGACGATGTCGCCGTCGGCGACGACGTGCTCGGGCCCGACCTGCTGGCCGTCGTAGACGCGCTTGCCCCAGGCGCGCGCGTAGCGCAGGGCCCCGGCGATGTCCTTGTGCACGAGCGTCGCGACGTCGAGCACAGTCGCGCCGGCGCGCACCGTGAACGGCCGGTCCTGCTCGGGCGGCTTGCCCGGCAGCTTCGTGTAGACACGGACGATATTGAGCTTCTCGAAGAGCCAGGCCGGGAGCTCCTCAAGCCCCGCGCCCGTCGTGACCGAGACGGCGAGGCAGGGCAGATCGACGCCCGCGAGCTCGGCCAGCGCCTCGAGGTCCTCGGCGCCCGCGGCGAGATCGGACTTGTTCGCCACGAGAAGCGCGGGCAGGCGGAGCCGGAACGGATCGAGCTCGTCATGCTCTTCGGCTCCGGACGCTCCCGCCCCCGCCCGGTCCGCCGGCCAGTCGGGGATCAGCGTGACCTTCTTCTCGGCGAGCCGCTCGAGCACCAGCCCGATCGCCTCGGGCGCGGCGGGGTCGGACAGATCGACGACCAGCAGCGCCGCATCGGCCGGAACGAGCGCCGCGTGGATCCAGGGCGGCGTGTACTCGGCCGA
>Ga0302046_10005385_pt1 | contig 11290 bp, 9 predicted proteins | sample RVTome_11_FD_200261 | JGI IMG/M metagenome (GOLD analysis project Ga0302046, IMG submission 200261) | Soil microbial communities from uranium-contaminated site in the Upper Colorado River Basin, Wyoming, United States - RVT147D111 (version 2) ... | reverse complement strand
TGTCCTCGGGCTCGCCGAAATAGCCGGCGGGGATGTTGGCCTTGGCGAAGGCCTCGCGCTCCTTCGGGTCGGGATGCACCTTGGTCAGGATCTGCTCGCTGTTGATGCGGCCCGGCGGCAGGCTGTTGATCGTGATGCCGTCGCGCGCGACCACCCGCGACAGCCCCTTGGCCCAGGCGTGCACCGCGGCCTTGGCCGAATTGGCGACGTTGACGCCGCGCGGCTCGCTCGATCCCGTGATGTTGACGATGCGGCCGAACCTCTGCGCCCGCATGCCGGGGATGAAGGCCATCGTCAGCCGCCGCAGCATCTCGAAATTGAGCGTCATGCCCTCGTACCAGGCGTCGTCGCCGGCATCCCAGGGGATCGGCCGTGAGCCGCCGGCGCTGTTGACCAGGATGTCGAGGTGGCCGAAGGCCTTGTAGACCTTGTCGCGGATCGTCTGCGGCGCGCCCTGGTGCAGCACGTCCTCGGCGAGCACGACCGGGCGCTCCGCCCCGGTCGCGGCAATCTCGTCGGCGAGCGTGTCGAGCAGGTCCTTGCGGCGGGCGAGGATGGCGACGCGGCAGCCCTCGGCGGCCATGATGCGCGCGGTGCCCTTGCCGATGCCCTGGCTGGCGCCGGTGATCAGGCAGGTGCGGCCCTTCAGTTGCAGGTCCATGGATGAAGTCTCCGTTGCTTGGGGGTCTCCGGATTGTTCCCCGTAAGGCGGGAGAGTGGCAAGTTGCGGCGGGTGGACCCGGCTTGTCCCGGGTGACATGATGCGCCAATATCCCGGCGCAAATGCGCCCGGAGCGCAGAACGCCAAGCAACACAGGAGCCGCCTTTGCCCGTCGACGCCAGCAAGAAGGACCTGCTCATCGGAATCTCCGGCGCGGGCGCCATGGGGCGCGGCATCGCCCAGGTCGCGGCGGCCGGCGGCGTCGCGGTCCGGCTCTACGACCTGAACCAGGCCCAGGCCAAGGACGCCTACGCCTTCATCGAGAAAATGCTCGGCCGGGCGGCGGAGAAAGGGCAGATGACGGCGGACGCCGTCAAGGCGGCCATGGGCCGGATCGCGCTGGTCGACGACGTGAAGGCCTTCGCCCCCTGCGAGATCGTTATCGAGGCGGCGACCGAGAACCTGGAGATCAAGAAGAAGATCTTCGCCCAGCTCGAGGCGGTGGTCGCCGAGGACGCGATCATCGCGACCAACACCTCGTCGCTGTCGGTGACCACCATCGCGTCCGCCTGCAAGAGGCCGCAGCGGGTCGCCGGCTTCCATTTCTTCAATCCCGTGCCGCTGATGCGGCTGGTCGAGGTGATCGAGGGCATTCTCACGGAGCCCTGGGTCGGCGACGCGCTGATGACGCTCGGCAAGCGGATGACCCGCGAGCCGGTCCGCCTCAAGGACGCGCCGGGCTTTCTCGTCAACCAGGTCGGCCGCGGCTACAACATCGAATGCCAGCACATCCAGCACGAGGGCGTCGCCGACTATGTCGACCTCGACCGCATCCTGCGCGAGGGCGCGGGCTTCCGCATGGGGCCGTTCGAGCTGCTGGACCTGACCGCGCTCGACGTCACCCACCCGGCGACCGAGCTGATCTACCACCAGTTCTACCAGGAGCCGCGCTACCGCCCGTCCTCGGTGATGCGGGCGCGGCTCGAGGCCGGATTGCTCGGCCGCAAGGTCGGGCGCGGCTACTACGCCTATCCGGACGGCAAGCAGGCCGTGCCGGAGGAGGCGCCGCCGCCGGCCTATGACGGCCGCCCGGTCTGGATCAGCCCGGTCGAGAAGGACGGCTTCCGCGCGCTCGGCGAGATCGTCGGGAAGATCGGCGCGCCGCTCGACCGCGGCGACAAGCCGGGCAAGGACTCGCTGATCCTGGTGACGCCGATCGGTGAGGACGTCACCACGACCGCGCTGGCCCAGGGCCTCGACCCGGCGCGCACGCTGGGCGTCGACACGCTGGTCGGCCTGAAGACCCGGCGCACGGTGATGACCAACCCGGCGACCAAGGCCGAGTTCCGCGCCGCCGCGCACGGCCTGATGACCCAGGACGGCGTCAAGGCCACCGTGATCCGCGACTGCCCCGGCTTCGTCGGCCAGCGCGTGATCTCGATGATCTGCAACATCGGCTGCCAGATCGCCCAGTTCGGCACGGCGGCGCCGGAGGATATCGACAAGGCCGTCGTGCTCGGCCTCAACTACCCCAACGGGCCGCTCACCTTCGGCGAGGTGCTGGGCCCCCGCAATATCCTGCGGATTCTGGACGCCCTGATTTGTTTCTACGGCGATCCGCGCTATCGTGCGAGTCCGTGGCTGCGCCGCCGCGCATCGCTCGGCCTGTCCCTGTTCGCGAAAGAAATCTGAGGAAAAACGCCATGCTGGATGCATACATCTACGACGGAAAGCGCACCCCCTTCGGCCGCCATGCCGGCTCGCTCGCCAAGGTCCGGCCGGACGACCTGCTCGCCGGCGTCATCAAGAAGGTGGTCGAGAGCAACCCGATCAAGGCCGAGGCGATCGACGACGTCTATGTCGGCTGCGGCAACCAGGGCGGCGAGGACGCGCGCTGCGTCGCCCGCCACGCGCTGCTGCTGGCGGGGCTTCCGACCTCGGTGCCCGGCATGGTGTTCCAGCGCAACTGCGCCAGCGGCCTCAGCGCCATCAGCTCGGCCGCGCAGGCGATCACGGTCGGCGAGGCCGACATGATCATCGCCGGCGGGGTGGAGAGCATGAGCCGCGCGCCCTTCGTCGTCGGCAAGTCGGAATCGCCCTACCAGCGCGAGTTCAAGGTGTTCGACTCCACGATCGGCGAGCGCTTCCCGAACCCGAAGATCCACAAGCAGTTCGGCGCGGACTCGATGCCGGAGACCGCGGACAACCTCGCCTCCGACTACCAGATCACGCGCGAGCAGGCCGACACCTTCGCGCTCGCCTCGCAGATGAAGTACAAGGCGGCGCGGGACGGCGGCTTCTTCAAGGACGAGATCGACCCGGTCGTCTACAGCGCCGGCCGCAAGGGCGGCGACGTGACGGTGGCCGAGGACGAGCATCCGCGTCCGGAGACGACGATGGAGCAGCTCGCCAAGCTGCGCGTCCTGTTCGACGGCGGCGTGACGACGGCGGGCAACGCGTCCGGCGTCAACGACGGCGCGGTCGCGCTGATCATCGGCAGCCGCGCCTTCGGCGAGAAGAACGGCATGAAGCCGATCGCCCGCATCCTGTCGAGCGGCTCGGCCGGCGTGCCGCCGCGCATCATGGGCTACGGACCGGTTCCGGCGTCGGAGAAGGCGCTCGCCCGCGCCGGCCTGACGCACAAGGACATGGACGTGATCGAGATCAACGAGGCCTTCGCGTCCCAGGTGCTGGCCTGCCTCAAGGGCATGAACGTCGCGCTCGACGACAGCCGCGTGAACATGAACGGCGGCGCGATCGCGCTCGGCCACCCGCTCGGCGCGTCGGGCCCGCGCATCGCGCTCACCGCGGCGCGCCAGCTCCAGCGCACCGGCGGCAAGTACGGCCTCGTCACGCTCTGCGTCGGCATCGGCCAGGGCGCCGCGATGGTGATCGAGCGCTGCGACTGAGGCAGGCCGCTCTGCGCCCATTCAAAAAAACCCTCTCCGCCCCAGGGGGCGGAGAGGGCAGGGTGAGGTGGGGGACCTTCAGGCACGCCGATAGCTGCTTGACGTGTGCTCTCTGAACCGCCCGGGAGCAGTTTATTCGACCGTATTACAGAGGCGACACCGAGCGTCCCCACCTCACCCGGCGCGCGATGCGCGCCACCCTCTCCCCCGTCCGGCGGAGAGGGTTAGGAAGTGAGACAAGCGAGTACCGCCATGGCCGAGTTCGCATCCTTCACCTGGGACGATCCGTTCCTGCTGGAAGACCAGCTTACCGAGGACGAGCGGCAGATCCGCGACATGGCGCGCGACTTCGCGCAGTCGACGCTGATGCCGCAGATCCTCGAGATGAACCGGCACGAGCGGTTCGACCCCGCGCTGATGCGGGAGTTCGGCAAGCTCGGCTTCCTCGGCGCCAACCTTAAGGAATACGGTTGCGCCGGCATCGGCTTCGTCGCCTACGGCCTGATCGCGCGCGAGCTGGAGCGCGTCGACACCTGCTTCCGCTCCGCGGTCGGCGTGCAGTCCGGCCTCGTCATGGCGCCGATCTACATGTACGGCAGCGACGAACAGAAGCAGAAGTACCTGCCCGGCATGCGCGACGGCACGATCATAGGCTGCTTCGGCCTGACCGAGCCGGACCACGGCTCTGACGCCGGCAGCATGAAGAGCCGCGCGCGGAAGGTGCCCGGCGGCTACAAGCTCAGCGGCACCAAGCAGTGGATCACCCATTCGCCGATCGCCGACGTGTTCGTGGTGTGGGCCAAGGACGACGACGGCAAGATCGGCGGCTTTATCCTGGAGAAGGGGATGAAGGGCCTCGACAACCCGAAGATCGAGGGCAAGTTCTCGGTCCGCGCCTCGCCGACCGGCTTCGTCATGATGGACGAGGTGGAGATCCCCGAGGCGAACCGCCTGCCGAAGGCCCGCGGCCTCGGCGCGCCCTTGTCCTGCCTCAACAACGCGCGCTTCGGCATCTGCTGGGGGGCGATGGGGGCGGCGGAGTTCTGCTGGCACGCGGCGCGCGACTACACGCTGAACCGCACCCAGTTCGGCCGGCCGCTGGCGGCGAACCAGCTCATCCAGAAGAAGCTCGCCGACATGCAGACGGAGATCACGCTGGGCCTGCAGGCCGCCTACCGCATCAGCCGCATGCGCGAGGAGGGCACCGTGTCGTCCGAGGCGATCTCGCTGGTCAAGCGCAACAACACCGGTAAAGCGCTTGAAATCGCCCGCACGGCGCGCGACATGCACGGCGGCAACGGCATCGTCGACGAATACCACGTCATCCGCCAGATGATGAACATGGAGACGATCAACACGTTGGAAGGCACGCACGACATTCACGCGCTGATCTTGGGGCGGGCGCAGACGGGGATACAGGCGTTTACCGGCGGGTAGACAGTCGACGCAAATCGGGACAAGCGCCGCCCCGCAATTCGACAAAAACGATAGAGGATAGAGCGAGATGAAGAAATACGAGCCGAGCTTTGCCAACCGGTTGAGCGCGGCGGCGAAAGCGAAGAAGGCTGAGCGCGAGAACGCACGCGCGGTCGATCCCGCCAAGGACCCGGGCTTTGCTGCGCGTCAAGCGGCCCGCCAGGCGCAGAGCGTCGCGCGCGAGGCCCGCGCGGTCGAGCGCAAGGCGGCCAAGGAGGCCGAGGCGCTGCGCAAGGCACAAGAGCAGGCCGCCGAGGCGGAGGCGCGCGCCTTGGCCCTGGTCGCCGAACAGGAAGGCCTCACGGCCGACGCCGCGGACAAGGAGCGCCGCGCTATCGTCCTCGAAGCCGAACGCAAGGCGGCGCGCGACGCGCGTTATGCCGCACGGAAGGCGCGGCAGCGGTAGGGCGGGAGAAACGGACCCGATGACAGCCAGCTACGATCCGAATGCACGCTACGAGATTAAGATCTGGGAAGAGGACTTCCGGCAGGTCCCCACGCGAATGCTGCTCGCCCGAATCTATCAGCCGATCGGCGACGGGCCGTTTCCGGTGCTGCTCGACCTGCACGGCGGGGCCTGGACGTTCAAGGACCGCATGGCCAACGAGGCGATGGCCGAGACCATGGCGCGGAGCGGGCTGCTCACGGTGTCCGTCGATCTTCGCCTGGGCGGCGAGGCGCCGTACCCGGCCTCGGTGCAGGACGCAAACTACGGCATTCGCTGGCTGAAGATGAAAGCGCCCGGCTGGAACGGCGATCCGTCCACGCTGGGCCTGCTCGGCAGCTCCAGTGGCGGCCACGTGGCGATGCTGCTCGGGATGCGGCCGCGGGACCCGCGCTACAACGCGCTGCCGCTGGCAGGGCACCCGGAGATCGACGCGCGCATCCATTACGTGGCGACGCGCTCGCCGATCAGCGATCCCCTGGCGCGCTACAACAACGCGCTGGCCAGGGGACGGCAGGAGATGGCGGACCGCCACCACGTGTATTTCAATCCCTTCAGCGATATCGAGGAAGGCAACCCGCAACTGATCCTCGAGCGCGGCGAGCCGGTCGAGCTGCCGCCGCTGCTGGTTATGCAGGGCGGACTGGACGACAACGTCCTGCCGGCGTTCCAGGAAAAATTCGGCGAGACCTACCGGGCGGCCGGCGGCGCGTGCGAGGTCGCGGTCTTCGAGGGCTGCGGCCACCTGTGGGTGCTCGAGCCCGGTCCCGACACCGACCGCGCCCACGAGATGGTCAAGGCCTTCATCGCGCGCCAGCTTCGCGCGCTGCGGAAGGCGACGTGAGGGCGCAACGCTCGGCCTCGCACGTGCCGATCCACGGCTGTTCGGTTCAGATCGGGTGCAGCGTCGGAAAGAAGAGTCGTGGATGCGCGTGTCAAGCACGCGCATGACGATTTTATTTTGAATTCAATGTTTTGCCGTCGCCGGCGCTTCACGAGCCAGGCGTATTTGACCGTCAGGGGCGAACGGGCGCTAGAATCGAACCGGGCTCCCGACGCGTGACGCATCCGAACCATGTCCGCGTACCGCCAGCCATGCAAGGAGGACACGACCATGCCGTTCTACAAGAGGGGCGACGTCCGCATCCGTTACGAGGAGGTCGGTCGTGGCTTTCCGCTGCTGGTCACCCCGGGCGGGGGCCTCAACTCTCGTATTGCCAACTGGCCGACCGCGGTCTTCAACGCGATGGACGTCTTCAAGAACGACTTCCGCTGTATCACGATGGACCAGCGTAACGCCAATGGCGGCGAGAGTGCCGGGCCTGTCGCCGTCGACGATCCGTGGGGCGGCTTCGCCGACGACCAGCTCGGGCTGATGGATCACCTGGGCATCCGCAAATTCGCCTACATGGGCTACTGCATCGGCGGTTGCTTCGCCGGAAAGCTCCTTGAACGAGCCCCCGAGCGTGTCGTTGCCGCGGTCTTTTGCCAGACGGTGGGGCATCGGCCGGAAGATCCCGATGTCATGTACCGGTCCGGCCGGGATGTGTGGGCGCCCGAGCTGCTTGCCCGGCGACCCGACCTGAAGCAAGACGCGATCGACACGTACCTGCACCATCTTTATCGGGCGAACCCCGACTTTCTCTACAGCGTGTCGCGCGACCTGATCCGCAACTGCCGGACGCCGATTCTCGTGCTGCCGGACGACACGCCGGCGCACCCGCACCAGTCATCGGTCGACGTTGCCTCGCTGGCGCCGAATGCCGAGATCACGGTCTTTCCCTGGAAGTCTCCGCCCGATCTGAAGGAACGCACGATCGACCGCGTGCGCCGATTCATCCGGACGCACGGCGCCGCGCAGGCAGGGTAGTTCAGTTTAGATCGGGTACGGTATCGGGAAAGGAAGAGGCGTGGATGCGCGTGTCAAGCACGCGCATGACGTTTGAGTTTTGATTTCAATATCTTGCCGTCGTGGCCGGACTTGATCCGGCCACCCACGAAAGGACGGATGCAACGCAAAGCGCGTTTCTGTCTTATCGCTCTCGTTTCCGGTGCAACGCCATGGAATGCGCGGATCATGAGCGGACATGTCCGCACCTCAACCCGTTTTGCCCTGATACGGCCGCCTGACGTAGTCTGATCGACCTCAACGAGAAAGGGAATCCCCATGGCATTCTCCATGTACGACGCATCCGTGCCGATCTGCGCGCAGCAGCTCGGCGCGCTGGCGACCATCATCGACAAGACCGCCGCCCATTGCGCCGCCAACAAGATCGAGGAAGCGGCGCTGCTGTCCGACCGGCTGTATCCGGATATGTTCTGCCTGGCCCGGCAGATCCGTCAGTCGGCGGATTTTGGCCGCAATACGCCGGGCCGTCTTGCCGGTGTCGCGGGGCCGGACTTCGCGGCCGTCGACGACACCAGCTTCGCCCAGGCCAAGAAACGCGTCGAGGACTCGCTCGCCTTCGTCAAGACCCTGACGCGGGCGCAGATCGAGGGCACCGAGGACAAGGACATCGTCTGGACGGCCGGCAGCAACACTCGGAAAATGAAGGGCGCCGCCTATTTGCAGCAGTTCGCTTTGCCGAACTTCTTCTTCTTCGTCACGACAGCCTACGACATCCTGCGCCATCGTGGCGTACCGCTCGGCAAGCGGGACTTTATCGGCCCGATCTCCATGGGCTGAGGATCGGCCTCACCGGAAGGCCGGCATGACCTCGTGGCAGAGGCGGTCGAGGCTCGCCTTGACCGCCGCCTCGCCCAGCAGGCCGCCGGCGTTCAGCTCCAGCACGACGCCGTCGATGCCGAGCACCTCGCGCCATTCCTGGAAGCGGTCGATGACCGCCGCGGCCGAGCCGAAGGCGACGCGGGAGGCGCGGATCTCGTCGTAGTCGAGCGCGTCCAGCAGCTTGGCGACGCGCTCGCGGCCGCCCGCGCCCTGATCCCTGAGCTGGCGCGCCTGTCGCGCGAAATAGTATTCGATGCTGGCGCGCGGCGTCTCGTAGGCGTCGCGCTCGTCCGCACCGACATAGGCGGGGACGCGGAGATAGACGCTGCCCTCGCCCGGATGGCCGCTCGCCTTCCAGACGCTCCGGTAATGGCCCAGGCTCTCCGCCAGGAACGACAGCCCGTCGCCGCGCAGGCCGACGAACACCGGCAGGCCCTCGCGTGCGACCTTCTCGAAGGTGGCGGCCGACGTCGCCGCCATCCGGAGCGGCGGGTGCGGCTTCTGCACCGGGGTCGGCACCAGCTCGGCCTCCGTCACGGTGTAGTACTTGCCTTCGAAGGAGAACTTCCCGCCGGCCCAGGCGCGCCGCAGGATTTCCAGCGCCTCGTCGAAGCGCGCCTGACTCTCGTCGTAGTCGACGCCATAGCTGCGGTAGGAGCGCTGGAAGCCGCTCCGCCCGATGCCGAAGTCGAAGCGGCCGCCGGAAATCTGGTCGAGCGTCGCGACCTCCTCGGCGATGCGGAGCGGCGTGCCCGCGAGCGGCAGGACATAGACCGCGCTGCCGACGCGCATCCGCTTGGTCCGGCTGGCGATCGCCGTCGCGGTGAGGATGGGCGAGGACAGCACCGAGCGGGCCCGGTTGAAGTGGAACTCGGCGAGCCAGGCGCAGTCGAGGCCCCAGGCTTCGGCCGCATCGACCAGGTCGAACCCTTCGGCGAAGGCGCGGGCCGAGTCGCCACCGTCACGGAAGCCGAACTCCATGAACATGCCGAAATGCATGACCTAACACTCCCCGGATGACCGCCGGTTGTGGTCATCATCGTAGGCATTCCAGGCGTCGACGGCAAATCGCGGGCACTCGGCTTTTCGTGGGTGGCCGGATCAAGTCCGGCCACGACGGCAAGATATTGAATTCAGAAATACAACGTCATGCGCGCACTTGATGCGCGCATCCACGACTCTTCCTTTCGGCGCGGCATTCGACCTTAAGTCGGACAGCCGACCTTCTCAGAAGAACACATACGACCGCACCACGACGTTCTTCCGACACGGCGCGTCTTCCGGCACGGTCGGGTCGATGCACGCCGTGTGGAAGGACCAGCGAGAGACGGAGCCGTCGGTGACGGAGTCGTAGCATTTGAGCATCGACACCTCGGTCGGCGTCTGGCGGGGGAACCAATACCACTCGTGGTCGGGACGGTAGGTGAAGCGGGTCGTCTCGCCGACGCGGTCGTCGTAGATCCGGTAGTTGGTGATGTACGGCTGGTCGGCGAAGGAGGGCCAGGCGCACAGCACGAAGGGAAACTGCTGCACCGTCTCCATCGGCTTGGCCAGGTTGATCGACACGAACCGCCGCGACATCTTCGCGTCGGCTTCAGCCTCGGTGCAGCGCTGCGCGCGCCCGAAGTTCCGCAGGTTCTGCGTCAGCAGCTCGCGGCATCGCACCCGGCCGCTGTTGTCGTTCAGGTCGTTGTGCACGAGGGAGGCGTACCGCGCGTTCACGCCCGGGTTCTTGGCGTCCTGGTCTTCCGTGCGGTCGCCCTTGTAGTCCTTGTCGAAGACGTCGTGGTTATAGACGAGCGCATCGGTCGCGCCCGGGAAGAAATCCAGGAGGAGCTTCTCGATCTCCGGGTAGAACACGCGCTCCACTTCCGCCGCGTCGTAGAAGTTGCGGCACTTGGACTCGCAGTGCGCCAGCGACACGCCGAGCCTGTCCATGCATTCGGGGCTGTCGGGCGAGAGACCGGGATAGTATTCCCCGATCCGTCGCGCGTCCCGCATCACCTGCGGGAAATAGAGGTTCCGCCGCCGGTTATCCGCCTCGTTCTTGCGCAATATCCCTGCCACGTCCGCGCGCGCCGGGTCGCGCCAGAGGGCGTTCGACGGGACGACGGAGTAGGTCGGCCGCTCGTAGACCGTATAGGGCAGCGGCAGCGCCAGGCCGCCCTCGGGGGCTTCGATGTCGTTCGCGCGGACATAGGCCACGCACGCCGCGTAGCTGCGGAAGCCGAGGCCCCACTTCGTCTCGATCGGGCCGGGTGGGGCGTTGTCGATCATCTCGATGACCCGCTGGCCCTCTCCTTCGGCGATCTGGGCGAGCGCGGCCTCCAGCGCCGCGCCCGTTCCCGCGTCGCCGTCCCGGTCGAACGACATGTAGGACAGGCCGCCATTCGCGGCGATGGGGGTCGGCTGCCCTTTCGTGCGCTGGAGCGGCGGCACATAGGCCGGGAAATTCGCCACCTGATGCTGATCCATGGCATGTCACCTGGTTAAGAACGCCTCTTCCTGCCACCAATGGTAATCCCAGCGTCGGCGCCAGACAAATCCGAGCTGACGGGCGCGGCTCTGCCCGGGCTCAGGTTAGCCGCCAAAGGCCGGTTCGCGGTCAGACATTGGTGCCGCGAATGACGTCGATGACGGCCGTCGTAACCGTGGCGGTCGTGGCGGTGCCGCCAAGATCGGGCGTGTGAAAGCGGGGGTCGGCCGTCACCCGCTCGATAGCCGCCATGAGGCGGCGCGCGGCGGCATTTTCACCGACGTGCTCCAGAAGCATGACCGATGACCAGAAAGTTCCGATCGGGTTGGCAATGCCCTTGCCCATGATGTCGAACGCCGAGCCGTGGATCGGCTCGAACATCGATGGGTAGGTCCGCTCCGGATTGAGGTTCGCGGTCGGCGCGATGCCGAGAGAGCCCGCCAACGCCGCCGCCAGATCGGACAGGATATCCGCGTGCAGGTTCGTCGCCACGACCGTATCGATCGATTGCGGCTTCGTCACCATGCGCATGGTCATCGCGTCGACCAGCATCTTGTCCCAGGTCACATCCGGGAACTCGCGTGCGATCTCGACC
>Ga0302046_10005383_pt1 | contig 11290 bp, 11 predicted proteins | sample RVTome_11_FD_200261 | JGI IMG/M metagenome (GOLD analysis project Ga0302046, IMG submission 200261) | Soil microbial communities from uranium-contaminated site in the Upper Colorado River Basin, Wyoming, United States - RVT147D111 (version 2) ... | reverse complement strand
GATGGATCGCGCCCGGCGAACACCCCGGCCGCCAGCATCGCGTCCACGTCGTACGAGCGCTTCCTCGTCCCGCGGGCGAAGGCGCCGAACTGGACGTCTGTCGGGTCGGCGCCGAAGAGCTCCCGGGCGTGGCGCACGAGCCGCTCCGTCACCTCCTCGAGCGACACCTGCCTGGCGAGCAGCTGCGACATCGACGTGACCGGACGGTCGGGGATGCCGCACGGCACGATGCTCCCGAAGTACGCCAGGTCGGTTGCGACGTTGAGAGCGAAGCCGTGCATGGACACGCCCCGAGAGATCCGCACGCCGATGGCGGCCACCTTGCCTCGAGCCGTCCACACGCCCGTGTAGCCGTCCTCCGCCCATGCGTCGATGCCGAACTCGCCGAGCAGCGACACGAGCATCCTCTCGATCCGCCGTACGTGGCCGACCATGTCGTAGCCGCCGGAGAGGGCGGGAACGGCCAGGATCGGATACCCGACGAGCTGCCCCGGGCCGTGATAGGTGATGTCGCCGCCGCGATCGACGTGATGCACCTCGGCGTCGACTGCGCTCAATGTGTCGTCTCCGACGAGGAGGTTCGATCCGTCTCCGTTGCGGCCGATGGTGTAGACGTGCGGATGCTCGACGAGCAGCAGATAGTCGTCTCGAGTGCGCCCCGTCACTCTTCCCTCCCAGAAGGCCCGCTGCAGGTCCCAGGCCTCGTCGTATGGCAGCCTGCCCAGCCAGCGGACCCGGACCGCTTCTGTGTCCGGGATCGGACGGGTCACGTCAGCTCCTGCTCCCAGTCCCAGGTCTCGAGGTTCGCTTTCATCCGGCTGAGGAACAGCACGGCAGTCGACCCGTCGAACGCCCTGTGGTCCCATGTCAGGCTCAAGTATCCGATGTGGTGGATGGCGATGGCGTCCGAGCCGTCAGGCAGCGTGATCACCGTCGGGCGCTTGGCGACGGTGTCCGTCGAGAGAATGGCCACGTTGGGGACGTTGATGATCGGCGCCGTCATGAACGATCCGTACGGCCCTGGGTTCGTGATCGAGAACGTCGAGCCCGAGATGTCGTCGGGATCGAGCTTCCCGTCGCGGGCCTTGATGCTCATGGCCCTGATCTCGCGGGCGAGCCCGACGAGTTGCAGGGAGTCTGCGTTGCGAACCGACACCACCACGAGCCCCTGCTGGTTCAGATCGACGGCGATCCCGAGGTTGACCCTGCCGTGGAAGATCTGCCTCCCCTCGTCGAGGAGGAAGGAGCTGTTGACGGCGGGAAACGCCCCGAGGGCATCCATGGTTGCCCTGGCGATGAACGGCAGGTACGTGAGGCTGAAGCCTTCCTTCTCCTTGAAGGAGTCACGGTGCGCCTGGCGGACCCTCTCGACGTTCTGGTAGTCGACCTCGATAGACGCCCAAACGTGGGCGGCCGTCGCCTTGGCGTGGACGAGGTTCTCGGCGATCCGCCTCCGCAGCCTCGTCAGCTCGACGCTGCGGTCACCTTCACCCGCCTGGACGGCATGTGGCGGGGCGGGAGTGACAGGTGCGGGGGCGGGCGCCTCCGGAGGGGCAGGCCGGGCCGCGGGTGCGGCCGGCTCAGGAGCCGCTACGGGTGGCGCCTCCGGAGCCACCACATCGGGCGGCGACGCTTCTGCCGTCGCCGGCTGGGGCTCGACGGCGACCTTGGCGGCGGCGTCGCCGTCTTCGATGAAGGTCATGACGTCCTTGCGGGTGATGCGGCCGCCCTCTCCCGTCCCCCGGACCCGGTCGAGATCGACGTCGTGCTCGGCCGCCAGCCTGCGGACGACGGGTGACAGGACCCCGCGCCGGGACGTGTCGCCCTCGATGGCTGGCGCCGGCGTCGCCCGCACCGGGGAACCGGCGCCTGCTTCTACGGCCGCAGGAGCTTCGGAAGGCGCAGACGGGGCGACGGCAGCCTCGCCTGCGTCGGCAACGGGGGCCTCGGCTTCCTGCGGCGCCGCGGCGGGCTCGGCTTCCTGCACCGCCGCCTCAGCCTCGTCCTTCGGTTCATCGGAAGGGGCGGCTACTTCGGTGGGTTGCGGATCTTCTGCCTCCCCGGCCTCCGCGATCACGGCGAGCGGGGTGCCGACGCTGACCGTTTCGCCTTCGGCGACCAGGATCTCCCTGACCACCCCCGCTGCGGGCGAAGGCACCTCGGTGTCGACCTTGTCCGTCGAGATCTCGAGCAGCACCTCGTCCTCGGCGACCGCGTCGCCGGCCTGCTTGGCCCAGCTGAGGATGGTGCCTTCTGTGACGGTCTCACCCAGTTGGGGCATCGTGACCGTTACGGCCATGCGGTCCTCTCCTTGTCGTCCTGTCGGCTCTCGCAGCCGCCGTGGCTCAGTGGAGGCTGCGCCCGGCTGCGGAGAGCAGCGTCTCTCCGATCGCCTCGGCAACCGTCGGATGGGCGTGGATCAGAGCGGCCGCCTCGGCGGGGAGCGCCTCCCACGCAACGGTGTACATCAGCTCGTGGATCATCTCTCCTGCGCCCGGCCCGACGACGGTGGCGCCGAGGATCGGACCCTCCTTCTCGGCGACGACCTTGACCAGGCCGCCCGTCTCTCCCTGGATGATGGCCCTGCCGACGCCGCGCATGCCGTGCGACGACACCTCGACGTCGTAACCGGCCTCGCGAGCCTTCGCTTCCGTGAGGCCGACCGAGGCGATCTCGGGGTCCGTGTACACGACGAGCGGCACTGCCCGGTAGTCGACGGGGGCGACCCCGCCGGTCGCCATGTGGGTGATCGCCGCGATGCCCTCAGCGAAGCCGGCGTGCGCCAGTTGCGGCGTTCCCGCCACGATGTCGCCGACGGCGTACACGCCCGGGCGCCCGGTCAGCATCGTCTCGAGGTCGGTGACGACGAACCCCTTGTCGACGACGACGCCGGATCCCTCGAGGTTGGCATTGTCCGACACCGGGGCGCGGCCGACGGCCACGAGGGCGACGTCGACGGTCACGGAATCGCCTCCATAGGGAATGGTGACCCCGCTCTCGGATTTCTCGGGCTCGCCGACCTGGACGCCTGTGTGCACCGAGACGCCCTTCTTCTTCAGCTCCCTGGCCAGGATCTTCGCCGCATCCGGCTCGAGTCCGGGAACGACCTGGTCGAACATCTCGAACAGCCACACCTCGGAGCCCATGTCGCCGAGGAGGCTGGCGAACTCAGATCCGATCGCCCCTGCGCCGATGATGGCGACGCGGCCCGGCTGGTTCTCCCAGTCGAGCGCCTCGTCGCTGGTGATGACCTGCCTGCCGTCGATCTCGTAACCGGGGATCGTCCTCGGGACGGAGCCCATCGCCAGGATGACGTTGGCGGTCTCGAGGTGTCCCGTCGTGTCGTCCCCGTAGACGACGTCGACCCCTCCTTCGTGCGAGAGCCTGCCGAGCCCGTCGATGACGTCGACGCCGCGAGCCGCCAGGAGCCCGCTGAGCCCCTTGACGAGCCCGTCGACCACGCTGTTCTTGCGCTCCAGGGCACGGAGCCAATCCATCTTCGGCTCGTCTGAGACGACTCCGAACTCGGCGGCGCGGCGCACCGTCGAGAACACATGGGCGGTCTGGAGCCAGCTCTTGGCCGGAATGCACCCCCTGAGCAGGCAGGTTCCTCCGACGCGGTCCTTCTCGACGAGGGCGACGGACAGGCCGAAGTTGTGCGCGTAGAGGGCGGCGGCGTATCCGCCGGGGCCGCCGCCGATGATCGCTACGTCGTACAATGAGCCTCCGCTCCGGGCACCGCGTCGAGATTAGCGCAGCCCGGATTCCCACTCCGCCGGGGGGTCGCAGCCGCGATCGTTACGATCGAGCCGACGATGCAGACCCGATATCTCCTGTTGGCGGCGCTCGTGACAGGCATCGCCATACTCGTTGCGGCAGCGGTCTGGTTCTCGCAATTCTGAGAGGTGAAGTGACGACGATCCCGACTCCCGACCTGCGAGCCCTCATCGGAGGAGAGACGGTCATCGCCTTCGTCCCCCGGCACACGGTCGACGAGGGAGACGAGCTCGAGTTGGATGCCGGCGGGCCGAGGCAGCCGGAGGAGGTCAAAGCAGCGTACGTCCGCTGGAACGCCGATCCGCCGCCACCGGGCCCCTGGACCGGCATCGTGGTGGCGCTCGTGCCATCGGCGGTTCTCGACGCCGAGGCCGGCTCGCCGCGCCACGTGCTCGATCATGTCCCCGACGGCGACATCGCCGTGCTACGGGTCTACGGACCGGACGGTCCCGTCCTCTCCGACGAGGCATTCGCGGCAAGGCGCAAGTCGGTCGAGGGGGCTATCGAGGGGTGAAACCTCGGTTGCGGGCTTCTGCGAGCGTGTCCGGGCCGAAGGCCTGCAGCAGGTTGCGGCGCAGGAGGTCGTCGGCCTCCACTCTCGCCTCGAGGGCGGCGGCCTGAGCCTCGTCGTCGCAGTCGTACACCCGCATGTCATCCCGGGTGCCGACGAACCGGTTCCCGTCGAAGCGCCGCAGGCGACCCATCACGTGCCTCCGATCGTCACGACCGCTTGGGTGACGCCCGTGGCGCCGACGGAGAGCTCGACCGAGCCGTCTGGGTCGTCCGAGCGGGTGAATTCGATCTCCCAGCGCTCCCCGGCCGGCTCCGAGCGGGTGACCTCCCACCCTTTGGCGCCGAGGTTCTGCTCGTAGTAGAGGGCGACCTCCCCGAGCTCGGCCCTCACCCTCAAGATGACCTCGGTGTAATCCCGGGCAGGGTCGACCAGCGTGGCGCCGATGACCGCCTCGGGCGGAATGGGAAAGTCGTCCGGCACGGTCTCCGGGATCTCGCCCTCGCCGAACTCGACGCTCCCCGTCGGCGTGCTCGCATCGCCCGAGCACGCCGTGAGCGAGACGACGAGGAGAGCGAGCACAGCGGCCAGGAAGGTCATCAGGCGCGATCGCAAGTCTTCGTCTCCGGTGGAATGGCCCCTCCCGGCACTCGCCGGGCGGACCGAGTGTACCGAGAATCACCATTTGACCGGCCTCGATCATCGTCAGAACGGCTCTCGAGATCGTCGAGGCCGAGCTGGCCAGGGGGCCTTGGTTCGGGCTGCGGTGACGTCAGACCCGAGGGGGCTCGCGATACCCGCCGAAGACGTCGAGGAGCGCCTCGGTGATCTCTCCCAGGGTCGCTCTGGCGCGGGCCCCGTCGATCAGCAGCGGCATCATGTTGACGTCACTCGAGGCGGCGGCGCGCAACCCGGCGAGCGCCACATCAACCGCCTGCTGGTCGCGACCGGAGCGGACCGCGGCGAGGCGGTCCCGCTGGCCCTGCTCGATCTCGGCGCCGATCCTGAGGATGTCGAGTTGCTGCTCATCCCCCTTCACGTACTTGTTGACGCCGACGATCACCCGATCGCTCGCAACCACCGCCTTCTCGAAGTCGTACGCCGAGTCGGCGATGGCGTTCTGGAACCAGCCGTCCTCGATGCCGGCGAGCACGCCATCGAGCATCGAGCCGTTCCCGATCTCGTCGATGTAGGCGAACATCTCTTCGGCGCTCGCCTCGATGCGGTCCGTCATCTCCTCCACGTACCACGAGCCGCCGAGCGGGTCGATGGCGTCGGCGATGCCGGTCTCCTCGGCGATGACCTGTTGGGTTCGCAGGGCCAGCTCTGCGTTCTCCGCCGTCGGTAGGGCATACACCTCGTCCATGGCGTTCGTGTGGAGGCTCTGGGTCCCTCCGAGGATGGCTGCGAGCGCCTCGACGGCCGTGCGCACGACGTTGTTCGCCGGTTGCTGGGCCGTGAGTGAGACACCCGCGGTTTGCGAATGGAATCGCAGCTTCATCGAGCGCACGTCTCGGGCGCCGTACCTGTCGCGCATCCACCTCGCCCAGATGCGGCGTGCCGCCCTGAACTTGGCGATCTCCTCGAAGAAGTCGATGTGGGCGTCGAAGAAGAACGAGAGCCTCGGTGCGAAGGCGTCGACGTCGAGCCCCCGGCGCACACCTGCCTCCACGTATGCGAAACCGTCGGCGAGCGTGAAGGCGAGCTCCTGGGCGGCCGTGGCGCCTGCCTCGCGGATGTGGTACCCGGAGACCGAGATCGTGTTCCAGCGCGGCACGTGCTCGGTGCAGAACTCGATCATGTCGACGATGAGCCGCATGTGCGGCTTGGGCGGGAAGATCCACTCCTTTTGGGCGATGTACTCCTTGAGGATGTCGTTCTGCAGCGTGCCTTCCAGCCGGTCCCAGGCGACGCCCTGCTCCTCGGCTGCCACGAGGAGGAAAGCGAACAGGATCTCGGCGGGACCGTTGATCGTCATCGAAACCGACACGTCGCCGAGCGGGATCTCGGCGAAGAGGTCGACCATGTCGTCGGCGGCGCTCACCGCCACCCCGCAATGGCCGACCTCGCCTGCGGAGCGGGGATCGTCGGCGTCGAGGCCCATCAACGTCGGCATGTCGAAGGCGACGGAGAGCCCACCCTGGCCCTGCGAGAGGAGGTAGCGAAACCGCTCGTTGGTGTCGCGCACCGAGGCGAACCCTGCGAACTGGCGCTGCGTCCACAACCTGCCGCGGTAGCCCGAGGCGTGCACACCCCTCGTGTACGGGAACTGGCCCGGATAGCCGATGGCGTCGGGAACCTCTCCTTCCGCCGGCAGCCCCAGAACGGGGACCTCCTCGAACGACATCGTCTCGAAGCGCTGCTTCCTGAGACGGGACGCTTCGTACTCTTCACGCCACCGGTGGCGACCCGTGCCGGTCACGCCTCTTCCTTCCACAGTGCGTCGATCTCGTCCTGTGTCGCCGGCTCGGCGATCGCGCCGATGGCAGCCAGGTAGTCGGCCTGCAGGTCGAGGACGGCGACGACGTCGGCACCATCGTACGTGTGGCCCCGTCGATGGAGTTGTTCCTGGGCATAGGCGGCGGCGTCGAGGCCTCCCACGACGGAGGCGGGCGAGCCGGCGGGTGCGGCTTGGAGGTAGCGCACCTCCCACTCGAGTAGCCGCCTCACCCCGGCGCGCCCGAGACGGGCTCTGGCGGGGTCGTCGAGACGCTCCCAGATGTGGTCGATCGACTCCTCGACGCCGTACACGACGACCTCGCCCGTCCGGCCGCGTCGCTCCTGCCACGCGAAGCCTGCGGCGATCGCGACGAACAGGACCAACAGGATCCCGGCAGCCAGGTACGGACTCATCACCACGAATGGTAGAGATCGCCGGGTGCTCAGCCTGCCGCCATGAGTGAGATACCGACGCCGGCGAGCACCAGCCCGACCGTCTGCACCCGCTCGATCCGCTCGTCCGTGAGCAAACGCGCCAGGGCGACGGTGAACCCCGGGTAGAGCGAGGCGATCACGCTCACCAGCGTCAGGAAGCCGAGGCGGACGCCGCCGAGGAAGAAGGCGTTGGCCAGCATGTCGATCGCCCCGGCCGCCAGCGACAGCCGCACATCAGGAGGCGCCAGCGCAAGCGACTGTCCCTTGAGGAACGCGATCGCGGTGAACACCGGGATGGTGGTGAGGCGAGCCGCCACCAGCGGAACGACGCCCGTGTCGGAGCCCGTCGTGTCGAGGATGATGAAGAACAGCGCGAACCCGAGCCCGGCGATCACACCGTCGAGGAGCCCCGGCGGAAGCCCGGCACCCTGGCGGGCGATTCGCTCGTGCGCATGGCTCCTGGAGAGCAACGGAAGGGCGACGATGCCGACGGCGACACCTGCGAGCGGTACCGCGCCCGGGCGCTCACCGGTCACGAGCCCGTAGAGCACCGGCAGGACGGCGGCTCCAAGTGCGGTCACCGGGGCGACGAGGCCCATGCGGCCTCGCCCCATTCCCCGGTACAGGAAGGCAACGCCGCTGGTCCCTGCCAGCCCGGCGAGAGCTCCGCGCCCCACGATCTCGAGGCCCCAGGCACCCGGGAACAGGGGTAGCAGGGCGAGCGCCACGACCAGGCCCCCCACCTGGGCGATGGCCGTGACCGGGATGGCGGCGGACGACCTTCGGGTCGCGATGCCGCCGATGAAGTCGCCCACGCCGAACGAGACGGCGGACATGAGGGCGAGAAACGGTGCCAATGGCTCCTACAAGCCGATCCGCTCGGCGAGGAGCGCTCGCCAGGCGCCGGCTTCTCCGAACATCAGCTGCGACGCCTTGGCTCGCTTGAAGTAGAGGTGGGCGTCGTGCTCCCATGTGAAGCCGATCCCACCGTGGACCTGGATCGTGGCTGCCGCGACGCCGAAGAAGGCGTCGACGCAATGTGCCTTGGCGATGGCTGCGGCCGCCGGTAGCTCGACGGCGCTTGCCGAGGCCGCCCAAGCCGCGTGGTATGCCGCCGAGCGAGCGGACTCGACTGCGACCAGCATGTCGGCGCACATGTGCTTGACAGCCTGGAAGCTGCCGATCGCCCTCCCGAACTGCTTGCGGCTCTTGGCATAGTCGACGGACATGTCGAGACAGCGCTGCGCCGCTCCGACGCACTCGACCGCCAAGCCGACCGCCGCCACGTCGTAGAAGCGATCGAGAACGTCGCCTCCGGCACCCCCGAGCCTGCCGCTCTCCGGCACGAAGACGTCATCGAAGGCGACCCTCGCTTGCTTGCGGGTCATGTCGAGGGTCTCGAGCCGAGTGCGGGCGACGCCGGTCGCCGTGGCCTCGACGGCGAACAGGTCGAGGGAACCCTCGTCGCTGCGTGCCACCACGATGAGTGTGTCGGCGCTGTGCCCGTCGACGACGAAGGACTTGACGCCGTCGAGCCGGAACCCACCTGCTGCCGCGGAGGCGGTCGTCGCCACGGTCTCGGCATCCCAGTTCCCACCTTCGTCGACCACGGCGACCGCCAGGCGGCGCTCCCCGGCGGCAACCTCCGGCAGGAGCGCCTTCTTCTGTTCCTGTGAGCCCGCCAACAGGACGAGGTTGGCCCCGAGCACGATCGATGAGAAGAGCGGCGAGGGCAGGAGGGCGGCGCCGGTCTCCTCGAGCACGATCGCCAGCTCCGTGTGCGTGAACCCTGCGCCGCCGTACTCCTCCGGGATGTGCATGGCGGGCCACCCGAGCTGCGCCGTCTCGAGCCAGAGCGCCTCGTCGAAGCCCGTCTCCGTCGCCATGAGCTCCCTGACTCGCGACGAGGGGACCTTGTCGGCGACGAAGGCGCGCACCGAGTCGCGCAGCATCGCTTGCTCCGGTGTGAACGTGAACTCCATGCGGCGGCGATTGTCGCATGTTGGAGGATGGGTCCGCACGGGTCCCCCCACCCGTTCCGGCGTCCCCTCGTCGCACCACTGCGATCTGGGGACGCCGGAATCGGAAATGACCCCCAGGTCGCGTTAGCCTCGGCGCAATGAGCGCTCCCTGGCACATCGAGACGGGGGGCGCCCTCGTGCGCAAGGTGACGGTGGGGCCATACGAGAACAACGCCTACGTCGTGGCCTGCCGCGCCACGAGAAAGGCGGTGCTCATCGACGCGGCAGCCGAGGCGGACAGGCTCGTCGCAGAGTGCAAGGACGTCGAGGTGGAGGCGATCCTGACGACCCACGGACACCTCGACCACGTCGGAGCGGCCCGGGAGGTTGCGGACCGGCTGGCGGTGCCTTTCCGCCTGCACGAGGCGGACCTGCCGATCGCCGAGATGCGGTCCGACGAGCCGCTCACCGAGGGGGACCTCGCAGTGGGCGAGCTCGTGCTTGACGTCCGCCACACTCCCGGCCACACGCCGGGATCCATGTGCATCGTGACCGAGGGGTTGGTCTTCTCCGGCGACACGCTCTTCCCGGGCGGACCCGGAGCGACGAGGTTCGCCTATTCGAGTTTCGACGAGATCATCGCCAGCCTCGAGCGCCGGCTCTTCACCCTCGACGATGCCACCCTGGTGATGCCGGGCCACGGCCTCGATACGACCATCGGGACAGAGCGGCCGTCGCTCGGGGCGTGGGTCGAGCGCGGCTGGTGACGACAGGAGGCACGATGCAATACGGGATGCTGGTGGAGCCGCAGCTCGGCGGGACGTATGAGGACCTGCTGCGGGTGGCTAGCTGGGCCGAAGGCTTCGGCCTGGGCACGTTCGCCCGCTCCGACCACTACCTGGCGAACGACAAGTCGCGGCACGCCACGGACGCCCTTGCGACGCTTGCCGGCCTGGCGAGGGAGACGGGCAGCATCGAGCTGAGCGTGCTGGTCTCACCGCTCACCTTCCGGCATCCCGCCGTGATCGCCAAGACGGCCGCGACGATCGACGAGATGTCCGGGGGACGGTTGGCGCTCGGTGTCGGCACTGGGTGGATGGAGTCGGAGCACGAGAAGCTCGGGATGGAGCTGTACCCGCTGCGGGAACGGTTCAGCCGCCTCTTCGAGACCCTGCAATACCTTCGCATCGCCTTCGGCAGGGAGCCGGGACCGTTCGCCGGCAGGCATTACGGCATCGGCGACGTCGACGTTCACCCCAAGCCGACAGGGAGGCTGCCGATCGTCGTGGGAGGCGGTGGAGCGCACAAGACGCCGTCTCTGGCCGGCCGGTTCGCCGACGAGTACAACATGTTCGTCACGGACGCCGATTCGCTCACATCGAGGCTCGACGTGATGCGCGCCGCGGCCAAGGAAGCCGAACGTGACCCCGAGGAGATCCTCATCTCGTTCGTCGGCACGGCTCTCATCGGTGACGACGATGCCGATTACCGCGAGCGCCTGGCTGCCGGAGCGGCGAAGCGAGGCATCGAGCCTGCCGAGCTCGAGGAGCGCTACGCCTCGCGGGGCCTTCCGATCGGAACCGCTGACAAGGCGTCCGAGATCGTCTCCGACTACGCCGCCAGTGGCGTGCAGCGGTTCTACCTGCAGGTGTTCGAACCGATCGACGCCATCGACACCGACGACTTGGAGCGTCAGTTCGCGGCGATCACGGGGTGACCTGGCCGCGGGTTCTCGTGGCCGGCGGGTCGATCGGCGGCCTCACGGCCGGGCTGCTGCTCAGCGAGCTCGGATGCGACGTCGACGTCTTCGAGCGGTCGAGCGCCGCGCTCCAGGAGCGCGGCACCGGCATCGTCGTGCTGCCGGTCACCGAGCGCTACTTCACCGAGCGAGGCGGAGAGGACGAGCGCGTCAGCCTCCAGCTGACACACTGGACGTACCTCGACGAGACCGGCCGGGTGATCTCGGCAGACCCGGACAACTTCCGCTTCAGCGGCTGGAACACGGTGTACCGAGCACTGCTCGAGGCGTTCGACGCCGATCGCTACCACCTCGACTCGGAGGTGGTCGGTTTCGACCGGCGCCATGACGGGGTGACGATGCGTCTTGGAGACGGCCGCGCCATCGACGGGGACCTGCTGGTGTGTGCGGACGGGATCGCATCGACGG
>Ga0302046_10005381_pt1 | contig 11294 bp, 8 predicted proteins | sample RVTome_11_FD_200261 | JGI IMG/M metagenome (GOLD analysis project Ga0302046, IMG submission 200261) | Soil microbial communities from uranium-contaminated site in the Upper Colorado River Basin, Wyoming, United States - RVT147D111 (version 2) ... | reverse complement strand
CCTCGATGCCAGCCGCGCCACTCTCGACAGCTCCGCACGGGAATCACCTTGCCCGGATTGGCGCGCTCCGCCGGATCGAACACGCGGCGGAGGTCGCGCATCGCGCCCAGCGTCGTCGCGTCGAACACGTCACTCATGTAGCGGAGCTTGTCCATCCCGACGCCGTGCTCGCCGGTGATGGTGCCGCCCGCCGCCACGCAGACGCGCATGATCTCCGCGGCCGCGCGCTCCACACGCTCCCGTTCACCGGCGTTCCGCCGGTCGAACGTGATGTTCGGGTGCAGGTTGCCGTCGCCGGCGTGGAAGACGTTGGCCACCGTGACCCGGTGCCGCGCCGCGATGACGCTGATCGCGTCCAGTACGTCCGGGAGCGCGGTGCGCGGCACGACGGCGTCCTGGACCACGAGGTCGGGGCTCAGGCGCCCGAGAGCGCCGAAGGCCTTCTTGCGCCCCTGCCACAGCCGATCGCGCTCCGCCTGCTCCCGTGCGGCGCGGACGGAGCGCGCCCCGGCGGCCCGCAGGTGGGCCGCGGCGCGCTCGGCGAGATCCGCGACGGCCGCTTCGTCCCGCCCGTCCACCTCCACGAGCAGCACGGCGGCCGCGTCGGTGGGATAGCCGGCCCGGTAGATCGAGGCCTCCACCACGCGGACGCACGTCCCGTCCATCATCTCGAGCGCCGCCGGGACGATGCCGGAGGCGATGATCGCGGACACGGCTTCCCCGGCGGCGCGCAGCGACTGGAAGTCCGCGAGCAGCGTGCGAACGGCGCGCGGCAGCGGCGTGAGCCGCACGGTGATGCGCGTCGCGACGCCGAACGTGCCTTCGCTGCCCACGAACACGCCGACGAGATCCGGTCCCCAGGGCTCGCCCGCCGCGGAGCCCAACTCGATCACCTCGCCCGTCGGGAGGGCGACCTCCAGCGCGAGCACGTGCTGGGTGGTGACGCCGTACTTCAGGCAGTGTGGCCCCCCGGCATTCTCGGCCACGTTCCCGCCCACCGTGCAGGCTGTCTGGCTCGAGGGATCCGGGGCGTAATGGAGTCCGTAGGGCTTGGCGGCGTCGGACAGGCGGGCGTTCACCACCCCCGGCTCCACGACGGCGCGCCGGTTCTCGGGATCCATAGCCAGGATGCGGTGCAGCCGGGTCAGGCCGAGGATGACCCCTCCCGCCTCCGCCACCGCCCCACCCGACAGGCCCGTGCCGGCCCCGCGGGCAACGAACGGCACGCTGTGGTGGGCCAAAACCCGCAGCACGCGGATCACTTCGTCCCGGCTCCCGGGGAGCACGACGGCGCCCGGCAGCCCATGCAGGGTAGGGAGTCCGTCCGCGGCGTATACCTCGCGGGTCGCCCGGTCGTGGCGCACCCACGTGGGCCCCACGATCCCCGCGACGGCGTCCAGCGCCTGGGCGGTGATCGTCATGACCCGGTCACGACGTCCTGACTGGGGCCGCCTTTCCCGTTGCCCCGCGCGCGGGTATGCACCTCCACCCGTCGGCCGAGCTCATGGTTGATGGGGCGGAGGAACTGGAGGAGGCGCTGCAGGCGCGCATGGGTGGACTGCAGGGCGAGCAGCTCCTGCTTGACCTCGCCCTCCAGCTCGAGGGTGGCGGCGATCTGGAAGGACATCGCCTGGGGCGTGCCGTCGAGCGGGATCGTCTGCGCCGGACGGTCGCTGAGCAGCTGCATGCCGGTGACGAACCTGGCGAACTGCGCCCGCGCCTGCACGGCCAACTCCGCCACCTGCGGCGCGCTGAGGTCGTCGTCGTCGAAGGTCTCGACCAGCGCCATCCGGTACGGCAGGTCGCTGCGGGCGTACGCGCGCAGGATGTACCGCGCTTCACCGACGGCGAGAATGTTGGACCGCCCGTCCGGGAGCATGCGCGATTCGTGCACCGACGCGAGACAGCCCACGTCCCCGGGCAGCGGTTCCGGGTCGTCCCCCGCGTCCCCCTTGACGAAGGAGAGCCCGAAGCGGCGGTCACCCTCGAGGCAGTCGGCCAGCATCTGGCGATACCGGGGCTCGAAGATGTGCAGGAGCTGCGGAGTGCCCGGGAAGAGCACGACGCCGAGCGGGAAGAGGGGGACTTCCAGCGTGGCCATGGGGGGAATATAGGGAGACGGTAGGGGGCGGTAGACGACGGCAGGGGGGGGTGGTGGGGGCGAGTCCAACGCCAGACAAGGCGAACGGCGGCCCGCCCGGACCGCCGCCCCTACCGCCCCCTGCCGTCTCCTACCGTCGTCTATGCCGCCCGCCAAAACCCCATCAGCGCCTTCCCGTCCGGGCTCTGGCGCAGCTTCTCGAAGGCGCGCTCGCGGATCTGGCGGACGCGTTCGCGGGTGACGCCGAGGATCTCGCCGATGCGCTCCAGGGTCATGCCCTCGGAGCCTTCCTCGAGGCCGTAGTAGAGGTACAGGATCCGGCGCTCGCGGGGCGTGAGGTATTTCTGGAAGATGCGATCAATGAACTCGCGCTGGAGCGTGGCGTCGGTGGTGTCTTCGATCTCGGTGCCTTCCTCCGCCGAGAACCGCTCGCCCACGGTAGCCGCGTCGCGCTCCGTGCGATCAATGGGCGCGTCGAGGGAAATCTCCCCCGCCGTCATCCGCCGCGCGGCGCGCACGTTTTCCGGCGTGTCCTCGAGGGCCCGCGCGATCTCGTCGTCGGTGGGCTCCCGACCCAGCTCCTGCGAGAGATAGGTCTCGGTCCGGGCCATCCGGATGAAGTGGCTGTTCTGGTTGAGCGGGATCCGGACGCTGCGGGTCTGCTCGGCCAGCGCCTTGAGCACGGCCTGCCGGACCCACCACACGGCGTAGGAAATGAACTTGACGCCCTGCTCCGGATCGAACTTCCGGACGGCCTTGAGCAACCCCTCGTTCCCGATCGCGACGAGCTCCGAGAGGTCGAGGCCGTGGCCCTGGTACTTCTTCACGTAGGAAATGACGAAGCGGAGATTGGCGGTGACCAGCCGCTCGGCCGACCTGGGGTCCCCCGCCTGCGCCCGGCGCGCCAGGGCCCGTTCTTCTTCCGGGTCCTTGATGAGGGGGATCTTCTGGATGTCCTGCAGGTACTGGTCGAATGCGTTGGACGACGTCACGCGGAAGAAGGCTTTGCTCTTGCTCGCCCGTACCTGCTGAGCCATACCCGCCCCTGTGATGGGTGGAAGTTGTATGGATGGTGGCGGCTTCGTGACCGCCATTTTGACCGGCAATCGAGCGGGGCGAATATAGGGAACGCCGCGAGAAGCGTCAAGAAAATCAAGATTTCCACATCACAAATCGTTAAATGGCAACTCCTTCGGCCGTTCATGCACGTTGGGGTCAAACCGCCGAAAACCGCAGATCGACCCAACTACATAACTCGTTACAGTGTAATGAGTTTCGTGATGTGGAGATGTTGGTGAACTGCGGAACCGCTTTCCCTTGAACGACTTCCGATTCACCCGCCAAGCGCCGCTCGGATCAGGTTTCCCGGCGCCGAAAACGTGTACTCGCCGCCTTCGCTTCGGGCCACCTGCCCTATCTCTTTCAGGAATGCAAACTTGACAGTACCGCCCCGGGATTTCTTGTCGTGCGCCATGGCCTCGAGGATGGCGTCCGGGGATGCGTCCCCGGGGTCGGTGGGGAGGTTCAGGGCCTCCAGAGCGCGCCGCAGCCGGTCCGCCGTGCCCGCGCTGGTGATGCCCATGGCGGTCCCGAGGGCCGCCTCGACCGCCATGCCGATCGCGACGGCCTCTCCATGCAGGAGCCCGTAGCCGGAGACCGTCTCCACCGCATGGCCCACCGTATGGCCGAAGTTGAGCACGGCGCGGCGCCCCGACTCCTTTGCGTCGTCCGCGACCACGTCGGCCTTGATGGCCACGCTCCGGGCGACGATCGCGTCGAGCGCCTCCGGGTCCCGGGCCACCAGGGCGTCGCGCAGCTCGCCGATCCTGTCGAAATGCCCGCGGTCGGCGATCGCCCCGTGCTTGATCGCCTCGGCCAGCCCGGCGTGTACGTGCGGGCTCGGCAAGGTCCGGAGCATCGTGACGTCCGCGATCACCGCGCGCGGCTGGTGGAACGCGCCCACCAGGTTCTTCCCGTGCGGGGTATCCACGCCGGTCTTCCCGCCGATCGAGCTGTCCACCATGGCCAGGAGGGAGGTGGGGACCTGGACGAACGGGATGCCGCGCCGGTAGGTGGCCGCCACGAATCCGGCCAGGTCGCCGGACACGCCGCCGCCGAGCGCGATGACCGCCCCGTCCCGCCCGATGCCGGCATGCGCCATCGCATCGCTGAGCGCCGCCCATTGCTCGCGCGACTTGTTCCATTCGCCCGCCGGAAAAGAGAACAGGTCGCACGGGCCGGCGGCGCCGGCGGCCGCGCGTACCGCGTCACCGTAGAGGCCCGCCACGGTCGTGTCCGCAATGATCGCGTAGCGCGCGGCGGGGCAGCGGCGCGTGAGCACGTTGGCAAGGGTGGCGAGGGCGCCCGCGCCAATCGTGATGTCGTAGGACTCGGGGCCGAGCGGGACGGTGATGACGTGCACGGCGCGCTACAGGGTCACGTCGCCGGTGATGACCCGCACCGCCGCGCCACCGACCCGCACCTCCGTGATGTCCCCCGCGGCGTCGCAACGCACCTGCACGGCAATGCGGCTCGGGCGCCCGATGTCGACGCCCTGCTCGAAGCTCAACCGGACCACCCCGTTCCTGGGCACGGCCACGCGGTGGCGCACCAGGTAGGCGCCCAGCGCCCCCGCGGCGCTGCCGGTGGCCGGGTCCTCCGGTACGCCCAGGCCCGGCGCAAACATCCGGCAGTGGGCCGTCGGGTCGGCGGCGTCGCCCGCCGCGTAGAGCATCGCGCAGTCGGTGCCCAGGGCGCGCAGCGCAGCCGCCAGCCCTCCGCCGGTCCCTCCGCTGGGCAGGTCGCGGAGCGCCGCGCGCGCACGGACCGGCACCATGAGCTGTGGCAGCGCAGTGGAGACGACCTGCGGCGCGGGGCCGTCCGCCAGGAGGTCGGCGCCGCCGCCCAGTGCGCGGGCCAGCGCGGCGCGGTCGGTCACCACGGCGCCCCATTCCGGCGTGGCCTGGGTCATCTCGACGGTGACCGGCCGCCCGTCCTTCAGCTCGAGGTCCACCGGCAGCACGCCGCGCCCCGTTTCCTGCGTGACGCGGGCCGGGCCCAAGGCGGGCAGGTCGGGGATCAGCCCCAGCTCGGCCAGCAGCCACCACGTCCCGATCGTCGGGTGCCCGGCGAGCGGGATCTCCGCCGCGGGCGTGAAGAACCGCACGCGACGGGTCGCCGTCTCGGACGGCAGGACGAACGTGGTCTCCGAGAGGTTCATCTCCCGCGCGAGGGCCTGCATGGTGGCCGCGTCCATCCCGCGCGCGTCGGGGAACACCGCCAGCGGGTTTCCGGCCAGCGGCGTCGTCGTGAAGACGTCGAGCTGATGGAAGCGGTGGATGCGCACCCTACCAGGTCCGGTCGGCCACCCCCGCCTGGTGGTTGGCCAGCCGGGCGAGCGTGAACAGGAGGTCGGAGAGGCGGTTCAGGTAGATCAGGATGATCGGCGCCACCGGTTCGCGCTCGTGCAGCGCCACCACACTCCGCTCCGCCCGCCGGCACACTGTCCGGGCCACGTGGAACGCGGCGGCCTTGGAGCAGCCCCCCGGGAGCACGAACGACGCGAGCGGTGGGAGCACGGCCTCGGCGCGGTCCATCATCGCTTCCATCCGCGCGATCCGCCGCTCGTCTATTCGCGCCTTCGCGAGCGCGCCCTCGACGCGCGAGGGGTCGGGCGACGCGAGCTGGCCGCCGATCGCGAACAGATCCCGCTGGACCTGCTCGAGCAGCTCCTCTTCAGTGTCCCTGGGCGGTGTCGCCATGGCGGCGCCCAGCGTCGAGTTCAGTTCGTCCACGTCGCCGTAGGCCATCACGCGCACGTGGTGCTTCGACACCCGGCCGCCGCCGAACAGCGCCGTCTCGCCGCCGTCCCCGGTCCTCGTGTAGATCTTCATCGGTGGGGGAAGGTAGGTCGTCCGTTCGGCCGAAGGAAGCGCGGCAACCCCCGGACCGGCCGACTATCTTGGGCGCATGACGATTCCCAACCCGCTGCGCGTCGCGGTGGTCGGATCCGGTCCCGCGGCGTTCTTCACGGCGGAGTCGCTGCTCTCCCAGGGCAACCTCGTCGTGTCGGTGGACATGTTCGAGCGCCTGCCGGCGCCGTATGGACTCGTCCGCTTCGGCGTCGCCCCGGACCATCAGAAGATCAAGAGCGTCACGCGGTCGTTCGAAAAGATCGCCCGCCGTCCGGGCTTCCGGTTCTTCGGAAACGTGGACGTGGGGACGCGCGTCACCCTGGACGACCTGCGGCCGCACTATCACGCGATCTGCTTCGCCACGGGGGCCCAGACCGATCGCCGGCTGGGGATCCCGGGGGAGGACCTGGCACGCAGTCATCCCGCCACCGAGTTCGTGGCGTGGTACAACGGGCATCCCGACTTCCGGGATCGGACCTTCGATCTCTCGCACCCGCGCGCGGCGGTGATCGGGGTCGGGAACGTGGCGGTGGACGTGGCCCGGATCCTCTGCCGGACGGCTGAGGAGCTGGCGGCGACCGACATCGCGCCATATGCCGAGGCGGCCCTGGCGTCGTCCGGCATCCGCGAGGTGTATCTCCTGGGCCGCCGCGGTCCGGTGCAGGCGGCCTTCACGAACGCCGAGGTGCGGGAGCTCGGGGAGCTGGCCGGAGCCGACATCGTGGTCCCGCCCCGGGACGGCGCGCTCGACCCGCTCAGCGCCGCGGCGCTCGAGGCTTCCGACGATCGCGCGCTGGCCAGGAAGGTCGAGATCCTGACCGAGTTCTCGACGCGGCAGCGCACCGGCAAGCCCGGAACCCTCACGCTGCGGTTTCTCGTCTCACCCGTCGAGATCCTGGGAGACGACGCGGGGGGCGTCCGTGGGCTGCGGCTCGTCCGCAACCGGCTCGAGGCGGATGGGCGCGGCGGGCTCAAGGCCGTGCCGACGGACGAGGTCGAGGGATTGCCGGTGGACCTCGTGTTCCGGTCCGTCGGCTACCACGGCGTCCCGCTTCCCGGCCTCCCGTTCGACGAGCGGGGCGGCACCGTACCGCACGACCACGGGCGGGTGCTGGACCACGACGCCGTGGTCCCGGGCCTCTACGTGAGCGGGTGGATCAAGCGCGGGCCGTCCGGCGTGATCGGGACGAACAAACCCGATGCGGCGGAGACCGTGGAGAGCATGCTGGCCGATGCCGCGGCCGGAACGCTCCCGGTCCCCGCCGCCTCCGATCCGGCGTCCGTCGAGGCGCTCGTGCGCCAGCGCCAGCCGGACGTGGTCGTGTTCGAGGACTGGCTCCGGATTGACGCCGCCGAGACGGCGCGCGGCAAGGCGTGCGGGCGGCCGCGGGTGAAGTGCGTGACGGTGGCCGAGTGCCTGGCGGCCGTGAGGGAACGGTAGGCTCCCAGGACCCCCCTCACCGCCCCATCTGCACCACGATCGAATCAATCTGCGCCAGCATCGCCCGGCCCGGCACCGTGTGGTTGTTGGCCATGACCGAGAACACGAGCGGTCCGCCGCGGTCCCGCTCGATGTAGCCGGCGAGCGCGTTCACGTGGCGGATGCTGCCGGTCTTGGCCAAGACGCGGCCTTCGAGCGGTGTGCCCACGAAGCGCGTGCGGAGCGAGCCGATTTGGCCGGAGCGCGGAAGCGCGCGCACGAAGCCACCGCGCTGCGGGTGCTGCCACAGGTAGCGCAGCAGCCGCGCGAACCCGTTGGGCGAAACGAGATTGCTGGCCGAGAGGCCCGACCCGTCGCTCAGGCTGAACGCGGCGGAATCAATCCCCGCCGAGTCAATCAGGAACCGCCGCTCCACCGCGAGGCCCGCGCTCCAGGAACCGGCCGTGCCGAAACGGCGCCCCAGCGTCTTGAGGAGCATCTCCGCGAACCAGTTCTGGCTCGTGTTGAGGATCGGGAAGATCAGGTCATCCCGGTTCCGGGAGGCGAACCGCACCAGCGGCGGCGCGTCGCGCACCGACCGGTAGGCCATGCTGTCCACCGTGGCGCGGGTGGGTCCGGCGACGCTCACGCCCCGACGCGCCAGCGCGGCGCGGAACGCGGCGGCGGCGTAGAGGTTGGGGTCCGGGAGCGCGAAGTGCTCGGTGCGCCCCCGGCTCGTGCGCGCCACCGTGCCTTCGGCCCAGAGGTCGAGCGTCCCCGGATGCCGGAAGAAGTCAATGGCCGTGGTGCCGCCGGAATCGGTGGTGCGGGTGCGGTTCTCGAGACGCAGGAGGCCAAGGTCCGGCGCGAAGCTCAGGGTTGCCGGGCCATCCACCAGCGGGCCCGGACGCCACGTGATGTCCACGGCATTGTCGTTCACGCCGAGCGAGCCGACCGGTGACCCGTACCACCAGTTCACGTCGTACGTGTCCCAGTCCGGATGCAGGAACTGGCTGTCGAAGTAGCTCCCGTCGCCGACCACCGCCCCGGCGACGTGCCGGATACCGCGCGCGCGGACACTGTCGGCCAGCGCCTCGAGGCGCGACCACACCCGCTCGCACGCGCCGAGCGCCAGCGTGTCCGTTCCGTAGCACCGCTCGCTGAAGGTGGGGTCGCCGCGGCCGTACAGGATCAGGTCGCCGTGCAGCGTCCCGTCGGCGAGCGGGCCGCCGCCGTAGACGCTCGTCTCGATCCGGAAGTCCGCGGGCAGCAGGGCACTGGCGGTGGCCGTGACCACGAGCTTCGTGTTCGACGCGGGGATGAACAGGCGATCCGCGTTCCGTGTATAGAGCACCCGCCCGGCCGAATCGGTCAGCACCACGCCCCAACTGGCTCGATCAAACGGGGGTGCGTCCAGCAGTCGGTCAATGCGGGATTTGAGCGACTGGGCGGTGGCGGGCGTGGCGAGCGCGAGCGGGAGGAACGCAACCAGGAGAACACGACGGAACACGGAAACCTCGCAGGCGAAGCGGAACTGTGTTGACCCAAGGCGCCTAAGCTGCTTCATTAAAAGGAGTTATCACCTTCACGTCAATCGGCCCGTCGCCTGGGCGGGCCCAGGGGACGGCGCGGTCGGGAGGAATCGGCCATCCGGATTCTCGCGCTCCTGCTCGCCGCCGGCCTGCTCGGTGCCGCCGCCGCGCCCGCCGCCGCCCAGGACAGCCTCATCCAGCGCCCGCTCGTCAAAGGCCTGTCGTTCCGCGGCAACCGCGGCATTGACGACCTCACGCTGGGCATCTCGATCGCTACGACCAACTCGAGTTGGTGGGTGCGGACGTCGCTCGTATCGTGGGTGGGACTGGGGCAGCGCCGCTACTTCGGCGAGCGCGAGTTCCGCCGGGACGTGCTCCGGCTGAAGTTGCTCTACTCACAGGCGGGCTATCCCGACGCGGTCATTGACACGACCGTCGTCCGCGGGCCCGAGTCGGTGGCCGTCACGTTCCATATCACCGAAGGGGACCCGGTCCGGATCACCGAGCTGACCATCACGGGCACCGAGGGCATCGTGCCGGCCGAGCGTCTCGCGCGCCGTATTCCGCTCCGCCAGGGAGATCCGTTCAACCGGCTGTTACTCGGAGCGTCCACGGATTCCATCCGCCGGGCCCTTCAGGACCGTGGGTATCCGTTCGTCGAGATCTTCCGGGGGTTCGGCCAGGTGACCGAGACGCGCTCGGCGACGGTGGCGTTCGACGTGGTGCCGGGCGCGAGGGCGTCGTATGACGGGATCCAGGTGTCCGGCGCGACGCGGGTCAGCAAGGGCGCCATCCGGCGGCGGCTGCCCATGCGTCCCGGGCGCCCGTTTCGCCGCCGGGACCTGGTGACGGCGCAGCGGGACCTCTACGCCACCGGGGCCTTTGACTACGTGGACGTGAGCCTCATGGATTCCGTGCCCGACGGGCAGGGAGATTCGATCGTGGGCGTGCAGGTGACCGTGCGCGAGGGGCGGTTCCACCGGATTCGCGCGGCGCCGGGGTACGGGACGGAGGACTGCTTCCGGGTCCTCACCGGGTTCTCGGCCGCGCACGTCCTAGGCGGGTTGCGCTCCTTCGACGTCACGGCGCGGTTCTCGAAGATCGGAACGGGCGACCCGTTGCACTGGGGCCTCGAGCGGAACCTCTGCTATGGGCTGCGCGACGAAGACGATCCGGACCGCCTGGCGCTGAACTTCAACGTCCGGGCGGGACTCACGGAACCGGCCCTGCTCGGCCGCGCCATCGGCGGCGCGGTGTCGCTCTTTGCCGAGCGCCGCAGCGAGCTGCAGGCGTATGTGCGTGAGGGGTACGGCGGAGAGGTCAGCCTCACGATCCGGCCCTCGTGGGAGGTCCCGCTGACGCTCTCCTACGAGCTGGCGCGTGTGACGACCACGGCGTCGCCCGCCACGACGTGCTTCTATCTCAACGTGTGCCGCGCGGACGATATCGCGGTCTACCAGCAGCCGCGCCGCAGCGCGATTCTCGGGCTCGTCGCGTTGCGCCACCGGCAGAACTCGCTGCTCGACCCGTCCCGCGGCACCGCGGCCAGCGCGGAGGTGCGGTGGTCGTCGCGGCTGCTCGGGTCGGATTCGCTGTCGAGGTTCACGCGCTTGCAGGGACAGTTCGCGAGCTACCATCGGCTCGGGGGTGGGGCGGTGCTCTCGTGGCGCGTCGGCGCGGCAACGCTGCTGCCATCGGCGATTGACGTGGACGGCGATGAGCGGCGCTACATACCGCCGGAACAGCGCCTGTACGGCGGCGGCGCCACCAGCGTCCGGGGATACGGCCAGAACGAGCTGGGTCCGGTGGTCCGCGTCATCGAAACCGACGAGGCCGACCGGGACAGCCTGGGTAACCTGGTGCCGGGGGATACCATCACCTCCGCGGCGGGTGGCACCGACTTCGTGGTGGCCAACGTCGAGCTGCGGTTCCCGGTCCCGGGGTTCGGGGGGCGGGTGCAGGCCGCGCTGTTCGCGGATGCCGGACAGGTCTTCGACCGCACCGATGACGCGGCGCGGTATCCCGGGATTCACGTGACCCCGGGCCTCGGCCTGCGGTTCGTGACGGGCGTGGGCCCGATCCGGTTCGACGTGGGGTACAACGGGTATGCGCCCCGCAGCGGCCCGCTCTACCTCGAGGTTGCGGATCAGCTCGTGCCGGACCCGGCGAACCCCACCTATGCGCCGCCGCGATCGCGGTCGTTTCTCGACCGGCTCCGACTGCACTTCTCCGTAGGCCAGGCGTTCTGATGCGCCTCGATACCGTGCGGGTCGTGGTCGCCCTGGCGCTCAGCGTCGCCACGCTGGTGACCGGGTTCGCGCAGGCGG
>Ga0302046_10005380_pt1 | contig 11299 bp, 10 predicted proteins | sample RVTome_11_FD_200261 | JGI IMG/M metagenome (GOLD analysis project Ga0302046, IMG submission 200261) | Soil microbial communities from uranium-contaminated site in the Upper Colorado River Basin, Wyoming, United States - RVT147D111 (version 2) ... | reverse complement strand
GTGCCAGTCGTATTCGCGCCAGCCTTCCGCGCCGCGCCCGTCGAGCAGCAGCAGCATGCCGAGATTCACATGGCCCATGGGGTCGTCGGGGGCGAGGGCGATCGCACGGCGGTAGGCCGCCTCGGCCGCCGCGGCGTCGCCATGCTCTTCGAGGACGTTGCCGAGATCGACGTGGAGGGGCGGCGCGCCGGGCGCGGCATCGACCGCGCGGCGCATCGCGGCCGCCGCCTCGGCGAGCCGGCCCTGTCCCAGCAGCGCGCGGGCGAGCGCCTTCTGCGCTTCCGCCGCGCCGGGCGCCCGGTCGAGCGCGGCCTGCGCCGCGCGCTCGGCCGCCGCGTAATCCTGCAGCACTGCGAGCGCGGTCGACAGGCCGATATGGCTGGCGACCCGTTCCGACGCGCGCGCGAGGGCGGCGCGGAAACCGTCGGCGGCCTCGGCATACTTCTGCCGGCGGGCCAGCGCAAACGCGAGGGTTTCGTGCGCGTCCGCGTCATCCCCGTTGCGGGCGACGCTCTCGCGGAAGGCGGCGACGGCGGCTTCCGGATCCCCGGACCGTTCGCAGGCGATGCCGAGCAGGGTGCTGGGGGAGGGGTCGCGCGGCATCGCGCGGGCGGCGTGGGCGAGCGGAGCGACGGCCTCGGCGGCGCGCCCGTCCTGCAGCAGCACGACACCCAGCAGATGCGCGACCTCGGGCAGTCCGGGCGCGTCCCGCTCGATCGCCCGCAGCGCGCCTTCCGTGGCCGCGTCGCCGGCCTGATACAGTGCGACCGCCTGCTGGAAGCGGATCTGCAGCGCGGGCGCCGCCGCGGCGATGCCGCCTTGCTTTCGCGCCGCCCGCCTGTCCCGCCGGTTCACCCTTGTCCGCTCTAGTCCGTTGGCCGCTACCGTTGCGCGCGGTTACCGTGTCGCGGCGCGCAATGCGTGTCAACATGGGAACGCAACCGAAACGAAACAGTTGAAACACTGTTCCGCCCGCCCGGACATCCGCCTGAAATGTGCGCGGCCTAGCGTCGCCCCGCTTTGGCTCAAGGATATCAATAAGAACCGGCCGGAGCCCCCTCGGAGGCTGACGGCCGGCAGAGGCGCCTTTTAGACTGAGCGGGCGGGGCGGCAGCCCAACAGCCGTCCCGCCCGGTTTTCAGAGTCTGTCGGACTACATCGAGGCCGCCATTCGCCGGACTTGATCCACTGCTGTCCGGTTAAGCCCCGATCGAGCGGATAGAGCGGCGCACATGGACTCGCGGATCAAGTCCACTGCTGTCCGGTTTAGGTCAATCGCCACCACGACGAGAAGAGTCGTGGATGCGCGTGTCAAGCACGCGCATGACGTTTTTATTTTGAATTCAATATATTGCCGTCGTGCGCGGACTTGATCCGCGCACCCACGAAAAGCCGGATGTCACCGAGTTGGCTCTCGTGTCTCAAACTGCCGGATTCGAGCGCAACGCGAGGAAAGCCGCAGGTTTCCGTCCGATCAACACCACCTCAACCGGACAGCAGTGGCCTTGACCCGGCAATCCACGGATGGGTGCCGGAGCGCGCATCGGGTTTGCGACCAGGGAGCCGGAATCAACTGCCGCGGAACTGCTCGATCATATCCTCGAGCTTCTCGACGTCGTTGATGACCAGCTTGTCGTCCTCGCGCTTCACGAGGTTGATGCGCGACAGGTCGCCGAGCACGCGGGCCACCGTCTCGCGCGTCGTCGAGACGCGGCTGGCGATGTCGCCGTGGATCGGGATCGGCTGCACGGTCGCCGTGTTGTCGTCGCGGATGCCCGGCTTGGCGAGCCGCAGCAGCTCCGCGTAGACGCGGTTGTTGGCGCCGAGCGTGCTGAGATCCATGATCCGCTCGGTCGAGGCGCGGATGATGCGGGCCATGTGCACGAGGATGCGCATGGCGACTTCCGGATGCTCCTGCAGCAGCTCGCGGAACGTTTCGTGGGTGAGGGAGGCCACCGTCGTTGGCTCGATGGCGACCACGTTGGCCGAGCGCGGCTGGCTGTCGAGCGCGGCGAGCTCGCCGAAATGGCTGCCGGCGATCAGGTCGTCGAAGGTCACTTCGCGGCCGGACAGCGAGTAGTTCACCACCCGGACCTTGCCGGCGACGATGAAATAGACCTCGCGGCTTTCCGACTGCCGGTCGATGATCAGCTCCTGGCGGCCGACCCGCTTCCAGCTGCAGCGCTTCTCGAGCCGCGCGATGTCGTCCGCTTCGAGATCGCGGAAGATTCCGACATTGGCGAGCGATTCCGTCGTTGCCGTACCCACCCGGATGCCCCTCGTTTCCACCGCCGCGGCGCCCCACTGGCCACGGCGCTGCCTTACCTGTTAACACAGCTATGCTTAACCGTAGCTTAATGAAAAATCGGGCGGAATAAAGGCGTCGGTTTGACGGTCGGGATCGAGCGCCGCAATCGACGACTCAATGCTCCACAGCCGCCAGTTGGCCACATGATGGATTCCGAGTAGCCGAAGGAAGGCTTTCAATGCCGGAATAGTGTTATATGCTTGGATCAGGTTAATCCGGAGGCCCATGGAGACTGGCATGCCGACGAGGAACACCAGAGAACGCGCCGCCAGCGGGGTATCCGCGTCGGTGCTGACCAAGAAAGATGCCGAGAAATTCAGGGAATCGGCTGCGCGGTACGCGAGAAAGGCGACTTCCTCACGAAAGGAAGCGCAAAAGAAACTGGTATCGTTGGGCATCTATACGAAATCCGGTCGCCTCTCGAAAAACTACAAATAATCTTGCATCGATTGGCTTCATCCTTCGTTTTGGGCTACCACGGCTGCGACCGCAAGGTTGCGGAAAGGGTCCTGTCGGGTGCAGCTTTCAGACCGAGCCAGAACGACTTCGACTGGCTGGGTCACGGCGTCTATTTTTGGGAAGCGAACCCGGCACGCGGCCTGGAGTTTGCGCGGGAGGCCCCGAGACGTGGCCATAGGATCGCCAACCCGACGGTCATAGGAGCGGTTATTGACCTAGGGCTTTGCCTCGATCTGACGACATTGCTTGGGATACACCACGTCCAAGCCGCACACGGACGTTTGGTGGAGATGGCTGCAGCCGCTGGCTACGACCTCCCGCAAAACGGTCCCGATCTGTTGCGACGGAATCTCGATTGCGCTGTAATAGAGGTCTTGCACGACATTCGAAAAGATTCCGGGGAGACGCCCATCGATACGGTTCGTGGCGTCTTTCTCGAAGGGAGCCCGATCTTCGAGGGTTCCGGCTTCTATGCGAAAACCCACATCCAAATCTGCGTCTGCAATCCGGCCTGCATAAAGGGCGTGTTCAGAGTTCCGAAAGACCAGTTGTCCTGAAATCCAAGTCCATGCGTTTTCATAGGAAACGCGCCGTCTAGCGCGTATTCAAGTGCGGCAGCGCCGCCCGCCGCGCCAGCGCGGCGTTCTCGATCCGGAGCCGCCAGGCCAGCACCGCCAAGTTGGCCGCTGAGAAGACCAGCGCGATCTCCCAGGCGCCGAAGGCCAGCGGCAGCAAGGCGACCTCCAGCACGACCACGACGTAATTCGGGTGCCGGACCCAGCGGTAGGGGCCGCCCGTCACCAGCGGCGCCGCCGGCATGTCGATGACCCGGGTCGTCCAGTAGCGCCCGAGCGTGGCGATCACCCAGGCACGCCCAGCTTGGACGACGAGGTAAGCGGCGACCGCGGACCAATAGACCGGCGCGTCGGCCGGCACGAGGAAGGCGATCGCAGCGAGCCATCCGACATGGACGGCGATCAGCACGGGATAGTGCCCGGCGCCGATCTCGCGCCCGCCCTCGGCGAGCAGGCGCCGGCCGTTGCGCCGCGACAGCCAGAGCTCGCCCAGGCGCTGCAGCCCGACCAGCAGGGCGGCCCATTGCGCCAGCGTCATGGCTGGTTCTCCAATAGCAGGAAACCGGCGGTGAAGCCGGGCCCCAAAGCGCCGGCGAACAGCCGTCCCGTCATGCCTTCCCGGAAAGCTCTCTCCATCACGAACAGCACCGTCGCCGCCGACATGTTGCCGAAATCGCGCAGCACACAGCGCGCCTGCCGCAGCGCACCGCGCTCCATCTGCAGCCCTTCCTCGAGCGCGTCCAGCACTTTCATGCCGCCGGGATGGAACAGCCAGCCGTCGATGTCGCCCGCCGCGAGGCCGTGGCGGGCGAGGAAGGCGTCGATGCGCGGCCTGAGGTCGTTGCGCACCAGGGTCGGGATGTCGCGGCTGAACAGCACGCCGAGGCCGTCCTCCTCGACATGCCAGCCCATGACGTCGAGCGAGTCCGGCCAGGTGTATTCGCCCCACCGGCTCAGGGCGGGACCGCGGCTGCCGCAGGCGACGAGCGCCGCCGCGGCGCCGTCGCCGAACAGGGCGGACGCGATGACGTTGCTTTTCGACTGGTCGCCCGGCCGGAAGGTGAGGCAGCACAGCTCGACCACCAGGAACAGCCAGGTCTCGCCCGGCTCGGCGCGGGCGAGGGCGGCGGTTCGCGCCAGGCCGAGCACGCCGCCGGCGCAGCCGAGGCCGAAGATCGGCAGGCGCTTGACATCGCGGCGGAAGGGCAGGCGCTCCATGAGCAGCGCATCCAGGGTCGGCGTGACGACGCCGGTGCTCGAAGCCACGACGATCCCGTCCACGTCCGCCGGCAGGAAGCCGGCGCGGTCGAGGCAGCGTGTCGCGGCCTCCTGGATCAGATCGAGCGCGCCCGCACGGTACGCCTGCATGTTCTCGCGCCAGCCGCGGGGCCGCGCCAGCCATTCGGCCGGCATGCTCGCATAGCGCGCGGCGATCCCGGCGTTGGCATAGACCGGCAGCAGGCGGTCGAGCTCCGCGCCGCGGGCTGCGAAGATGCGCCGGCCGAAAGCTTCCGCCTCGGCCTGCGTGATGCGATGCCGCGGCACGGCGGTCGCAAGCGATACGATCCTCGGCGGGGCAGGGATGCTGCTGCTCATCGTGCGACATTATCAGGGCGGCCATGCCCCTTCATGGATGCCACGGACAAGCCGTGGCATGACGGTAAGTATTTGTGTCTACTCAAAAATCGTCACTCCCCGGCTTGTTCGGGGAGTCCATGGGCGCCGCGACCTCTACGCGCGCACGACGCAATCGGATGGCACAGGGCCATGCAGCGTCGTGCTGCCGGAAGGTCATCTTCAGAAGACCTTAACCCTTTCCAAGCGATTACCTATTTATCTTTGCAATCCATTGCCTCGGACACATATTAGCCGAGGAAATCCTGTTCCAGGGTCACGAGAAGGTTACTGCGACACGTCCATGAGCGAATTTCACGACGACCCCATCCTCGATCCCCAGGGATCGACGCCGCCGCATCGTCCCGGCTTCTGGGCGCGCATCCGCGCCTATTTCCTGGCCGGCGTGCTGATCATCTCGCCGATCGTGATCACCCTCGCGCTCGCCTTCTGGCTGATCAACTTCGTCGACAGCCATATCGTCCCGCTGGTTCCCGAGCAGTGGAACCCGGACACCTATCTGCGCGAGCATTTCGGCATCAAGTTCAGCGTCCCCGGCATCGGGGTGCTGATCCTGTTCGTCGTCATCACCCTGGTCGGCTGGCTCACCGCGAGCTACCTCGGGCGCATCTTCGTCCGCATCGGCGAGAACATCGTCGCCCGCATGCCGATCGTGCGCGGCATCTACGGCGCGGTGAAGCAGATCATGGAGACGATCTTCCGCAACCAGTCGCAGGCCTTCCGCCGCGCCGTGCTGGTCGAGTATCCGCGCCGCGACCTGTGGACCATCGCCTTCGTCACCGGCAAGACGGAAGGCGAGGTGAAGACGCAGTTGAAGGACGACCTCGTCAACATCTACGTGCCGACGACGCCGAACCCGACCTCGGGCTTCCTGCTCTTCGTTCCGCGCAAGGACCTCATCTATCTCAACATGACGGTCGAAGAGGCGTTCAAGCTGGTGATCTCGGGCGGGCTGGTCGCGCCGCCGGAGCGCCGGCCGGAGACGGAGCCGAAGGCCGTGCCCGAATCGCCGCCGCCGAAGGTCGCCAGCTTGAGCGGAAGCTGACCGCCGCTATTACTCGATGGCGCCCGCGCGGCGATGACGCTATCATGGGCACTGTTCCGGCAGATCCCTTCCCTGTTTGCTCGGATCGCCGGGACATAGGGGAGAGTCGACATGCGGCATATATGAACGGCGAAAATTCGTCGTTACCGGTGACCGCCGACGTCCTGGAAGCCCTTTCCGCGCGGCGCTCCGCATAGGCTTTGCCGCCGCGCTCCTGCTCGCCGCGGTAGCCGGCCGAGCCGCTTGGGCGTCGCCCTTCGACTGCGAGCTGCCGGGCTATCTGGCCCCGCCGGAAGAGGAAGCCGGCGCCTCCGTTCACTACCACCCTGTCGTCGCCATTGTCGTATACGCCCGCGGCATTGCCGACGGGTCGCCGCTCGGAGAGGCGACCGCGCTGTTCAGGCCGCCTGCCGGCCTCGGCGTCGACACGCTCTCGACGCGGCTCAGCGACACCTGGACCTACCGGCAGATCCACAGCCACGACGAAAGCGGCGTGTTGCATGTCGAGCCGGAGGGCGGCAGGGTCTTCCGCCTCTGCCATCTGTTCCGGCTCTGGCTGGCGGCGGCGGGCGCGGACGGCCCGTTCGGATTTCTCGACCCGCGCAAGACGGTGACGGTCATCATCGGCGAGGCCGGGTCGGAGGATAAGCGGCTCGACGAGCTGCTGGCAATCCCGCTCGACAGCGACGATAGCATCCTGATCCTGGTCGAGGACGGCGAGATGACGTGACGGCCGCGCGCGCCGGTCTTGACGCAGATCAACGAAGGAGGATGCGGCACCAGGCAGTATGGCTCGATCGCAAGCCGGGGAGGATGGTCCTCCCAGCGTCAGGACGAGCGCCGCATGCTCAAACGCCGCAGCACCAAACGCACGACCGGGCGCGAGGCGATATGGTTTCGCCGCGCGCTGTCGGTGTTGTGCCTTGCCCTGCTGGTTTCCGGCTTCGTGCATGTGCCCGGGGCGCCCGATGTGAGCCATGGCTATAGCCATTCGGTGGTTTCCGCAGAGACCGTCGGCGCTCCGTCCGGCGACTGCCATGACGAGGGCGACCGGGCGCACGGCAACACCTGTTCGAGCCCACCCGGCTGCTCCTTCGCCGCGCTGACGCCCGACGAAGGGACCGGCGCTGCCCTCAAGGCATCCGCGGCGACCGTACCGCCGCGCCGTGCGCCGAACGGCGTGACGTCGGCGCCGCGAATCCGTCCTCCGAAGATCTCCGGTCAGGCTTAGCCGCGCCTGCGATTGCGGGCTGGCGGCGCGACTATCCGCGCGCCGCCGCCCCGTCGCCCAGGCTCTCTCGGCTGGCACCGCGACCGCAGTCGCATGTCGTGTCAGCCAAATTCGGCAACGGAGATCGCACAATGAACGGATTCGACATTCAATCGCCCCGTTGGCTGGCCCGCGCCGGCCTGGCCGGTCCCGGCGGCGTCTGTCGGCGGGGACTCGCCGCGCTCGGAATGGCGGGCGCGATACTGGCGGCGGCGGGCATCGCCGAGGGTGCGTCGCCTTCCGCCGCAGGCGCGGCCGGCACGGTCTACACCGCGGATGAGCGCGGAAACTCGATCAGCGCTATCGACATCGGCACGGGCCGTGTCGAAATCCTCCGCATCCGGATCGCACCGCATAACGTGCAGGTCACCGCGGACGGCGCGTACCTGCTTGCCGTCGGCGACCCGGTCGCGGACGATCACGGGCACGGCCACGGCGCGGCGAAGGACGGCGACGCGAAAGGAAGATTGCTGGTCTTCGATACGGCCAGCCTGGCCCGCGGGCCGCTTGCCGACATCGCCGTCGGCGCGCACCCGGCCCATGTCGTCGCAGATCGGGACGGGCGCCGTGCCTTTGTCACGAACGCCGCCGACAATTCCGTCTCCGTCATCGACCTCGCCGGCAGGACCGTGATCTCGACGGTCGGGACCGGGCGCTATCCGCACGGGCTTCGCATGAGCCCGGATGGGCGCGAGGTCTATGTTGCCAACGTCGAGGATGGCAGCCTCACGGTGATCGACACCGCGCGTCTGGCTGAAGTGGCACGCATCCCGGTCGGCGCCGCGCCGGTGCAGGTCGGCTTCGTTCCCGATGGAAGCCGCGTCTACGTCTCGCTGCGCGACGAAAACCGCGTGGCGGTGGTCGACACGACGTCCCGGAAGGTGACGCGCAGGATCGACGTCGGTCGAAACCCGATCCAGGTCCACGCCGTGCCGGACGGGCGGCAGGTCTATGTCGCGAACCAGGGCACCGACGCCGACCCGGCGGATACCGTCTCCGTAATCGACACGGCGTCGGGCACGGTGGTCGACACGATCCGCACCGGCAAAGGCGCGCACGGCGTCGCCGTCGACGAGACCGGCGCCGTCGTCTTCATCACCAACATCGCGGACGCAACCGTATCGGCGATCGACACCGCCACGCGCACGGTGACCGCGACGTTCGGCGTGGGACGCGGTCCCAACGGCATCACCTATCGCGGCTCGCTGAAGGCGGACGACCGCAAAAAAGGAGGATCGCAATGAGCACGATCTCGCAAATCGGAACGAAGAGGCCGAGGATTCCGCTCCTCCCACTGGGGCTCAGCCTCAGCCTGTTCCTGGCCGTCACCTACGTGCTGTGCATCCTGCTCGGGCTGGCCTGGCCCGCGCCTGGGTTGCATCAGCCTTGGCTCCAGTTCCTCCCCGGCTTCACCTGGCTGAGCTGGCCGAGCTTCTTTCTCGGCCTTATCGAAGTCCTCGCCTACGGCTGGTACGTCGCCGTGATCTTCGCACCGTTGTTCAACTTCTTCGCGGGACAGAGGCGATGAACGGGGGCGAGCTCGATCCGAAAGCGCAAGTTAGGGAAAGGGTTGTATCGAGGATCGGTCAGGCGGTAGCGGCGCGGACCGGGGGACGCAGCCGCATTGAATTGACGGTCGGCGGCATGACCTGCGCTCATTGCCCGCCGGCGGTCGAAAAAGCGCTCAAGGCGATAGACGGCGTCGTCTCGGTCCACGTCAACCTCGCGAACAAGCGGGCGGCGATCGAATACGATCCCGGCCGCGTGGCGGCACTCGACTTGGTGAAGGCCATCCGCGCCGCCGGCTATGCGGCGGGTGCGGCCACGACCCGGGTGCCGATCAAGGGCATGCACTGTTCCTCTTGCGTCACGCGGGTCGAGCTCGCGTTGCGGACCACGCCGGGCGTGCTTTCGGCGCGCGCGAACCTTGGGCCTAACGCCGTCGATATTGAATACGACCCTGCCAGGACCGACTTCGACGGCATCCGCAAGGCCATCGAATCGGCAGGCTACAGGACTGCCGAAGGCAAGCCGGCCGACGTGAGGGCCGCCATAGCGGCGGATGCAGACCCGGCGGAGGCGGCGCGCGAGCGGGAATATCGCACGCTCCTGCGAAAGTTCTGGTTCGCCGCGGCCGTCTCGGTGCCCGTCATGGCGCTCAGCTATCCCGATCTCATCCCGGGATTGCGCGAGTGGATGCCGATGGGCAGCGACGCGCGCCGCATCGTATGGGCGCTTCTCGGGGTCGTTTCGGTCCCGGTGCTGGCGTGGTCGGGCTCGCAATTCTTCACCGGCATGTGGGACGCGCTCAAGCACCGTTCGGCCAATATGCACACGCTGATCGCAATCGGCATCAGCGCGGCGTTCCTCTATTCCGTCGTCGCGGTCGCCTATCCGGCGATATTTCCCGACCCCGCTCTTGCCGAAGTCTTCTGGGACGTGACGGATGTCGTCGTGGCGCTCGTGGTGCTCGGGCTGGCTCTGGAGCTGAAGGCCAAGGGCCGCACCTCCGAAGCGATCAGGAAGCTGATCGGACTGCAAGCCAAGACGGCGCGCGTCATCCGCGACGGTAAAGAAGTCGATCTGGCGGTCGAGGAGGTCGTTGCGGGCGACATGGTCGTCGTCAGGCCGGGCGAGAAGATTCCCGTCGACGGCGAAATTCAGGACGGCGCCAGCGCCGTGGACGAGTCGATGGTCACCGGCGAGTCGATGCCGGTCGAAAAGCAGGGCGGCGACGAGGTTATCGGCAGCACGATCAACAAGACCGGCAGCTTCACGTTCAAGGCGACCAAGGTCGGCAAGGATACGGCGCTCGCCAACATCATTCGGATGGTGAAGGACGCCCAGGGATCGAAAGCGCCGATCCAGCGGGTCGTCGACACGGTCTCCGGCTATTTCGTGCCGACGGTGATGATCCTCGGAATCCTCTCCCTGGTCGTCTGGTATCTCTTCGGCCCGGAGCCGCGCATTGTCTACGCGACCATCGTGCTGGTCACCACCTTGATCATCGCCTGCCCGTGTGCGCTCGGGCTTGCGACGCCGACATCGCTGACCGTGGGCATCGGCAAGGGCGCGGAGAACGGGATTCTGATCAGGTCCGGCGACGCGCTGCAGAGCGCTCAAAATTTGGATGCGGTCATCCTCGACAAGACGGGGACGATTACGCGCGGAGAGCCGGCGCTGACGGACGTGGTTGCGTCGCGCGACCATAACGATGGGGATGTCCTGCGCCTTGCCGCTTCGCTCGAGCAGGGCTCAGAGCATCCGTTGGGCGAGGCCATCGTCAAGGGAGCGGCGAGACGCGGCCTCGGACTCACCGGCGCCAAGAACTTCGCCGCGATCCCCGGGCATGGAGTGAGCGGGCGCATTGGGGATCGCGAGGTGCTTCTCGGCAACGCAAAGCTCATGCGGGATCGGGCAATCGCGATCGAGGCGCTCGCGAAGGATTGGGAACGCCTCGCGAACGAGGGCAAGACGCCGATGTATGTGGCCGTGGACGGCATGGCGGCCGGCCTCGTCGCGGTCGCCGATACGGTCAAGCCCGACTCGAAGCGGGCGGTCGGGGCGTTGCTGCGCCTCGGCATAGAGGTCGTGATGCTGACCGGCGACAACCAGCGCACCGCCGCCGCGATCGCCCGGGAAGTCGGTATCGAGCGCGTGCTCGCCGAAGTGCTGCCCGACGAGAAGGTGCATGAGGTGCAGAAGCTGCAGCTCGAAGGCAAGACCGTCGGCATGGTCGGCGACGGCATCAACGACGCGCCGGCGCTTGCCCAGGCGGATGTCGGCTTTGCCATCGGCACCGGGACCGACGTTGCCATCGAGGCGAGCGACGTAACCCTTATCAAGGGCAGCCTTATGGGCGTCGTCACGGCGATCGAGATCAGCCGCGCCACGATGCGAAACGTGCGCCAGAATCTCTTCGGCGCATTCGGCTACAACACGCTCGGCATCCCCGTTGCGATGGGCGTGCTTTATCCCTTCCTCGGAATTCTTCTATCGCCGCTGAT
>Ga0302046_10005377_pt1 | contig 11307 bp, 7 predicted proteins | sample RVTome_11_FD_200261 | JGI IMG/M metagenome (GOLD analysis project Ga0302046, IMG submission 200261) | Soil microbial communities from uranium-contaminated site in the Upper Colorado River Basin, Wyoming, United States - RVT147D111 (version 2) ... | reverse complement strand
TGCTGGGCCTGGTGGCCGATACGGGGGAAGCGCGCGATGGCGAGGGCGCCGGCGGCAGAGGCTTCGACAGCGGCGGACGCCAGGGACGGGGCGGCGGCGGCCCCGGCCGGCAGGCAGGCGGTCAGGTCGGCGCCTCGGGGATGCAACGATCGCAACCGGCTGGCTCGCGCGGCGGTAGCCGTGCCTCCGGCGGCGAAGGTCGCGGCGACCTCGCCGACGAGGGGCTCGTGGATGGCGATGAGATGTTCGGCAGGAACGCCCGGCGCGACGAGTCCGTGGACATGGACCCGTTCGGCATCCAGGGTCGTCGCGAGCCGGCGGTGGTCTTCTTGTTCGACGCCGGCGGCCAGTTGACGACCAAGGAAATCGTCGCCGGCGTTCGTGACTGGGAGTACACCGAGGTCCTCGAGGGGCTCACCGCCGGCGAGACGCTGCTTTTGCTTCCCAGCACCTCGCTGCTGCGCAGCCAGGACCGCCTCCGCCAGTGGGCGCAGGGTAGGGCGGGCGCCATTCCGGGGATGGGCGGCGGCCCCGGCGGGGGTCGACCGCCGGGTATGGGCGGTGGTGGTGGTGGCGGCGGCGGCGGTCGCGGTAGGGGTCGCGGCGGGCGGTAGCAGCCCGTGGAGGCTCGACCGGAGTCGAGCCCCCGACCTTTTCGCACACCGCGACGGCCGGCTGATTTCGGCCTCGCACTGCCATGATCCGTTGAGAACGTGGCGGAAACCCTCGTCTTCCCGGTGTTTGGGGAGTCTTCGACACCGGCTCGCCGCTTCGATCCTTCCCGACGATCGTAACTACTTATGGACATTGGTGCACAGGATTGATCTATAATACTCGGCGTGCCTAATCAGGAATAAACATTGAGCGTCCATGTCAATTCGTGTACGTTCGCTTGCACTGAGAGACAGCCTGGCGTGTGGCCTCCTGTGGGGTGGCGCACACGATCAGCCAGCGTGCGAATGCTCGCGCACGCGGAGCGAGAGCGGCCCTAGATGGCGGTAAACGAGAAGGACCTCGCGCTGAGCGAGCACGTCCGCCGTCCCATCGCCCTGATCCGTTGGATCCTGGTGATCGGGATCGCCTGCACCCTGCTGTACGGTGGTGCGGGGAAGGACCTGGCGCCTGTCTGGCCGTATCAGGTCCTGGTCCTGGCCCTCCTGCTCTCGAACCTCGCCTTGCACATCCTCTTGGCGCGGGGGGCCGACTGGCGCCCGCTGCGCTGGGGCTTCATGGTCGCCGACGTCTTCGGGGTGACGCTGGTGGTCACCCTGCTGGACACCGATCGCGCCGAGCTGTACGCCGTGTGCGTCGCCGCCCTCCTGCTGGCGACGGCGGTCACGAAACTGGCGCGGGCAGTGACGCTGGCGGTCGCCGTCGGCTTCGTGTACGGCGTCGCCATGTACCTGGATGTCGGATCGGCGATGTTGCGCGACCCCGGGTTGCTGGTGCGCTTTCCCCTGCTGCTGGGAATCGCGCTCTACTTCGGCAGCGTCGTCGAGGAGGTGCGCAACGAGCAGCAGCGCGCCACCAAGCTGGAGCTCGAGGCGCGACAGATCGCCCAGCGCGCCAAGCACCTCGCCAAGGAGCAGTACCGCCTGCAGGCGCTGAGCGAGATCGGCGGCCTGGGTCTCAGCGGCGTGCGCTCGGATCCTGGCCAGGTGCTGTTCGAGATCATCCAGCGGGTGCAGAAGGTGATCGGCGTCGATCGCGCGTCGCTGGTGATCTTCGAACACGATGGCGGCCAGGCCTACGTGGCCGCCAGCGGCGACGATCCCAACGTCGAGGTTCGCGTCATCAAGCTCGAGGAGTATCCGGAGCTGCAGGTGAGCCTGCAGCGGGGGGAGATCACCGAGCTCTACCCGGGCAACCCGCCCGAGCTATGGAAAAAGGTCCAGGAGCGCCTCCCGCCGGCAAACCCGTTCCGGAGCTTCCTGATCGTCCCCGTGCAGCGCGGCAACCGCCTGATGGGGGCGGTCTACCTGCGCGACGTGCGCAGCGCTCGGCGCTACAGCGAGGACGATCGCAACTTTTGCGGCACCGCGGCGATGATGACCGCCGCATTCCTGCACGGCCAGGACATGCTCGACCAGCTGCGCAGCCAGAGCCGCCGCGACGGGTTGACCGGGCTGCTGAACTTCCAGGCCTTCACCGCGGCAGCCGAAGCGGAGATCCGCCGCGCCGGGCCCGGCGGAGGTCCGTTCACCCTCGCGGTCGGCGATCTCGACAACCTCAAGGAGGTCAACGACCGTTGGGGGCACATGGCGGGCAACCGGCTGATCATCACGGCCGGACACGAGTTCGCCAACAATCTGGTCGACGCCGTGGCGGTGTGTCGTTACGGCGGCGACGAGTTCGTCGCCATGGTGCCGGGAACCAAGGACGAGATCGGCGCGCGCCTCGAGACCTACCTCGAAGTTCTTTCCCGCAACCCCGGCGGGCTCGCCCGCGCGCCGCGCATCTCGGTCGGCATCTCGGAGTTTCCGACCGACGCCGCCGAGCTCGACCAACTCCTCGATGCCGCCGACCAGGCCATGTACCTGGCGAAGAACGACGGGGGCCACCGGATCCAGCTCGCCGGTCGCACCGAGGCCACCGCCACCGCCGAGTACGAGCGCGAGGTGCTCGAGGCCGTCGTTTCCGTTCAGGCGCGCCGCTATCTGCCCGACCGCGACCTGTCGGTGCGAGACATCCTGGCGCCGCTCGAGGATGCCGAGGGCACCAGCCTCGACAGCCCGCTGGTACGCCAAACGCTCGAGGTCCTGATGGAGGCCGTCGAGGCCAAGGATCCGTATACCCACGCCCACTCGCGGGCGGTCTCGCGGCTGGCGCTGCGGCTTGCTGAGGCGATGCAGTTCCCCCACGACGAGCGAACGGCGATCGAGATCGCCGGGCTCGTCCACGACGTCGGCAAGATCGGGGTCCCCGACGAGATCCTCGGCAAGGAGGGCCTCTTGAGCGCCGCGGAGCGGCGGGTCGTGGAACGGCACCCCGAGATCGCGGCCCAGCTCCTCGAGCAGATCCCGCCGTTGCGGCCGGTTGTGCCGCTGGTCTTCCACCACCAGGAGCGCTGGGACGGCAGCGGCTATCCGACCGGCCTGCGGGGCGACGAGATCCCGACGGGGGCGCAGGTCGTCGCCCTCTGCGACGCCTACGACGCGCTCACCTCGGCGCGCGCCTTCCGCTCGGCCCTGACGATCGAGGAGGCCCGCTCGGTGATCGAGCGCGACGCCGGCACCCTGTGGAACCCCGCCATCGTGCGGATCTTCATCGACGAAGTGATCGGCAACGGCACCTCCGCGCGCACCGCCTGACGCACCGGATCGCCCAGCCCTGCTCCCGGACCGGCATGTTCTGGCGTTCAAACGCCACTTATAGTTAATATTAGATAAATTCAGTTATTAAAAGAAAGTATTGATCAGTAATTAATTTTGTAGCATCGCAACAATTAGGCTTCGGCGCTGATGCGTGTTTGTGTACGATGAGTTCCTCAGCCGCCGCCGAATCGGCGCAGCGGCTCGATCAGGGGCGAGCCACCCGGAGCAGGGTAACCACCATGTCGTTCGCGGTAGAAGCACACGCGCAGGCGGCGCCGGCAAGCGGCGCGGCACAGACATCGGGCGGCCGTGCCGACGGCAGGCTGCTGACGGTCTCGGAAGTGGCCGAGATCCTGCGCATCAACAAGTCGACCGTGTACCGGATGGCCAAGCAGGGGCGTCTTCCCGCCACCCGCGTCGGACGGCAGTGGCGGTTCCGCAAGAGCGTACTGGACGGGATCCTCGACCCGAACTAGCTGCAGCCCGCGCCCGCATCGGACGAGGGCAGGGTAGCTCTCCTAGCCCTGGCCCTTCAAACGGTACGGAAAACAGGTCTGCCCCTAGCCCTTCGACGGTGCTGAAAGCAGGCCTAGCCAGCCTCGGGAATCCGCAGCGGCACCCGGGCGTTGATTCCGGTCGGGAAGCGAACGCCGAGGATCGCCACCTCGCCGGCGTCGAACTCCGACATCAGCGCCTCGAACCCCTCGACGCCGGCCACCGGCCGGCCGTTGACATCGCGGATGATCGAGCCCGCGGGCAAGCCGGCCCGCGCCGCGGGGCCGTTCTCGCTGACCCACGTCACCAAGACCCCTCCATTGGCGAGATCGTATCCGAGCTCGCTGGCGTTACGCTCGGTCAGCTCGGCGAGCGTCAACCCCAGCCTGCGCTCGAGCTCCGAGGCTCGCCGCCGGTTGCCGCGGTCGCGCTCGGGCACCGGGATCAGCGTGCTGTTGTTGCTCGCCAGGACCTCGACCTCGGGCGGACGCTCGCCGAGCGTCACCTCGATCGTCAGGTCGTGGACCGTGAAGCCGGTCGGTGAGTCGTCGGGCTCCACCCGAATGATCTCCAGGGAGATCGTCTCGTTGGGCGGGGTCACCGCGATCCGCTGCAAGAAATCCTGATCGTTCTGGAGCCTGACGCCATCGGTGCCGACGACGATGTCGTCCTCCTGGACGCCGGCCAGGTCGGCCGGCTCGCCCTCGTTGACGTTGCGGATGATCACCGCGCCACGCAGCTCGCGCGGATCGAGACCGTATCCTTCGGCGAGGCCGGGACCGAGCGGCCCCATGCTGACCCCGAGCCAGCCGCGGATCGTGTGACCGTGCTCGATCAGCTGGTCGACGACGCCGCTGACCAGGTTGATCGGGATCGCGAAGCCGACCCCGGCGAACTGCGCCTGGAAGGAGTTGCTGACGATTGCCGTGTTGATACCGATGACCTCGCCCCGCAGGTTGACCATCGGCCCGCCGGAGTTGCCGGGGTTGATTTGTGCGTCGGTCTGGATGAAGTCCTGATAGGTGGAGCCGGTGCTACCGCTAAACGGCGCCCGGCCCTTGGCCGAGATGATGCCGGCGGAAACCGTGTTGGTGAGGCCGAAGGGGGCGCCGAGGGCCATCACCCACTCGCCCACCTTGGCCTCGTCGGAGTTGCCCAGCGGCAGGAACGGCAGCTCGTAGCCGGCGTCGATCTTGATGACCGCAAGGTCCGTGCCGATGTCGACGCCGACGATCTCGGCGTCGTACTCGTCGTCATTGTTGAGGCGGACGGTGATCGAATCGGCGCCGATCACCGCGGCGGCGTTGAAGTCGGTCTGCGAAACGACGTGCGCATTGGTGACGACGTAGCCGCTCGAGCTGATCAAGAAGCCCGAGCCCTGGGACGCCTGGACCTGGTCGTCGGGAAGCTCCGGAGCCGCCTCGTCCTCGTCGAAGAAGCGGCGGAAGAACTCCGGGACGTCCCCCAGCATCGCGGCGCGGGAGACGGTCTGCTCGGTCTGGATGTAGACCAATGCCGGTTGCGTGGTCTCGGCGACGCGGACGAACACCCGCTGGGGAATCCACTCGTCGAGCGCCGGGGCGGCATTGCCGACCGCCGGGCTGACCTGCTGGCCAGGGCCGGCGACCGCGGAGCCGAGTTGGGTGATCATGGCACCGGCGAGGAGCCCGAGGGCCACCAGGCTCGCCGAAGCGAAGAAGCGACGCCCCTTCTTGCTCACGGAAGGACCTCCTTGCAATACAGTTCGACAGCTTTCGAGTTCGTGGGGAGACACGCCCCGAGGCCGCGAACCGGCCTCGCTACGCTGGTGACGCTATTGGGGACAATGTAAACGACCGGGGGAGGGTTTTGCCAGGCGGGTTTTGCGAAGGACGAAAAAAAGAGGCGGGCGCGCTACCCGCCGGCCGGCAAGCCGGCGATTGCTCCCGGCGCCGTTGGGGCCTCCGAAGGCGCGCCCCGCACAAAAAAACGCCCGGGCGATCTTCGCGACGGCCTCCCAACGGTCCGCCCGACTCTCTCCAGCGTGCCGGTCTCCTCAGGGCTTCGAAGAACCTTTCGGCTCGACCAGCGTCCCGAGATCCTCGCTCACCTTCAACGATTATCAGGCTCTCGCGTTTGGCCGGGAACATCACCCGGACACAGCCATCCTAGGGGCTCCCGAAAAACTGTCAACAACTTTTTTCGGGCTCGGCGAAAAATCGTCTCGCGATACGAATCGCATCATTTCCACGCTCCGAAACGGTGCGGTAGCGGCGGCGATCGGGCCCCACGTACTCGGCGCGGGGGCGGATCAGCTGGTTGTCCGCGTACTGCTCCATGACGTGCGCCGTCCAGCCGGCGATCCGGCTGGTTGCGAACAGCAACGGGAACAGCTCCGAGGGCAGCCCGAGGTAGGTATAGAGGCTGGCGGCGTAGAAATCGACGTTGATCGCCAGCCCCTTGCGCTCGCGCATGACCTCGATGAGGCGCGATTGCGTCTCGAGCATGGTGGGATCGCCTTCGCCGGCGAGACTCTCCGCCATCGCCTTGAGGTGGCGGCCGCGGGGGTCCTCGACCCGGTAGACGCGGTGGCCGAAGCCGGCGATGCGCTCGCCGGCCGCCAGCTTGGCGTCGACGTAGTCGGCGACGCGGTCGGGGGAGCCGATCTCGTCGAGCATGTCCTTGACGTTCTGGTTGGCGCCGCCGTGCAGGGGGCCCTTGAGCGTGCCGATCGCCGAAGTGACGGCCGAGTGCATGTCCGACAGCGTCGCGGCGGTCACCCGCGCGGAGAACGTCGAGGCGTTGAAGCCATGGTCCGCGTGCAACACCAGGGCAACGTCGAAGGCTCGCGCTGCCCGGGAGCTGGCCCGAGCGCCGCGCACCATGTAGAGGAAATTGGCGGCGTGGCCGAGCGCCGGGTCGGGGGCGACGGGCTCTTCCCCGCACCGCGTCCGGCCGATCGCCGCGGTGATGGTGGCGATCTGCGCCGTGAGCCGGGCCGCCTTGGCCCGGTTCGCGGCGGGCGAGATATCGTCGGCCTGCGGATCGAGCTCGCCGAGCGCCGAGACCGCCGTGCGCAGGATCGCCATGGGCGAGGCGTCGGGGGGCGCCGCCCGGACCAGGTCGAGGACGCCCCCGGGGACCGCACGCTGTCCGGAGAGCAAGGTGGTGAAATCGGCCAGGTCGGCGCGGCTCGGCAGCTCGCCGTTCCACAGCAGGTAGGTCGTCTCTTCGAAGGTCGAGTGGTCCGCCAGCTCGTGGATGTCGTAGCCACGGTAGGCGAGGATGCCCTGCTCGCCGTCGATGATACATATGCTGGAGCGCCCGGCGACGACACCCTTGAGGCCGGTGGCCGCAGCGATCTTGGTCTCGGTCATGGCCGCAATGCTAGCAGGCCGAGGTGGAAGTGTGATGGGTCTGGTTGCGGCGAGAAAAGGCCAGATGCAAGGCGCCGCGACGACGGCGATGTTGGATACATCGTCGAGGAGCGGCAACGCAGCAGATGGCCTTTTATCGCCGCAACCCTTTGAGCACAACGCCGTCATCGCGGTCCATTGCGCTCGCGCAGCCGTGACCCGACTAGGAGGCGCGGGCTGCAGCGGCTCGCTTGCGGCGCATCTCGGCGGCAAGCATGGCCAGCGTGTTCTGCCCGAGGCCCTCGAGCAATGTCTCGCGGAACTGTTTCCAGCTATCGTGCATCGGGCACGGCGTCGCATCGGTGCACTGGTCAAGGCCGAGGACGCACTCCTTGGTGATCCGGCGGATGTTCTCGACGGCCTCGAGGATCTCGATGACCGTGATCTTTTCCGCCGGCCGCTTGAGCTTGAAACCGCCGCCGCGGCCGCGAACCGAGGTCAGCAGGTCAGCGCGCGCCAGATCCTGGAGTACCTTGGCGAGGTAGTAGGGCGGGATGCCTTCGGCGCGGGCGATCTCCGCCGCCGCCACCGGCAGCTTTTCCTCGGGCTGGATGGCCAGATAGGTCAGGGCGCGGATGGCGTACTTCCCCGAATCGGTATAGATCATGAATCCTGGTCCCCTGCTGCGAACTCTATCTTCAAAAGAAGATAATCATAGTCGAATTTCTCTTGGAAAGCAGCAGAGTGTCGTTCTCGCGAGACGGGGGCCTGTTGCCATGCCCCCTCTCTCTGGGGGCCTTCGGAGAGCGCAACAGTATTGAAGGGTCGAGCTGTCGCCGCGGGGCTGCCGGCTTACAAATCTTTACCGCAAAGCGCTTCATGGCCGCGGTGACGGTCGGTTATAAAGGTTCAAGGGTTCCCTGGCTCGGACCGGAGGATGGCGTTGAGACAGAGCAACGATGCCGCAACGATCGCCCACGTCCTGAACCGCGCCGCGTACGGCCCGCGCCGCGGCGACTGGCAACACGTCGAAGCGGTCGGCGTCGAGGCCTACATCGGCGAGCAGCTCGAGCCCGAGCGGATCGCCGACGCGGAGGTCGAGGCCAAGCTGGAGGCCTTGCCGAGCCTGAAGATGGACATCGCCGGGCTCTACCGGGACTACCCGCCGCCGCAGCTCGGCGAGCGGCTGCTGCGCGAGGACGAGGAGCTCGACGAAGAGGCCCGCCGCCGCATCGCCCAGCAATCGCGAGTTCCCCTGCAGGAGCTCGGTGCGGCGCGCCTGCTGCGCGCCGTCGAGAGCGACCGGCAGCTCAACGAGGTGCTGGTCGACTTCTGGTTCAACCACTTCAATGTCTTCGCCAATGCCGGGCAGGTCCGCTACCTGCTCTCGACCTACGAGCGGGAGGCGATCCGCCCGCACGTCTTCGGCAGCTTCCGCGCGATGCTCGGCGCCGTGGCCCACAGCCCGGCGATGCTCGTCTATCTGGACAACTGGCGGAGCGCCGCCGAGGAAGGGCGCAAGGTGGCCGGGGCGCCGCCGCGGGCGCGCAACGACGCCGTCGAAGATGCGATCCGGCGGATGGCGCGCGGCGGTGGCCGCGTGGATCCCCGCCGCCTGCAGCGGATGCAGCAGCGCGTCCAGCAGGCCCAGCGGGGCAACCGGCCGCCGGGGCTCAACGAGAACTACGCCCGTGAGCTGATGGAGCTGCACACCCTGAGCGTCGACGGCGGCTATACGCAGGACGACGTCCGCGAGGTGGCGCGGGCACTCACGGGCTGGACGTTGACCCTCGGAGCCCGGCAGGCCGACGATCCGGGCTTCGTGTTCCGCCCCGATTGGCACGATGCCGAGGAGAAGCGCGTCCTGGGCACGACGCTGGCAGCGGGGAGGGGCGTCGAAGACGGCGAACACGTCCTCGACCTGCTCGCCGAGCATCCCTCGACCGCCGGCTTCATCGCCGTCAAGCTTTGCCGCAAGCTCGTTGCCGACCAGCCGCCGCCGGACCTCGTCGTCGAGGTCGCCGCGACGTTCCGGCGCACCGGCGGCGACCTGCGGGCGACGACGGCCGCCATCCTGCGTTCCAAGGAATTTCTCGGCCCCGAGCATCGCGCCGCCAAGGTCAAGAGCCCGCTGGAGTTTCTCGCCAGCGCGGCGCGCGCATTGGAAGTGCCGGTCGGCACCGACGGCATGCTGGCCAGGACGCTGCAGCTGCTCGGGGCGCCCCTGTACGGGGCTTCGCCGCCGACGGGCTATCCCGACACCGCTGCGGAGTGGACCAGCGCCAACGCCATTCTCGCGCGCATGGATGTCGGCTCCCGCCTGGCGGCGATCGTGTACGGCGGCGAAACGGCCGCCGGTCGCGCCGCCTCGGGCCGGCGTGGGCGCCGGGGGCGTGGCGGCGAGCGCGGCCCGCAGGGCAGCGCCGGCGAGCGCAGCGGCGAGCGCGGCCCGCAAGGCAGCGCCGGTGAGCGCAGCGACGCGCTGCTGGAACAGCTGCTGCCGGGGCGGGCCGGAGACGAGCTGCGCACCAAGATCCTCGCCTGGGCCGACGCCCAGGACGAGGCGCCCGACAACGCCGAGATCGCCGCATTGATCCTGGGGTCCCCTGAATTTCAACGCAGGTAAGGAGGAGCGAGCCCCATGGCCAAGAAGGAAAAGCTGTGTTGCGACGAGTACGCACGAGCGATCAAGCGCTGCTCGGTGCCGGGAATCTCGCGGCGTGTCTTCGTGCGAACCGGGGGGTTGGCGCTGGTGTCGTGGGGGTTCGCGCCCCGCTTCATCGGCCGGACGTTGGGCGCCGGCGCGCCGCCGGGGGCCGGCAAGAAGGCGCTCGTCTGCGTCTTTCAGCGGGGCGCCGTCGACGGCCTCAACATGGTCGTGCCGCACGGCGAGAAGCTGTACTACGACGCCCGCCGCAGCATCGCGATCCCGGCCCCGGGCCGCGGCGACGGGCGGGCCATCGACCTCGACGGCTTCTTCGGCCTCCACCCGGCGCTGGCGCCTTTGCAGCCCTGGTATCGCGACGGGCACCTGGCGATCGTGCACGCCGTTGGCTCCCCCGATGCGACGCGCTCGCACTTCGACGCCCAGGACTACATGGAGACCGGCACCCCGGGGGTCAAGAGCACGCCCGACGGCTGGCTCAACCGGCTGCTGGCGGAGACCGCGGCGGCCGAGCAGGCGGCGCCGCAGGCGTTGACGCGCGGCATCGCCCTCAGCCCGCAAGAGCCGCGGGCGATGGCAGGCCGCCAGGCGTCGCTGACCGTCGGCGACCTGCAGCAGTTCCTCGGCGAGGGCGCGGCGCCGGCCCGCGCCGCGCAGCGCGCCGACGAAGACATGCCTGCGAGCGGGGGCAACGACATGGCCGGCGGCGACATGGCCGGCGATCCCGACGGCCGCCGGACGGCGGCGGCGCGCCGGGGCGGCATGAGCGACGAGCAACGGCGCTCGCTGCTGAGCGGCTTCGAGGCCCTCTACGGCGCCGGCGAGGATGACCTGTTGCTGGCCACCGGGTCGGAGGCGCTCGACGCCGTCGCCTTCCTGAAGGCCGCCGATCCGCTCCGCTATCAGCCCGCCAACGGCGCCCGCTACCCGCGGGCCGGCATCGGGCGGCAGCTCCAGCAGGTCGCCCAGCTCATCCGCGCCGACGTCGGCCTCGAGATCGCCTTCACCGACATCGGCGGATGGGACACGCACCGCCAGCAGGGCGGCGCCGAGGGGGCGCTCGCCGCCCGTCTCGCCGAGCTCGGCGGGGCGCTCGCCGCCTTCGCCCAGGACCTCGGCGACCGCATGGAGGACGTCGTCGTGCTGACCATGTCGGAGTTCGGCCGCACCGTCGAGGAAAACGGCAGCGCCGGCACCGACCACGGCCACGCCAACGCCGCGATGGTGCTGGGCGGCCGGGTCAACGGCGGCCGGGTCTACGGCGAGTGGCCGGGGCTGCAGCCCGAGCAACGCTACGAGGGCCGCGACCTGGCGATCACGACCGATTTCCGCGACGTCTTCGGCGAAGTCGCCGACAGCCACCTGACGCCCCGGAACCCCGCGGCGCTGTTTCCGGGCCACCGACTCGATCGGCGCAACTACAAGGGGCTGATCCGAACCCCCTGATCGGCCGTCGACCAGCCGCGGGGGCAGGTCCATTCGCGCGCGCGGTAGGTGC
>Ga0302046_10005376_pt1 | contig 11308 bp, 9 predicted proteins | sample RVTome_11_FD_200261 | JGI IMG/M metagenome (GOLD analysis project Ga0302046, IMG submission 200261) | Soil microbial communities from uranium-contaminated site in the Upper Colorado River Basin, Wyoming, United States - RVT147D111 (version 2) ... | reverse complement strand
CGACGCCTTCGACCAGGTGCTGCACGTCTACGACGCCGACTCGGGCGTCCTGACGAACCTGATGCTCGAGTCCGGTTCCGGGTTCCAGCCGTGGGGCGATCAGGTCGCCGCGCTGGTGCACGAGGACAGCCACTTCGGGCTCGACCGGAACGGCGACGGCGACGTGGACGACACGATCCTCCAGGTGCTGAACCTGCGCACGGGGAGCCTGCTCGACTCAGGGCTCGCCGTCTCGGGCTCGAGCCAGAGCCTCCACCCGCGCTCGCGCCGCGTCGTCTTCCCGCTGTCCGAGAGCTCCCAGGGCGTGGATGTCAACGGCGACGGAGACCTCTTCGACGACGTGGTCACGCAGCTCGACCTCCCCTCAGGGACACCGACCTGGGGCCTGGCGCTGGCCGCACAGCTCGAGCGCGAGGACGGCCTGCTCCTCCACGCCGTCCCCGAGTTCCTGCAGGGCTCCGCCGACCGGAACGGCGACGGCGACGCGTTGGAGAACGTGCTGCAGGCCGTCGACCTGCCCTCGCAGACGTCCTTCAACCTCGGCCTGGCCGTGTCGTGGCCCTTCCGCGTCGTCGGCGACCAGGTCGTGCTCCTGGTGAGCGAGGCGGAGCAAGGGAACACCGACCTGAACGGCGACGGCGACGCGGACGACGACGTCGTGCACGTGGTGCGGTTCGTTCGCTGAACCTCATCGCGGAGAGTGCGCGACGAGCTTCCGGATCGGAGTCTCGCCGGTACGGCAAGACTCCGAGACATCGGCCGGCGCTACTTCGAGACCTGCGAGCGAGCCGTCACCATCGCCTCGAACTTCCACTCGTCGTTGCCGATCTCGCCGGGCTTGAGAGCTTTGAACGGATCGAGCTGGAGCTGCGTCACCTTGAGGCGGGGGTTGTCCGACTCGAGCTTGTAGAGGAAGTTGCCGATCTTGCTGCGGGTGTAGCGCTGGTTCTTCTGCGCCGGCCGGATCTTGTACATGTTGTCGACGATGTCCGCGGCCACCTTCTTGTCGCTCGGGATGATCTCGAGCTCGCCGATGCCCACCAGGTCGCTCGCGCCGGTGATGCGAATGAAGCTGGTGATGTCGTTGACGTCCACGTTTCCGGAGCCAGCGGCGAGCTCCATGTACTGGTCGACCTCGATGCCAAGCCGCTGGATGTCCTGCACGATGCCGGGGACGCGTTTCAGCTCCGCCTCGATCTCATCCAGGCGCGCCGTGCGCTGGTTCACGAAGTAGCCCAGCACGCCGGAGGTGACGAGCGAGACGAGGATGACGGCTCGCGGGAAGTTCATGCTCTCGAAGAACTTCATCATGACCTCTCCTCCAGCTCTTTCTCCTTCAGCCACACGGAGACGTCGACCTCGATCAGGATGCGGTCGAAGCTGAGCCCACCGCCGTCGGGGAAGGGTTTCGAGGTCACTTCCTCGTAGGCCAGGCACCAGGACTTGCCGCGCATCTCGCGCATGAACTCCGCGTGGTGCTGGTTCGCCTCACCGCCGGTCGGCGCGAAGAAGTCCATGTCGATCCGCAGCTCGACGCGGTCCTTGGACTTGGTCGTCCCGGACCCCTGGACGAACTTCGCATCGAGTCCGCGGATCGAGAAGCGGCCGACGCGCTCCTTCATCCCGTCGAGCGTCCCGAGGACGAGCGTCGTCGCCTGCAGCGCGGACTGGGGCTGCGCGTAGTCGCTGATCTGCCCCATGTCGGTCTTCAACCGCTTGAGCTCCTTCTCGAGCTCCCCGCGGATGTAAACGATCTCCTGGTACTTCGTGCGCGTGTCGTCCTCGCCGCTCTCGGCCCGCGCGAGATACTTGGCCAATTCCTTCGGCGGGTTCTTGAGCCTTCCCGGGTAGCCCTCGTTCTTGGGGTCCGGCAGGAGGTAGGTGTTCGAGTAGTGCAGCCAGTACTGCATGTCGCCGAACTGACCGGTCGCGACGTTGCCCTCGTCCTTCCAGCCGATTCGTTTCTCGGTGACGATCAGCTTCACGCCGAGCAGGGTGCACAGGAGCAGCGCGAAGACGGCGAGCGGGAGCTCGAGGCGCTCGAACTTGCCGGTGAACCGGAGCTCCTCGCGCCGCAGGTCGGGCTTCAGCAGGCCGACGCCGAGGCCGCGCAGCGCCGCGCCGTAGGCGATCGCGAGCAGCTCGTCGTGCTCGCCCTCGCCGAGCGCACCCTGCTCGGGCCCCGCGTTCAGCGGCCGGAGCGGGAGGTCGGCGATCTGGACGTCCGCCGCGAGCCCGGCGAGCGTGTGCCCGCAGAACCAGATCCCCTCGATCGGGTGCTCGGTCGTGACGCCGGCGATCGTGCGCGCGAGCTCGCGCTGGATGCGCTCCGCCGTCTGCTCCAGGCGCCGCCGGGCGACCTCCTCGTCTGCCTGGTCGGTCTCCGCGTCGACGCCCTCGACGTCCTCCTCGGGAAGTGCCGGCGGGACGGGCTCGTAGCGCGGCATGGCGCCCGCGCGAATGGAGCGCATCGAGTGCAGCCGCAGGCCGTCGGCGACGACGACCACGGTCGACGAGTCGCCGACGTGCACCAGGACCTGGGCCGTGTCGGCGCTCAGGCGACCCGACGCGCCGGCCGCCTCGAACAGCGCGGTCCCGTCGAGCTCCGCGCTCTGCGCCTCGAGCCCGCCGCGCTCGCAGGCGGCGAGCTGGCGCTCGAGCCGCGGCTTGGGGATGCCGGTCACGAGGAGCTTCGACTCGACGCCCGGCTTGGTGTCGAGCACGAGGAAGTCGATGATGACGTCGTCGATGTCCCACTGGGGCAGGTCGCTCTCGATCTCGAACTTGATGATGTCCTCGATCTTCGCGCGGTCGTCGAAGGGGACCGAGAGCGTCCGAAACGACGCCATCCCCGAGTCGACCGCGAGCCCGACCCCGTCCGGGTTCAGCTTCTCCTTCTTGACGAGCTTCCGCAGCGTGTCGGAGACCGCGTGCACCGGGTCCTCGTCGAAGGGGATCTCGCCGGACGCGACGGCGAGCACTTTGTGCCGCTTCGCGCCGCCGTCGAGCGCCACGACGTGGAACCGGCGCTGGTCGATGTGGATTCCGCAGGATCGGGCCATGGGAAGGATCGAGGTGGCCGAGGCGGCTCAGTGTAGTGGTGCGCTCGGCGGGAACGGTTCCGGCTCGGCGATTCCGCAGGCGAGCCGGAACTCGTGCTTGCGGTCCTCGGGGATGACGTAGGTCGCGATCCGTCCGTTGCACTCGGTTCCCGCGCGCGCGAGCTCCTCGTCGAAGGCCTGGAGCTGGCGCGACTTCAGCCGCTCGATCTCCTCCTGGTAGGCGTCGAGCACCTGACGCAGGCGCGACTCGTCGTAGGCCGATAGCTCGTACTCGTCCACCAAGCGTTCGCGGTAGGACGCGAAGGGGCCCGGCGCGTCGCGCGGGAATCGGTCCATCGCGAACAGCACGCCGCCCGCGACGCCGGCGAAGAACGAGGTGACGGCCAGCACCAGGATCCAGAAGCGCTCCGAGGTCATCGGAGCTCGTCCTCGACGTCGTCCGTCTCCTCGGGGTCGACCTCGCGCTCCACGGAGAGCGGAGTCGAGCCCTCCTGGACGGTCGGATCCCAGAAGCGCTCGCCGGCATCGAGCCGATCATCCTGCGGAAGGCTCTCGCGCTGGAGGAACAGCGAGAACACGAACAGGAGCCCGGCGGCCAAGGCCGCGAGGCCGAGAACGAAGGAGAGCAGCGGTCGCGACTCCACCGGCGCGGGCTGTAGCAGCCCGGGGTCGCCGGCGAAGGCACGTCGCGCGGTGCGGGCCGCGAATCCCTGCGGGATCTCGAAACGCTCGCGGGCGTCGTGGAACCAGCGGCGGATGACCTTGCCTTCCTGCATGGTCTCGCGGCAGGCGCCGCAGGCGAGCAGGTGCGTGCGCACCGGCCCGCCCTGGTCCGGGGAGAGCTCCCCGTCGAGGTAGCTCGCGAGGAGCGTCTTCACGTCGTTGCAAGAGGTGTTCATCGCATGTCCTCCGAGGGTTCGGTCACTCGAGTCCCACGGCGTATTCCGGATGGAGACGGACCAGCGTCTCCTTGAAGCGCGCGCGCGCGCGGAAGAGTCGCGACTCCACGGTCCCGATCGAGATGCCGAGCAGGTCGGCCATGTCCTGATAGGCCATCTCCTCGAACTCGCGCAGGATCAGCACCGTGCGGAAGATCTCCGGGATCTCCTCGAGCACCTGATGGGTGATGCGCGCGATCTCCTCGCGCTCCAGCTCGGCGTCCGGTGCCGCGATCGAGCGCGGCGTCCCCAGCGGACCGGCGATCGTCCCGACCACTTCCGGGTCCTCCACGGCCCGCACCGGGTTGCGCCCGAGGCGCTTGAGGAAGTCGAGGGCGGTGTTGACCGCGATGCGGTACAGCCAGGTCGAGAAGGAGCTCTGGTGCTGGAAGGTCTCCAGCCGGTGGTAGGCCTTGATGAAGGTGTCTTGGACGATGTCCTCGACCTCCACCGTGCTGCGCGTGTAGTGCCGCACGAGCCCGAAGATGCGCTCCTGGTAGCGCTCGATCAGGAGCTGGAAGGAGACCTGGCTCCCCGAGAGGGTCTCCTGGACGAGCGTGGTGTCTTCGGCGGCCAGGGGTTGCATGGACAGGGGGCCCATCGGCCGAGGGACGTCCGGGACCATCCCTCTATTCCCGCGCATCGAGCCGGGGGCGCGCTCCTTTGGAGCCTTCGGAGGCCTCCAGGGTAGGCGCGTCCAGGAGGTGGCCGAGCTTCTCGCGCTTGGTACGCAAGTACCGGCGGTTGTTGGAGTTGGGTTCCGCCAGCAGGGGCACCTGCTCGGTCAGCTCGAGGCCGTAGCCCGCGAGGCCGTGCATCTTCTTCGGGTTGTTCGTGTAGATCCGCATCCGCCGGACCCCGAGGTAATGGAGGATCTGCGCCCCCAGGCCGTACTCGCGCAGGTCCGCCGGGAAGCCGAGGGCCGTGTTCGCCTCGACCGTGTCGAGCCCGTCGTCCTGCAGACGGTAGGCCTTCAGCTTGTTAGCCAGCCCGATCCCTCGCCCCTCCTGACGGAGGTAGAGCAGCACGGCGCGCTCCTCCCGCGCGAGCCGGTCGAGGGCCAGGTGGAGCTGGGGCTCGCAGTCGCAGCGCTGCGAGCCGAAGACGTCGCCGGTCAGGCACTCCGAGTGGACGCGGACGGAAACGACCTCCCCGACCGCGTCGCGCGGGCCCCCGGGGTCCAGGGTCGGCGGACCGGGCATCCCCTGGGTCAGGGCGACGTGCTCGTTCCCATCGACCAGGGAGCGGAACAGGTGGGCCTGGAACGGTCCGTGGCGCGTGGGCAGCGGGACGTCCATCACCACCGGCGCGATCAGGCGCTCGTGCCGGCGCCGGTAGGCGATCAGGTCGGCGATGGTCGCGATCTTGAGCCCGTGTTCCCGCGCGAAGACCTCGAGGTCGGAGAGGCGCGCCATCGTCCCGTCCTCGTTCATGATTTCGCAGATCACCGCCGCCGGCGTGCGCGCTCCGGCCAGGCGCGCGAGGTCGACGGAGCCCTCGGTCTGGCCGCCACGCACCAGGGTCCCGCCGTCCTTGGCGCGCAGCGGGAAGACGTGGCCGGGGGTCGCGAGGTCCTCCGGCCCCGACGCGGGGTCGCTGGCCACGCGCACGGTGCGGGCGCGGTCCGCCGCGCTGATGCCGGTCGTGACGCCCGTGGCGGCCTCGATCGAGTTCGTGAAGGCGGTCCCCATGCGGCTCGTGTTGCGCTTCACCTGCGGCACGAGACCGAGGCGGTCGCACACCTCGCCCGCCATGGGCATGCAGATCAGGCCGCGCCCCTTGCTCGCCATGAAGTTGATCGACGCAGGCGTGACGAGCTCGGCCAGCATGCACAGGTCCCCCTCGTTCTCGCGCGCCGGATCGTCGACCAGGACGATCATCCGGCCGGCGCGCAGGTCCGCGAGGACGTCGGGGATGGGGCTGATGGGCATGGGAGCGGGTTCGAAGCTCGCGGCCGCAACCCGTGATGGTACCGGCCTCGGGCGGAGTGAGACAGCGCGGCTCGCCGCCCGGGGCGGACGGGGCCTACTTGCACCGATCCGGAGCGACGAGGCTAGTCTGGATGGGTCGAGCCGCTCCTCCCTCCCCCTCGCCTCTCGCGGCCGATGTCCCCACCAGCGAGACGAACCGTGAGATCGACCCTGCTCCCCATCCTCGCCGCCCTCGCCGTCCCGTCCTTCGCCCAGGCGCAGACCTTCGAAGTCCCCGGGGACTACGCGGACCTGCAAGTCGCTCTGGATGCCGTGCCGGCCGGCGCCACGATCCTCGTTCACGGCGGGAACTGGGAGACGCTGCGCATCGAGAAGCCGGTCACGCTGGTCGGCGACTCCTTCGCGACCCTGTGGGGCGGCGGCGACGGACCCGAGAACACCGCCCCGATCACCCTCGACGGACCGGGGGCGGGGAGCGTCGTGCTGAGGAGCCTGTCGATCGGAGCCGGCGCCTACTCGCCCTTCTACTCGACCACGGAGCCCGCGATCCAAGGCGGCGGCTTCGACGCGCTCTTCGTCCACGACTCCCAGGTCGACGCGCCCATCTGGCAGTTCGTCTACAACACGATCCGACCCGGTGGGGACGCGATCCGCACCACGGTGCCGCTCCTCTGGATCGAGGAGAGCACGGTCCGCGGCGGGGACACGGTCGCGGACCAGACCGACGAGCACACGCAGGGATTCCATGCGGGACACGGGATCATCGCGAGCGGGACCGTCGTCCTGATCGACTCGAACGTGCAGGGGGGGCGCGGGGAGTTCACCATCGTTCACCAGGACCCCGCCTGCGGCGGCGCCTGCCCCGACGGCGACGGCGGGAACGGCATCGAGTGCGACGTCCTCCTGCGCGCCGGCAGCAGCGTCTCGGGCGGCTTTCCCTCGTCCTGGCAGGACCCGACGGGCAACGTCTGCTGCGTGGGATCTCCGGGGATTGCGATCGTCGCGAACAGCGTGAGCACGATCCCGACGGCCTCGGTGACCTCGCGCACCGCGGGCACGAACGTGGCGAGCTACAGCGCGACGGCTCCGGTCCTGGGAGAGGTCTGGACCGCCACCGTGGACCTCACGACCACCGGGCACTGCTTCGCGCAGGTGCGTTTCCATACCGCGCCGGCTTCCATCCCGCTCGCGAGCGGCGCGTTCTTGCTCCTCGGCGGTGCGCTCTTGGGTCGATCGCCGCTCTTGCCCGGGCCCGTGGCCCAGTACGCGGCGAACCTTCCCGCCGATCCCTCCCTGAGCGGCCTCACCGTGTTCAGTCAGGCGGCGCACTTCGGTGGCGTCGTACCCTACACCCTGACGAACGCCCTCGACCTGACCCTGGGCACCGATTAGCAGAGCTCGCGAGAGCGACGTGCCGGTTTCCTCCGCGTGCCGACGAGGGTCCGGAAGACTGGAGCGCGAAGGTGCGGGCGGTCATAGTAACGGCCTTGGGCGGAGGGAGACCGCGCTGGTCCTTCGGCCCCGCACGATGCGCTCTCCGACTGTCCTCCCTCCCGGCCAGGCTCGTTCGCTCGCCCTGTGCGCGTCGATCCTCCTCCTGTCCGCCTGCGGCGCGGCACCGGTGGTCGACGAGCCGCCGCCGAAGCCGGGGTTCGGGACGCTGGTCGGCCGTCCGATCGACCTCTCGCGCTCGCCGGTACTGGACGAGATCGCGCGCCTCGAGGAGGCACGCTCGAACCCGCACGGCCGCCTCGTCGCCCTCGCCGACGACTCCGACGGGAACGTCCGGCGTCGCGCGGTGCAGGCCCTCGGTCGCCTCCCCTGGCCCGAGTTCGGCGAGGACATCACCCGCGCGCTCGTCGCACGCATGGAGGATCCCGCCTGCCGCGAGGACGCCGCCTTCGCCCTGGGCATGCGCGGCGATCCGGTGGCGGCGGGGACGCTGGCGGCCTACCTGAACGATCCCGACCCGGCGCTGCGCGCGCGCGTGGTCGAAGCCGCCAGCCGGATCGGCGATCCGTCGTTGCACGCCACGGTGCTCATCGCCCTGCGCGACTCGGACCTGGGCGTGAGGATCGAGGCCGCCCTCGCCACGGCGCGCTGGAGTCTGGAGGAGGCAGGCGCGGAGGACGTCGACCGGGCCCTGCTCGACGCGCTGCGGCCCTACCGCATCGCGCCGGAAGCCTCCCCGCGCACGCGCCCAGAGCGGACGGCGCGGACTGCGGTCGAGGCCGAGCTCGTCTGGCGCATCCTCTACGCGCTCTCGCGGCGCAAGTCCGCGCTCGGGCGCGGCGCCTTCCTCGAGTACGGCGGTTCGGACGTCCCGCTCGAGCGCTTGTTCGCCGTCGTCGGTCTGGGCCGCATCCCCGCGGATCCAGAGGTCGTCGCCGCCGCGGCGGCCGCGCTCACATCGGAGGACTGGCGCGTGGCCTACGAGGCCACGGTCGCGCTGGGCGAGCTGAAGGCTCCCTCCGCTCTGGAGGCCCTCGCCGCCGCCGTCGACCACCGGGTTCCCCACGTGCGCGCCGGAGCGCTGGCGGCGATCTCCAAGGTCGCGGCGAAGAGCGGGAACGCGCAGGAGAACCCGCCCAAGGTCGGGGCCAGGAGCGAGAAGGCACTGCCGCCGATCCAGCGCGGGCTGGCGGACCTCTCGCCCGTCGTGCGCAACGCCGCGCTGGCCGCCTTCGTGCAGATCGCGCCGGTCGAGGACGCGCTCGCGATGCTCGACAAGCTCGCCGCCAGCCAGGACGCGATCGTCCGTCTGGGCGTGGCGCGAGCGGCGGCGCACGTGATCGCCCCGCGCGCCTTCGAGCTCCTGCGCGTCCTCGCGGCGGACCCGAGCCTGCTCGTCGCTACCGAGGCGGTGCGCTCCCTCGGCGCGCACCTCGTGGGGCCCGGTGCCACAGGCGCCACAGGCGCCTCGGGCACCTCGGGCGAGGTTCGCGTCGTGCTGCACGAGCTCCTCTCGCACGCGGACAACGGCGTCCGCGCGGCGGCGATCGAGGCGCTCGGCGCGGCCCCCGATCCATCCGACCTCGCCTTCCTGGTCCGGGCCTTCGAGAGCTCGACCGGCGACGTGTCCGAGGACGTGGCGGCAGCGGTGCTCGCGCACCTGGGAAGGATCGAGGCCGCGACCGGCGCGCAGGATTTCGTGCGCCGCGCCCTGGTGGACCGGCGGCCGGCCGTGCGCTGGGCGGCGCAGGAGGTCCTGCGCGACGCGTTCCACGTCGAGCTCGGCGTCACCCAGGTCCCGCCCGACCCCGCGCGTCCGCGGGTGCCGCTCGCGGGCCAGGACTACCCGGCCTGGACGACGAACCCGATGGTCGAGGTCAAGACCAGCAGGGGCTCGATGGTGTTCGAGCTCTTCCCCGCCGAGGCGCCGAAGCACGTCTTCAACTTCGTCGAGCTCGCCGAGCGCGGCGAGTACGACGGCACGCTCTTCCACCGCGTCGTCCCCGACTTCGTGATCCAGGGCGGCGACTACCGCGGCGACGGCAATGGCGGCCGCCCCGCGCTCGGCCAGGCCCTGCGCCACGAGTTCGGCCGCCGCAAGCACGTGCGCGGCTCGCTCGCCATGCCGCGCAACTCCTTCGTCGACTCGGGCGGCAGCCAGCTCTACGTCACGCACCGCCCGACGCCGCACCTCGACGGTCGCTACACAGTGTTCGGCGAGCTGCGCTGGGGCGGCGACGTGCTCGACGCGATCGAGGTGGGGGATCGGATCCTGGGCGTGCGGTTGTTGCCGTAGCTACTCGACCTGCCGCTCCGCGGAGACGCGCAGGAGGAGCACGTCGTCCCTCGCGCTCCCCTCGGGGACCTCGATGCGCTGGCCGGGGATGTGGTAGGGACCGACGTCGCTCTCGAGCCAGTACTCGCCCGGCACCCACCTGGAAGCGGAAGACGCGCCGCACGCCGTCGGGGGTCGGGGGAGGCACGCTCCTCGCCTCCTCGCCGAGCTGCCAGCTCGCCCATGCACATTCCGGGTCGACGTCGAGCCGTCGAGCGGCCGCAGGCCCGGGTACATGCCGAGCGTGACCGACCTGCGCGGTGCGCATCGTCGGCGTGCGCACGACGACATCGCGGGACGGAAACCGGCCGAAAGCAGGACGCATGCGAGCGAGTTAGCGAGTTCCGAGTTCCGCCGATGATCACATCGGCACGATGCCCTCCATCACAGACCTAGCGTGATGTCCTGGCTATTCGACAGAGCGAACGGTGTAACCCCTCCGACGTGACAGGCTTGAGTGTACGCCTTTACTCCAAACAGTGAGCAATCACCGGGAAGCGCCACGGTCCACGTGGCCACGGGCCCTGCCTTTGGGCCAAGACTGGCCAACCTGGACCCAAAGACCAAGAGTACTTGCCCGCCGTTGAGCGTGAGATTCGCTCTAGAGCTGTACACCACGACCAGCGCTGAAGCATGGCCGGTCAAACCTACGTCTACCATTGCCGTCCAATCATCGCCGAGGGACGGTGTCGTCGCCGTGTAGCTGTGGGGATTGGAACCTCCTGTCCTTGTCAGCACGGAATACTGGAATGCGTTACGAATCGCGACGATGTCAGCTGTACTGAGAGCGCAATCCCACACCTTCAGTTCTTCCATTCGGCCGTGGAGGAAATCGTCCGGTTGGGACTCAGATCCGGCGCCTAATCGGCTGATTCTAGCTGGCTGCGTGAACGGGCCAATCCTACCAGGCTGCACTCCGAGATGCACGCCATCCTGAAAGATGGAGGAAGCCATGTTGGTTGCCGAATACACGACCGCGATATGGTGCCACCTGTTGAGTGGAATCGGAGCGAACTGCACTGTAGCTCCAAGGTCTTGGCCCACGCGCAGGCCACTGTTGGCAACGAGGATGCTGAAGCTCACTTCACCCCTCAGATCGACAATCCCCTCCCAATCCGGCCAAACCGCCGAGGTGCTGCTGAGGCACAGGAAGAGTGAGACTGTGCAATCCTGATCAGGTGAGAGAATCCCTTGCGGCAGATCGATGTGGTCGTTGACTCCGTCGAACTCGAAGGAGAATCCCGAGAGCCCAGGCAAGCCCCTGGAAGCCCCCATGTTCGTACCGTGCGCCCCGCCGACCCCGTCGATCACGGGGCCGGACACCTGATCGAACCCATAGTGGTGGGCCAACGCAGGGAACGCAGGGGGAGTCTTCTGTGTCACTTGCGCGGCATCAGTTGAGGACAAGCCGATGACAGCGCACGAGAGGATGGCCACGAAGAGCCTCGTCTTCCTCGACCCAGGGGCGAGGATGGTTCGTTCAGAGCATGCTTCGATCACTTTCACGGCTTTCGCTCCTTCGCTCCTTCGGAAGATGGATCTTGGGCCATTCGCTCAGATATGGAGATCGCGAGCAACTACGGAGGCGTT
>Ga0302046_10005375_pt1 | contig 11308 bp, 8 predicted proteins | sample RVTome_11_FD_200261 | JGI IMG/M metagenome (GOLD analysis project Ga0302046, IMG submission 200261) | Soil microbial communities from uranium-contaminated site in the Upper Colorado River Basin, Wyoming, United States - RVT147D111 (version 2) ... | reverse complement strand
ACGATGGACTTTTCGCTCACCGAGGAGCTGGAGGCGATCCGCGACCTGGCCGGCACGATCCTGTCGGAGCAGTCCACGCCCGACCGGCTGGCGGCGCTCGAGGCCGCGGGGGACTGGTTCGACCGGGACACCTGGCGGGCGCTGGCCGAGGCGGGCCTGTTGGCCGCACCGCTGCCCGATGCCCACGGCGGCAGCAACCTGGGATTCCTCGCGGTCCACCTCCTGCTCGAGAAGGTCGGCGAGCACGCCGCGAAGCTCCCCGTCCTCGAGACCATCGGGCTCGGCGCGCTGACCGTCGCTCGGTTCGGCCCGACCTCGCTCGCCGACGATCTGTTGCCGAGCATCATCGCCGGCGACACCCTGCTGACCGTCGCGCTCGCCGACGACGGCTGGGCCGACCCACTCACGCCAACGACCACCGCGACCGCCACCGACGTCGGCTGGCGGCTGACCGGTACCAAGCACCTGGTCCCGATCGTGACGCTCGCGAACCACGTGGCGGTCTCCGCCACCGGCGACGACGGGCGAGCGCGTGTGTTCGTCGTCGACCGTGACGCCGACGGCGTCACGATCACCGACCAACCGGTCATCGGCGACGTCCCACACGGCGACCTGTCGCTCGACGGGGTCGCCGTCGCACCCGAGCGCGTCCTCGGGACCTCCGACGATGACGTCGTGACGCACCTGGTCGCCCACGCGGCGGCCGGCGTGGCCTCGACCCAGGCGGGGCTGTGCACGGCCGCCGTGCGCATGGCGGCGGACTACACGTCCCAGCGCGAGCAGTTCGGCCGCCCGATCGCGACCTTCCAGGCCGTCAGCCAGCGCGTGGCGGACGCCCACATCGACGCCGAGGCCGCGCGGCTGACCGCCCTCGAGGCGGCGTGGCGCCTGTCGGCGGGGCTGGCCGCCGACGAGGCCGTGGCCATCGCCAAGTGGTGGGCCTGCGAAGCGGGGCACCGGGTCCTGCACGCCGCCCACCATGTCCACGGCGGCGTCAGCGTCGACCGCGACTACCCGTTGTTTCGCCACACGCTTCGAACCAAGCAGCTGGAGCTCACGCACGGCACCGCCCCCGTGCACCTCGGAGCGCTGGGCCGCCAGCTCGCCGACGCCACCTGACCCCGAACCTGTGTCTCAAAGGCGCGTCTTGCGGGCCCGAGACACGCGCGGGCCTGTGTCTCGAAGGCGCGTCATGCGGCGTGCCCGAGACACGCGTGGGGTGGCCTGTGTCTCGAAGGCGCGTCATGCGGCGTGCCCGAGACACGCGCGGGCTGGGGCTCCATAGTCTGTGGGGCGGTCGATCGGGGGGGAGCCCGGGTGCCTCGGCGGATGCTGGCTGTTGGCGTCGGGCTGGCCGCGCTGCTGGTCGCCTGCGGCAACCGCGCCGACCCCACGCTCATCGAGGACGCCCGGCGCGCCGAGCTGGCCGCCGAGGCCGGCCCATCGGCGCCCCGCGCGACCAACGCGCCCCACGATGCCGCCGGGCCAGGCTCCACGAACGACCCCGCGGTGGCCCGCCCGCAGGTCTCGGCCACCGGTCCGGCCGCCGATCCCGGTGATCCGGCCGCCAACCCCACGACCGGACCCCAGGGGCCGTCGTCGGGAAGCGACCAAGGCGTCGACACCCGCTTCGCACCCCCCGGCGGCAACGGGGGCGCGACCGACGTCGGCGTCACCGAGACCGAGATCGTGATCGGCAACGTGGCCGACATCACCGGTGCCGTGGCCGGGCTGTTCGCCGACGTGCAGAAGGCCGCGCAGGCCCACGAGCTGTACTTCGATCGAACCGAGGGGACGATCTACGGGCGCGAGATCAATCTTGCGCTCCATGACACGCAGCTCACGCGCAACGGCAACTTCAACGCCTACACCGAGCTCTGCAACAACGCCCTCATGGCCGTCGCGTCGATGTCGGCGTTCGACGAGGGCGTCGAGGAGCCCGTGCGCAGCTGTGGCATCCCGGACCTCCGCACGGTCGCCACCAACCCGGCGATCACGACGCTGCCCACCATGTACTCCGGCGATGCCGTCGCCCGTTACCAACAGCCCGTGTCCGAGTACCTGTACTGGGCCGAGACGTATCCCGACTCGGTCACCGACAGCGCGTGGCTGTTCATCGACAACAACACGACCCGGGAACAGACCGGCCAGGTCATCCGCGCCATCGAGACCATCGGCTGGTCGTTCGTCAATACCTATCCGGCCGACCTCGCCGCCATCTCGTACAAGACCGAGATCCGCGACATGAAGGACCGCGGCGTTCGCACGGTCCTGTTCACCGGCGCCTACCAGCAGGCCGCCAAGCTCGCACGCGAGATGGTCGAGGAGGCCTTCACGCCCGACCTGTATGTCCTCCAGGCCAACCTCTATGACCCGCGCCTGGTCGATGAGGGGGCCGCCAATCTCGAGGCATTCCCGACCCACGTGGCCGCCATCGGCACCCTCGTCGAGGAGATCGACCTGTCGCCCGAGCTCCAGCTGTACCGCGAGTGGCTCCACCTGATCGACCCGGATGCCGAGCCGACCGGCCTGGGGATGTACGCCTGGTCGGCGATGCGGCTGACCATCAAGTTGCTCAAGGACATTGGCCCCAACGTCACGCGCGAGGCCATGCTCGACGCCCTCAGCGGGGTGCAGGGGTGGACCTCCAACGGACTTGTGCCGCCCCAGGACGTCGGCGCTCGCAAACCGGCCGACTGCACCATCATCCTCGGTGTCACGGGCGGCGCCTTCCAACGGATCTTTCCCGCCGAGCGTGGCACCTACACGTGCCGCGACACGATCATCGACGCGACGCCCTGATCGACGGGAGCCGCCCTGGCCCGGGTTGGGTCGACGACGCCAACGTGACGCATCCGATCCTGAGCGTTTGCGGAATCGAACGACCCGTTTGGGGGCGCGAGCAGGAGTCCACCCCTAGGCTGCCGAATTCTTGTCAGGGCTCCGGGAGTCGAGGTCAGCTGGCCGCGTCACGACCTGCGGGTGGTGTCAGGTGACGGAGTCGGCAAACGCCTTGGGAGGGCCATCGTGTCGGCGCGTTCAATGCAACTGGTCGGCGCGATCGTGTTCGCCGCGGCGGTCGCCGTCGCGTGTGGGAACCGCGCCGACGACGCCCTCATTGTCGAGGCTCGCGAGGCCGCGCTCGCGGCGGGTGGCCAGGTCGATTCCGGTGACACCACCGGTGGCACGACGGGCACAACCACCGGTGGCACCACCGGCGGGACCACCGGGGGCACGACCGGCGGGACCGTCGGGGACGGCGCGACGGCTGGGCCCAGTGATGGTGCGACGGGCGGTACCACCGGCGACCAGGGCGACACGGGCGGCGGCACGAATGACGGCGGCACCGCCGTCGACACGCGATTGGCTCCCGCGGGCGGCAACGGCGGGGCGACGGACGTCGGGGTCACCGAGACGCAGATCAACCTCGGCAACGTGTCGGACATCACGGGCGCCGTGGCCGGGCTGTTCGCCGACGTGCAGAAGGCCGCGCAGGCCTACGAGCTGTACTTCGCGAGCACCGAGGGCACGATCTACGGCCGCCAGGTCAAGCTCAATCTTTACGACACCCAGCTCACGCGCAATGGCAATTTCAATGCATACACAGACATGTGCAGCCGCGTGTTCATGGGTGCCGTGTCAATGTCCGCCTTCGACGAGGGCATCGAGGAGCCGGTGCGAGGCTGTGGCATGCCTGACCTCCGAACCGCTGCCGTCAACCCAGCCATCATCCCGCTTTCGAGCGTCTTCTCCAGCGACGCGATGAGCCCGACAGGCCAGATCCCGCTTACGGAGTGGGAATACTGGAAGGAACAGTTTCCGCAGGCCATTACAAAGTCCGGGTACCTGTTCGTCGACAACAACACCACTCGGGCCCAAACCGACCTGGTTCGCCAAGCGACCCAGCGGATCGGCTACGAGTGGCCGGCCTACCACCCGGTGGACCTGGCAGCGATCTCCTACAAGACGGAGATCCGCGACATGAAGGACAAGGGCGTCCAGCTTGTCACGTTCCAGGGCGCCTACCAGCAGGCGGCCAAGCTCGCCCGCGAAATGGTTGAGGAGGGTCTGTCACCAGCGATCTACGCGCTCCAGATGAACGTCTATGACCCTCGACTCATCGCCGAGGGTGGTGCTCACCTGGAGACGATCAACACGAACGTCCAGCTGCTCTCCCAAATGGTCGAAGAGATCGGTGGAAGCCCCGAGCTCCAGCTCTACCGAGAGTGGGTCAAGCGCATTGATCCGTCTGCGGAGCCCACAGGTTTGGGCATGTACGCATGGTCAGGCATGAAGCTGATCGTCGAGTTGCTCAAGGAGATCGGACCCGACCTCACACGTGAGAAGGTGATCGAAGCCCTGGAAGGCGTCAAGGGTTGGACTGGTGGTGGAATCGTGCCGCCGCAGGACATCGGCCCAAAGGTCCCGTCGCCCTGTACGACGATCCTCAAGATCCAGGGCGGCCAGTTCGTCCGACTGCACCCCACCGCTCCAAACACGTTCGATTGTGAAGGGCAGACAGTGAGCGGTTTGTGAGTGAATTGCTCAGCGATCTCCTTGCATTTGGGATCATCGGCCTCCAGCTCGGCGCCATCTACGCCATCGCTGCGAGCGGGCTCGTCATCACCTACGCGACTTCGAACGTGTTCAACATGGCACACGGTGCCATGGGCATGCTCATGGGGTTCTTCTACTGGCACCTGACTCAAGATCTCGGCCTGCATGAGTTCGTTGGCATCATTCTGGTGGTCGGGATAATCGCTCCAGCGTCGGGTGCGCTGTTGGAGCGAACACTCATGCGGCGCATCACGAACGCGCCCATTGTTGTTTCACTCACGGTTACCGTGGGCCTCCTGGTCGGCCTCATCGGGGTCGCGCAGAACCGCTATCCCGACACCGAGTCGCGATCCGTTCCACAACTGTTCGATGGAACGCAGTGGACGATCGCGGGTACCAGCATCACCGGCCACGCCCTGCTCGCCATTGTGCTCGCCGTTGTGACGGCCTTCGGCCTGTATGTGTTGCTGAATCGCACTCGCACTGGCATCGCGATGCGTGCCATCGTCGACAACCGGACGCTCCTCTCACTTCACGGTGCCCCGACCGAGTCCCTGGGGATGCTGTCTTGGGCGATCGGCTCCGCGCTCGCGGCGCTCGCCGGGATCATGTTCGTTCCCATCGTCGGTCTCCAGTACATCCTCTTGACGCTGATCGTGATCAATGCTTACGCGGCGGGCATGCTCGGGAGGCTGGTTTCACTTCCGCGGACGTTCATCGGCGCCATCATCCTGGGCCTTGCCACGTCCTATTTCGACTACATCAAGGCGGAGTTCCTGCCTGAAGATGTCGTCCGTAGTGGCTTCATCGTGGGCCTGCGTCCCGCGCTCCCAACGATTCTGCTGCTCGCCGTCATGCTCTTCCTGCCGCACGAGAGGCTGCGGGTCGGCGCTGTCGAAGGCGCAGCCAGAGTGCGAATCCCGACTCGCCGGAGGACCGCGGTCTTCAGCGTCCTGCTGATCGGCGGTGTGGTGGGGGTCACGTTCATCGCCGCAGAGGTGCAACGCATCGCGATCGCCGGCAGCCTCGGACTCGGCATCATCATGCTCTCGCTGGTGCTGCTGACGGGCTACGGGGGGGACGTTTCGCTCGGTCACCTGACCTTTGCGGGCATTGGGGCGCTCGTGGTCTACAAGTTTCCGTTCTTTCCAAGTACCACGCGATGGTTCGACGACTGTTTTGGCTCTCTCGGCGCCGACGGCTTGGCCGTGAGCCCATGTCCCCAAGTGGACCCACTGGCGCTGCTGCTGGCTGGCTTGATCGCAGGTGCCGTGGGGCTCATCATCGCGCTTCCGGCGCTGCGTCTTCGTGGGCTCTACCTCGGGCTGGGCACGCTCGCGTTCGCAAGCGCATTCGACAAACTCGTCTTCGAGACCGGCGAAGTCGGCTTCGAGCTCGGCGGTTCTGCCAACTACAGGCGGCCCGACTACTTGATCGACCTGTCGTCAAACCAGGCAATGGCCATCTTCATGACGGTGCTTTTCGTCGCCTTCGCATGGCTCATCCTCGAAGTGCGACGAGGTCGCTTCGGACGGCTCCTGCTGGCAACTCGTGACGCGCCGGCAGCTGTCGGGACTTTGGGTCTGTCCATCACCCGGACCAGAGTGATCACATTCACGCTTTCGGCCGCAATGGCTGGGATGGGCGGGGCTCTGTATGCCGCCTCCATCGTGAGCGCAGGTGTGAGCAATTTCGAGATGTTCCAGAACCTGCCGCTGGTTCTGCTGGCCGTCGCGGGTGGCATCACATCTGTGACGGGCGCGCTGCTGGGCGGCTTCCTGCTCGGGATGCAGACGCTGTCAGGGGACACGTTCGCGGTCATCGCGGACTTCCTCTCCGCTGCCCTTGGGATCGACGTCACGGCGACCGGGATCGACTACGTCCTCATCGGCGGGATCGCCGTGCTGTTGTCGCGGCAGCCCAACGGCATCGCCGGGATGCTGTTCAAGGGGTTCGGCGGGCTGCGCTCGAAGTTGCCGTGGCTCGACGGGCCGGGAAGGTCCCCGCCGTCGGCGCCGCGCGCGCCTGCGGCCCTCGTCGAGGCACAAGAGGAGGTGACCGTCGGTGCCCCTGCTTGAGACCCACAACCTGGTGATGCAGTTCGGTGGCATCCGCGCGGTCAACGACGCCTCGATCGAGGTCGAGCCGAACCGGGTCGCAGCCCTGATCGGCCCCAACGGCGCCGGCAAGACCACGACGTTCAACATCATCTCGGGCCTCCAGGAACCGACGTCGGGCACCATCAGGTTCGACGGTCAGGACATCACGAAGCTGCCGGTGCACGAGCGGGCACGCCTCGGGATCGCGCGCACCTTCCAACGCCTCGAGGTCTTCGGCTCGCTGAGCGTGTACGACAACATCCGGACCGCGCTCGAGATCCACCGGTCCTGGAGCGGCAGCCGGACCCCGATCCGCAGCCGCACCGACGAGCTGCTGGAACGGGTCGGCGTCCGCGACTACGCCGACATGCCAGCCGACAGCATCCCCACCGGGGTCGCACGCCTCACCGAGCTCGGCCGCGCGCTGGCGACCGACCCGCGCCTGCTGCTGCTGGACGAGCCGTCGTCGGGCCTCGACGAGGAGGAGACCGACGAGTTCGGCGAGCTGCTCCTCCAGCTGGCGGAGGAAGGCCGGTCGGTGCTCATGGTCGAGCACGACGTCGACCTGGTCTTCGAGTACTGCGAATGGGTCGACGTGCTCGACTTCGGCACGATCATCGCCCGGGGCACGGCCAAGGAGATCCAGCGCAACCCGGTCGTGCAGGCCGCCTACCTCGGCGAGGCCACGTCCGACGAGGTCGAGCAGGCCGCCGCCAAGGTGCACGCCGAGGAGCTCGCCCACGCGAGCGCCGACGCGACAGGCGGCGAGGCAGGCTGATGGCAGGCCACAACGGCGACCGCGCCGCCCCGATCCTCCAGCTGGTCGACGTCCGGGCCGCCTACGGCCGGATCGAGGTCCTCCGCGGCGTCACCTTCGACGTGCCCCGCGGCAGCGTCGTGGCCCTGCTCGGGCCCAACGGCGCCGGCAAGAGCACCACCCTCAGCGTCATCTCCGGCCAGATGGCACCCACGGCCGGCCAGGTCATCGCCGAGGGCGTCGTGATCAACGGTGCCAGGACCGACCGGCTCGTCCGAGCCGGGATCTGCACGATCGTCGAGGGACGGGGCATCTTCCCGAACCTCACGGTCGAGGAGAACCTCAAGCTGTGCAGCTATGGCGGCCGGACGAGCATCGAGCGGATCCGGGACGTCGCCTACGCACAGTTCCCACGCCTGGGCGAGCGCCGCGGCCAGCTGGCGGGCAAGCTGTCGGGTGGTGAACAGCAGATGCTCGCCATGGCACGGGCACTGACGACCGACCCCGGCCTGCTGATGGTCGACGAGCTGTCGATGGGGCTTGCGCCATTGATCGTCGACGAGCTCTACGAGGTGGTTCGATCGTTGGCTGACAGCGGGATCTCGGTCCTCGTCGTCGAGCAGTTCGCCAACACGGCGCTGGCCGTGGCCGACCTGGGAGTCGTGATGACCAACGGCAAGGTGCTCGCCGCCGGCCAGCCGGACGACATCCGGGGTGCCGTCGACGAGGCCTACCTGGGACAGTGACGGGGACGAGAATGCGACGACGACACGAGAGCGAGGTCGGCCTCACGGCCGCTGCTCGACACGACCGCGAGGTCGGCCTCACGGCCGCTGCTCGACACGACCGCGAGGTCGGCCTCACGGCCGCTGTTGGCCTCCGACTGTTGCGACCGCTGTCGACGGCCTCGCTGGCGGGCGCCGTCATCGTGGCGCTGATCGCGCCTTTCGCGTCGGCGCAGGAGCTGCGTGTCAGCCAGGACTTCTTCACCGGCTACAAGGCCGAGGCGTTCGCCGACCCGGTCACCGTCCAGCTCTTCGAACAGCTGGTCCCAATACCTGTCGACCCGGGCAAGGCCCACATCGAGGTGGCGCCGAACCACACGAACGCGACGCTCAACACCGGGCCGCTCGGCCTCGGGCTGGCGTCGACCCTGTGGCCCGGTGACGGGATCGGCAACGGCCTGGGGCAGCTCGCCTGCGACGAGAGCCTGCTGTGGCCGCTCATGGCCCGGGCCACCTACCCGAGCGAGCCGCACGAGGCCAGCGCGGACCCGGGGATGACCGCGACCGCGACCGGGCTTCAGAGCACGGCGCGGTCGGCCGGCGGCGGCGACCTGATCCCGGGTGTCCTGGGAGCGGAAGGGGCGCGCGCCTTCTCGGTCGGCGAGGTCACCGAGGATGGCCTGTCGGTCGCGCGGGCCGAGGCGGTGCCAGGCCGGATCTCACTGCTTGACGGGATGGTCGTCATCGACGGGTTCAGGACCAACCTGCGGGCCAGCAGCGACGGCGTCGCGGCCACCGTCAGCGGCGCCCAGGAGGCCGGGACCATCACGGTCGCGGGCACCCGCTACGTCGTGGATGCCAACGGGATCCGGCGCGAGAACGTGCCGGCCGACGACCCGCTCAGCGACCTGCTCACGGACATCCCGCTGAACCTCGGCGGGGTGCTCGACCTCCAACAGCTGCTTGGCGTCAAGGTCGAGACCATCCCCGACGAAACGACCCTCGACGGCGTCCAGGGGGAACGCGTCATCGGCGGGGTCGCCCTGACCATCGACACCGGCCCGCTCAAGGACGTGCTCAATCTCGTGCTGCGGGATGCGCAGGACGTGCTGGCCGAGGTCATCGACCAGCTTCCCGACGAGGAGCCCCAGCCCTGCCAGGGGCCCGTCCAGGGGCCCAAGGGCGCACTCCAGCTGGCGCTGGCGACGACGGACTTCCGGTCGACCATCCGGATCGTCATCGGCCGGGCGGGCGTCAAGGTGTCGGCCGTCAAGGCGCCCGAGATCAACCTGCCGCCGCTGCCGCCGCCCCCAGCGATCACCCCGCCGTCGGCGAACCCCCCGACCGTGACGCCCCCGCAGACCTCGAACCCGCCGACGACCACCCCGCCGACCGTGCAGGAACCGGTGGTCGAACCAAGCCCGGTCGCGGCCGACCCGGTGGACGCCGAGCGCGAGTTCTGGTCGGGCCTGCCGTGGGGCTTGCTTGTTGCGGGGCTGCTCGTCCTGGGCATCACGTCCCGGGCGCTGCACGCGCTGACCATCGCAACCTTTGGCGATGACGCCATCGCCTTCCGATCGAGAGGCTGACCATGGACGACGCGACTGACCAGACGATGCAGATCAGCTCGCTGCCACCTGCCGAGCCGGTCTCGTCGATCGCCGAGGGTGCCGAGCTGCGTGAGCTCGACCAGCAGCTGCTGGAGGGTGCGGGCTCGGGCGCGGCCAGCGACGTCGGCCGCTACGACCGGGTCCTGTACATGGCCGCGTTGTTCATGATCCCTGCTGGGCTGGTCCTGATCATCCTGGGGTGGTACGGGACCGCCAACACCGTGTTCGTGTTCGAGCAGGTCCCGTACCTCGTCTCCGGCGGCATCCTCGGCGCGGCGTTCCTCGTCGGCGGAGCGGTCATCTATGTCGGCGTGTGGATCGAACGGGTCGCCCACCAGCAGCGCCGCCAGGCCGAGCAGATGGCCGAGCTGCTCGCCCTGCTCCGGGGCGACATCCGGGAGCTCACGGACGCGACCGAGAAGGCCGTCAAGGCCAATGGCGACCGGGTCGTGCGTCCGGCCGCCAAGGCGACCAAGCGCGCCCGGAAGAAGAAGGCGAGCGGGAGGGCATAGGTCCCTCTTTTCCCGGCAAAGGTCCATTTCGTCGCGCTCCGTCACGCCGGGAAGCCCCGGCTTCACGCGCCGTCACGGAGTCGAAACACGTTGCGGCGATCCGGTCACTCGTAGGGCATACTGTCCCCAGCCAGGACCTCACCCCCCGGAGGTATCCCATGGCACGAGTCGAATCGTCGATCCTGATCGACGCCGCACCGGGCCTGATCCGGTCGCACACGGACGACTTGGCCAGTTGTGCCGAGCACACCGGCGGCCGGTTGACCCTCATCCTCCAGGACAACGTTGCCGTCACGGGCTCGACGCTCAAGGGGGCACTCGACCTCGGTGACAGCCCGATCGCCTTCACGGCCCGGGTGACCGAGGCAGGTGTCGAGCGGCTTGCGTGGGAGACCACCGAGTCCAAGGTGCCGCTGCGCGGCGAGATTGCCGCCAAGCAGACGCCCGAGGGCACGAGGCTGGTCTTCGCGCTGGAAACCGGCCAGATCGGTGGCATGCCCGGCTCTCGCGCCGAGCGTGAGGCCGTCCGGCGGCTCCAGGACCTGAGCGACGACTACGTCAACGCCGTCCGCGACGCCGTCGTCAAGGCGCCCATCGACCTGTCGACCCAGGATCCCATCGGCGTCTGACGGCGCCGATGCGGGCTACTCGCCCCGCCAGACCGGCGGTCGCTTCTCCGCAAACGCGGTCGCGCCCTCCTTGGCATCCTGGGACATGAACACTCCGATGCCGGCCTGCAGCTCGATCGGCAGCGCCTCGTCCTCGGGCAGGCTCGCGGTCGCCAGCACCGACGCCTTGATCGCCTGCACCGACAGCGGCGCGTTTGCCGAGATCTGCTCGGCGATCTCGGTGGCCACCGCCAGCGCCTGGCCGTCCGGGACCACGCGGCCGATCAGCCCCATCGACAAGGCCTCGGCCGCCGGGACGTGACGGCCGGTCAGCAGCAGGTCCATCGCATGGGTCAGCGGGATCTGGCGCTGCAACCGCACCGTCGAGCCGCCCATCGGGAACAGGCCTCGAGTGGCCTCCGTGATCCCGAACGTCGCAG
>Ga0302046_10005374_pt1 | contig 11313 bp, 7 predicted proteins | sample RVTome_11_FD_200261 | JGI IMG/M metagenome (GOLD analysis project Ga0302046, IMG submission 200261) | Soil microbial communities from uranium-contaminated site in the Upper Colorado River Basin, Wyoming, United States - RVT147D111 (version 2) ... | reverse complement strand
GCGCGTCGGCCCCCCCCCCTGCGGGGGTGGCCGCCTTCGGTCCCCCGGGGGGGGGGGGGCCGCTCTGGGGCCCCCCCGCTTCCGTGAAGCCCTCTCCGACACGAGCATGAGCGACAAGCGCGACTACTACAGCGTCCTCGGCGTGGAGCGGAACGCCTCCCAGGACGAGATCAAGCGTGCCTATCGCAAGCTCGCCCTCAAGCTCCATCCGGACCAGAACAGGGACAACCCCCAGGCGGAGAAGGAGTTCACCGAGGCCGCCGAGGCATACGACGTGCTCGGCGATCCGGAGAAGCGCCAGAAGTACGATCAGTTCGGACACGCCGCCTTCTCGCAGGGCGGCATGGGAGGCGGCCGCCACTTCACGAACGTCGAGGACATCTTCGAGGCCTTCGGCGACATCTTCGGCGGCGGAGGCGGGCTGTTCGGCGACCTGTTCGGGGGCGGCCGACGGGGGCGACGGGGAGGAGCACGGCCAGGTCGCGATCTGCGCATCATGCTCGACCTCACGCTCGAGGAGATCGACTCGGGCGTCGAGAAAACGGTCTCGATCAAGCGTCAGGAACAGTGTGCGACCTGCAACGGCAACGGCGCGAAGCCCGGGACCTCCCCCATCGCGTGCCAGACCTGCGGCGGACGCGGCCAGGTGCACCGCAGTCAGGGGTTCTTCACCATGGCGACCGCCTGCCCGCAGTGTCGCGGAGCGGGAAAGGTCATCGAGTCGCCCTGCCTGGATTGTCGCGGGAGCGGCCACAACGCAGCCAAGAGCGAGGTGCACATCCAGGTTCCGGCCGGTGTGGAGGACGGGATGCGCATCCGCCTCGCGGACGAGGGCGACGCCGGCCAACCCGGAGCCCCGCGGGGCGACCTGTACGTGATCGTGCGCGAGAAGGAGCACAAGATCTTCCAGCGCAGCGGCCCCGACCTCATCACGGAGGTGCCGTGCTCCTTCTCCCAACTCGCCCTCGGGGACCGTGTGGAGATCCCGACGCTGCGAGGTCGAGTCGACATGGCGATCCCGGCCGGCACGCAGACCGGCAAGGTCTTCCGTCTGCGCGGGCAAGGCCTGCCGGTGCTCGAAGGCCGCGGTCGCGGCGACCAGCTCGTGCGCGTCTTCGTCGAGACGCCGAAGAAGCTCACCGATCGGCAGCGCAGGCTGCTCGAGGAGTTCCAGGAGATCGAACAGGAAAGGACCGGCTCGAAGAGCTTCTTCGAGAAGCTCGCTGACTACTTCAACTGACTCCCGTGCCATGGGTCGCAAAACGAAGCCGAAGGAAACCGAAGACCACGCGACGGACGAAGAGCCCGAACACCGCGGCCCGACCGCGGAGCTCGAGCCCGATGAGCGGATCGCTGAGCTCGAGGCCAAGTGCGCGGATCTCGAGGCGCAGGCCCTTCGTGCGCAGGCCGACTACAGGAACCTGCGCCGCCGGTCCCTGATCGACGGCGAGGCGGAGTCGAAGCGCCTGATGCAACCGCTGCTGGAGGAGCTGCTCCTGACGCTCGACTTCCTCGACCTGGCCCTGGCCTCGCCCGCGACGAACGAGGAGACGCGCAACCTCGCCCTCGGCGTCCAGATGACGCACGCCAAGTTCGTCCAGGCTCTCGAATCGGCGCAGGTGAGGGAGGTCCCGACCCGCGGAGCCTTCGACCCCACGATGCACGACGCGGTCGACACGCGTGTGGTCGAGGGCGCGGAGCCGGGGACGATCGTGGAGACGAGGCGCAAGGGCTACATCTGGCAGGGCAGCGTCCTTCGTCCCGCGCAGGTCGTCGTCGTGGCTCGGCCCGAGGCGGAGGGGACTCCGGTGGTCGAGGCCGAACAGCCGAGAGAGGAGGAAGTCCCCTAGGGAATCGTCATGCCGACCTACGACTATCGCTGCGCCGCCTGCGGACACGAGCTCGAGCTCTTCCAGTCCATCACCGAGTCCCCCAAGCGGAAGTGCCCCGCGTGCAGGAAGCAGAAGCTCAAGCGCGTCATCGGCGCGGGCGCGGGGATCCTCTTCAAGGGCACGGGCTTCTACCAGACCGACTACCGCTCCGAGTCCTACCGGAAGGGCGCCGAAGCGGAGAAGCCCTCGACGGACACGGGCTCGGCCGTCGCGAAGGGCGACAAGAAGAAGGGCGACTCCTCGGCGGCCTGACCGTGAGCGACCGCCGCTACGACGCCATCCTCCTCGACCTCGACGGGACCCTGGTCGACGACGCCGGCCGCATTCCTGCGCGGACGCTCGAGCGACTGCGGAACCTGCACGGCCGCGGCGTCAAGGTGATGATCGCGACCGGACGCTCGGAGGGCGGTACGCTCGACGTCCTCGACCAGCTCGGTCTCGACACGCCGGCCGTGGTCTTCAACGGCGCCGGAATCTGGTGCCCGGTCGAGCGACGCCTGATCGAGGAGCGCCTGCTGGCCGACGCCGTGGTCCGCGATCTCGTCCGTTGGACGGCGGAGAACGACATGCTGCCGGTCGTGATCGGGGCCGGAGCGAAGGTCTGCCTAGCGCCTCGGAACGAGTTCGAGGAGCGCGCGATCCGCTACTTCCACGACCTGCGCGTGGTCCCGGCGGAGGAGGTCTCGGCCGAGAACGTGATCCGCGTCACCGTCTTCTCGGCCCTGCAAGCCAGCTCCGGCGACCTGCGCCGCGCCATCGTGGCGCACCTCGGGCGTCCTGTGTACGTGACCGACTTCCCGCTGCGCTGGCTCGTCCAGCACAGGGACAGCCCGCTGCTCGTAGCCGACGTCCAGCCGCCCTGCCGCGGCAAGGCCGAGGGCCTGCGCTACCTCCAGGAGCGCTACGGCATCCCGCCGGAGCGCGTCGTCGCCGTGGGCGACGCGACCAACGACGTCCCGATGCTAGAAGCTGCGGGGCTGGGCATCGCGATGAGGAACAGCATGCCGGAGGCGCTGGCGGCCGCGGACCGGATCATCGGCGACAACAACTCCGACGCGCTGGCGGCCCTGATCGACGAGCTCTTCCCCGGCTCCCTGATTCAGTCGAGGTGCACCGGTGCATAGACCTCCTCGCCGCCGCGGACCTCGACCTGCTCCTCGACGCCATCGTCCGTTCCGGGATCGTCCGGACCGGGGCGCGAGACGTTCAGCAGCCACGACCCGGGACGCAGACCCTCCAGGGTCGTCGTGCCGTCCTCGCCGGTGAAGCCGATCTCGGGCTCGGTCTCCTCCTCGCCCTGGTAGGTCGCGCGCACGATCTGGAAGCCGGCCGGAGCACCATCCGGCCGAAGCACCTCGACCAGCAGGGAGCCCGCCTGCAGCATCGTCAGATCGATCCCCGATGCCGTCTGGCCCGGACCGACGGTCAACGGCCCGGTGCTCTTCTCCTGGACCTCGCGGCCCGAGGCGACGACCACGAGCTCCGTGTCCGAGAGGACGCCGCGCAGGCGATAGCGCCCGTCCTCGTCCGTCACCGCGGGATCGCCGCCGAGATCTCCCGACCCGATGACACCGCCGCTGGGACCGCTGTCGTTCGCGAACATGAAGACGAAGCGCTGCCTGGGTTGCGGCTCCTCGGTATGTCGTTCGGCGCGCACGCGGATCCCCGGCAGCGGCTTCTTCTCGGTCGAGGTGATCCTCCCTTCCACGATGGAGATCGGGAGATCCACATCGAAGGTGTTCTCGCCCGGACGTACCTCGAGGTCGAAGGTCGAGCTCATCTGTCGGGTGGCGTGCTCCACCGTCAGGGCATAGGCACCCTCCTCGACTCCCTGGATCAAGTACTCGCCGCGGCCGTCGGTGCGCGACGAGAGTCCGTCGTCCCCACCGAACGGGCCCGGCATGCGGAAGCCGCCGCGACCGCCGCGCTCCTCCAGCCGCACGGTCGCACCGGTGAGGACCTTCCCTCCCTCGAGCACGCGACCGGCCAGGCTGGCACGCGCCGCGGCCTGGAGCGTGATCTCGCTCTCCCCGCCCTCGAGCACCTCGACCACGGCCCAGGAGTCGTCCAGGGCCTCCTCCCCTGACATGGTCAGAGACATCTGGTCCCCCATGCGCATCGCGCTTCCCCCGGGACCGTCGGAGAGCTTGAAGCGGTGCATCCCCGAGGCGAGCTTCGAGAAGCGCACGACTCCCGCCGAGTCCGTCACCTCGCGCTTCCCACCGCCGCCGTGAAGCGCCGTCATGTAGGACGCGCCGCCGCTACCTGGCGCGCGATGCGAGATCGGTGCACCGGCGACCGGCTCGCCCGCCGGATCCACCACGCGCACGACGACCACGCCGCCGGGAGTCAGCTCCACCTGACGCTCGACGCCCGTCCCGGTCGGGAGCACGATCCCTCCCAACCGGTAGGGCGCGTGGTCCCTCGACTCGACGCGCAGCGTGACGACCTCGCCCTGGAGGCTCGTCATCACGGCGACGCCGCCGGAATCGGTCCGCGCGCGCGCATCCCCGCTGACGATGCTCACGTTTCCCTGGTCGTCGACCTCCGCTTCCATGCGCACGTTCATCCGGCCTGCGACCTGCGCGACCTCCTTCTCCAACGTGACGAGCGCCCCGCTGACCGGCTCTCCAGTACGCGCGTCGCGGACCGTGACGCGGACGACAGGGACCGGCTCGAGGAAGACCTGCCCGAGGTCGAGCTCCTGACCCGTGGCCAGGGCGATGTTCTCACGCACGAAGTCGCGATAGCCGGTGGCGCGGACCTGGAGCTTCACGCGCGCGTTCGGTCCCTCCGGGCGGAGGCCGCCGAACCTCGCGAACCCGTCGGGATGAGTGCGCAGCGGTTTACCCTGGTCGTCCGTGAGCTCACGTGACCAGTCGACGCCGGCTTCCACGGTGAACTCCTCGATCGGCATCCGCGTCTGGGCGTCGACCACCTGGAACAGGAGCGCCGCCTCGAGCTGGTAGGGGATCACGACGTCGGAATCGCCGGCGTGCGCCCGCACCTCGGCCGCGCGCGATTCGCCCCAGAGAAGGTGCCGCGAGGCCGCGCGCATCTGGACCTCGAGGTCGTAGTCGGTGTCGAGCGCGACTCCGCGCACCGTGAAGCGGCCGCGCTCGTCGACCTCCGCTCTGCGGGTCCCCCGCGACTGGAACCAGTCGGCCGAGGCCTCGCTGGCGCGGATCTCGAGCTTGCCGCGCTCCTTCTCGGGGATGCCCTCGACGCGGCCCGAGATGGTCGTGCCCGGTTCGAGGACGAAACGCAGGCCGGCGATCTCCTCGCCTGCCCGCTCCGCAAGGCCCTTGAAGGCACGGTCGGGGTGCTCCAGCGTCCGGACGAGGATGTTCCACTCCCCGAGCGCGAGCTGATCGATGCGGAACGAGCCGTCGGCGCCGGTCACGGCCACGGGCTTCTCGTCCTGCCCAGCGAAGAAGCCGAAGGGATCGACCCCGTCGCGCCGGAACAGCTCGGCCCCCTCCACCGGGTCACCGGCCGGGTCGTACACGTTCCCCGAGAGGATCGCGCCGAGCGTCAGGAGGATCGGATCGAGTTCCACGCGCTCGCCGGCCGGGACCGCCACGTCGCGGCGATCGACGGGCGCGTAGCCGGCGGCGCGTACGCCGAGGTCGACGCTGCCCGGCTCGATCCCGGTCACCTCGAAGCGTCCCTCCCGGTCCGTCTTCGTCTCGCGGACCCCGGAGTCCCCGCCGGGCTCGAAGCGGAGGAATCGATTGGCATGAGTCGCGGTGACCGTCGCTCCCGCGATCGGCTGCGCGTCCCTGGTGGTCACGGAGCCGACCAGCCGCACCCCTTCCTGCGAGTCGCGCGCGGCGCCGAGGTCCACATCGGCTCGCAGCGAAGTCTCGGGCACCGTGCGACGCTCCGCCGAAGAGCTCTCCCGCGCGAGGTCCGTCGGCGCCTCGACCCCGCCCGCGATCGTCTCGGCGCGCGGTTCCTCGGCCCTGCGCCCGAGCGGGTCCGTGGGCGCGCGCGAGCCCTCCTCCGACGACCACCAGAAAGCGGCACCGGCCAGGACCGCGAGGACGAGCAAAGCGACCAGGACGAGGCGGGATCCCATGGCGGAAGGAGTGGCTGGGGGACCGAGGGAAGGAGGAACGGCGCCGGCTACGAGGGTACTCCGAAAGCGTTAGGAGATGCACGCCTCCTTTGCCGACGGGCCCCAGGAACCCCCGTCCGCGCGTCGTCCAGGGCGCTGTCGCACCGGGGTGGGCCGGCCGTCTTCCTTGCGCTCCCCCCGCGAGCGGGTTCTCATGGGCCCGGAAGCCCAAACTCCCCAAGCCGAGAGGTCTCCTTCCATGACCCTGGTCCAATCGCTTCGCGGGGCTCTCCTCGCTTCGTTGCTGCTCCCCGCCGGCCTCCTGCTCGCCCAGGAGCCCAAGGTCGGGACCGACTACTACGAGGACAAGGTGGACCTCGGGTTCAAGGTCAAGGTCCCCAAGGGCTGGACCCAGATCCCGCCCCAGCCCGGCGACCCGAATCTGGTCGTGCGCTACTCGGCCGCCTTCAACAACTACATCAAGATCGGGAAGGGCGAGAACCTGGGCCTGGGCGTCTTCGTCATCGCCTTCGACAAGCGCAAGAAGGGCAAGGAGGCAACCTCGACGGGGAGCGACGACGAGTTCGACCTGGGATCGGTCGGCGCCAAGGACACCCTCGACTGGATCAAGACCCGCCTGGTCCAGGGCAAGCACTGGCGCGAGGTCGAATCGGAGGACCTCAAGATCAAGACCGTCGAGAGCGCCCGATCGATCGTGTACGAGGCCCAGCACGAGGACGACGAGGACGCGCTCATCCGGATGTTCGTGGCGGAGTACACGCTCGAGCCGGGCCTGAAGATCGCGTTCCTCGGCAACGGTCCGGGCGACCGGAAGTGGAACAAGTACGAGAGCGCCTACGAGAAGCTCGCCAAGAGCTTCGAGCGCGTGGAGGTCGAGACGCTCGCCGGCGGCACCTCCACGGACTCGAACACGCCCCGCGGGAAGAAGCGCGCGCAGCTCCAGCTCGAGGTCGCCAAGCTCTCGGGCTGGAACCTCTACGAGACGGAGAACTACTTCATCGTCTCCGACGTCACGGACAAGGGCTTCATGGACGAGCTCATGGTCCGCATCGAGGCGATCCGCGACGTCTACGAGGAGACCTATCCGCCCGAGCAGGCGCGCGCGATCCTGGCCGAGAAGAAGGAGCTCGAGGACAAGAAGCGGCGCGACAAGAAGGCGGAGGACGACGAGCCGGAGGACGGGGAGCCGGATGACGAGGAGCCGCAGGAGGACCGCTCGATCTCCGCCCTCGATCCGATCGAGGCGTCACGCACCAGCGTGCTGCGCGTCTGCTCGACGGAGGCGATGTACCACAAGTACGCCCCAGGGTCCGGCGGCTCCGCCGGGTACTGGAACTCCGCCGTGCAGGAGCTCGTCATCTACGACGACAAGCAGGGTGGAGGCAGGCGCGATACGTGGATCGTCCTGAACCACGAGGCGTTCCACCAGTACATCTTCTACTTCTACGGGGCCCTCGCTCCGCACAGCTGGTACAACGAGGGAACGGGCGACTTCTACAGCGGCTACGAGTACAAGCACAAGAAGTTCAACCTGAAGGAGAACCCCTGGCGCAAGACGACCATCCAGAGCGCGATCAACACGGGTAAGTACGTGCCCCTCAGGGAGTTCGTCACCTGGACGCAGCTCCAGTACTACGGCCAGAACGACATGGGCGTCGAACGGGGGATCTGCTACGCGCAGGGCTGGTCCTTCATCTACTTCCTCCGCACGGGGCCAACGGCGAAGCCGCGCGGCTGGAACAAGGACTGGAACGACATCCTCGACAAGTACCTCAGGACCCTCGGGACGACCGGCGACCTCGAGGCCGCGGTCGAGACGGCCTTCGCGGGCGTGAACTGGCACGAGCTCGAGGACGCCTGGAAACGCTGCATCGCCCCCTGAACGACCACCCTGGAGAGCAGGAGAGAGCAGAGTGGCACGAAGAATCCTTTCCCTGGCCCTCCTCGGGCTGGCTGCGTCCCTGGTCCCCGCTCCGCTCCACGCCGACCGGCTGGTGACTACGGACGGGCGCATCCTGCAGGTCAAGAAGGCGCGCCTGCTCGAGAACGGGAACTACATGCTCACCTTCGAGGCGGGCGCCTTCGAGTGCCCCGCGTCCTCCATCGCCTCGGTCGAGATCGAGGGGGACATGTCCGACTACGTCCCCACCAACGAGGACGAGCGGCAGAAGCTGGAAGCCGGCTACGTCCGCTTCGAGGGCAAGTGGCTGAGCAAGGCGCGCTACCAGACGATGCTCGCCAAGCAGGCCGAGGAGCGGCGCGAGCGCGTCGAGAAGCTCGCCAAGCACTCGGAAATGGCGACCGGCTACGAGCTCGAGACCAAGCACTTCCTGCTGCGCTCGAACACGTCCGAGGAGCTGATCCAGTACTACGGGAACCTGCTCGAAGCGTACTACAAGCTGATGGACGACGAGTTCGGCATCAAGCCGACCCCCACGCTCAAGCGCACCAAGATGCGCGTGAACGTCTACAAGAACGCCGAGGACTTCCGCGAGGGCGAGGGCACCCGCCCCGGCGTGGCGGGCTACTTCGATCGCCTCGGCCAGCTCCTGTGCTTCTACCACGAGTACGACGACCCGGGCTTCACGAACTGGGTCGGGCTGCACGAGGGGACGCACCTGTTGACCTACCTCATCGAACCGCAGTCCTGGGCCGGGATCTGGTACAACGAGGGCATCGCCGACTACTTCGGCTCGGCCGACGTCGAGATCGACGACCGCGGCCGGATCACCATCACGCCCGGCGCCCTGCAGCTCGACCGCGTGTTCACCGTCCAGGAAGCGATCCGGGACGACAAGTACATCCGGCTCGAGGACCTGTTCAAGTCGGTGCGCAACAACTACGGCGCCTTCGAGTACGCCCACGGCTGGTCGTTCATCTACTTCCTCAACCGCACGGAGAAGTACCAGTCCGGCTTCAAGAAGTTCTTCCGCGACGTCTACACCTTCCCGAAGGGGGTGGGGTACACCCACGAGCCCTTCCCGGACAAGACCGGCACGGCGAAGATGATCCCCAACGAGGAGGTTCGCCGGCTGCTCCTCCAGAACCTCAAGGTGACCGACGTCGCCGTGCTCGAGAAGGAGTGGCTCGACTTCATGAAGGCGATCGAGATCGACGCGCCCTCGGCGCTATTCAAGCGCGCCTACCGCGCGGTCCGGTTCGGCGACGTCGAACAGTTCGAGCAGGCGGAGAAGGACCTGACCACCGCGATCTCCTCCGGCTTCGAGGATGCCCGGGCGTACTGGGCGCGCGGGCTGGTCTCCTCCTGGAACAAGAAGGGGGGCGTCAAGGGCGGCATCGCCGACTTCCGGAAGGCGGTCGAGCTCGATCCCCTCAACGCTGCCTACCGCCACAGCCTGGGCGAGGTCCTGGCGGGCTACTCCCTGCACCTAGGCGGCGCCAGCATGAGCGTGCGTGGAGACCAGGAGCTCTTCGGGGAGCGCGAGGAGTTCGAGCAGGCCGATCTCCAACTCGGGCTGGCGACCGAGCTGGACCCCGAGAACGAGAACTACCGGACGCGCTACGAGGACTTCCTGCGGCGCTTCGGGAGACTCCTCGAGGAAGCGGACTGACCGGCCTGAATCCTCTCCTCGGGCGTCCTCCGCTCTGACATGCTCCATTCCATGGAATGCGCACGGGACGTCGCTCGACTCCTCCTCCTGGCTGTGCTCGTGCCGTTCGCGGGCTGTCGCGCCGCGCCCTACCGCGATCCTGGCGATTCCACGGTGCGGCTGCACACGTCCCCCGGAGGAGAGCTTGGCGTCTCCACCGAGTACGGGGTCGTGTTCCTCGGCCAAGGCAAGCGCAGCGGCGAGGTCGAGTTCACCGCCTGGTTCGGCGACGGCCCGAGCCTGGAGACCGGCATCGTCGAGCCCCTGGGCGGCGGCCTGTTCCTGACGCGCTCGGAGATCCGCATCCCCACCGTCGGCGTCTCGTTCGTCGAGCCTCGACCCGGCGAGCGAGTCTCCGTATCCGGTCGCGAAGGACGCGACGGACGCTATCGGTTCTCCGCGGTCGTTACCGCGGACGAGCGCGTCGAGGGCATGCTCCTGCGCGCCAACGGGGACCTGCGCGAGCTCGGCCCCGAACAGGTCGGTGCGGGCGTCTACGTGGAGCGGGACGGCCGGCGCCTCCTGGTCGGGCTCCTCTCGGGACGCCTCCGCCTGCCGGAGGCCGGCGGCGCGCCCGCGGGCGACTTCTACACGGTGGTCGGACCGCGCGAGCTCTGGCGCCTCATCGCCTACCCCCGGGACCTCGAGCGACATCGCTTGCGCGCGCACCGAGGGGACGTGTTGCCCTGACGCGGGCGCTCAGCTGCGCCAGAAGCGCGGGACGAACAGCACCACGACCGCGTAGAACTCGAGCCTGCCGATGATCATGAAGAGCGCGAGGAGCAGCTTGCCGGCGTCGGGAAGGAAGGCGAAGTTCGCCGTAGGGCCGACGGCCGCCAGACCCGGGCCGATGTTGTTGAGCGACGCGATCACGCTCGTCGCCGCGGTCAGGATGCCCTGATCCGCGTGCGGTTCGGCGGGCGAAATGCCCATCGACGCGATCGCCAGCGTTCCGAGGGCGAAGACGAGGAACCACAGCCCGCAGTAGGCGGTCACCATCCCGACCGTGCCGTCCTCGAGGGTCTTCCCGTCCATCCGCACCGGCTGGATCGCACGCGGCCGGGCGAAGCGTCGGATCCCCTGCATGGCGGCCTTGGTCAGGATCATGAGGCGCACGACCTTCAGTCCCCCACCGGTCGAGCCGGCGCAGGCACCGCACACCGCGAGGAGCATGAGGAGCACGCGGCAGACGTCGGGCCAGCGATCGAAGTCGGCCGTTCCGTAGCCGGTGCTCGTCGTCAGGCTCACGACCACGAAGACGCTGTCCCGGATCGAGCGGGCGAAGCTCGCGTAGTTCATCGGGTCCGCCGGGTCCCCAGAGTTCGTCCCGCCCCAGAACCACAAGACGAGCGCGATGAAGAGCGTGCTCCCCACGATCAGGCCGGTGTAGGTGCGAAGCTCGCTCGACTCCCGCGCCACTTCCCAGGCGCCGCGCCAGCCCTTCCTCAGGAAGGTGTCGTAGACGCCGAAGTTCACGCCCGCCAGGAACATGAACACCACGATCACGATCTCCACCTTCCAGGACAGGTAGTAGGCGATGCTCGACCCGTGGTCCGAGAACCCGCCCGTGGCGAGCGTGCCGAAGGAATGGAGGAAGGCGTCGTAGAGGTCGCGCGTCAGGTACCACAAGAGCCCGACCTGGGCCAGCGTGAGGCCGACGTAGGCGCGCACGAGACCGAGCGCGCTGTCGCGCACGCGCTGCTGCACGGCCTCGCGGCTGACTCCCGGG
>Ga0302046_10005371_pt1 | contig 11316 bp, 10 predicted proteins | sample RVTome_11_FD_200261 | JGI IMG/M metagenome (GOLD analysis project Ga0302046, IMG submission 200261) | Soil microbial communities from uranium-contaminated site in the Upper Colorado River Basin, Wyoming, United States - RVT147D111 (version 2) ... | reverse complement strand
GCGCCGTAGGGCGCCCGGCGGGTCATCCTCCCATGGACGAGCGCTACGATCCGCACGCCACCGAGCGGCGCTGGCAGGGGCGCTGGGCCGAGCGTGGGACGCACCGCGCCGCGCTCGACCGCGCCCGCCCCAAGTTCTACTGCCTCGAGATGTTTCCGTACCCCTCGGGCCGCATCCACATGGGGCACGTCCGCGTTTACACGATCGGCGACGTGATAGCGCGCCAGCGGCGGATGCGGGGCTACAACGTGCTGCACCCGATGGGCTGGGACGCGTTCGGGCTGCCGGCCGAAAACGCCGCCATCGAGCGCGGCGTGCACCCGGCGGCGTGGACGCGCGAGAACATCGAGTACATGCGCGTGCAGCTCCGCCGCATGGGCTTCAGCTACGACTGGGACCGCGAGCTCGCCACCTGCGACCCCGACTACTACCGCTGGGAGCAGCGGTTCTTCCTGGCGATGCTCGAGCGCGGGCTCGCCTACCGCCGCCGGTCCGTCGTCAACTGGTGCGGGCGCTGCGAGACCGTGCTCGCCAACGAGCAGGTCGAGGACGGGCGCTGCTGGCGCTGCGAGTCGGTGGTGGTGGAGCGCGAGCTCGAGCAGTGGTTCCTGCGCATCACCGCGTACGCCGAGGAGCTGCTGGCCGACTGCGACCGCCTGACGGGGTGGCCGGAGAAGGTGCTCACCATGCAGCGCAACTGGATCGGCAAGAGCGTGGGGGCGGAGCTCCGCTTCCCGCTCGCCGACCGCGCGGGCGCGGTGACGGTCTTCACCACGCGGCCCGACACCGTCTACGGCGCGACCTTCATGAGCCTCGCCGTCGAGCACCCCCTGGTCGCCGAGCTCTCGCGCGGCACCGCCGAGGAGGCCGCGGTCGCGGACTTCGTGCGGAAGGTGCGAGCGCAGGCGCCCGCGGAGCGCGCCGAGGGCAAGGACGGCGTCTACGTCGGCGCCGCCTGCACCAACCCGTTCACCGGCGCGCGCATCCCGATCTATGCCGCGAGCTTCGTCCTGATGACGTACGGCGCGGGCGCGGTCATGGCGGTGCCGTGCCACGATCAGCGCGACTTCGAGTTCGCCCGCGCCCACGGGCTGCCGATGCGGGTCGTGGTGCAGCCCGAGGACGCGCCGTCCCTCGACCCGGCCACGATGGAGGCCGCCCACGAGGGCCCGGGGCGGCTGGTCGCCTCCGGGCCGTTCGACGGCCTCGCGAGCGCGGAGGCGAAGCGGCGCATCACCGAGGAAGCCGCGCGCCGCACGGTCGGGTCGGCCGCGACGCAGTACCGCCTGCGCGACTGGGGCGTCTCGCGGCAGCGCTACTGGGGCGCGCCGATCCCGGTGGTCTACTGCGAGCCCTGCGGCATCGTGCCGGTCCCGGAGGCGGAGCTGCCGGTGGTGCTGCCCACCGACGTGTCGCTCACCGGCGAGGGCGGCTCGCCGCTCGCCAAGCTGGCGTCGTTCGTGCGTACCCGCTGCCCGCGCTGCGGCGGCCCGGCGCGGCGCGAGACCGACACCTTCGACACCTTCATGGAGTCGTCGTGGTACTTCCTGCGCTACGCCTCGCCGCGGGAGACGACGCGCGCCTTCGATCCCGAGGCGCTCGCCTACTGGCTGCCGGTCGACCAGTACGTCGGCGGGGTCGAGCACGCGGTCCTGCACCTGCTCTACGCCCGCTTCTTCACCAAGGTCCTGCGCGACCTCGGCTTCGCGGGCGATCCCGCGACCGCCGTCGGCGAGCCGTTCGCGAACCTCCTGACCCAGGGCATGGTCATCAAGGACGGCGCCAAGATGAGCAAGTCGAAGGGGAACGTCGTCGACCCCGACTACCTGATCGAGCGCTACGGCGCCGACACCGCGCGCTTGTTCTCGATCTTCGCGGCGCCCCCCGAGCGCGACCTCGACTGGAGCGACCAGGGGGTCGAGGGCGCCGCGCGCTTCCTGCACCGGCTGTGGCGGATCGTCGCGCGCGGCGCGCCCTGGCTCGCTGCCGGCGGCGCGGGGAGCGACGCCGGCCTGGCCGAGCACCGCGCGGCACGCGACCTCCGCCGGCTCACCCACCGCACGATCGTCCGCGTCACCGAGGACGTCGAGCGCCGGCTGCACTTCAACACCGCGGTCGCGGCGATCATGGAGCTGGTGAACGGCGTCGCCGACCTGGTGCAGGCCGAGCCGCCCGCCGAGGCCCCGCTGCGATTTGCCGTCCACGAGGCCGTGACGACCACGGTCGTGCTGCTCGCGCCCTTCGTGCCGCACGTCGCGAGCGAGCTCTGGGAGGCGCTCGGCGCCGCGCGGCCGCTCGACGAGGTGCCGTGGCCGGCGGCCGACGAGCGCGCGCTGGTCGCCGAGGAGGTCGAGATGGTGGTGCAGGTCAACGGCCGCGTCCGCGGCCGCCTGACCGTGGCGCCGGACGCGTCGGAGCGCGAGGTCCTCGACCGCGCGTTCGCCGAGGAGCGGGTCCAGGCGCAGATCGCCGGCAAGCCCATCCGCAAGACGCTGGTCGTGCCCGGGCGTCTGGTCAACATCGTGGTCTGACGGCGTGCGCGCCCGCGTCCTAGATTTCCGCCGATCCCAGGCCGCCGCGCGCGGCGCGGTCGCGCTCGTCGCGCTGACCGCGGCGGCGTGCGGCTACGGCTTCGGGGGGCACGGCCGCGTCTTCGCGCCCGACGTCCGCACCCTCGGCGTCGAGACCTTCGCCAACGAGTCCCGCGAGCACGGCGTCGAGAAGCGCCTCGCGCTCGCGATCGAGCGCGAATTCACGATCCGCGGTCCGCTGCGCGTGGCGCCCGCCCCGGCGGAGGCCGACCTCGTCCTCGGCGGCGTGGTGCGGGCCGTCTACGACCGGCCGGTCGCCTTCAACCGCGACGACGAGGCGCTGATCTACCAGACCATGCTGTCGCTCGACCTCGATCTCCGCCGCCGGACCACCGGCGAGATCGTCTGGCAGGCGCGGGACCTGCGTACGTTCGAGGACTACGCCACCGTCGGCTCGGTGGTGGTGACGACCTCGTCGAGCTTCCGCCGCTCGCCGCTCGACGCGCAGGACCTCGGCAACTTCACCGACATCCAGCTCGCCGAGAGCCGCCGGCGCCACGCCCTCGACCGCCTCGTCCGCGACCTGGCGCGTGACGTCTACGACCGGATCATGGAGGACTTCTGAGCCCCGCCGCCGAGCGGCGGTCGGTCTACCTGCTGGCGGAGGAGCGGCGGGGGGCGTTCGACGGCTTCCGGGCCGACCGCGCGCTGGCCGAGCTCCGCCGCGCCCTGGAGCGCGCCGGCGGTGGGCTGGCGGTGCACACCTACCACGCCGCCGACTGCGACGCCGACGCCCTGGCGGACGCGCTCGAGACGCCCTCGCTCTTCGGCGCCCGCACGCTGATCGTGCTGCGCGGGGCCGAGACGCTGCCCGAGCGCGCCCAGGAGCGTCTGGCGGCCGCGCTCGAGCGCCAGGCGCCGCAGGTGACGCTGGCGGTCGTCGCGCGTGCGGCCGACATGCGGCGGCGGTTCTTCGCGCGCTGCCGCGATCTCGGCCGCCGCGTCGCGGTCGACCACCCGCGGCCGGGCGAGATGGCGGCCTTCGCCGACCGGTTCGCCGCCGAGCGCGGCCGCGCGCTCGACCCCGACGCGCGCGACCTGCTGCTCGAGGGCATCGGGCGGGATCTCCTGCTGCTGGGGAGCGAGCTCGACAAGCTCGCTGCCGGCGTGCCCGAGGGACGGCCGATCGCCGCCGCCGACGTCGCCCGCATCGCCGCCGCCGGCCGGGAGCACGGCAACTTCGAGGTCACCGACGCGATCTGCGCGCGCGACGGCGCCGGCGCCGTCCGCCGCCTCGCGCAGAGCCTCGACGAGGGGGCGCATCCGATCGCGCTGGTCGGCGCCCTGGCCTCGGTGCTGAAGCCGGTGCTGGCCGGCGCGGAGCTGGTGGCGCGGGGGCGGCGGGCCGATGAGGCGGCGCGCACGCTCGGGCTCGCTCCCTTCCAGCGCGCGTCGTTCGAGCGCGCCGTGCGGGCCTACCGGCCGGCGGAGATCCGGCGGGCGCTCGAGCGCCTCGCCGACGTCGATCTCGCCAGCAAGACCGGGGGCGACGGCCGGGCGCTCCTCGAGGACTGGGTGCTGACGCTCTGCGCCGGGCCGAGAGCGGCTGGCTCGGCGCGCAGTTGACGGCGCGTGCGGGCGGGACCGGTCGCTATGCCGAGGCGCTCAGCTTCTGGACGGCGTGGGTCAGGCGCGAGATCTTGCGGGAGGCGGTGTTGCGGTGCAGCACGCCCTTGCTCGCCGCCTTGTCGATCGCCCGTGCCGCCGCCGTGAGCTGCTCGCCGGCGGCCGCGGCGTTCTGCGCGTCGACGGCCTCGCGCACGCGGCGGACGATGGTCCGCAGGCGGGCGCGGATGGCGCGGTTGCGGGCGTTGCGCTTGACGCTCTGCCGGTGGCGCTTCTGTGCCGATGGGTGCTTCAACACGGTGGCCGTGCTTGTAACAGGCGCCCGGGTGGCGGTCAACAATGAGTGAGAAGGGACGGATCGCGCGCGCCGCGGGGGTGGTGAGCGCGCTCACGGTCCTGTCGCGCATCACCGGCCTCGCCCGCGACATGGTGGTGGGCTACCTGTTCGGGGCCGGGACCGGCGCCGACGCCTTCTTCGTCGCCTACCGGATCCCGAACCTGTTCCGGCGCTTCGTCGCCGAGGGGGCGGCGACGGCCGCCTTCATCCCCATCTTCACCGGCTACCTGACCGCCGGGCCCCGGACCGAGGCCGACCGTGCGGCGCGCGTGCTCGCGACCACGATGGGCGTCGTGCTGGCCGTGCTCGCCGTTCTCGGCGTGCTCCTCGCCGGACCGATCACGGCGCTCTTCGCGCCGGGGTTCGAGGCCGTGCCGGGCAAGCTGGCGCTCACCGTCGATCTCACGCGTCTGGTGTTCCCCTACCTGTTCCTGATCGGGATGGTGGCGGCGGCGATGGGCATCCTGAACTCGCTCCGGAGCTTCGCCGCGCCCGCGTACGCGCCGATCGTCATGAACGTCGCGATGCTGCTGGTGGCGCTCGCGCTCACGCCCTGGCTCGGCGTCTACGCGCTCGCGATCGGGGTGCTGGCGGGCGGCGTGGCGCAGCTCCTCTCGCAGGTGCCGGCGCTGCGCGGCCACGGCATCCCGCTCCGGCCGCTCTGGGAGCCGGGACATCCGGCCGTGCGCCGGCTCGGCATCCTGCTGTTCCCGACGCTGTTCGGCTCGGCCGTGTACCAGATCAACGTCATGGTGAGCACGATGTTCGCCTCGCTGCTCCCGACCGGCAGCGTGGCGTACCTCTGGTACGCGGAGCGCCTGTTCGAGTTCCCCCTCGGGGTGTTCGCGGTGGCGCTCAGCACGGCGGCGCTGCCGAGCTTCGCCGCGCTCGCCAAGCGCGATCGCGCCGAGTTTCGCGACACCGTGGTCTTCGCACTCCGCCTGACGACCGTGATCGCGCTGCCGGCCGCGGTCGGCCTCGCGCTCACCGCCGAGCCCGTGGTGTCGGTGCTGTTCCTGCGCGGGGAGTTCAGCGCCGCCGACGCCGCCGAGACCAGCCTCGCGGTGCGCTACTTCGCGCTCGGCCTGTGGTCGGTCGCCGCGGTGCGCGTGCTGGTGCCGGCGTTCTACGCCCTCGAGGACACGCGCACGCCGGTGGTGGCGGCCGCGATCGCCTTCGTCGCCAACGTCGCGTTCGCGGCGGCGTGCATCGGGCCGCTCGGGGCGCCCCCGGACTCGCTGCTCGGGACGGCGCTGGCCGCCGCCACGCGCGCGCTCGCGGTCGTCGAGCTCCGCCACGGCGGCCTGGCGCTCGCGACGTCGCTGTCGGCGACCGTGAACCTGGTCGTGCTGTGCGCGCTCCTCGGCCGCAAGATCGGCGGCTTCGCGTGGCGCGACTGGGCGGCGTCGATCGCCCGCACGGGCGCGGCGACGGCGGTCATGGTGCCCGCCGTGACCGCGCTCACCGGCCGCGTCGCCTGGCTCGACGGCAGCGTCCCGCTCGGCGCCCGGGTCGCCTGGCTTGCGCTCGTGCTCGCCGTCGGGGCCGGGGTCTTCGGCGCCGCCGTCCTCCTCCTCGGCGGCCCCGAGGTGCGCGCCCTGCGCGCCCGCCTGCGCACGCGCGCGCGGCGGACCTAGCCTGCATGTCTCACCAGCTTTCTGCTGCGAGCGTGGATGCGCCTGCGCCGCAAGGCCGTCCTCCCTCGGCGTCCTCGACATACTGCGCGAGTATGCCTGCGGGCGCCTCGGTCCGTGCGGCCTTGCGGCACAGGTGCCTCCACGCTCTCGCGACGAAACCTGGTGAGACATGCAGGCTAGCGCTCCTCCCCCTTCTTCGCCTCGTTCCAGAGGGCGTCGAGCTCTGCCGGCGCGGCGTCGTGGACGTCGCGGCCGCGCGCGCGGAGCGCCGCCTCGACGCGGCGGAAGCGGGCGCCGAAGCGGGCGAGGGCGGCGCGGAGCGCCATCTCGGGGTTCTGGTCCGCCAGGCGTCCGACGCTCGCGAGCGCGAAGAGCGCGTCGCCGAGCTCGTGCTCGACGCGGGCGGCGTTGCCCGACGCCAGCGCCTCCGCGAGCTCGTCGAGCTCCTCGCGCGCCTTGGCGAGCGCGCCGGCCGGGTCCGGCCAGTCGAAGCCGACGCGCGCCGCCTTCTCGCCGGTGCGCGCGGCCGCGTGCAGGGCGGGGAGCTCCGGCGGCAGCGTGCCGAGCGCCGACGGTGGCGCGTCGGGGGCGGCGGCGCGGCGCTCCTCCGCCTTGATGCGGGTCCAGTTGCGGACCACCTCGCCGGCGTCGGCGACGACGGTGTCGGCGAAGACGTGGGGGTGGCGGCGGATCATCTTGGCGATCAGGCCGGCGACGACGTCGTCGATCGTGAAGGCCGCGCTCTCGCTGGCGATCTCCGCGTGCAGCACCACCTGCAGCAGCAGGTCGCCGAGCTCGTCCTTGAGCGCCTCCGGCGCGCCGGTGTCGATCGCGTCCACGACCTCGTAGGCCTCCTCGACGACGTACGGGCGCAGCGTCCGCGGCGTCTGCTCCCGATCCCACGGGCAGCCCCCGGGACCGCGGAGCCGCTTCACCACGTCGACCAGCTCCTGGAAGCGCTGCATGCCGGGCACGGTCGTGGACGGGACGCGCGTTGTCAACTCGGCCGCGGCCGCGCGCGGGAGCGGCGCGCGGCGGATCGGCGGGCCACCACTTGCGGGGTGGACGGGGGGTCAGTACCGTGCGGCGATGGAGCGCGTCGTCGTCTACACCACCAGCTTCTGTCCCTACTGCGTGGCCGCGAAGCGGCTGCTCGGGGAGCTCGAGATCGTCTTCGAGGAGATCGACGTCGGCGGCGACCCGGCGCTCCGGGCCGAGATGAGCGATCGCGCCGAGGGGCGGTACACGGTCCCGCAGGTCTTCATCGACGGGCGGCCGGTCGGCGGCTACGATGAACTCCAGGCGCTCGCCGACGTCGGCGGGCTCGACGGCCTGCGCCCGGAGACCGGCGCATGAGCGCGGCCGGCGCCCGGCGGCCGACCCGGACGCTCTCGGAGCACGAGTCGAAGCGCCGCCTGGCGGCGCACGGCATCCCGATCGCCCCCGAGCGGCTCGCGGCGACGCCGGACGAGGCGGCGCGGGCGGCGCGCGAGCTCGGCTTCCCGGTCGCCGTCAAGCTGTGCGGCGCGGGTCTCGCGCACAAGACCGAGCGCGGGCTGGTGCGCCTCGGGATCGCCGACGAGGCCGGCGCCCGGGCGGCGGCGGTGGATCTCCTCGCCGCGGCGCGCCCCGCGGACGGCGCCGAGGGCGTCCTGGTGGCGCGCATGGTGCGCGGCACCCGCGAGCTCATCGCCGGCTGCGTCGAAGATCCCACCTTCGGCCGGTGCGTCATGCTCGGCATCGGCGGGGTGCTCGCGGAGGCGCTCGGGGACGTCACCTTCCGCCTGGTGCCGCTCGCGCGCGCCGACGCCGAGGACATGCTCGACGACCTCCGCCACCGCCGCCTGCTCGATGCCTTCCGCGGCGAGCCCGCGGTCGACCGGGCGCGGCTGGTGGACGTGCTGGTCGGCCTCGGCGATCTCGTCGCGGGCGATCCCGGCGTCGTCGCCGTCGACGTCAATCCCCTGATCGTGGTCGACGGCGTGCCGACGGCGGTCGACGCCCTGGTCGAGGTCGCGGCCGATGTCTGAGGCCGGGATCCGCGCGCGCTTTCGGCCGCTCTTCGATCCCGCCGGGATCATCATCGCCGGCGCCTCGACCCATCCCGGGAAGTTCGGCTTCGTCGCCGCCCACAACGTGCTGCGGCACGACTACCGCGGGCGCGTCTTCCTCACCAACCGCGAGGGCGCCGACATCCTCGGGACGCGCAGCCTGCGCTCGATCGACGAGGTGCCCGAGGGCGCCGCCGACCTGGTCTTCGTGTGCACGCCGGCGGCGGCGGTGCCGGACCTGCTGCGCGCGTGCGCGCGCAAGGGCGTGCGCGCCGCCTTCGTGAGCTCGGCGGGCTACGCCGAGGCCGGGCCGGAGGGCCGGCGCGCCCAGGAGGAGCTCGCGGCGCTCGCCGCCGAGCTCGGCATCCTCCTCGTCGGCCCGAACGGGCAGGGCGTGATCTCGACGCCCGCGTCGCTGTGCGCGCAGATCGTGGCCCCGTACCCGCCGCGCGGCCGCATCGCGGTGGCGAGCCAGTCCGGGAACTTCGTCTCGTCCTTCCTGAACTATGCCTGCGCCACCGGCGTCGGCGTGAGCCGGGCGGTCTCGGCGGGGAACTCGGCGGCGACCCGGGTCGGCGACTTCCTCGAGTACTTCGCCGCCGACCCCGAGACCGCGGTCGTGCTCACCTACGTCGAGGGCATCGACGACGGCCGCGCCTTCTACGAGACCGTCCGGGCGGTCACGGCGCGGAAGCCGCTCGTGCTGCTGAAGGGCGGCGTCACCCGCGGCGGCCAGCGCGCCGCCGCCTCCCACACCGGGGCCCTCGCCACCGACGACCGCGTGTTCGACGGCGTCTGCCGCCAGGCGGGAGCGACGCGCGCCGCGACCGTCGAGGAGGCCTTCGAGGCGGCGGCGGCCTTCGTCACGCAGCCGCTGCCGGCCGGACCGGGCGTCTTCGTCCTGACGACCGTCGGCGGATGGGGGGTGGTGACGGCCGACCGCGTCGTCCAGTCCCCGGTCCTCGAGCTGGTGCCCCTGCCGGACGACCTGCGCGCGGCGTTCGACGCCCGCCTGCCGCCGCGCTGGAGCCGCAACAACCCCGCCGACCTGGCCGGCAGCGAGACCCGCGACACGGTGATCGAGTGCCTGGAGCTCGCCGTCCGGCATCCCGCCGTGCATTCCGCGTTGCTCCTCGGCCTCGGCATCCAGTCCAACCAGGGGGCGATGGAGCGCAGCGGCCGCTTCTATCCCGACCACGGCCTCGAGCGCATCGTCGCCTACCACGAGCGCCAGGACCGCCGGGTCGCGACCGCGGCCGTGGAGCTCGGCCGCCGCCACGGAAAGCCGGTCCTGGTCGCCTCCGAGCTGGCCGCGACCCAGCCCGACAACCCCGGGATGGCGTGCCTGCGAGAGCTCGGCAGCCTGGCGTTTCCGTCGTCGTTCCGGGCGCTCACCGCCCTCGAGCACCTGGTCCGCTACGCCACGCATCGCCGGCGCCGCCGGCCGGAAGGAGCCCCGCCATGAGAGCCGTAGTGTGCAAGGAGTTCGGACCGCCCGAGCGCCTGGTGATCGAGGATCTGCCGTCGCCGTCGCCCGGGCCGCGCCAGGTGGTGGTGGACGTGCGCGCCTGCGGCGTCAACTTCCCCGACGTCCTGCTCATCCAGGACAAGTACCAGTTCAAGCCGCCGCTGCCGTTCTCGCCCGGCGGCGAGGTGGCGGGTGTGATCAGCGCCGTCGGCGCCGAGGTCACCGGCCTCGCCCCCGGCACGCGCGTCCTCGCCTCGACCGGCTGGGGCGGCTTCGCGGAGGAGGTCGCGGTCGACGCCGATCGCGTGGTGCCGATTCCGGACGCCATGGACTTCGTCACCGCCTCGGCCTTCCTCTTCACCTACGGCACCTCGCACTACGCGCTGAAGGATCGCGCCCACCTCGCGGCGGGCGAGACCCTGCTAGTGCTGGGAGCGGCCGGCGGGGTCGGGCTCGCGGCGGTCGAGCTCGGGAAGCTGATGGGCGCGCGCGTGATCGCGGCGGCGTCGACCGACGACAAGCTCGCGGTCTGCCGCGAGCACGGCGCCGACGCCACGATCAACTACGGCGCCGAGGACCTCAAGGAGCGCGTCAAGGATCTCACCGGCGGCGCCGGCGCCGACGTAGTCTACGATCCCGTCGGCGGCGCGCTCGCCGAGCAGGCGCTCCGCGCCACCGCCTGGGAAGGCCGCTTCCTGGTCATCGGGTTCGCCGCCGGCGAGATCCCGCGCATCCCCTTGAACCTGGTGCTGCTCAAGGGGTGCCAGGTGGTGGGCGTCTTCTGGGGCGCGTTCACCGGGCGCGAGCCCGCGCGCAACCGGGCCAACATCGACGAGCTGCTGCGCTGGTACGCCGAGGGGCGCCTGCGCCCGCACGTGTCCGCGACCTATCCGTTCGAGCGCGTCGCGGAGGCGCTGAACGCGCTCGCCGAGCGCCGCGTCAAGGGGAAGGTGGTCCTGGTGCCGCGGGGGGAGTAGGGGGCAGCCGCTCCTTGCCGTCGTCGTGCTTGCCGAAGGGCTTGAAGGTCCAGGCGAGCCCCTGCGCGGCCTTCGGCCGCGCGGTGACCGAGACCACCTCGTAGTACACCGGCTGCAAGCGCTTGAGCTTCAGGGGGTCGACCGCGACGACGGCGCGGACGGTGGCCGTGTCGCCGTCGACGGCGCTCTCCGCGATCTCGTCGCCCTCGAGCTCCGCGGGCGGCTGGATGTCGAGCATGCCGCTCCGGGACTTGAACCGCACGCTCGCCTTCCGGCCCTTCGAGGTGTCGAAGGTCATCTCGAAGGGCATCGACAGGGCGCCGACCTTCTCGGGCGGCGGCAGCTTGGTCACGAGGGTGCCGGCGACCTTCGCGGTGATCATGCCGTAGGGCTCGACGACGTGATCCTCGCCCGGATCGAGCCAGCGCACGCCGGTGAGGCGGGCGGCGCCTTCCCCCGCGGCCGGGGCCGGAGCCGCGGTCAGCAGGGTCGCGGCGAGCGCGACGGTCCAGATGCCGTGCCAAATCGTCGTCATGCGATCTCCTCCAAAACGTGGGCGCCGGCGGCGCGGACGCGAGTCTAGAGAAAGTCGCGGCGCGCGGCCAGAGGGGCTGCGACCGGGCTCACTCGAAGGTGACGTCGATCTGGAGCTGCTCGCCGATCGCCTGCAGGCGGGAGCGCAGCGCGCC
>Ga0302046_10005370_pt1 | contig 11317 bp, 13 predicted proteins | sample RVTome_11_FD_200261 | JGI IMG/M metagenome (GOLD analysis project Ga0302046, IMG submission 200261) | Soil microbial communities from uranium-contaminated site in the Upper Colorado River Basin, Wyoming, United States - RVT147D111 (version 2) ... | reverse complement strand
CGGTCCTCAAACGCGAGCTACACGTTGGACACCTTGCACCCGAAGCCGGCTCAACTAACGGCGTATCCTTGGGGCGAACTCGATTCGACATGGGACCTCCGTACGATGCATTCTGATACACACATAGCCAACTCGCGTCATTAAACTCATACACCTCAATGTGTTAAGATGATCCCTCAACTTAACCATAAACGCGTTATACGAAATATAGTCAGGGGGTCAATCCTGAATCGCCGCCTAAAGGCCACCTCACGGGAGCGACCAAGACTATTTTCTCAAACGCGAAGCATTCGATGCAGAGTTCCGCTCCGGCAAGGCCGGTTATCCAAAAGGGCCCCTGCCCCTGCCAACCCCCACCGCGATGATCACCATGACCATGATCGATTCCCGCCGCACCGCGCTCCTGCTCGTCGACGTGCAGCCGGACTTCATGCCGGGCGGATCGCTTCCCGTAACCGGCGGCGATGAGATCGTTCCGGCGCTTGGCGATCTCATGAGTGCCGACACGTTTGCGCTGCAGGTTGCCACGCAGGATTGGCACCCCAGCGGACATATCTCGTTTGCCAGTCAGCACCCGGGGAGGAGGTCGATGGATGTCATCCAACTCTATGGACACGATCAAGTGCTGTGGCCGGATCACTGCGTGCAGGGCTCGCCGGGTGCCGACCTGCATCGTGAGGTGCCGTGGGAACACGTCTCGGTGATCATCCGGAAGGGAGAGGACCCACAGACCGATTCGTACAGCGGGTTTCGCAACAACTGGAATTCCGATGGAGAACGGCCGCGCACCGGTCTGGCCGGTTATCTCCGCGAGCGCGGCATCACCACGCTCGCGGTCTGTGGATTGGCCCGGGACGTCTGCGTGAAATGGACGGCCGAAGACGCCGCGCGGGACGGTTTCGAGACGTACGTGCTCTGGGACCTGACTCGAGGCGTGAATCCCTCCGCGGATGACGCCGTGCGCGCCGACCTGGAGCGGGCCGGCGTCCATGTCATCTCGTCGGTTGATCTCGCGCCCTCCCGCCCGGTTGCTTATTTGAGCAACGCGCCCGGCGATCCATTCGAGCACGTCGTACCGTGTGAGCACCGCCTGCGCCACCCGGTCTCCGTGTTCGACCGTCACCGGCGCCGCACCGACCACCTTCATCAGCACCATCCACTCGTCGGGATAATCTGCATCGATGGTTCCGGGCGCATTGGGAAGGACCAGTCCGCGCTTGAAGGCCCATGAGGAGCGGATGCGAATCTGTGCCTCATAGCCGGACGGCACCTGCGCCTTGAAACCGAGAGGCAACAGGGCAACCTCGCCCGAGTGCAAGGTCACCGCCCCATCAGCACCAGCGGATCGCTCATGCGCAGCACCGTGGGCGTCGCGCAGTGAAATCCTGCGACCCTTGGTATAGACACGCAGATCGTACCCCGCGGAATGCGTGGTAGCCCGCGTTGGGACGTGCACGTCATCATACAACGCTTCAAATACGACAGTGTCCACGGACTTCCTCCCCGGCTCGGCGCGCGGCTGGTAGCGCACCGTCGAGCCACAACATACTCGTGCGGCGACCGGCTGGAAGTGCGGCGGCGCCCAGTCAACGGCGGCTGGCCGTGATTACCTCGATGACGCCGAACGGTACCCCAGTCCCCCACCGGGTGGTCGCATCGATGCCGGAAATGAACCGAACGGCAACCACGTGATCGAGCGGAAGCTCGCGTAGCCGCTCGCGTCCGCCATACGGTACGTTGTCGACTACGATACGCGGTCCCGCGGGCACGAGCGCGCCCCGGCCTCCACCGGCGCGCGCCATCAGCCACAGGGGACGTAAGGAGCGGACCGCCTCCAGTAGATCCACAGCAGCGACCTGCTGGAGTTCGGTGCGGGTGATGAGGGTGCGTGCATTGGGAACGGATGCCGAGCGGACTTCGTTGCCGGCGTAGCATCCAAAAACGATCGCGGCAAGCGCGGCGAGAGCGGTGCGGACCATGGTCCCCCTCCGAACGGCGGTTCACTGCCAAAGTGGCCGGCCAAAGGAGGGGAGTCGGCGACGTGCGAAGGGAAACGTCACGCAACGAACGGCACGACCCGCGCGAGGTTCGCGCGGTTACGTGTCTCGTACGATACCGGCGTGACCCCGGTTTCGCGCGTCCAACTCCGAGCGGGGGCTGGGGGATTGCCTTCAACGAGGTGTAGCAGGCTCACCACACGACTGACACGGAACTGGATCTCTTGAGTAGTCGCATGTCACGTTACGCAGCGGGACTCTCCCGTGGCAGCCCGCCGTGGTGTGGTCGATTAGTAGGTTGCTGAAAAATGTCGGTACCTGACTTCGAGCTTACGCGGCTGGCCCCCCCCGTTACCTCGCGCCGCAGCGATGGTCCTGGACGCAAACCTGGTAACAAGATGAGCTGCTTGTCGTTGCGGCGGCCCAGAGGTAACCGCGTAGTCCAAATGGGTTCGCTCGATCCAACCGCGGGAATTTCCTTTTCAGCAACCGTGAAGACGCCGGAGCAGGCGATCGCGTCATCAATGGCGCAGACATTGCCCTAGGGGATACCACCGAGCCGAAACGGGTGGGATTGGGGACTCCGGGGATACACGGGAGCGGTCCTACTGAGGAGGATACCATGTTCCACTCGGTACTGCCCACGCTCATGTTCAACGTGCCGTCAGTCGCTCGAAAGACGGCCATCGACGTCGAACGCGTTCTGGGAACGCCCAGTCAGACGATCGGGTCCTCGGAACAGCAGTCGCATCCGCGACTGTCCTACCAGTCGGGCCGAGTCGAGATCACGTTCGTGGACGGACTCGCGTCACGAATCGTTCTGCACTCTCCCAGTGATCTGCCGTTCCACCAGCGGGCGCTCGCTAAGCTTGGGCTTCCCGTTCGCAAACCTACGCTCAAGGAGCGGGGGCGCCGCATGCGATGGACAAACATCGCGGGTGTCCATGAGGTGACGTTCGAGGCGAGTCCGGGTGGCGGGGTCCGCTCGGTAACGATCCGCATCGCCGCTCACACCGCGTGACGCAATCGGTGTTGCTGTAGCCACGCAAAGCGCCACAGTTCGTCGTGTGGCCCTCGGGTGGGGCCGTATTGCAGCGGGCCCATCCCGTCGATGAGCGTTTGGCGGTGCACCAGGCGTCCACCGCGCACGTGCGGCGGCGTCCCTCCACGGAATTCGGCAAGCATCAGCTCATTGGGAGGAGCGCCATCGTCGTAGAGCGGGCCGACGGTTGCCGGTCCGGCTTCGAGCAGCACCGTCTCTGCTCCCCAGTGGCCTTTGGCCAATTGCACAACGGCTGCGACCGTCGGTTCGTCCAGCCCCACGACGTCCACGTCCCGGCCGCCAAAACGCTCGCGAAGCGAATCGGCACTCCCCCGGGGACAGGCGATCACGACGTCCGTGCTTCCCGTCACGAGCGGATGGTCCGGGGCGAATGCGCGGCCTCTGGTCAGCACGATCGACACCCGCGCGGTTGCGCGACCGCGGACGCGGTCACCCCACGATTGTAACACGGCGGCCGCCGCGCTCGACCCACTCAACTCATGACGCAAGCGGGGCTCGGCCCGGAGCACTCTGCCGGTCGTGACGATCGCGTCGGCGCGGGCCCGCGCCATGCGCAACATGCACGCGTCGTGAGGACTCCGCGGCGTATCGTCGCGAATATGCAAGATATAGAAGACGCTGTCACGGACGTGAACGGAGGCGACATGCACCAGACCCGGGCGCGGCTCGAAGCGCCGGCCGAACAACCAATCCGCATAAGCGGATACGTCGGCGGCGGTCCGGAGTGTGTCGGGGGTCATGCGCGGAGGAGGGGTCCCACGGGGCGACCGTCGTTGTGGAGCGCGACTACAGGTTCTTGATCATCACGCACCGATGACACGTCAGACAGCGCACCTGCCATATGGACTCCGGCAGACTCCCAACCGGGGGCCGCAGCAGAAGGCGCCCCCGGCAGCGGGGACAGTCGAGCCGCACTCCCGGCGTTCGCGCGAGGTGGAGAATGGCACCGGCTTCCTCCCGCGAGAACGCCGCCGGGGTCTCCCGACGACGGTCCGGCGTCCGCCGGCGGTCGGTGCCGGCGCGCCGGTCACGGCCGCGCCGGTCGGTTCCGGAGCGGCGATCGGTTTCGACGGCGCTGAGCCGACTGCGGCGATCGTCGGCTCGCCGGTCGCGCCCGGATCGGCGGGGCGTGGCCGCCAGTGGGTGCTGGGGATCCGCCTCCGCCTCGGCGTCGACCGTCAAGACGAGCCGGCGCCGTTCGACGAGTCGTCGCTCTCCAGCTCCCCCTTCGGGCACGCCCCCTCCTGGCCAGTGGACTGATGCGCGGATGACGAACAAATGGATCTCGCGCCCATGGGCATGTCAACCGGGCCACGCAAAGGGCAGAGGGCCATGACGCAAAGCGACGCCGCGGCCATGCGCCTGAATCGTGAGGGTTCCTCGTGATGGAGGCACAGCCCGTGGGCGTCAGCAGCTCGGACACAACAGGAGCGGGCATTGTAGGAGCCGGTGGTGGAGGACACGCGACACGGTTCGAGTAACTGGGGCGGGAGGATTCGAACCTCCAACCCCCCGGTTAACAGCCGGGCGCTCTGCCAGTTGAGCTACACCCCATCGACCGCGGCAGGACCTCTGATGGGTCCGAAAGAGTATTCTAATTGGAAAGGCGTTGTCGGATTCGCCCGCTCCTTCACAGAACGGTCACGGTTCCGCCCGCACCAAGTTTCGACGACTCGTTCGCCAGGCTTGAATCCCCGGAACGTCTCATGATCGAGGGAGTGGGCATACTAAATCGAAGGGAGAGTCATGTCTACGCTTCATCTTGGCACATGGACTGCGGTCGTGGTGGCCGCGCTCGGCTGCGGGGGCTCACAGCCGGTTCACGACGCCTCACCCGAGTCCTTCTCCGTTCCGGACAGCATCGACGTGGAGGTCATCAATCAGAACTACTACGACGCAAACATCTACGCGATCTACGGAGAGGCGGAGCGCCGGTGGGTTGGCAACGTGCCCGGCGTCGGTACGCGCTCCAGCTTTGTGCTTCCATGGTACCCACGCACCCTGGCCTTCGAGATCGATTTCGTGGTGGGCCCGGGGGTGTTCATCTCAGACCGGGTAGACGTCGCGCGGGGTGATGCGGTTCAATTGACCGTGCCGCCCAACATCCTTGCGTCGGGTTTCTTTCGGCGGCTACGCCGGTAGAACGCGAATGCCCGAAACCCAGACCGATCGGTACCCGTCCATACAACGTCCAAGATTTACTCGACAAAGCGACAATCGTGCAGACGGGTCGAGCTTACGCACTGGCCTACGCGATATCTCTGAGCCGCCGCAACAACAAGCACTTCATGGTGTTACCAGGTTCGCGCCGTCGCGAGGATCCATCTTCATGGTCATCGTGATCCCGCGGTAGCGCCTGGGCCAGGCGTGTCCAAGCGAAAGCTGTACCTTGTCGCGACAATGATTGGACACACTGGAATGAACACGACGACCGGACCTGCCGCTGGCCCGACCACGCGATCCCAGGTGGCGCTCGTGTACGTGCCGGTGGATTGTCGGCATGCCGTGAAGGAGGGGGTCATGCCAATTGACAGCGGTCGATGTGCGCATCGCGTACTGACGATGCCGGACAGCGACAGCCGCCGGGTGCATGCCGGAGAAGCGGTGGCGAGCCCACCCTCATGAGCTGGGCGGTGGTCGCGACGATCATCTACGGCGTTCTGATCGGCCTGGTGACGATCAACGTCCTCTACCTGCGACGGCATCGCCGGCCGGTGGTGGCCTACGACGGCCCGCTCGTGTCCATTCTCATCCCCGCGCGCAACGAGGGACCGAATCTTCGCCGCCTGCTGCCCACGCTGCTCGCTCAACGATACCCCCGATTCGAGGTCGTGGTGTACGACGACGACTCCGAGGACGACACGGCGGCCGTGGCAGGCGGCACGGGAGATGATCGGGTACGATTGGTTCGCGGCAGCGGCCCGCCGCCCGGCTGGATTGGCAAGGTCCACGCCCTGTTCCGCGCCACGCGTGTAATCCGTGGCGAGGTGCTCCTCTTCCTTGATGCGGATACGGAACTGCGGCATCCCGATGCCCTCGGCCACCTGATGGGCACGTTTCTCAGGCTACCGGCACCGCGCGTCATGACCGGTCTTCCGCGCTTATCGGGAGGCGGGGGGATCCTGGTCGGGATGATTCCGTTCTCGCTCTTTACGCTGTTCCCCCTTCCACTCGCCTCCGTGGGGCGGTGGCCCGTGTTGGGGATTCTTAACGGGCAGTGTTGGCTGATCGATCGCGCGACGTACTTCGCCCATGAGCCGCATCGCACCCATCCGGATGAGATCCTGGAGGACATCCGCATCGGACGGTATCTCAAGCGGTGTGGCGCGGCACCGCATCTCCGAGATCTGCAACAGGATGTCGCGGTGTGGATGTACGGCGATATTCGGGAGGCTTGGCGCGGCTTTCGCAAGAACGCGTATCTCATCGCCGGCGGGCATCCCGTCGCCGTGCTCGTCTTTGGCACGGGGTATGTGCTGACGTGCATCGCGCTGCCCGTCATGACCCCCGTCGCGCTGGCCGGACTGTACGTCACCAAGGGTATCGCAGACCGTTTCAGCGGATTCCCCTGGTGGATCACGATGCTCACCCCGATCGCCGTGATGATGAGCTTTCTCTTGCTGGTCGACTCGACGCTGACGCATTGGCGTGGTCGGGTGCAGTGGAAAGGACGGCGAGTCTAGGCGCCCTGCCGCTCATCCGCCGTCGTGTCTGCTGTTGCGCGGGCGCCACGATGCCCGTTTGACGGAACCAGGCTAATCAGCGTCTGTCCCGCCTTTGGTGCCGGCGCGGTGTCCGCCTCCACGACGGCGACCTGCCCGGATTCCCTGATGACGAACAGGGGCATGGCTTCCCCTCCGTATGCGTTCTGATACGCCTCGTAGTCGAACTCGGGAGTGAGCGTGGTCCGTTTGACAGTGGCCCCCATCTGATACCGCCGTGCAATCGCCTGGCAGGTAGCGTCCGGCGAGAAGAGGTATCGTCCCTGAAGATGCCGCGGCAGCAACCGGCGTTGCGCGCCCTGGCTGTTCTCCGGCGGCAGCTGATAGACATTGGAACGCCCCATCACCTCGCTCACGTGGAGCGCGGCTAAGGCGTTCACCTCATCGTTCGACGTGAGGGCCAGCAGACGACCGACCCCGTCGAGATCGACATCGTCGATCGCGTGTTCGTCGAGCACGTTCTTGTAGTAAGCCGTCAGTCCCGCGCGTCGCGCCGCAGTCACGTTGCTCCAATTGGCGTCCAGGAGCACGACCTGGATGTCCTGATCCCGCAGCAACTGCGCGACCTCGCGCACCCACGGGCTCGCCCCGACGAACAGCATGCCTTGCGGATCAGGCGTGGCGACGCCCAACAGCCGGGCGGCGGGACCCGCCGTGAGTCCGTAGAGGCCCACCGTCCCCACGATGACGAGAAACGTCACCGGAGCCAGCCGGGCGGCCTCCGGGTAGCCGGCTTCCAGAAGCTCCAGCGCAAAGATCGATGAGACGGCCGCCGCGACAATGCCCCGCGGCGCCATGAAGGCCAGGAACGTACGTTCGCGCCACCCCAGACTCGATCCCACTGACGAGATGGCGACCGCGGCGGGACGCACGAGGAAGACGAGGCCGGCCAGGAACAGGAAGCTCGCGGGATCCGTGTAGGTCGGATCGCGCAGTGGCAAGCGCGCGGCCAACACGATGAACAAGGTGGAGAGCAGGAGAACGCGAAGGTTCTCCTTAAATTCCACGATGTGACGTACCGTGACCTTGTTTTGCGACGCCAGGGCGCTGCCCATGATCGTCACGGCAAGCAGCCCTGATTCATCCATCAGCGTGTTCGCGGTGGCAAAAACCGTGACGACGATGCCTAGCGTCACGGGGCTCTGCAGATAGTCGGGAACCCAATAGCGCTTGAGGAGGATCACCACGACGGCCGCACCCGCGATCCCGAGCAGCCCGCCGGCGACCAGTGCTCGCAAGATCCCCAATGCCGCCGCGTTGGCCGCCCCCTCGAATCCTCCGGCTACGATCACGTCGAAGACCAAGACGGCGAGAATAGCGCCAATCGGATCGTTGACGATGCCTTCCCATTTCACGGTTGAGCCGACGACGGCGCGGGGACGGACGTGTCTCAGCAGCGGACCGATCACCGTGGGCCCGGTAACCACGAGGATCGCGCCCAGGAGGGCGGATAGGGCGAGATCGAAGTCGAGGAGAAAGTACGCCAGCGCCCCCGCCCCTACCCAAGTCACGAGCGCGCCAATGGAGATCAGGTTACGGACGACGCGTCCGATTTCCTTCAGCTCCGACACGTCGAGGCTCAAACCGCCCTCGAACAGAATGAGCGACACTGACAACCCCACGACGGGGAACAGCAGGTCTCCAAGAAGTGCGTCCGGATCGATGAACTGTGTGACCGGACCGGCCACAAATCCAACGACCAACAACAGAAAGATGGAGGGCAGCTTGAGGCGCCATGACAGCCACTGGGCGCCGATGCCGAGTCCCAGGATGGCGGTCAATTGCCACAGGGGATGGGTCACCGCACCCCCTTTGTTCGCGCTGTGATTCGGACGGTCATGGGGCTGGAGAAGGTAGCACAAAAACGGCGCCGGCCCTACTGGGCCGGCGCCTCGCTTCGCGACATTCGTCCTGTGCCGTTACATCAAGCCAGATTTTGCCGCACCCCACAGACGATACAGTCGATCGAATCCGTCCTGCAGCAGATCGACCTGTTGCGGACTCGGAGATGCTTTCGTCGCTAGCAACAGATCTTCACAGAGCCTGGGCATCTCGGAGCGCCCGGCCTTCGCCGAATCTCGACTAATGGTTTTGAGGAGCACAGCAACACGCGCTCTCGTTTCGGCATCACCCGGCACCTGCCACAAATAGGACGCGGCTTCGCGCCCTTCAATGATCGCCCGCCCGAGCGCATCCACGTGCTGTGGTCCACGAGCACCCGGGACGGGAGTTCTGTTCAATGCGTAAAGGCTATTCGACATCGTAACCCACCTGCGTTGAAGAACGGGCGTCTGGCGCCCACACGAACCAGGCGCAAGGCGAGTGCCGCTGCCGTTGTATCTCGTGGCAAGCGACCAACCTCTTGGTCCCCAAGGAGATCAGCACGGTGTGATCGATGTCACACCGCGGGTGGTCCTGGCAGAATGCTAAGGTTGGAGGCGGTTTGGATTGCCGCGACTTGCGTGCCCAAGATTTCAGAGATCGTCGACACTCAAGCCGTCGAGGTTCCCGTCGATGATGGCGATGCCGAAATCGAAGCAGTGCCGAACGGCGATGATGCGCGTGGGAAATGTCTGACCATCTTCGAACGGGCGGATCTTGGGACCGGTGGGCCGGTCACGACGGATCACGATATACGTACCCCACTCCCCCGTCTCAGCGTCCTTCTGTGGGTCCGCTTCAATGACGAATCCCTTGTAGTGGCGCAATTCCCTCGTCTGGTACAAGTCGCCTCCGGCCGTCGAGAACTCTACTCAATCGAACACCGTTCATGCGACCGCGCAATCCGGCTCTCGGCGCTCCCCGCGCCACCGGCGTGCGAACCGTTCGAGCAGCGCGCGAGGCAGGGCCACGTCCACCGGCGCGCCGCCGCGGTCTCCTTGTCGGCGGGAACGATATCCACCCTGGCGCCTCTGCATACCGACTGGCAAGCGCTCGGTTGCACGCTTTCGCCGCATGCTGGTATCGTACGCCACCACGACGTCCTCGCGCACCTGCGTGGTCGCAGGAGGCGCGTCCGTGTCGAAGATCGATACGTCGATCATGGGCACCCAGCCCTCGTGGGTGTGATACTCCGCGTCATACCATCGCCACAGTGTCATGGCAGCCACGCCTTTTCTATTCGTTCAACGGTAGCGGATCGAACGTTGCGCTAACGTGTTCGGCCCCGTCACGACCGCACCGACGTCGCATCGATCTCGGCTCCTCGAGCGGCGGGATTCGATTCGCCGCCGGCGGTGGTCGGATCCATGAATGCCCGTTCAACAATGGGCAAGAAATCATCCAGGGAAACGATGCCCACCAGGTGACCACCGTCGACAACCGGCAGGCACCTGACACGGTGTTCCCGCATCGCTCGCACGGCTTCGAGCGTCGTCGTCGCCGGCGACACGACGACCGGTGGAGTCTCCACCAGATTGCGGACGGGGGTCAGGTCATCGACTCCTCCCGTTCTCCTTCGCAGAAACCGCAGCACCGCTCCGTACGGTACGATCCCGACCAGTCGGCCGTCTTCGTCCTCAACGAGGACCTGACGAATCCGTTTCCAGTCCAGGATCAAGGCCGCGAGGTCCACCACTTCATGTTCGCGGACCGTGAACAGGTCCGTGCTCATATACTGCCCGACGCGCCCGTATTGGCGTCGCCAGCCGCCGGCTTCCGCGATGGTCGCAAGGTCCCACTCATGCACGGGCATACCGTCCTCCTGTCGTTTCGCCATGGCTGCGGTGATAGCGGCCATCCGTTCCCGCGCCGTTCCGACGCCGTGCATATGCGCCAATGAGCGACGGATCCAGTTCGATCCGGTCGCCCGCTTCGCCACGCGCGCTTCGACGATCCCGACCCATTGCGCAATGTCGTCCGGCGCGACACCGGCATATGCCAACCCGGCCCGCGCCAACGGCAGGATCTCCTTGAGCAGCAGGCGCGGCGCGGAGACCGAGCGGCCGTCGATCCATTTGAAGCCTGCGTCCAGGCCGCGCCGGGCTCCGGCAATCAGATTCGCCCGTGCGTCCTCGAATGGCAGGCGATCGGTCAGATTGGGATACGCCTCCACGCCGCCCAATACGGCACCGACCCATACGGCCGCGTTCGCCACCTCGTCCTCGACGGTGGGACCGCTCGGCAACACGCGGCATTCGATGCGCAGGTGCGGCTGTCCGTCGGTCACGCCATAGCACGGGCGGTTCCACCGGTATACGGTCGAGTTGAACGTCTGCAGCGCCCCCAGCGTCGGGATGCCGCCACGCGCGAGGACAGCCGCGGCATCGTCATTCCGGCCCGAGACCACGATGGCCGGAATGCGCACGACGTCCTCAAGGAATAGCTCCATCACGGAGTCGCGCACCCACTGCTCCCCGAACCGAACGCGTCCGGTCAGTTCGCGAAGCGGCGAGAACGTGCGCCGGGTGTCGACGGCTTGTTGGAACAGCGCGATTCTCGTTTCTTCCCACAGCCGGCGGCCCAACAGAACGGGCGAGTTGGTCGCCGCGGCGAGCACCGGTCCCGCCAATGCCTGTGCCATGTTGTACGTCCGC